>OGXX01002527.1_pt1 | contig 16482 bp, 9 predicted proteins | sample 1576301 | NCBI WGS metagenome assembly OGXX01 (sample SAMEA3541469, study PRJEB24748) | human gut metagenome | biome: human gut; feature: human-associated habitat; material: faeces | place: China | collected 2012
CATGTCCGGAAAGAACAGGTGCCAACAGTGTTGACCAGCAAAGGGGGTATACAGGCGATGATTACTGCTATTCCGAACATGGCAGTAATTGTTAAAGACCACAAAGCTTTTGATCATCTTTGTGAACTCATGGGAAACGGAGCGGGCCAGCTCAATTATATCGATACAAACTCCAGCGAAGAAAAAGAAGGGACAATCTCATGCTTTTCCGTTTTTGCAGCGAAGGGATTGGAGTTTCCTGAAGTTCTTGTTTGGCCAGAGGATATGACAAAAAACCAGAAAGTTGTTGCTTGTTCAAGGTCTCTCAATCACCTATATTATTGCAATCTATGAGGTGTGGTATCAATGAAGGACAATCTTTTCAACAGTTTCAAAGAACAATTTGAAACACTTAAGACCAATACAACTGATGTCCGCGAACGCGCAGAAGCGGTTATTCAGGTAATTCAAAGTGGCGCCTTCATTTCCAGCGAAGACGCTGAACAGTTGTCGGCTTCTCTCGAGGCTTATAAAAATGAACTGTTAGCTTTCAAAGAGGCAGGAAAAGAATTGGCAATTGACGTGGAGGCGGGAATTGAACCTGTTCGAGAAGCAATTGCGGCGATTGAAAACGAGCGCAAGATGATTGCTGAGCGGCAACTTGTTTTGGATTATCTCCACTTATCGACGGAAGCTGAAAACGTGATTGCCCAACTCGAAGAATCAAAACAGCTCTTAATCAGCAAATGCAGAGGCGAAGATGCAAAAGAGCAACTACATCCGTTCGGCCTTGTTATTGATAGTGTTAGATCGCAAAGCGATGGGCTAGCCGATGATGTGTATGATGTCATCCATGAAGCAATAGGAAGATCTGTTGCCAGGGCAGCTGACCGCGGAGATCTATTTATCGATGAAACCATAGACGTTTCAACTTATCTTGATGGATCCTGTGAACTGTTGAAGCATTTGGATAGTTCTTCTTCCTCTGGGGAAGAAGAGCCCGCTCTGCAAAATGATGATAGAAAAGAAACTTCGCCTGATAATAAGGAAGAAGAACCCCAGGATTCAAGTCTTGATGGCACGCAGCCGGAGCCAGAAGTTCAAGAACTCAGCCCGCTGTGGGAGCATTATGATGGGTACGTTGATGAACTGCGAACGGAAATCCCGGATGTCGCAAGCATCAGATTCAATTCGCAAGAATTTGTGAATGCCAACATCCTTCCAGAGGCTTTCGCGCTGTCTCAGGGAAACCCTACGCATATTTTCTCCACTAGAGTAAACCTCATTAAGCAATTTCTTAATAGGGGCAGCAGAAAAACAAATGGCATGAATCTCCTTTGCGTAGAACAGGACATGGATTATCCCTGCGTGTGTTGGGCAGAAAAAACTACTCCCGCGCAAGATGCTATGGATGTCCATTACATTGTCGCAGGCCTCTTTACACGGGGAAACGCTCGCAATGAGATTTATTATCTTCGGAAATTGATAGTCTCTTCAACACCCGCCAAAATTACAGTGGTTGTGCTTTCGGCGTCTGATAGAGAGAAGATTGGCACAGCGCTAAATCTCGAGGACACCACCCGAGTTGAATATGCGCTCCTTCCGACTTCCGAGATAAAGCATGTTGAGGAACGCATAGCACCCCAGCAAATAAATCAGGTAAACACCCCACCAAGGCAAGAATTTGCACTTGTAAAAGCAGAAAACAGAATAAAAGAGGCAAAGCCTAGCGCAAACGTGTTTCTTTCTGATCTTGGGAAGATTGGGAAAGCCAAAGAAACCAGTGAGATTATCACCCTGATCTCATATTTTGGACTGGTATCGGAGAAAATTGTAACACCGCTTTCTCTGGTAACCTTTGGCGAAAGACCGGGTGAGGAAGAGGCTGACAAGGAAAGTATCGTATCTGAACAGTTAAAGCAGCTTACAGCTAAGAACATACTTGCTCACTATAAAATTGAAGATGATAATCTTTACTGCTTTACTCAATATGGGTATTCCTGCCTGCATAAAGACACCGTAATCAAACAAGTCAAGCGCGTCAGTGATCAGCGTATTGGTGACTGCAGATTCATTGGAAAGCTTGAGATGAAGCTGGAAGATCTGCAATACATGAACAGCAGAACCAATGCTTTGTTTGAATTTTTAAGAGAAGCGCATAACTTCTTTGATGCGCCTACCCATGCGGGTATTGTTTCTTCAATTACCGCTAATGACGACTGCGAACTCAGCATTGAACTGCCCATAAAAGATGAATTGCATCGTTATAGCATTGTTTTGCCAAACGAGTTGGTTTCAGGTATAGATCAGCTTGTTCTTGCAAATGCTAACGATTCCGTCACACTTGACTGGACTCCTTATATATCTGCTGACAGACTCCTGATTTTCTATCAGTCTAAAGTCTACTGTTGGGATAAGGCAAATTGGAGCTTGGTACTTCCTGAAGGTACCACTGCTTTAAGAAAAGCTGAAAGTGAAGCAGCCGAAGCCGCGGAGGAGGCTTTGCCTAGTGCGGACGAGCCCATGATTAACGAAAAAAAGGTAGACAGTGTCGAGACCATTCACAACACACAGCGCACTGATTCAGTAAGTTTCAAAAGTGATAGTGCTGAAAAAGGCCCGTCATTGTATGCTACCATGCTTGAAACTGAAAAGCCATCGGACGAGGAGTTTGTTCATGCTATTGAACAGCTTGTTGGAGAGCAAAGCATAGAAAATGCTGAAGCCAAAAACTACCGTGCTTTGGCTAATGCTTTGATGTTGGCTAAATCAGCAAGCTTCGATAAGAAAAATGTCTTGGTCAATCTTCTCTACCAGAAGCTTCTTTCTGCAACAAACATCCCGATAGGCGACTTCGATTACACCGGGGAAAACTTGTCCTCTTTGTTTGGTGGAGATACAGAAGAAGATGAAGCGCTAAAACTATCTGCGTTCAGCCATGCGATGTTCGCACCGCAAAAACCATATGACTATACTCTGGACAGTGTCTGTGATCAGTTAATTGACAATTATGATTTGATTTTCCCATCTTTTCCGAAGTACAAGGGGCTTTTTATTAAGCTAAATGGAATTCGGAAAGTCGTTCCCGAGGGATTCAGCAGCAGAATCATCAGCCTTCTTGGAGATCAGGCCGAGAGGCAAGCGCATTTGAACAGGATTGCTGCACAGGCCAAGTCCTTGATCGAAGTACCGACAACGAATACTATTGGGCTTCCCGGACATAAGGAAACTCTTGTTGATTGCTTTGGACCGGATTCGGAAATAGGTATGGCTATGAGACTTATTTCTGAAGGTAAATCTGCCGAACGTGATTTTGTTGAGGGAATCTATCAGGACTACTGTAAAGAAAATGGGAAAATCAGTCAGAACAAAATAGACGAGTTCATTGAAGAGGTATGGCGAAAGAACAGGAAACATCGAACCGGCCTTGTAGCTAAAGCGCGCACGCAAGTAGATAATGCATTTTGGACTCGCCTTGAACTAATCAAAGAATGGCTCGATGCAGACTATGATTCCGCCCAAGTGAGTGCAAATACAATAAAAACACTGAGATCAAGCCTCGTCAAAGAGATCGATAAAGAGCTCGCAGTGCTCACAAGAGTCAACCAAGATGCATGGCCTGCAGTTTTGTATTGGTCTTTGCAAAGCATCAAAGCCAAACTTGAGCTAAAAGATACATTAAGTGAAGTAAGTATTTTTTCCGGGATCTTGTTTACTGGACTGATTTCAATGGCTGATAGCGGGCTGCCGGTTCTCGAAAAAGAAATGGCCGAAGTGAAGTATTACGAGCCCTGGAGAAACGTTCTCAAACATATTCAGGCACCAGTCCTTGACGTCGATGTAATCAAAGACGGAATAATCTTTGACTCCTCTTCACATCTCCATGATAACTACAGGCAACTCCGCATGCTGGGGTGCTATTTGAAGTCTGATAGTGATGAGTATTTTGTTGACAAGGAGTACTTAAACAGGGCACGTGATAGCGCAAATGCCGCCGAAAGAGAATTTAGGCAGGAACTTGAGTTCGCGTATACAAACGATAGGATAAGCGAGGCGGACAAGGAAAGACTGTCTGCATTGCTTGAGTACAGAGATCTGTTCTATGATCGCGAGGACTTTGCTTGCTGGAAAGCCTACTTAACAGCCCTTGAGAAACAGATAGATGAAATATCCTCTGCACGGAAAGACAGTCTGAAGAAACGGTTGGAAGGCGCTTTTGAAAAGCTCGCAGAGGGCGAAGTCTGCCCGCTCCTTGAAGCGACGAGAGTGCTTTTAGAAGAAAAGCAGAATTTTGCTGTGACAGAAGAGTATCTCAACCGCTTTGACGCCGGGGAGAGAGAACTATCAGCTGAAACGAACCTACTTAGGAACGAAGAACGAACCTTTGAAGAGTTTATCAGCCCGGAAGTATATAACCCCATATTTGCTGAATGCAGCAAAAAGGCGAACAGAGGCGGAAACTTCAGAAGCTTTGCAAAAACTTATATCTCGGCTCGGTTTCCCTCTGGATGGACAGATAGATATGAGAAATCAGCGCTAAGCTTTGTTACTAACTGGCCTTATGCAAAAGGCAACACAACTGAGGCGAATATTCGGGAACTTCTTTGGCAGCTTGGACTTGATGTGCAAAACGTCAACAAGGTTAAGAACTCCACAAGGGTTGAGCACTTTAAGGCAACAGTAAAGAGCAGCCCTCGAAATCAAGCTGATTACCAGCACCCTATCTCTGCCTTTGGCACACAAATTAAAAACCCGATTAACGTGCTTGTGCTATATGGAAAGAACGATCCAACTGAGATTGTCACCAAGGTCAACAGCATGAATCTTGGGGAAAACACAATCGTGTTTATTGACTATCCTCTTGCCTTGGCAGATCGAAGAGCTGTGGCGGAGTATTTCCACAAATCAACATCAGGGCAAAATTCCTTCCTTCTTATTGACCAGGTGCTTGCTGTTTTTCTTGCCCTGAAAACCAGCGCCGAACGGCTTCCCGCATTTCTTAAGTGTACTTTACCGTTTACCCGATATCAGCCGTTTGTATTCGATGGGGGCCCGACTGCAGACGATATGTTCTGTGGAAGAGTCTCAGAACTCCAAAAAATCCTTGATCCCCAAGGTGCTTGCGTGGTCTACGGTGGTAGGCAATTAGGTAAAACAGCATTACTTCAAAGGGCTGAGAGTCTTCGGTCGAAGCCCGAGGATAGCCATTATGCCGTCTATACCAACATTATTAAGCTCACGTCTGAAAAAGAGGCTGTCACTCGAATACTCTCTGACATTAACAAGAAAACCGGACTAAGATTGAAGGATGTCGATAGTATAAAGGCACTGGCAGACCAACTCAGCGCCCTCTTTAGAGAAGGCGTGGTTCGCTCTTTGCTTCTGCTAATAGATGAGGCGGATGATTTTCTTGAAAGTATCAGTGGAAACAACTATACGCAACTTCAACCTTTCGTTGATTTGAAGAGAGAGACGCATAATGACTTCAAGTTTGTCCTTGCTGGCCTTCATAATGTTTACAGGACAAAGAATGCAACGGACCGTAATGGAGTGTTTGGGCAGCTTGGCACGCCGCTCTGCATCAAGCCTCTCTCTCCCAACGATGCGTTGCAGCTTATCTCCAGACCGCTAATGTATCTTGGATTCCAGGTTAATCGATATCCTCACCTGGAAACGATACTTACCAACACGAATTATTATCCCGGAATTCTGCAATTCTTTGGATATAATCTGGTTCAGTCAGTACCGTTGCAGTATGGGGAATACTTCAGCGCAAAGAGCGGGAATCCTCCGTTTACTCTTGAAGAAAAGCAACTTAGCGCCATCATGACGTCGAATGATCTTAACAACAGCATCAAAGAAAAATTCCGTCTTTCGCTCAAACTGGACAAGCGATACTTTATGCTCGCCCGTGTAATAGCACTACTGTACTTTGAGAACGATGTACCTGAAACAAGCAGAGATGGGTTTAGTGCGGCTCACATAATCGATTACGCAAAAGATTTGGGCATCCACTGTCTTGAAGATTGCAACTACAACTCTGCGGTCAATTTGCTTGACGAAATGGTTGAGATGGGCATTTTGAATCGTGTAAAAGAAACAAAAGGCTATTGCTTAAGACGGCGATCCTTCTTGAACATTATTGGGACTGACAGTGATTCACTTCTGGATGAAATCGTCCTGGAAAATGAGGAGACGGAATAATGCAGGAATCATCACAGATTTGGTGGCAAGAAATAACCGGTCCTAAAACCTTCGTTTCCAATGTGACAGAACGTCTTCTTGAGGCTTCTGTCATCGTGAAGGTCCCGGATGACCTCCCTTGGAGACATGAGATGCGCCAGGAAATTCAAAGTGAATTACGGGAGCAGTATGACTATGCTGAGATTTCAATAATTCCTATCGATGCAGAAGAAGACGTCGAGGAAAACACGGAGATTGACGCATTCATTCTCGAAAGATTTGCCCTGGGGGATGTCGCAAGGCAATACCGTAAAAAGTCTGGAAAGAGTATCACACAGTATATCGTTCAGAAAAATGTACTCCAAAATGACGTGCTGTGGGTGAAAGGGATTACCGAAAAGACGATAAAGCCATGGAGAGATTTTTTGCTGGCGTTTAATGCTTGCTGCCCGAAAAACGGTCGAATCGTACTGGAAATACGCGATAGTATTCAGTACGTAAAGCAGAACACTATTGAAGAAATCGATTATTCGTCTTATATCAGTGATAACAATCTTCAACTTTTTAACAGTATTTTGTTGGACCGTATGCCGACCATTTCAGAAGTATGGAAACGATATTTATCCGCCCTTGCGGCATGCCTTTGTGAAACTGACGCAGAGATAGCTGAGTATTTCTTAAATGAATATGCGCAGCAAACAGCCGATCCGATAAGAGTTCTTGAGGCAATAGCGCAAGACCCCGATTATTCGCGCCGGGGAGCCGCGGACGGCTCGAGTCACATCTTGTCTCTTGTTCGGCACAAATGCACTTCCCAAATTGAAAGACGGATATGGAAAGCACAGTTGCAAGTCCTATTCCCTGTCGTCGAAGCAGAACGGATAAACCTTATTGAGAGAATTAAGCACGACCTTACCGCAATGATTAGTGTGCGAGAAATAAGGCAGTATGGCGAGTCAATAGTTAATCCATATGATTTTGAATGGGGCACACTTTTCTACGCTATGAAACTAACCAATATCAATGAAGAGTACTATTTGAAGTCTTTAAGCAAAGCTGAAAGGGAAGAAATAAGACGATTCAGGGACTATCGAAATAATCTTGCTCATGGCGACTGTTGCACTGTCACACAAGTTAGTGAGATTCTTGCCATTGTGCCTTATGAATAAGAAATTCTGAGGAAATAGCTCCACAACATAACCCGCAGAGTTATCGAAGGCGGCAAAATGAAGATTGCCTGTGAATAGTGCCGATTTGAGAACGGTTTTGCCATAGGTATAATAAACGAAGTACTTTTCTTGGATAGGGACTAGAACAGAATCATCTCAAAGTTATCTCAACCGTAGCAAATTGAGGAGGGACACCGGCCAATGAGAATATTACATACATCTGACTGGCATCTCGGGATGCCGTTGAAGCTTGGAACGATGCTCGTTGATCAGCAGTATTTCCTTGACCAACTCTATTCGATTATCGAAGAATATGACGTCGATACTGTGATATGTGCCGGAGATATATATGACAGCAGCGTGACAAACGCCGAGGCTATTGAACTCTACAGCAGTGCTATCACCAAAATCTGCAAAGAACTCAGGAAAAAGATGATTGTTATTGCTGGCAACCACGATAGCGGGGCACGGCTTGCTTCTGGTCGGGAACTTCTGGAGATGGCGGGACTGTATGTATCCGGAAAGATCGTTAAGGATATTCGGCCTGTCTCTATTGGAAATGCAGATATCTATCCAATTCCATTCTTCAATCGGGACGAAGTCATTGCCTTCTACCCAGATAAGAAATCTGAAATTCCCTCACAAGAGGCGGCTACAAAAGTTCTCTGTGACCACATCCGAGAGTCGATGGATCCCTCACGGGTAAACATCATCGTCTCACATGCGTTTATCGCTTCGGCAGAACTCTCGGATTCAGATCGCGCGGCTCAGGTCGGGCAAGCGACTTCTGTATCTAAAGATGTATTTGACGGGTTCGACTACGTCGCTCTCGGGCATATTCACAAGCCGCAGGCAATCACGGAGACGATAAGATATTCTGGGTCCCCTATCAAGTATTCCTTCGGCGCCGAGGAAACTCAGGTCAAGCAGGTTCTTATTTACGATACGAACTCAAAAGAGATCACATCGGTCGCACTCAACATGCTTCATGACAGGAAGAGCCTTTCCGGGACATATGAAGAAATCAGAATAATGGACAGTATTAAGAACTGCTACCTGAAGGTCACTGTTACAGACAGAATCGCCAGCTTGGAACTGCTTTCAGAACTCAGGGAAAAGTTTCCATGTATCCTGGAACTCTACGGAATGGCTTATGAAGGTTCGGGTGCTGAGACAAGCATCACGATTGACGAGCTTACCAAGCTCGATGAGACGGATATTATGATACGCTTTCTTGAGGAGCAGTATCATTTCACCCCGAGCAAGGATCAGATTAATCTCTACAAAGAAGTAGTAAAGAGCATTGGAGAGGAGGCGGACTTGGGATGAAACCGATCTCTGTACGATTCAAATGCTTCGGTCCTTATATGGAAGAACAGACTGTAGATTTCGAGAAACTTAGCAACAATGGGATATTCCTTATTTGTGGAGAAACTGGATCAGGTAAAACCACCATCCTAGACGCGATCTGCTATGCTCTGTTTGGCAAATCCAGCGGTGGTCTCCGTCAGGGAATCGAAGTGATGCGCTGTAAATCGGCAAAAAAGGCGGATAAGACCATTGTAGAATACATTTTTGAATGCAATGGAAATAGATACAGATTCCATCGTGAGTTGAGGTATGGCACGAAGAATCTGATAGAGGAAGATGGGTGTGAGATACTTCAAAATGACGAGTTTGTACCCATATTTCAGAATCCGAAGGCGACTGTTGTAAACAAAAAAGCCGAGGAAATCCTCGGCCTCACGTATGATCAGTTCTGCCAGGTCGTTATGCTCCCCCAGGGTAAATTTGAAAGATTGCTTGTTTCCAATTCTGAGGAGAAGGAAAAAATCCTTACCAGTCTATTTCATGCAGACAAGTGGAATTACATTGTCCTTGGTGTAAAGGCAAAAGTTGACGAGAAAACTAAGCGTCTGGAAAAAGAGCTGGCAGATATACAAGGCCAGTTGCGTGTTTACGCATGCACTTCTGTCGATGAGTTGAAAGAAAGAATCGCTGCTTTGGAAGAAGAGGTTGATTCTCTCACAACGGATGTTCAGAATGCAGAACAGCTCAAGCTACAAACGACAAAGGCTTACGAAGACGCCATAAAAGACAATGAGGTTTTCACTGCTCTGGAAGACTGCCGCAAGAAATTAGAATCGTTCAAACAGCAGGCAGAAGAGTTTAGTCGTAGGCGAAACTCTTTGAAGCTGTCTGAAGCAGCAGATGCCATCCGGGAGATATATACAGCATATTCCGGTGAAAAAGATAATGCTGATACTGCCAAGCAGGATTTAGAAGATGCAGAGGTTGCCCTGTCTGAAGCCGAGAGATCGGATAAAGCCGCTCGAAAGGCAAAAGACCTGCATGATGCCGGTAGGGCTTCCTATGAAGCAGATAAAGAATCTCTCATCAGGCTCAAGGACGCTAGAGGGGTTTATGCCGGAATAGGCGAAAAGAAAAAAGCGGCGGAGGATGCCGCTAAAGAGGAAAAGAAAAAGAAAAAAGCGGCCGATGACGCAAAAAAAGCGTATGAAACTGCTCGTGGTCAATGGGAGAAAGCCAAGACGGCAAACGATGATGCTGTTGGTGCCTACCTTGATGTAAGCAAGAAGTATGCGGCAAACATTGCAGGGAACTTAGCTTCTAAGCTTGAGGATGGAACCCCATGCCCTATCTGCGGAAGCACACAGCATCCTGCTCCAGCAGTGCTTCCTGAAGGTGTTTCGGTATCCGAGGATGATGTAGAAACCGCCAACCATGCAATGCAGAACACAAGTGAGACGCTCACTACTGCTAAGACTGTGATGGATGATGCGGAGGGCAAAAACTCGAATGCTGCAGAGGCCTTTGCTGCAGCCCAGAGTGTCCTGATCGCCGCAAAGACTGCATATGAGCTTTCGCTTGAAAATACTTTCGATGGTATCGATGATTCGAAATCTTTGGAAGCTGAGATCAAAAAGGTTGAGGGCAGAATATCTGCCTTTGAGCAGGCAGAAAAAACCGTAGCAGACGGCATCAACGCTGCTACATCCGCGCTTAGTGCTGCAAAGCAGCGAAAAACTGATGCTCTCTCAAAAGAGTCATCTGTGAGAGAGAAGATGGTCGCTGAAGCCAAAAAGTGGGCCGCGGCGCTCGCTGAAAAAGGTTTCTCGGATGAAGCGGCGTTTGTGGCCTCATTGAAGGACAAAGAAATCCTTGTTTCGGAGCGAAGTGCGATTGCAACCTATGATGCTGATCTAAGAACCGCACAAAAGGCCTTTGATGAACAGCAAAAGAAGACCGATGGCCTCGTAGCCCCGGAAATGAAGGCATTGCAGGATGCTAAAACTCACGCTGAGAGTGCCTGGAAAGAAAAAAATGATACTCTCACCACTGCTTCTCAAAAATCAAAGGATATGCAGAAGCTGTATGAGTCACTTTCTAAGCGCTGGGAGAAGTATCAGGTTGAAAAAACAATTGCCGATTCAAATACCGATTTTACGAGAAAACTTAACTCCAGCACGGGCCTGAGTCTGCAGCGATATGTGCTTGGAATCATGTTTACATCCATCACAGTCGCGGCGAATCAACTCTTAAAGACTGTCCGCGGTGGCAGATACCAGCTTTATAGACGCTATGAGTCATCCGGCAGAGCCCTCAAAGCAGGTCTTGAGCTTGACGTGTTGGATACAAGTAACGGTGAAAAGCGAAGTGTTACAACGCTTTCTGGTGGAGAAAAGTTCCTCCTGGCTTTGAGCCTTGCCATTGGTCTATCGACTGTTGTGCAAGCACAGAGCGGCGGTACAAGACTGGACGCAATGTTCATCGATGAAGGCTTTGGATCCCTTGATTCTGAATGCATTAATGACGCTATGAGTATTCTCCAGGGCATTCAGAAAAGCCATGGTTTAGTTGGAATCATCTCCCACGTTGAGAAACTATCTGAGATCATTCCGACAAGGCTTGAAGTCGTTACTTCGGCCGATGGAAACCACATCAAGCCTATAATTGCCTGACAGCAAGATAACGCATCTGCGCAAGCACGTCTTCAGTTGTTGCTGTATTTTGCTAATCCAAAATTCGCAATAATTACATAAGCGCATCCAATTGTTTCTGTCCAGCGGGCAACCTTGCGCGCAAGCCGCTTGTCGCCTCTGACAATTCGGGCCGCAACCCCTGCTGAAACCAAGACAATATTGCTATCCTCAATGAACAGTACTGCCTGGTTCGGTGCGTCAGGATCTGCGTATTCCGCGATTTCCAGAAAACGATTCTCAGAGCACGATAGAGTTCTAAGGGTCTCCTGATCCGGAATGTGGAGGTCAGTTTCTCTCATATGCGGACAAATCTCTTTCAGAAAACCTTCGGGAAGAAACTCAGAGCGAATGCAAATAAAGCGCACTTTTTTCCTGAGCATGGTGAAATAAAATTTTCCCCCAATCATCAGGGCAAGCAGGGTCAAAAGAACGTAAGTAATAGGTCTCATATAGAGCCTCCTTTCGATTTGTGGCTATATGTTACCATATCCGCTGTCCAATATTCAGGACTTTGCACACCGCCGGAAATAATCTCTGACTTCTGGATGAAATTCAGCGCATTGTACTGCTTATTGGACAGCACTTCTTCTATAATGGAATCACATAACAACAGACGGGAGGGTACTAGGTGAAAGCTTTTTATGAATTGGTCCCTAAAAATGCGTATTACCATATCGAGTATGAGATGTCTGTTACAGGGGCGCTTTTGAATCAACTCATGGAAAAACACGGCCTGTCGCAAGACATGATTCAGACAAAAAAATCTACTATTGACTGGCTTCTTGAAGGATTTCCCGAAACGCCTGTAGATGTAGTAAGAATAATTTCCGGAAAACTGTATCGAGAAACAGGGTTTGTCCAAGACTTGAAAGGCCACTGGCTGGAAGTCTCCGATACGCTGCAAGAAGCAAGCATAGTGTTCCACATTTATAGGGATAGCCCTTACGAACCAGATGATATTGATTTTTCTTTAGATGAAGATCTCGTAAACGGTGAGGATGGAGAACCAGATGCCCCCATGTATTTAAGTACATGGCGATACAGCTTACACAACTCCCGGAACGAAATCTGTTGGACCGGAACAGAGGAGTCATCTGCTTTTCATTCTGAATCAGACGTTTGCCATGCACTTGCAAAAGAAACAAGGCAGATCGAATTTGCAGGGAATGCGATACAGATCCTTCCGGAAACCATTGACCCGAAGGACTTCCCTTGCCTAAAACCTATACAAGATGGCAACTATCAGCTGGTACCAGTCATTCCGACACAAACCTCTTTCATAGCTGTAGACGGATTGGAGATCACGTTCCTTTGGAACCTTTTTCAAGAGCAATATGAAAAAGTTTTCTCCTTAATCTCGTGCATTTCAGATATTGCATATAAAGACGACGTAAGTGCAGCAGATGCGGAAAGTTATCTTTTCCGAAGACTGCCCTATGGGAACAGGGACCTTAGGGTTTTCGCAGGGTGCAGAGAATCTGTTGTATCCATAGTCAAGGAGTTTTTGCTCTTCTCACAGGATTTGAGCGTGGGCTTCCAAGAGGCTTTACAAGAGGCAGCTAATCATATGATCAGAAAAAAGAATGGAAAATTGAGCACTACAAGAGTTTGGAAGGTCGGCCGACAGACATACGATGGTATTGAGGAGTGCCCGTTTTCTATTAGCGTCGATTGCAAACCTGTTTCTGAGAATGAAGTTAATCTAAGATTGTACTTCAATGTAAGTACGCCTGAAGGAGAAACAGGCTCAATAAAGCTCTGACCCTATATCGGTATATACATTCGCTTGTCTTCAATCAATCACGAACTGCGTAACAATTAAGACTTACGGTATGAAAAACATAACAAACATCTCGAAAACGCTATATTGTAACGGCGTTCAGTGTCCCAAAATGCTCTGGCTGAAAAAGCACCATCCTGAACTCTTCGATGAGTCTGTCATGAATCAATCCGTTCTAGATTCAGGAAGTGAAGTTGGAGATTTGGCAATGGGCCTCTTTGGGAATTTCACAGAGGTTCCGTATGGGGAGCTTTCTGAGATGATCCGTAAAACCGATAACCTACTTGCCTCGGAGGAGCAGAACATTGCTGAGGCTTCCTTCACTTATGACGGATTGTTCTGTAGCGTTGACATCCTAAGAAACCTTGGCGGAGGGAACTTAGAGCTGTACGAAGTAAAGAGCTCCACTTCTGTGCATGATATTCATCTCCACGATGTCGCATATCAAATGTATGTGCTTGAACGGCTCGGGTACCATGTTGAGAAAGCCTGTCTTGTCCATATCAACAGAGAATACATTAGAGGCAGGGAACTGGAGAATGAAAAGCTGTTTGCCATTGAAGAGCTGACGGGCATGGCAAGGCAGATGCAGGGAAATGTACATGAGAGGGTTCAAACGCTCAAGGCATGCATTCTGAATCCAGAGGAGCCTTGCCTTGACATCGGTTTACACTGTTGGTCCCCGTATGATTGTGGGTTCTGGAAACACTGCACTGAAGCGCTTCCTCCGCTGAACGTGTTTGATGTATCCGGAATGCAGAAGAAAACAAAGATCAAGTACTATGCCCAGGGAATTGTTTCATTTGAAGACCTGTTGAATAAAGCAAAACTAAATCCCGGGCAAAAGATGCAACTCCAGTATGAGCTAGAAGATACCGATGCCCACATTAAACCCGACAAAATTAAGGAATTCCTTGACACACTAACCCATCCACTTTATTTCCTTGATTTTGAATCATTTGAACCGGCCATCCCGCTCTATGAGAACTCCAGGCCATATGACCAGATTGTGTTTCAGTATTCGCTTCACTATTTTGAATAGGAAGGTGGACCGTTGCACCATAAAGAGTTCCTCGCCATGCCCGGAAAGGATCCCAGAAGGGAGCTTGCGGAGCAGTTATGCGCGGATATTCCTCTTGGGGTATGTACACTGGCGTACAATATGACCTTCGAGAAGGCCAGAATAAAAGAACTGGCTGAACTCTATCCGGATCTAGCCGACCATCTAATGGATATTTATGGCAACATTAAAGATCTAATGGTGCCGTTTCAGAAGAAGCAGTACTACACAAAGGCCATGCAAGGCTCATACTCCATCAAATATGTACTGCCGGCACTATTCCCTGACGATCCTGCTTTGGATTATCATAATCTTGAAGGTGTCCACAACGGGTCGGAAGCGTCAGCCGCTTTTGCCATTATGCAGAAAATGAACCAGGAAGAACTGATGTCCTGCCGGGCGAATCTTCTTAAGTATTGTGGCCTTGACACTTTTGCTATGGTCCGGGTACTTGATAGGCTGAAGGAAAAAGTGAAATAGGATCTCATTGAATCTGAAACCATTAATTAACACTCCCTCTTCCCCTATTTGTGGTGAGCGGGAGTGTTTTCTTGTGTCCGTTTTATTGAAGAAGGGTGTTGCTGAGACCACTTTCCCGCGAGAAAGTATTCCTCTATGGGAATAATCGTTCAGACATGTGCCCTTGCATTTTCAAATGTTCGGGCCCGGCTTTAGAACCGTGCAGAGTATGCGCGGAGTTCATTCTTTTTGAACCGATTGCAAATACTTTATGGCTACAAAAATCGCACTTGAAAAAGTAGTGTTACGGTAGTATAATCCATTTGCTTAAAAGGAGAGATGGTCATGAACTCTTATACTGTGCTTGACGTAGCAAAGCTGGTAGGCAAGAATCCCGAGACAGTTCGTAGGTGGATCCGTTCTGGAAAGCTCAAGGCAGCGCAGTCCTCCCGCAAGGACGGGAATGTAGTGTTGGAAGATGATTTGTACCGCTTCCTGCGATCCTCAGCAAAGTACACCGGGCTCGCTACAGGGATGCTTGCTACCAACTCGATGCTCGCAATCACGACAGTTGTGGTCGGGATCTTGGGGAGCGTCGTTGCTAGTAAGGCAACAAGCAAGAAAGATCTGGAGATTCTAGCTGAGGATGTCCGGAAGACGCTCAACGACAAAATTTCTGAGAGTGAAGAAATCATCGAGAAGAGGAAAAGCACCATCGCAGAACTCCAAGCGGAGATTGAGGCGCAGGAGAAGCAGATTGAAGATTGCCGGATTGCCTTGGAGCACCTGCCGCAGGAAGTGTTTGTCGTATCGGAAGGAGGAGCGAATGTCGACAGAGAATAATCATGGAACGGGCCTTGTGAAAGGTAAAGGACAGATGATTACGGAAAACAGTGGCGACTTGGAGGTCGTCAATGGGAAGGTTCTGGTCTTGACCGAAGAGACGGCGAATGTGGATGTGAAAGGCTACCTGGTCCAACTAATGCAGTATGCCAACATCGCGCAGGTGGTCACACACATCGAGAAGGGCGTAGAGTACATCGTCCAAATCCCACTCGAACACAAGAAGGCCTTTCAAGCTGGGGAACTGCTCATGAATGAGAGAAAAAAGACCGGTATCAACTGGCCTACACTGGTCAAGGAGTTGGAAAACGGGAAGCGTGAGATCGTGGCTAATCTTCCGGTAAAGTCTGCGCCGGGTACCGGGCTTACGCCCCAATCGCTTCCTGTCGAGCGGCTGCCGCCGTCGCCTATGCCTGCGCCCGCTCCGGTATGATCGTCTTCAACGCCGCCCTGCACCTTCAGCTTCGCAGCGCCTGAAACGGTAATGTTATTTCCTTTGCGATACAAACCGCCGCCGATGCCCGCGCCATAGATGCCGCCCTCTGCGGTCAGCTTGCCGTTTTTGTCCTCGTCCGCGATGGTCAGACTGCCGCCGTTGTTCTTTTCAAGGCCGGCATGATTGTTGGCGCTCCTGAGCGTGTTTTCGCCGTCCAGCTCGATGCTGACATTGCCCTCGCCGTTTGTGGAAACGGCGGCCTTGCCCTCATTGCTCACGTCGATGCTTGCGTCGGAGAGGGTGACGCTTGCGGTCTGGTCCTTCTCTGCGTTGATGGTGACGGTGTTTTCCGTGGAGCTTCCCGTAATGACGGGTGCGCTGTCCTCTACAGCGGCTCCGTCTCCCTGCGTGACCGTCTGCCCGCCGCTCCCCGCGCTTATCGTGATATCGCCCTTGCCGATGTCCCACACCGCCGCGTGCGCCAGCACGGGCAGACTGGCGAGAAGCAGCAGCACAAGGAGCGTTGATACGATTTTCTTTCCCTTCATGTGTAAAAGCCTCCTTCTTTG
>OGXX01002531.1_pt1 | contig 16471 bp, 11 predicted proteins | sample 1576301 | NCBI WGS metagenome assembly OGXX01 (sample SAMEA3541469, study PRJEB24748) | human gut metagenome | biome: human gut; feature: human-associated habitat; material: faeces | place: China | collected 2012
TCCTCTGATTGCCTTGATGAAGAATCAGGTCGATGCGATGCGTAACTTCAGCGAAGAGGATGGGATAGCCCACTTCATCAATTCTTCCCTAAACAAGAGCGCGATAGACCAGGTCCGGTCCGACATACTCAGTGGTAAGACAAAGCTGTTGTATGTAGCTCCGGAATCACTGACGAAGGAAGAGAATGTGGAGTTTCTGAAAACGGTGAAGATTTCGTTCTATGCCGTGGACGAAGCCCATTGTATTTCTGAATGGGGTCATGACTTCCGTCCTGAGTATCGCCGCATCCGTCCCATTATCAATGAAATAGGAAAAGCCCCTCTGATAGCGTTGACTGCGACGGCTACACCGAAAGTGCAGCATGACATCCAGAAGAATCTGGGTATGGTGGATGCGCAGGTGTTCAAGTCATCGTTCAACCGCCCGAATCTCTATTATGAGGTACGCCCCAAGACTGCAAATGTAGACCGGGACATCATCAAGTTCATTAAGAACAATCCCGAAAAGTCAGGCATTATCTATTGCCTGAGCCGGAAGAAAGTGGAGGAACTTGCTGAAATCCTGCAGGCAAACGGTATCAATGCGCGTCCTTATCATGCCGGGATGGATTCGTTGGCGCGGACTAAGAATCAGGATGATTTCCTGATGGAAAAAGTGGAAGTCATTGTGGCTACGATCGCTTTCGGTATGGGGATTGATAAACCGGATGTGCGGTTTGTGATTCACTACGATATCCCGAAAAGCTTGGAAGGATATTACCAGGAAACGGGGCGCGCCGGTAGAGATGGCGGTGAAGGTCAGTGCATAACCTTTTATACAAACAAAGACTTGCAGAAACTGGAAAAGTTCATGCAAGGGAAACCTGTGGCAGAACAGGAAATTGGCAAGCAGCTTCTGTTGGAAACCGCTGCTTATGCCGAATCTTCCGTATGCCGACGTAAGACATTACTACATTATTTCGGTGAAGAGTACACGGAAGAAAATTGTGGAAATTGTGACAACTGTTTAAACCCTAAAAAACAAGTGGAGGCTCAAGAATTATTGTGTGCCGTGATTGAAGCGATTATCGCGGTGAAAGAAAACTTTAAGGCAGATTATATCATTGACATATTACAAGGTAGAGAGACTTCGGAGGTACAGGCTCATTTGCATGAGGACCTCGAAGTATTTGGCTCAGGTATGGGCGAAGAAGACAAAACATGGAATGCAGTAATCCGTCAGGCTCTGATAGCAGGCTATTTGAGCAAAGATGTAGAACATTACGGTCTTTTGAAAGTGACGGAAGAAGGACACAAGTTCTTGAAGAAACCTAAATCATTCAAGATAACGGAGGATAATGACTTTGAAGAAGTGGAGGAGGAAGTACCGGCACGCGGCGGTGGCTCTTGTGCAGTAGACCCTGCTCTTTATTCAATGTTGAAAGACTTGAGGAAGAAGCTCTCTAAGAAACTGGAAGTTCCTCCTTATGTAATTTTCCAGGACCCGTCTTTGGAAGCAATGGCTACTATCTACCCGGTAACACTGGAAGAGCTACAGAATATTCCCGGTGTAGGTGCCGGAAAGGCGAAACGCTACGGTGAAGAATTCTGTAAACTGATTAAACGTCACTGTGAAGAGAATGAAATAGAACGTCCAGAAGACTTGCGTGTACGTACGGTTGCTAATAAGTCGAAAATGAAAGTGTCTATCATTCAGGCTATTGACCGTAAGGTAGCCTTAGATGATATTGCTCTATCCAAAGGTATTGAATTTGGAGAACTGTTGGATGAAGTAGAAGCAATTGTCTATTCCGGAACCAAACTGAATATTGATTACTTCTTGGAAGAGATCATGGATGAAGATCATTTGCTTGACATCTACGATTATTTTAAGGAGTCTACGACAGACAAGATTGATGATGCACTTGATGAACTGGGGGATGACTTCACTGAAGAAGAAGTTCGTTTGGTACGTATTAAGTTCATCTCTGAAATGGCAAACTAAAAAAAGCGAAAAAAATAGGCGTGCAGGTATGCGGTTTTGAATAAAAACCGTATGTTTAGATTGGGTTCTGTTTGTCAGTAACTTACAAAGTTAGTTCCTCAAATTTGTACTTATCTAGCCTTGTTTGAACGACACAAAGATAGGATTAATTATGTATAAGGCATAATTTTGAGATTAGAATTTTAGTCTGCATTTAGATGTGACAATTCATATTTAGATAAAAAGCCAGCTATCATCTCGATAACTGGCTTTTAATTTTTAATCATTTATTTGCTTAGTATATCTTCATAATACTCGGCAAAGTTCTCTGCATAATTCTTAGCTTCGGGACTTCCTTTTGTTTATGTACATCATTATCCATTAGAAGCAATTAATTCCATTTTGCCGCTATCTACCACCTTGACATTTTCTTCCAATACAAACACATACCTCAATAATCCAGAATGTATCTTTTACATTAGATTGGACAGATTCTTATCAGTACCTTTGCTATAGATAAATCAATTACCAATCTATTTATTTCTACAAAAATATGCAAGTAACACCCAAAAAGAGCACCGTGATTTCTTATTTACCACAAGAGATTAGAGAAACTACATATACAGATATTATATACAGACCTGTAACAAGGGAGATGCTAGAACAACTATTCTCAAATTCAGCTAAGAAGGATAAGCATAAATTAGTTAAGAAGAGAAGGAGGTAATTAATAAGGCAGCAAGTGAATGTTACTTCAAATGCTGCCTTTATTTAATTATTACTTCTTCTTGAAAGTGGTTTCAGTACCATACTCATTCTTGGCAGTCATAGTATTGCCATTAATGTTGATAGTGTATTTGTCAGTATCATCATCGTCATAGTTTATTATTAATGTACTGGATTTACTATCATAAGTGTAAGTAAACTGATATGTGTATGATTCACTATCATCGTCATAAAATAAATGCTCTTCTCCGCTTCCGTCATTTCGGAAGGTCCACCTTAAATGTTCGCCTTCATCATCGTTCTGCCATACTCCAACCAATGGATTAGACGGGTCGTCATCGTCATCATCACCACAAGCGGTAAAGTTCAAACACAATACAACCATTAACAAGGTCGTTCCAATTAATCTTAATGTCTTCATCTTTAAATTGTTTTAGTTAATTAATAAATTATATATTAGGGTTCACCTCATTATCATTTAAATCACCACCATTGAAATTCATATCAACATTCTCATTTCCCATTGGAGTATCATCCTCTTTAACTCCTAAAGAAGAATCTGTAGTACTGCCATTCACATTTACATTGACAGTAGTCATTACATTGCGTTTTACAGTAATTGTCTTACTAAATGTTTGAGTTGCTCCATTAGCCCGTTCCCATTTTAACTGTATGGTGAGGTCTTTAGTATAGTCCTCTGCTTGCCAACATTTATAAACCTCATAGAAAGTACACATAAATGATGTTTCTAATACATTCTCACCTGCTGATACCTCAACATTGGAATTTATGGAGTTAGATTCATTGTTTATTGTAATGCTGTTAATATACAGTTTACCGTCTACAGGTGGAGTTACTATAAATTTAAGCCCAAAGGCTGTACGCTTTAAATCTATATTGGCAACTCCGTCTTTTGTAGGAATATAATCGGTTAGCTCGCCATAGAATCTATCACTCTTAGGATAATAAGACCGACAATTATAATTATCATAATACCCGCTCGTGCTCATAGTTCCAATCTTTAGCCCACCAAAACAAACAGGATTCGTTGTGGAAATATTGAATTTATTCTCTAGGGCTATTCCGCTATACTTACTATTAAGAGTTCCAAGTCGATTGAAAGGAGCATAATATATTTCATTATCATGATATAATGTATCTACATCTTCTCGTACCATAGAACACTCAAACTTATATTTGTGTCCCTCAATCAAAGATATTGTCATATCTTCAATATTATCAAACAGTCCATAAGCATAATTCTGATAATTCGTATCTCCGTCCTTCTTATAATACACATTAATCCCATATATCTTCTTTGGTGCAACTTCTGTTCTGCTTAAAGGAGTTTCAGAAGTGGAGATAAATTCTCCGCCCAAATTGAATGAGATAGTGTAGGTTTCTTGGTTAGTCTGCTCCTGTTCTTTAGGTGGTAGTTCATCCTCATTATTACTACAAGAGAATAGACTACTACTTCCTATGAGAAGCATACCAATTAATCTGAATATCTTCATTGTAATAATCTGTTTGTGCTTCTACGTTCCTAATAGAGAGCGTTAATAATTGAGATATAAGTGTGAGGAACACAACACGGAGTTGCACACTTCTTTGATAAAGAACTGTTGAGTAGTAAAATAGACTGTCTGTTTCTTATATACCTGTATTTATGCCAACCTGTTCCCTATAGTTGGCTACTACATACAAAAAAGGTGTGGGAACTATCAGCATATCTGTTCCAAGGTATCGCCAAACACCCACACTACAAATACACACAAGTTGCCCACACCTAGACTATGATATTCTGCTAAATAGCAGGTATATAGCCAAGCATGGGCGTTGTGCATATCCTCGTAGTGTAAAATTTTGGCGAAATTCTGGAACAAGGATAATGCAAAACGCCTTTCGTTAAATAAATATGTTATTCCATTACTGGAACGGCACAAATATACGAAAAGCGTTTGTATTATAACTAAACCTGTGTGTTAAAAACTAAGACAATCATAAGTATTTAATAATTCCTCTTGCCTTAATCCCAAGTATCTTTTAGTAATTGATACACTGGAATGATTGAATAGCTCCATAAGCTTAACAAGTGCAAGCTCTGAATTATCGTTATTCATGTTGTAGACCTGTCTGCCAAAGGTCTTTCTAAGAGAATGACACGAAAAATTGCCTATTTGTAGCCTGTATTTTTTCTTAATCTCCTTCAACATGACATTGATTCTCTGAACTGTGTAGACTGTCCCCTTCTGACTTATCAATACAGGTGCATTTATACCAACTGGATTTGTATGCTCATAACAATCTCTGATATGTTGCTGTAGCTGCATATTAATCCTAATAGTCCTTTGCTTCCCTGTTTTAATCTCTATAATGGTAAATTCTTCTGCATCTAATATCTGATTCCACCTCAAAGCAAGAATATCAGAAATTCTTAGACCTGTGAAGCAACCCAAAGCGATAAGAAGTGACATCTTATAATTACTATCCCTTGCCAACTTTCTTATTAAGTTCATCGCTTCGCTCCATTGCAGATAATCTGCTGTTGTACTTGAATATTTAAGTGACATAATGTTCTGTTTTATAGTGAAACTAATAAAAGTGAATATTATTTTTTAGTTGGAACATCTAACTTGCTGATTATTAAATAAACATTCACTAATCATCAAAGTGAACATTTTTATAAAGCAAGGACACTAAGTAAATAATGTCCTTACTTCATTCAACCTATATAAATGGTAGGTGAGCTTCATCCAACACGCCACTGTCAACTATCCGTTTGCAAAGTTCGTGCGATGCCTGATTTCTAAGGTCTGTACCATAGTCCTTACTACCAACCATGCGAATAATTTCCACTATGGTTTTCATTAATTCCTGCTGTAGTGTACGGTGATAATACCTTGTACTTTCAGCAAACCTTTTTGGATTCCAACCATAATCGTTCAAGGCTCTTTCAAGTTCTTGCGCTGCCTTGTATTCGCGACTGCCTTCTATTACCATATTTATAATATTTAAGAGGTTTATAAATAGAAAGAGTACCTATATATAGTATATAGATACCCTTATTAGTTCTTCATGTACTACTTCATTGTAATAATCTTGTATATAGTCCAAATAATCATCAAGAAGAATACAACAGGTGAAATTGCACACGCAATAAAGTACATGATAATCCAAAATGTAACGATTAATAACGCTTGTAACATAATCTTTTGAGTATTAATAGGTAATGAATAATAAAGGAACACCCTTATTATATGGATGCCCCTTTTAAGTACTCTGTAATACCACTAACTAAGAAACCATTGATACTTGTCATCACCATGTAAAGCGGAACATATACCCGTTGCAAGTTCTGTAGCATTATAGGCTCTATCCAAGAATGAATCTATATAGCTGCTCTTATTTGCACCTGTGAGCAAGTTGTAGAACTTCCACATAGACAAATCATTTCCCAAGCTGCCAAAGTTCTCGTCATTGATATACGCTTTAGCCACATTGTTAACCTGTGTATCAGTAAGCAACATTTTAGGTATATCTTTCTGATAGCCTTGCGGTAATGACTGATAAAGTCTCATTCTTCCAAGTAGTTGGCAGAACTGATGCTCTGTCATACTGGTATTGCCTAAAGACTGCATCAAGTGTATGTGTTTGGCTGCATCGTATTTGTGGAACATTTCCAATACCGCTTGATATAAATCCCTTGTATTGGTAACTTCCAAGCAACTAAGATAACCGTCTGTAGATACACATAGATTTGTGCAAACCTTACAAGTAAAGCCAATAAACACTTTAAACCGCTCCGAGCCTTTCTTTGAATAAAGATTGGTGTGGTTATAAGCTCTCACACCACCAATAGTAAGTGTTAGCCTGTTACCGTGTACTGTCTCATAGATAGTAGGAACTTCAATAACAAAAGCGCACCTCTCGTAATAGATAGTCTTATCACTTTCTAATAACTGATTGGCTGGCTTATGTATTGCTTCGGGAATCCTACCTTTGATTACATGAGAAACACGAATATCTGGCGATTCAATTTGTTCACCGCTAAAGAATGTATTGGTTGCATCCTGTACCGCTTCAATGAAAGCCACATGAGATAATGTAGCTTCGTTGTCCTTTGCGAATACGGGTATAATACAATCATTCCTTAGATGTTCCAAACTGGCTTCAATCGTATTGGCTTCAATGAATAGAGGTCGTTTCTGCTTAATAATTGGCTCTTCAATTATTACCGCTTCTTCTGCATATTCACCAAAGTTTCTACTAGTTCTTTGTACTGGCATAATCTGTAATGTTGATTCCATAATCTGTAATTTATTAAGTTAATATTAGAAATTCCTCTGTCTGAAAGCTAAGCAAGCCACAATCAGTATTAATAATCCAATAAAGAACTGTGGCATTAAGACTATTGGCACAATTAGAATTATTCCAAACGTCAATAAAATCTTTAAATTCTCCATACGCATAATAATAGATTAGTAAATAGTGTATTTAAGGACAAAATGAGGGCTTGACATGAAGTACTATTCATTCACTTTCCTTTGTGCATCTTTATATGTAGACATATACAAATCGTTGATAAGTCCGCATATTTCAGAAGTTCAAAAGGTTTGTGGGCTGAATAGCGATTCATGTTATCCTTTCATTTCTCCTAATGATTGGTATGGGGGTGTTAGTAGTTTCATGAAAGCCTAGCGCACGATATACATCTGATACGCTCACTGACGAATCAAATATTTCACTCTATAGCTGTATAAAGTCTAAATAGAAACGCTACCTAAATCTAGAGGGTGGGGGTATGAATTTCAGGTACCTATATTTTTGGGTTGGGTATCAAAAGGAACTTTTCCAGTAATATATATCACTCTCAAATGCCATTATTGGTCTTTAGGATATACTCCCCTATAGAATGACGGACTTATGCCAGTATCAGTATAAAGTTTGCAGATTGTCCACAATTCATGATTTTACTGTCGGAATATTAATTACCTTTGCAATATCAGGACAATGGGAAACACCCAAAATATAATCCTCAAAATTATTCCGATTCCATGTTAGAGATACCCTAAACGGGTATAATTCGACCTGATGCGTATCAGGTTTTATTATTCTTGTGACTGTCCAATATTTCTACCATGACTCCCTTATACTAAAGATAAAAATCCTCTATAAAGTGGACATCACTAGATTAGATTATTCCAGTCAAATTAACTTTTAACTTAACTCATGAAAAAAGAAGTGATTAAAATTCCGGCAAATATCAAGTATTTAACCGAACGGGACAAGTTCATAGAAGAATTCGGGAAACCGTTTGAACTTCCTAATGGTATTTTGAATAAAGAGATACCCGGCTGTGGAGCAACTACAGTCGCACTGACAGATGAACATAAAACTATTATATGCAGCCCTCGCAATGAACTGTTGAAAAACAAACATGAACAATACCCTGATACCTTGCTTGTAATTGGCGGGGTAGACACCATAGAGATTGAAGCATATTTGCAGACTGCGGAGCTTCCCAAGATTCTGGTCTCCTACGATTCCGTGTATAAATTGATTGGCTGTATTAAATACAAATCAGATTGGCGTGTAGTAGTGGATGAATTTCAGTGCTTGTTGGCAGATAGTAGTTTCAAGTCTGAAATAGAATTGCACTTTTTGGATAATTCAAGGTCATTCCCGTATGTTACATTCTTATCGGCAACTCCAATTCTTGACAAATATCTGGAACAGATTGACCACTTCAAGGATATGAATTACTATCAGCTTGACTGGGAAGAAAAGGATATTGTCAGAGTATATAGAGAACGTACAAAGAATCCTATCAATGCAGCATTGGAAATAGTTCGCTACTATCAGAATGGCAATTATCCTTCTGTGTATGTTAATGGGGAAAGGATTTACTCCAAAGAATGTGTTATATTTCTCAATAGTGTAAATAATATTGTGAATATTATTAAACAAACAGAACTCAATCCGGAAGAAGTAAATATCATTGTAGGTAATTCTGACGATAACGACAGACAGATTGCAAGGATTGGGGAAGGATTCAAAAGAGGGAGAATTCCCTTGAAAGGGGAGACGCACAAGAAATTCACCTTCTGTACTTCCACCGCTTATGCGGGCTGTGATTTTTACTCTACCAATGCCGCAACTTTTGTCATTAGTGATTGTAATCGCCCGAACACTGCGGTTGATATAGCAACGGAACTGGTACAGATTGCAGGCAGGCAGCGTCTGGCATGCAACCCCTTCAGGCAGTTCCTCACCTTCGTTTACAATGTCAATGCAGAGGAGGTAGAGCAGGAGACATTCAATGAGCATCTGTGCCGGAAGGTCAATGTGACACTTGACGAGATTAGGGATAACAACAATGCAGGTGAAGCATTGAGAGCCAAACGTATCAAGGATTTTAGGAGAATCCCCGATAATGTAAAATATCAGGATTCATATACAATGTACGATGAACAGAAAGGAGAATTTGTTTTCAACCGTTTAGCCTATGTAAATGAGCAATACTGTTTTGATGTCCAGAAGTTCAATTATCAGAATGGGGTAATTGTAAAGAAACTGCTCCAAGATAGTAGTTTCGATGTCAGTGAAAACCAAACTTATGCCGTTTACCAAGAACAGTTGAAACATCTAATCAAAAAGGAGCCATTTGTAGACAGGATGCAGGCATACTGTGAATATCGTGCCAAGCAAGGGCTGATTGTCAATCTCGCAATGTCAACACTGGAAAGCAAATATCCAGAACTTAGGTATTATTATGAGGCTTTGGGGGCTGACAGGATTAAAGCTTTGAATTATAAAGAGAAGAAACTGCTCAATGAAATCCATATCATGAAAACCAAAAATAAGATTCGTCATGAATTACACGGCATTATTCATATCGGAGACAGAATATTAACTACTGATATTCAGCAAACCTTACATGATGTATATGACAGGCTGGGCATTGACAAGTCACCGAAAGCGGCCGACCTCAATGAATTCTTTGAGATTCATCCCGTCAAGATACCGACCGCCAACGGCCGGAAAAATGGCTTTGAGATTCGAGGAATATTGTAAACAAACAGAAAGAGGCTGAACTCAAAATCAATTTGAGACAGCCTCTTATTTTTATGTATCATGTACAATCCGGTTATTCTTATTGCTGTTGAGCGTTACGCATCTCAATAACTCGCTCGATGATTAAGTGCTGAATACAGCTAATTTTATCTTCGCACTTAGCTGCTTCAATCCGCAACTTCTCTGTTGCTTCAATGCTGTTTAATACATCACAGACTGTATCAAAACCATATTCCGAGATACCATAATTAATGGCCTTAATATATCTGGTCTGTTTCGCAGCTTTCACGCCAAAGGCTTGTACTGTTGCCTTCATCAATTGCTCTGCCTGCTGATAGCTTCTGTATTTCCCATTGAAAGGGGAAGAACTTGCAGCAAGAGCTTTGCTTTGTAATAAAGAAACAGTAGTGCTTATACCAAAATATCCCTGTACGGCAGTACCGGACATAGAGTACTTCTCACCGAAGCTGCGGATATTCAGTAATAATTCATCTCCCGTTACAATTCCGGCATATCCTATCCACTCATCCTTTGAAGGACATTGAGAGAAATATGCAGTTGTTGCTACTCTGCGGTAAGCGTCGGCAACACTATCACATTCCACTAATTCAGCTTGCAGTGGCTCATCCGTCAAACCGAGCAAGTTAACATTGTCGGCTTTATCCAGATAGACCATTACAGCCGGAGCATTATCGGGAAGATTCTCTATTTTACTACCAACGTAATCGTATAGAGGAACATTCTCTGTGTAGAATGGTTTTGCGTCACATAAGCAAACCAGAGTCGGCAAGAGCTTACTCTTATCTATAGATTCATAGGTTTTATTCTTCTCAAAGTTTTTACGTTTGATAGAATAATCGGTGAAGGCAAGAATGATTTCCTGTTCTTCGCCATTAAAATTCACTGTGGTAACAAAGTACCACTTGGGAGCTTCTGCGCTCCCTAAATTGACTAAATTCATAATATTATGTTTTAATATATTAAACGGTATATAAGAGCGGGCATACTTACTTATACCTTCATATATACCCGGCAATCCGAAAATTGCCTAATTAATAATATTAACAATTATGAATATATTCTTTAATTGTTGCAGCATACCATTTTAATGGTAGCTTAAAGCACCGAGGTGCTGGTATGGATTGTACATGATGTCAAAGAACGGGTTGTTCAATGCTTACTCATCAACAACATGAGTTAACTGCTGCAAAGATAAACCATTTTACTGATAACATCCAAATTCTACGGTTATTATTTCTCGTAAATGCTTGATTTCGTCCGGATTAGCTATATTAATCCAGAATCAGTTAACGTCAGTTAATGAGATTTTATCATACCTCCTTACAGCCGTATCTGTTTGGGGAGAATATGGCGGTTTGGGTAGTAGAATCACTTTACTTGTCTTTAGCCTTCAATATTCCCGCTACAATTTCTTTCATGTCATTAAGGCTGTCATTATCCAGAATCCCCATTTTGAAAGCCTTATCAACAATCTGCATGACAGTTTCCACATTTACCTCTATCTTTATACATTTGACAATTAACAGCTTAAGCTCGTCCCTCAAATTGGACAGATTACCAACAGACAGCCGTTCCACATATTTATGGGCTACTTCAAGGCCGGAGGCGGGAGATTGCATATAAGCCTCTATTTCTTTCACAATACCACTTATCTCGCTATTGTAATCATATAGTTTGCCGTTCTTCACATATCCCATACGTTCAAACATGTCACTGGCTTTATTGATTTTAGATGCAAAAAATTGAGTGTCCAACAGAGTATCGAAGGTTATATTATTAGTTGCATCGTTCGTAGGCTTTACTTCATTGAGAGAATTTGTCTCCACCTTGCCCATATTGAAAATGCCATTATTTAAACTTTTGAAAGCATTAGAGACTTTCTTTGCTTTATCTTTACTGTTTAAATGAGAATAAACTTTGTCTATCATTTTTGTATCTTCATGTCCTGTCGCTATAATAACAGTTTCCTTTGGGATGCCTTTTCTACACAATATTGTGATAAAAGTATGCCTTGCTGTATGTGTATGCAGTAATTTATAAAGAGGTTGGGTTTGTTTAATCCCGTTTTCTTCATAAGTGATAGGCTCGTCTAATCCTGCTTGTTCTGCTACTTCTTTTAAGGCTTCATTGACAATGGACTTTCTTTCTTTATAATATAATAATTCTTTATTCTCATATTTGGATATAATTTCTTTGGCTAATGGCAATAGTGGAATTATAGCTCTGGCTTTTGTCTTTTGTTGTATAATGGAGATGGTTCCTGCTTCTTCGTCCATTTCATTATCTCCATTAAAGAATTTTTGCATATCGCCAATTCGTTGCCCAACTAAACATTGTAGTATGAATAAGTCTCTGATTTCTGTGTATTTCTTTATTTGTCTTTCTGTTCCTGTTATGATATGCTTGTAGAATTTATTCAGTTGCTCTTCTGTTAATGAAACTTTTTTGTTGTCTGCTAATTCTTTGTTGGATTTATCTTTCACGAACTCAAAACTGTTTAAATTGCTGTCAGACCATTTGAAAGGAATATCCAGTCTTTTATCTGCTATTCCTAGTAAATTAAAAATAGTTCCTTTAATTATGTTACGCAAAGTGTTATGAGGATGTAATGGATTTTCTTTTATGATTTGCTTTTGGTAGCGATTAATGGTATCTAAATTCATGCTCTCCCATGTATTGGGAATTTCATTCTCTTTGAGAAAACGCTCAAACTTGTCTATGTTAGAACGATATTGTTTCTTACTGCTTTCTGCACAAGTCTTTGCTTCTATAATTTGTTTCATTATAAAAGTTGCGGGTTTCTGTAATTCTTTCTTCATCCTATCTTTATATATGTGTTGTTTTAATAGTTTCATACTTTCTCCAATCTCGTCTGGATGCATACAAAGATAATGCTTAAATTCGATGAAATATTCTTTTAGTTTTGTGATTTTCTTGTTCACTATAGTGTTATTTATATTATCTATCTCTGATAGGCGTACGCTGATATATGCTTCTTGTCTTTTTTCATTCCAGTGGTCTGGATATATCTTTACCCCTGTAGATAGTTTAACCTGTTTGTTGTTTATTCTGCATACTAAATAGAGATTGGTTGGCTTCTCGCTACGTGGTTTTCTTAAATTGAAACGAGCTTGCATCTCATTAATAAAAATCTGCCTTTCCATAATCTTGTTCTTTAAAGTTGTTCTTTAATTCGGTTCTTTGAATGTGTTCTTTTAAGGCAATTCTTTCTGATAAGTATTAATTAGCTCCCCTCATTAAATATTCTGGTGCACAGTTTGCGCATTTTGAATAAAAACCGTATATTTGCACGCAATAATTTTTAAACGCATAGCCCTATGTCATTTATTGCTGATAAGATTGTAATGGATGGGTTGACTTACGATGACGTACTGTTGATCCCCGCTTATTCTGAAGTTTTACCGCGCACTGTCGATCTCTCGACAAAGTTTTCAAAAAACATTGAGTTAAAAATACCTTTTGTGACGGCTGCCATGGATACGGTAACCGAAGCGAAAATGGCTATTGCCATTGCTCGTGAAGGTGGTATCGGTGTGATTCACAAAAATATGTCTATCGAAGAACAAGCAAGACAAGTTGCTATTGTAAAGCGTGCCGAGAATGGTATGATTTATGATCCTGTGACTATCAAGAGAGGTTCTACCGTTCGCGACGCTTTGGATATTATGGCTGAATATAAAATCGGTGGTATCCCTGTTGTGGATGATGAAGGTTATCTGGTAGGTATTGTTACTAACAGAGACTTGCGTTTTGAAAGAGATATGGCAAAACATATTGATCTTGTCATGACTCCTAAAGAAAGATTAGTAACTACCAACCAGTCTACTGACTTGGAATCTGCTGCACAGATTCTTCAGAAACATAAGATTGAGAAACTTCCGATTGTAGGAATGGACGGAAAGTTGATCGGTCTTGTTACTTATAAGGATATTACAAAAGCAAAAGACAAACCGATGGCTTGTAAAGACGCCAAAGGTCGTTTGCGTGTTGCCGCCGGTGTGGGGGTGACTGTCGATACATTGGATCGTATGCAGGCTTTGGTTGATGCGGGTGCGGATGCCATTGTTATTGATACGGCTCACGGACACTCTGCATTCGTTATTGAGAAACTGAGAGAAGCTAAGAAACGCTTCCCGGGCATTGATATTGTTGTAGGTAATATTGCTACCGGAGAAGCTGCTAAGGCCTTGGTGGAAGCTGGTGCTGATGCTGTGAAAGTAGGTATCGGACCGGGATCTATCTGTACGACCCGTGTGGTTGCCGGTGTGGGGGTTCCCCAGCTGTCGGCTGTATATGATGTAGCAAAAGCGCTGAAAGGTACAGGTATTCCTTTGATTGCCGATGGTGGTTTGCGCTATTCCGGTGATGTCGTGAAAGCATTGGCTGCCGGTGGGTATAGTGTAATGATCGGATCATTGGTTGCCGGAACAGAAGAATCTCCGGGTGATACTATTATTTTCAACGGACGTAAATTCAAATCATACCGTGGTATGGGTTCGCTTGAAGCCATGGAGAAAGGTTCGAAAGACCGCTATTTCCAGGGAAGCGTCACGGATGTCAAGAAACTCGTGCCCGAAGGCATTGCCGCACGCGTGCCTTACAAGGGCAGCCTTTATGAAGTTGTCTATCAGATACTCGGAGGTCTGCGTGCAGGCATGGGATATTGCGGAGCCCATGACATCAGCGAGCTTCACCGTGCCCGCTTCACGCGTATCACAGCCGCAGGCGTGCTCGAAAGCCATCCGCACGACGTGGCAATCACCTCGGAAGCACCCAATTATTCGCGCAGCTGAGCGCCTGACATAAACAGATGAATATACTTGTAACTATCTGCGCCCGTGGAGGCTCCAAAGGAATCCCGGGCAAAAATATAAAGCCAGTGGGGGGACGTCCTCTGCTGGCTTATACCGCTGATGCCGCCAAGGCTTTTGCCGCACGCCACAATGCCGACATCATACTTTCTACTGACAGCGACGCCATACGCGCCGCCGGAGCTGCCGAAGGGCTGCCGGCCGACTATGTGCGTCCCGATTATCTTGCCAATGATACCATAGGCAAAGTAGAGGCTATAAAGGATGCCGCAAGGTGGATGGAAGAGCGCACCGGCAAGCGCTATGACGTGATTGTGGATCTCGACGTAACCTCGCCTATCCGCACTCAGGAAGACATAGACGGGACCCTGAAGACGCTCACCGACAATGAAGAGGCCCTGACAGCTTTCAGCGTAAACCCATGCGGACGCAATCCCTATTTCTGCATGGTCGAGCGCAAGGCCAACGGCTTCTTCAAGGAAGTGGCCGAAGGTTGCTTCGACTCGCGGCAGACCTGCCCCAAGGTATACGACATGAACGGCTCGATATATGCCTACCGACGCGATGCCGTGTTCCGCGAGCATCCGCGCGCTGTCACTGAGCGTTCGCTCGTCTATGTGATGCCTCACATCTGTTTCGACCTCGATGAGCCGGCCGACTACGACTATCTCAGCTTCCTGCTTGAGTCAGGGCGTATCAGTTTCGCCAGCGACCAGGGCGTGGAGTTTCTTTGAAAGAGTAAGAGGCGGAATAACTGCTGCCATACAATTTTCCGATGCAATCCACGTTACGTTAATTAGGCCGGGATAACTCAATGCTTACTTATCCCTTCATAAACCGTAATCAACAAGACACATATATAAATTTATGAAAAAGCAATTAGTGGCAGGCGGTGCTCTGGCGGCTATAATGCTGACACTCGCAGCTAAGGAGCCTGTCGTAATGACAGTCAACGGCGTGGATGTGCCTCTGTCGGAATTTGAATATCTCTATCACAAAAACAGCCGGCAGCAGGATGAATATGTGGAGATGTTCAAGCTCTACAAGCTCAAGGTGGCCGACGCTCTCAACGACCGTCTGGACACGCTCCCTTCTTACGTAAAGGAGATGGAGCAATACCGCTCCGAACTCGCTGAACCTTATCTGGCTGATTCGCTATATATCAATCAGATGATCGATGAGGGCATGACGCGTGCCCCCTACGAGGTCGAGGCCCGCCACATAATGCTCTTCAAGAAGCAGGGGCAGATAGCGGCCCAGCGGGCCACTCTCGACTCGATACGCCAGGCTGTGATGGCCGGCGCTGACTGGAATCAGCTTGCCGCCAAATATTCGCAGGATGCCGCATCAGCCTCCAACGGCGGCCTGATGGGATTCATCGCCCCCGGCACCGGACTCCCCTACGAATTTGAGGAAGCTGTCTTCTCCACTCCCGAAGGCAAGATTTCTGACATCGTGGAGGGTGGCGCCACACTTCATCTGATAAAAGGTGGCAAACGCCGTCCCACCAGCGGACGTGTGCTCGCAGCCCATATACTCAAACTTGTGCCTCCCGGCACTTCGCCTGAAAACGAAGCCCGCATAAAGGCTACCGTCGATTCCATCTACGCGATTGTGAGCGCTGATCCGGCCCGCTTCGGCATAGAGGCCAAAAACAATTCAGACGACAAGGGCTCTGCCCGCAACGACGGACGACTTCCCTGGTTCACTGCCGGCAAGATGGTGCCTGAGTTCAGCGACGCGGCATTCGCCCTCGCCGATGGAGAGATCTCAAAGCCCGTCCGCTCGAAATTAGGATGGCATATAATAAAGAAACTGGAATCGAATCCCGAAGCCCTCACACGCGATGAAGAGA
>OGXX01002543.1_pt1 | contig 16396 bp, 17 predicted proteins | sample 1576301 | NCBI WGS metagenome assembly OGXX01 (sample SAMEA3541469, study PRJEB24748) | human gut metagenome | biome: human gut; feature: human-associated habitat; material: faeces | place: China | collected 2012
CATGAAGGGGTTATCCTCCACGGCGTTGGCGAAGACCACCAGCTTGGCGCAGCCGAAGCCCCCCGCCGCGGCGGTGCGGTCGGCGGTCATTTTGATGACCCGGCCCATCTCCGCCACGGCATCCATGTTGATGCCCGCCTTGGTGGAACCCACGTTCACCGAGGAGCACACCAGGTCGGTGGTGGCCAGGGCCTCGGGGATGGAGGCGATGAGCTTTCGGTCAGACTGGGTGAACCCCTTCTGCACCAGGGCGGAAAAGCCGCCGATGAAGTTGATGCCGATGGTTTTGGCGGCCTTGTCCAGGGCGGCGGCAAAGGGAGCGTAGTCCGCTGTGTCACTGGCGGAGGCCACCAGGGAGATGGGGGTCACCGACACCCGCTTGTTGACAATGGGGATGCCAAACTCCTTTTCAATGGTCTGGCCGGTGGCCACCAGGTTTTGTGCCCGGCGGCAGATCTTGTCATAGACCTTCCGGCAGGCGGCCTTGGGGTCGGGGTCGGCGCAGTCCAGCAGGGAGATGCCCATGGTGATGGTGCGGATGTCCAGATGCTGCTGGTCGAACATGTGGATGGTTTGCAGAATTTCCGAGGAATTGATCATGACAATGGTTCTCCTTCCTCAGATCCGGTGCATGGCCTGGAAGGTGTCCTCCCGCTGGGCCCGGATGACCATGCCCATCTGGTCGCCCAGAGCGGACATCTGGTCGGCCAGTTCGCCAAAAGGCACCTTGGCGGCGCCGGCGTCCACCAGCATGACCATGGTGAAAAAGTCGGGGGGAAGGATGGTCTGGGTGATATCCAGAACATTGACATTCTGCTGGGCCAGGGTCTGGGTGACCGAGGCGATGATGCCCACCCGGTCTTTCCCGGCGACGGTGATAACTGCACGCATAGTGAATGATACCTCTCTTATCCTTAGTTTGATCTTATGGCCGTTCTGGGCTGCCTATGCCTGGGCGTCGGCCTGGAGTTCGTCCAGGGTGAGGGGAAAGGCGGGGAGAAACTCCGCCAGGAAATAGTCCAGCTCCGGCAGGTGGAAGGCGTCCAGGGCCGCGCGGGTTTGCTGGGCGGCGGACTGGAACTCCCGGTTGCCCGCCTTCAGTTCCTCCAGGCACTTGAGATGGGCCGAGAGCTTGTCGGCGGCCTTCACCAAAACCAGCACCTCCGGGTCGGATTCCTCCAGCAGGGTGGCGAAGGCGGGGCGCATCTCCTGGGGGAGCATGGCCACCAGCCGCTGGGCGGCGTCGGCCTCCACCGCCTTGTAAGCGGTCTGGATGGCGGGATTGGCGTACTTCACAGGGGTGGGAAGGTCCCCTGTGAAAATCTCCGGCGCGTCGTGGTAGAGGGCCACGGCGGCCACCCGGCCCGGGTCCACCGTTCCCCCAAACTTGTCCCGCCGGATGACCGCCAGGGCGTGGGCCAGCACGGCCACCATGTGGGAGTGCTCCTGGATATTTTCCTGCATGGTGTTGCGCATCAGGCCCCAGCGGACAATATAGCGCATGCGGGCGATGTAGGCGAAAAAAGGATGGGACATGGCAAACTCCCCTGGAAACAAATTGACCGACCTGCGGATTTGTGTTAAGATCGATCATGAGTGTTCTATTATACCAGGTTTTTTTCCAAAAGAAAAGCATTTTTCCCACACAGGAGGTTCCCCATGCGCGTTGCCATCCACACCCTGGGGTGCAAAGTGAATCAGTACGAGAGCCAGGCCATGGAGGAGCTCCTCCGGGCCAGGGGACACAGCCTGGTGCCCTTTGAGGCCCAGGCCGATGTCTATCTCATCAACAGCTGCACCGTGACGGCCACCAGCGATAAGAAATCCCGGCAGGCGGTCCGGCAGGCCCGGAAGCGGGCGCCCGGGGCGCTGGTGGCGCTCTGCGGCTGCTATCCCCAGGTCTCCCCGGAGGCTGCCCGGCAGCTGGAGGCAGACCTCATCGGCGGCAGCGGAGACCGGCGGGGATTTTTGGACCTGCTGGAGCAGCTGGCACGCACCCGGGAGAAGGCGGTGGCCCTGGATGATCCCTTCCGCCGCCGGGTCTTTGAGGCCCTCCCCGCCGGGGGGCTGGAGGGGCGGACCCGGGCCATGCTCAAGGTGGAGGACGGCTGCACCAACTTCTGCGCCTACTGCATCATCCCCTATGCCCGGGGGGCGGTGCGCTCCCTGCCGGTGGAGCAGGCGGCGGCCCAGGCCCGGGACCTGGCCGAAGCGGGCTACCGGGAGCTGGTGCTCACGGGGATTGAGCTGTCCGCCTATGGCCGGGACCTGCCGGAACGGCCCGGCCTGGCCGCGCTCATTGCTCAGGTTTGCCGGGCGGTGCCCGGGATGCGGGTGCGGCTGGGGTCCCTGGAGCCCAGGACGGTGACCGAGGACTTCTGTGCCCAGCTGGCCGGTCTGCCCAACCTATGTCCCCACTTTCACCTGTCCCTGCAGAGCGGCTGCGACGCCACCCTGGCCCGCATGAAGCGGCGGTACACCACCGAGCGCTACCTGGAGTCGGTGGAGCTGCTGCGCCGGCATTTTGACCGGCCCGCCCTCACCACGGACCTGATTGTGGGCTTTCCGGGGGAGACGGAGGGGGAGTTTGCCCAGACGCTGTCCTTTCTCCAGACCTGCGCCTTTGCCCAGATGCACATTTTCCCCTACTCCCGCCGGCAGGGCACCCCGGCCGCCGGGATGCCCGGGCAGATTCCCAACGGGGAAAAGGCCCGCCGGGCCCATCAGGGGGCGGAACTGGCCCGGGCCATGGAGAAAAGCTGGCTGAGCAGCTGGATGGGACAGCGGGTCGCTGTCCTGTTTGAAGAGGAAAAGGACGGGTTCTGGCGGGGCTATACCCCCCAATACATAGAAGTTCGGGGGAAGGGGGAGAACCTGCACAACCGGGTTTGCCCCGTCACCCTTACCGCTGTGGGGGAGGGCGTGGCCTTCGGCGTTGTCACAGAGGAGGAAGCACCATGAGCAAAGCAGACCAAATCTTCCTGGCCAACTGCCAGGAGATTTTGTCCCGGGGCACCTGGGACACCCATCTGCCGGTCCGCCCCCGGTGGGAGGACGGCACCCCCGCCCATACGGTCAAATGTTTCGGCCTGGTCAACCGCTATGATCTGCGGGAGGAATTTCCCATCCAGACCATCCGGCGGATGTACCTGAAAAGCGCGGTGGAGGAGCTGCTGTGGATCTGGCAGAAGAAGTCCAACAACGTCCGGGCTCTGTCCACAGGCATCTGGGATGCCTGGGCGGATGAAACCGGGTCCATCGGCAAGGCCTACGGCTATCAGATGGGGGTGAAGCACCGCTACCCGGAGGGAGAGATGGACCAGGTGGACCGGGTGCTGTATGACCTGAAGCATAACCCCTCCTCCCGGCGCATTCTCACCAACCTGTACAACCACCATGATTTGAGTGAGATGGCCCTGTATCCCTGCGCCTACTCCATGACCTTTAACGTCACAGGAAACACCCTCAACGCCATTCTCCACCAGCGGTCCCAGGACATGCTCACCGCCAACGGCTGGAATGTGATGCAGTATGCTGTGCTGGTTCACATGCTGGCCCAGGTGTCCGGGCTGGAGGCGGGCGAGCTGGTCCACGTGATCGCGGACGCCCACATTTACGACCGCCATGTGCCCCTGGTGGAGGAGCTCCTGGGCCGCACGCCTTACCCGGCCCCCAGGCTGCGGCTGGACCCGGCGGTGACGGACTTTTATGCCTTTACCCCCGACAGCGTCCAGTTGGAGAATTACCGGTATCATCCCCTGAAGGAAAAGATTCCCGTGGCCATTTGAGGAGGTGCGCCCATGAAGCTCATTGTTGCGGTGGATGCCTGCTGGGCCATTGGAAAAGACGGGGATCAACTGTGCTATATCCCCCCGGATCTCAAGCGGTTTCAGCGGCTGACCACCGGCCATCCGGTGCTGCTGGGACGAAAGACCCTGGCCACCTTTCCCGGGGGACGCCCCCTGAAAAACCGGCGGAATCTCATCCTCTCCACCGACCCCGCCTTTGCCCCGGCGGGCGGGGAGGTCTTTGCTACCTTGAAGGCCGCCCTGGCCGCCGCGCCGGCGGATACCTTTGTCATTGGCGGGGCCTCCGTATACCGGCAGGCCCTGGCCTACTGTGACACAGCCTATGTGACCCAGATTCACAGGGCCTTCCCGGCGGCGGACTGCTATTTTCCCAACCTGGCGGCGGACCCCGCCTGGGAGGCTGTGGAGACGGAGGGGCCTTACCGGTATGAGGACCTGGCCTATACCTATGTGACGTATCGAAGACGGTAACGCCAGATATTTTCTGGAAACGAAGAAAAACGGTCAAGAAGAGAAGAACTCTTCTTGACCGTTTTTTGGCAGGAGAGGAGAACCCATCCAGCATAGGCTATCCCTGCTGTACCGCTGCTTTGGCCTGGCCCTGCCGCAGCATGATCCAGAGGATGCCCATACCGGTCCCGCCGGTTACAGTGGAAAAGGCCAAGGTGGGTCCGGTGCCGGCGGCATCCAAGAGAAAGCCGCCCAGAAAACTGCTCAGAACGATGCCCAGGGTATTGGCCATGGTAAAATAGGTTTGTCCTTGGACCCGGTCTGCGGGCGCTGTCATGTCGTTGACCCAGTAGACGGAGGCCACAGCGTACAGGGCATATCCTGTGGTCTCAAAGATCTGAATGCCATAGAGGAAGAATACACTGGGGGCCAGCCAGGTGAGCAGGGCGTGGAGGAAAAAGGAAAGACCGGCCAGACGGACCCAGCGCCAGCTGGCAGCCCGGCGGAGCAGGAGGGAGAAGAGCACCATGGCGGGGATGTCCATAAGGCCCTGGAGGGTGAGAAGGGTTCCCATTTCCCCGCTGCCGCCGCCCAGATATTGGACAATTTGATAGGGAAAACTCATGAGAATATTGTGGCTGGTGTAGAGAAGAACCACCCCGGCCAGTAGGGGGAGGAACCGGGGGTAGCGCCGCCAAAAGGACTGGGGAGACGATGGCGGGGACGCTGGGGGTGGGGCCGCCTGCTTGGCTGGGGTACCGGGCCGGAAGGAAAGGGCGGCCGCCAGCAGCAGGAGGGTCGCCCCGCCCAGCAGCACAGGGATACACTTTGGACCAAAAGCGGCGGCTGCGCTGCCGCAGAGGGTGGAGGCCAGCGCGTAGGACCCTGCCCCCACACCCCGGGCAAGGCCGAAGTTCAGCGGCATACCCTGGTTGACACAGTCCATCCCCAGGGCATAGAGCAGGGAGGTCAGGAGCTGAAGCAGGAGCAACAGGGAGAGAAAGAGTCCCCCTTGGACGGCCTGTCCAGGAAGCAGGAGCAGACCGCCGGTGCACAGCAGCATGGCCAGGATCAGCAGGGCGGCGAACTGCCCCAGGGAGAGAACCTTTAGGTGGTCCGCCCTGGCCCCCACAAAGGGTTGCAGCAGGGCGGTCAAAAGGCCGGACAAGCCAAGCAGCAGGCCGATCTGGGTGTTGGAGAATCCTTGGTCCAGCAGATATACGCTGGAAAAGGAAAGCAAAATGCAGTAAGCCATCCAGTAGCAGCCCTGTATCCAGGCGTAGTGGGATGTGAGAAAGCGAGGTTTCATGGGGGCCTCCTTTCCAAAGGGGAAAGATCACCCCCCGCTGTTTCTGCGCAGCGGGGGGAGAGAAAAAAGGGAGAGAAGTCACAGAGGGATCAGGCGTTGCGGCGGCGGAAGCTCGGGGCTTTCTTCTTGGGTTCGGCGGAAGATTCCGGCCCGGTCAGGCGGCCGATGAGCGCGGCGGCCAGGAAAGCAACCAAGGTGGGCGGGAGGATGGGGAGAAAGATCTGGGCGGGGGTGCCGGAGAGGTTGGAAAGCATCAGGTAAAAGATGAGGCCCACACAGAAGACATCGACGATTCCCAGCAGGATGGCAAAGAACTTTTTCATGATGATCGCTCCTTTTTAAACTTTATTTCACGAGGAGGGCTGTCAAACCGTTCTCTCTTGATCTGTCTGTATCATACCGGGAAAATTGCTTGATTTCAATGACTAAACCCAGTGAAAATTCCAACATAGATTAGGTAGTCCTTCTGAAAAATGAGTGGACAGCATACGAAAGATAAGAAGAAATTATGAAAAATAAGTAGGAATCATATGGAAGACTCTGGCGGGAATGCGGAAGGATGCGGCTTTTGGAAAGAGAAAAGAACATAAAAATCCCGGCGAAGAGGAGCGGGGAGGGGCGCGGCATAAAGTGCTTGATTTTAGCTGGGGGAGACGATAGAATGAAAAGGAATCGGTGCCTTGGATGTCTGCTCTGGAGGAAATCCCCATGGAGAAAAACGACTTTCTGCTGTACAATGAGATCATCTATCATATCCATACCTGCCAGGATATGGATGACCTGAAACGCTCTATTCTGGCCCAGGTGAAGCTGATGATCCCTTATACCTATGCCAGCCTGATTGTGGTGGAGATTGACCCCGAGACCCGGGAGATCCGCCACAGCGATCCCTTCTGCCTGCCGGACAGCTTCACCGCCCTGGAGGAGGCCTGGATCGACCGGGATCACCAGGACGAGAGCTTTTGGGTCAGCCACGCCCCCGAGTCCATCGTGGTCCGCAGCAGTGACCTGACCGGGGAGGCCCGGCTGGAGAGCCCCATTTTTCAGGAGCTCTATCAGCAGTATAACATTTACGACACCATGAGCATGAATCTGGCCTACGATCACCAGGTGATGGCCCTGCTTACCCTGTACCGGACCCGGGCGGATGGGGTGTTTACCGACCAGGAGGCCTTTTATCTCCGGGCACTGGCAGGACATGTCAACTATGCCTATTACACCATGGCCCAGCGGGAGGCCAGCAAGCCCCCCAAGACCCGGACCATGGAGGAGCTGGTCCAAGACTACGAACTGACCCGCCGGGAGACGGAGATTCTGGGCCTGGTCTTCCAGGACCTCAACAACGAAGAGATTCTGGACCGGCTCCATATCTCCCGGCACACCCTGCTCAAGCACTTGCAAAACCTGTACCGCAAGTGCGGGGTTTCCTCCCGCTGGGACCTGCTGAAGCTGCGGCCCTAAAAGGGGAACGACGATGCACAAGGAGAGATCTGCCCATGGAAACCAATGACTTTCTGCTGTACAATGAGGTGCTCTACCGGCTCCACGCCTGCCGGACCATGGAGGAGCTGAAGCCGACGCTGCTGGGACAGTTGAAGCTGATGATCCCCTACACCTATGCCAGCTTTCTCTCCATTCAGGTGGACCCGGAGACCCAGGAGCTTGTCCACCGGGACCCTTTTTGTCAGCCCCGGCAGTTTGAGGCGGCAGAGCGGGCCTGGCTGGGGCAGATTGACCAATCGTACAGCATCTGGCTCAGCCATGCGCCAGAGTCCATGGTGGTGCGGGACAGCGAAATCCTGTCGGGAGACAACCGGTTTTCCGCCCCCAGCTACCGGAAAATCTATCTGGATTATCACATCTACGACTGCATGCAGATGAACATCACTTACGCGGGCCAGGCCATGGGCCGCCTGGCCTTTTACCGTACCCAGGCGGACGGCCTGTTCACCGACCGGGAGGCCTTTCTCCTGCGTACCCTGTCCAACCACATTGATCTGGCCTGCTATCACTGTACCCAACGCCAGGCCCAGGCGGCACAGCCGGCCCGGACCCTGGAGGAACTGACCCAGGTCTATGGGCTGACCCGTCGGGAGACGGAGATCCTGGGGCTGGTGTTTCAGGACCGGAACAATGAGGAGATTTTAGAGCAGCTTCATATCTCCAAAAACACCCTGCTGAAACATCTGCAGAACCTGTACCGCAAATGCGGGGTCTCCTCCCGCTGGGACCTGCTGAAGCTGCGATAACGGACAAAAAGAAGGTCGTTTCCCTCTTCGAGGAAACGACCTCTTTTTTTCAAAATTTTTGTAACGTTTGTTCTCTTCCGGCGTTATTGGAGAGAAAGGAGGGGGAGTTGTGTGGACTTCGAGGGGATTTATCAGTCCTACTGCAAGGACGTGTTTCGGTATCTGCGGAGCCTGTCGGCCGGGGAGGACCTGGCCGAGGAGATCACCCAGGAGACCTTTGCTAAGGCCCTCAAGGCCATTGACCGGTTCCAAGGGGACAAGGACATCCGCGCCTGGCTGTTTACCATTGCCAAACACACGTACTATACCCACTGCAAGCGGGAGAAGCGGACCACGGGGGAGGAATTTCCCCCGTCCATCCCCGGACCGGAGAAACCTCTGGTGGAGCAGATCATCGACCGGGAGCGGGCCTTTCAGGTCCACCGGTTTCTGCACGGGATGCGGGAGCCGTACAAGGAGGTGTTTACCCTGCGGGTGTTTGGGGAGCTTCCCTTTGAAAAAATCGGCCTGCTGTTCGGGAAAACGCCCAGCTGGGCCCGGGTGACCTTTTACCGGGCGAAGAAACAAATCATCGAATATATGGAGGGGATTGAGAATGAACACCATCCGTTGTAGCATTGTGGAGGACCTGCTGCCCCTGTACATCGACGGGGCGCTGCGGGAGGAGACTGCCCAGGCGGTGCGGGAACACCTCAGCGCCTGCCCCGCCTGCCGGAACGAGTATGAGAAGCTGGCCCAGACCCTGACGCTGCCCTCCGCCCCCGACCTGCAGGAGGAGGACCGGCGGGCGTTCCAGGCCTTTCGCCGGCACTGGAAGCGGAAGAAGCTTCAGGTGGCGCTGCTCTGCGTTGTTTTGACCGCGGCGGTGGTGATCGCCGGCTGTGTGGTCTATCAGGAGGTGGAGGTAGTGCACGATTTATTTTCCCCCACCACCACGGTGGTCCTGCGGGAGGCTCAGACCCACGGTACATGGGCACCTGTCCCGTGGGAGGAGGGAGACCGGCTGCGGTTTGAGGGCCTATTTGCAGAGAGAGCGGTCACCCTGGATGCCAACAGCGACAGCGCGGTCACACTCCGGGTGTGGGATGACCAGCACAACCTTGTGGTGGACGAGCTGACCGTGGCGCCGGGGGAAGAGGTCTCCCTGAAAACGCTGGAGCGAAACACCGACTATCAGGTGGAGATGCAGACAGAGGCGGAGTTTGCCTGCCTTCGCTTTCACTGACAGGGGCGGTCAGGGCCGGGCGGCGCGGAGCGCCCTGCCGTAGTTCCGGCCAAAGAGGAGGCCGGCCAGCAGCAGGGCGGCCCCCAGACCAGAGTAAAACACGGCCAGGAAGGGGTCCGGCGCCAGACCGGAGACACGGAGAAACATGCCCAGGCTCATCATCCCGGCCATGAGGAGAAAGGACTTCTTGTCAAAAAAGCGGAGGAAGAACTGTCTGTCCTCCCAATATCCCAGGATCCGTCTGGTGTGTTTTCCCACCAGGCGGCCGAAGACAAAGACCTGAAAGAGAAAAAAGACCAAAAGGGAGAGCAAGATGTGGGGGAGAGAGACTTGGGTGGCATAGGCCAGCAGGCCGATGCGGAGGATGTTGACCCCCGCCGCGGTCCAGACCAGGCAGGCCAGGAGCAGCAGGGTGTTCTTTTTCACTTGCATCTGAAAAACTCCTTTCTGAACAATGTTCAAGTTGGCGTTTGAAAAATTCCCACGATTTTGTGGGAATTTTTCAATAAATGGTTCTGCGGATCAGGGCAAGGATGGGGGCGCAGGGCGCGTCTTTCCGCAGCAGGGCGGCCAACAGCAGGGAGAACAGCAGGTCGACAAAGTCCTCGGCGGAAAACCCCTCGTGAAATGTCCCGGGGCGCACCTGGGGGTCCTGGGCCAGCACAGCGAGGAGGAACTGCTTGATGTGCGCCCAGGACCGCTCCATTCTACGCTGGCCGGCGTCCAGTTCCTCCTGGGAAAAGCAGAGAGCGTGGACGGAGAGAAAGCCCGGGTAGGTTTGGCGGCTCTCCTCCAGCCGCTGAAACAGCCATGCCACGCAGGAGAGCAGGTCCGCAAAGGCCCCGGGGTCCTGGGGAAGGCAGAAGATCTCCTGCCAAATGCTCTCCACCGTGGCGGCCACCAGCTGGGACTTGGAGCCGAAACGGTTATAGATCGACCCCACCGAGACCCCGCAGGCCGCGGCGACCGAGCGGATGTTGAGAGCGGTCCAGCCCTGCTCCTGGAGGAGGGTTCTGCTGGCCTGCAGGATGGCCTTGTCAGAGGTGACGGAGGGATACATGGAAGGACTCCTTTCAAGTTGAACAATGTTCAGCATACAGAAAAACCCGCCCCCTGTCAAGGCATGCCCGGAGAAAGCCGCGCGCCGGGACAGGGGGCGGGGGATCAGAAAGCGCCGGCCAGCTGTTTCCAGAAGGCCGCGCCTTTTGCTAAAATGGACTCGTCAAAGGCAAAGTTGTCCGCGTGAAGGGCCGGGGAGGGGCCGCAGCCCAAAAAGAAAAAGAGGGCGGGCAGATGGCGCTGGTACCAGGAGAAGTCCTCTGAGATCATGACAGGCTTCTCCAGCTCCAGGAAGGGAAGGCCCAGGTTTTTGACCCGGTCGTACAGGGCGTCGGGGTTCCATACGGCGGGATACCCGTCGTTGGTGTGGACCGCCACCTGACAGCCGGTGTCCGCCTGGACCTGCTGGCCAATCTCCCGCAGCCCCTGCTGGAGGTCCAGAAAGACCTCGTCCTGAAACGCCCGGAGACTGCCCAGCAGAACCGTTTTGCCGCTGACCGCGTTGCGGACGGTGCCGCTCTCCATCCGGCCGAATTTCAGCAGGCGGAAGAGGTGGGGGGGCAGGGCGGCCTCCAGGGCCGCAGCCCGGCGGTAGAATTCCACCCCGGCGGCCAGGGCGTCCAGGCCCTCCTCGGCCTTGGCGATGTGGCTGGAGCGGCCGGTGATGGTGACGGAAACCTCACAGGACCGGCTCATCATCTCCCGCTTTCGGGAGGCGATGACACCGGCGGGGAGCTCCGGCCACAGGTGCATGCCAAAGACGCACTGGACCTTATGGGCCTCCAGCACGCCGCTCTGGCACAGGTCCTTGGCGCCGCCGGTGGTCTCCTCCGCCGGCTGAAACAGGAGCAGGACGTTGTGGGGCAGGGCGGTCTGCTGGTCCAGCCATACCGCCAGGTCCAGGACCATGGCCATGTGGCCGTCGTGGCCGCAGGCGTGCATGCGCCCTGGATGGACAGAGGCAAAGGGCAGCCCGGTCCGCTCGGTGATGGGCAGGGCGTCGGCGTCGCTGCGGAAGGCGATGGCGTCGGGCCGGCCAAAGTCGAAAAAGGCGCACAGAGCGCCGGGGATGGGAGAGGAGAGGGTGCAGGAGAGGGGGGAGAGAATCCCCCGAAGGTAGGACAGGGTCTCCGGCAGGTCCCGGTCCAGCTCTGGAATCCGGTGCAGGGCCCGGCGGTATTGGATGACTTGCATAAAAAACCTCCTGCGCCGGGAAAGGGCGCGTCAAAGTGTGGGGCGGGGCGGTGGTCCGGGGGCGCCTGGGAAAGGTGCTTGCACAGCGGGGGAAAAGATGGTATACTGCCCCCATCTTACTGTCCCAAAGGAGGCGCTCAGATGAACGCACAGGAATCATTGAACGAATCCGCACCGCGGAGAAAAAAACCCCGGTCCGGGTGTTCCTGAAGGCCCGGGAGCCGGTGGAATTTCCCCATGCCACCGTGTTTCCCTGCGGGGAGACCACCCTGGTCTTTGGGGACTGGAAGGACATCGGCCCGGTGCTGGAGGAGCACAAGGGGGACATCCAGGAACTGGTGGTGGAGAACGACAGCCGGAACTCGGCCATCCCGCTGCTGGACAAGCGGACGGTCAACGCCCGGATTGAGCCCGGCGCCATTCTCCGGGAGCAGGTGGAGATCGGGGACAACGCGGTGATTATGATGGGCGCCATTTTGAACATTGGCGCTGTGGTGGGCGCGGGTACCATGATTGATATGGGCGCGGTTCTGGGGGGCCGGGCCACGGTGGGCAAGAACTGCCACATCGGGGCCGGGACGGTTCTGGCCGGGGTCATTGAGCCGGCCAGCGCGGTGCCGGTGGTGATTGAGGACGATGTGGTCATCGGCGCCAACGCGGTGGTGCTGGAGGGCTGCCGGGTGGGCAAGGGCGCCGTGGTGGCCGCCGGTGCCGTGGTGGTCAGCGACGTGGCCCCCAACACCGTGGTGGCCGGCGTCCCCGCCCGGGTGCTGAAGGACAAGGACGGAAAAACTGCGGAGAAAACCGCCCTGATTGACGCCCTGCGGGCGTTGTAATAGTCGGCGCGGAAGCAAAGAAAATGGGCCGTTCGGGGATGACCCGAAGGGCCTTTTTTCTGATGTTTTCCACAGCCCGGCCCAGATTTGACCCCGGTTCATCCCCGGTCACACCGGGGCCAAATCCGGGCGGGGGTGGGGTCGGATTTGGGCCACAAGTAAAATAAATAGTCAAACAAAGAGTCAATCAAATCCTATTATGAGAAGCGGGGAAACACGACCACCGGGGCCAGTTATCCACAGGGGGAAAAAGATGGGGGCAGTTCCTCGTCAAAGACCTCTCCCTTGGCCACAAGGTTGGTGGGGCCGGTGAGCCAGAGGCCGGTGATCCGGTCCCCTGTCCGGGCCACGTCAATGGTGAGCACGCCGCCCGCCATGGAGACCTGCACCCCCTGGCCGCTGACCTGTCCCAACAGGGTGAGGACCGCCACCACGCTGCCGGTTCCCGTGCCGCAGGCCAGGGTGAAATCTTCCACCCCCCGCTCAAAGGTCTTCTCCAGGACCTGGTCCGGCCCGGTGGGTTCATAGAAGTTTACGTTGGCCCCCTTGGGGAAGGCGGGGTGCGACCGCATGGCCTTGCCCAGCTGGAAGAGGGCCTGGGGATCGGCGTCGGCCAGACCGGGGTAGGGGACCACCGCGTGGGGCAGGCCGGGGCTGCCCAGCTCCACATAGGCGCAGGGCCAAGCTTTGCCCTCCACCACCGGGGCCTCGTGGAGGCGGATTACGGTGGGGGAATTCAGCTGGACCCGATACTGCCGCCGGTCGATCCGGGTTCCGGTGACCAGACCGGCGGTGGTCTCCACCGTCTGGGTCGGGCCGGACAGCCCTGTCTCGTAGCCGTAGCGGCAGATACAGCGGGCGCCGTTGCCGCACATCTCTCCCAGGGAACCGTCGCTGTTGAAAAAGAGCATCTTGAAGTCCGCTCCTTCCTGGGCCTGCTCCACCACCATCAGGCCGTCGGCGCCCAGGGAGCGGTGGGGGGTACAGAGGGTACGGGCCAGCAGAGGAAAGGCGGAGGGGGGGAGCCTCTCTTCCAGGTTGTTCAGGATGATAAAATCATTGCCCGCGCCGTTCATTTTCCAAAATTGCATGGGGGGTCTCCTTTCCCGGAATTGCTGTGTTCTATTTCAACATAAACCCGTGGAAAAATCAAGGCCGGAAAAGACATGGTTCGCTCTTGACAAAAATTTCTTCCAGTGTTACTATATTTTTGTACAAACTGTTTCGCTGTTTTGAATGGAGGAGGGCGGTTTCCCCCGCTCTCACAATCTATTTGAAAGCCGGCAAATGGCGTGCGCTGACGCTCCCATTGCCGGTTTTTTTGCGTCTTTGGGGAAGAGAGAAGGAGAGATTGTCATGCACTTAGGTCCGCTGCACGTGGTGGGAATGCTTGCCACCATTGGGCTTATCGTTGGAATTGGCGTATATTCCGGCCGGAAGGTGGCCTCCGCTGCGGATTTTTCCAGCGGCGGCGGGAAGGCCGGGGCCTGGATTGTCTGCGGGGCCATTATGGGTACCTTGGTCAGCGGCCAGGCCACCATCGGCACGGCACAGCTGGCGTTTTCCTTTGGAATGTCCGCCTGGTGGTTTACTCTGGGCTCGGGGATTGGCTGTCTGATTCTGGCCATTGGCTACGCCGCGCCCTTCCGGCGCAGCGGCTGCACCACCCTGCTTCAAGTGGTTTCCCAGGAGTACGGTCCCCGGGCGGAGACGGCGGGAAGCATCTTCTGCTCCGTGGGCATTTTCATCAGCGTGGTGGCCCAGGTGCTGTCGGCCACGGCGCTGCTGACCACCATTTTTCCCCTCAGCCACTTGGCCGCGGCCCTTATCTCCATCCTACTGATGGGGTTTTACGTGATCTTCGGGGGAATGTGGGGGGCCGGCATGGGCGGGGTCGCCAAGCTGATCCTCCTCTACGCCTCTGCCATTGTGGGGGGAATTCTGGTTTACGGCCTGGCCAATGGATTCGGCGGACTGCTGGAGACCCTGGAGCAGCTGCTGACCTCCTCCCCCCTGGGGGCGGTCAGCGGCCTGGCCACGGAGGAGGCGGTCCACCAGCGGTTTACCTCCCTGGTGGCCCGGGGCGCCTCCAAGGACATTGGATCGGCGCTGTCCCTGGTGCTGGGAGTGCTGTCCACCCAGACCTATGCCCAGGCCATCTGGTCAGGCAAGAGCGACAGCGCGGCCCGGAAGGGGGCCCTGCTCAGCGCCCTGCTGATCCCGCCCATCGGCGTTGCCTGCATTCTCATCGGCCTGTACATGCGGGGCCACTGCATCACCGCCGAGGAGGTGGCGGCGCTCCAGGCCCTGGGCCAAACCGTGCCTGGGGATCTCATCCCCCTGGATTCCACCTCCCAGGTGTTCCCGGTGTTTGTGGCCCGGTTTATGCCCCAACTCCTGGGCGGGGTGGTGCTGGGCACCCTGTTTATCACGGTGGTGGGCGGGGGCTCCGGGCTGGCCTTGGGGATGGCCTCCATTCTGGTCACCGACCTGTTTGCCCGGAAGAGTAGCCGGATGAAGCAGTCCCGCACCAATCTTCTGGTCACCCGGGGTACCATCCTGGTGATTCTGATGGCGGCGGCTGTGGTGGCCATTTTGGTGCCCGGCGCCATGATCAACGACTTTGGTTTTCTGTCCATGGGGCTCCGGGGCGCTGTGGTTTTCCTGCCCATGTGCGGGGGGCTGTGGCTCAAGGGGAAGATTCCCCGGGGGTTTGCCCTGGCCTCCATTTTCGCCGGCCCCATCGCGGTGCTGGCGGGGAACTTTATGGACCTGCCTTTTGATCCGCTTTTCCTGGGGATGGCGGTCTGCCTGAGCATTCTGGCGGTAGGGCTGGCCGTGAGGACCCATCGAAACGCTTCTTTGTCCATACACTGACTTGCAATAGACGCCGCCTCCGGCCGGGAACAGCAGCCCGCCGGAGGCGGCGCCGCGCGGAGAAAAGACCGCTGGTTGGGACGGACGCCGGCAAAATTACCTGGGGAGCCGATGACAGGAGGGAAGCCGTGTGCTATAATAAAAACAGAGACATGAAGTGCGGAGAGAATGGAGAGGGGTGCGTTTTGGATGCTGGGTGCGTTGATTGGGGATATTGTGGGCTCGGTCTATGAGTGGCGGAATCGAAAGGACAAGGGGTTTCCCCTCTTTCAGCCGGACTGCCGGATGACGGATGACAGCGTGATGACCGCGGCGGTGGCGTCGGCGGTGCTGATGGGGGGCTTGGAGGAGCTGGAGCTCTTTCAGGCCCACGTGATTACGGAGATGCGCCGGCTGGGGCGGAAATATCCGGCCCTGGGGTACGGCCCCCGGTTTGAGGCCTGGATTCTGTCCCAGGAGCCCAAGCCCTACCGCAGTCTGGGCAACGGCAGCGCCATGCGGGTTTCCCCGGTGGCCTGGGCGGCGGAGAGCCTATCCCAGTGCCTGGCGCTGGCCAAGGCCTCGGCGGAGGTGACCCATGACCATCCCGACGGCATTGCCGGGGCCTGCGCGGTGGCCGGGGCGGTCTACCTGGCCCGGATGGGGGAGAGCAAGGAGGCCATTGTGGACCACGTGACCCGGTATTACCCCCTGGACTTTACCCTGGACGAGATTCGAGAGGGCTACGCCTTTGACGTCTCCTGCGCCGGCAGCGTCCCCCAGGCCATGGAGGCCTTTTTGGAGGCGGAGGATTTTGAGGACGCGCTGCGCAACGCCGTGGACGCATTCTATCGTTCCATTGCCAGCGGCAGCTGGCGCACAGAGGCCCAGCCCTACGCCTCCTTTGAGGACGGTTTCCGGGGCATGGCCTTTGTGGAAGCCTGCGTCCGCTCGTCGAAGGAGCGGCGCTGGGTGGAGGTGGAGCAGCTGTGAACCTTCTCTGCTGGTACGAAAACAAGCCCCTGCCGGAGGCGGCGGAAGCCGAAGAGCGCCTGTATCCCGAAGGAATCCACGGCGCTCTGGCCCAGCTTTTCCGGCAGGAGCCGGACTGCCGCGTCCGCACCGCCGTGATGCAGGATCCGGATTTCGGTCTTTCCGACGAGCTGCTGAATTGGGCGGACGTGGTTGTCTATTTCAGCCACAAGCACTGGCGGGAGGTTCCCGACGAGCGGGTGGACGCGCTTCAGCGCCGGGTGCTGGAGGGCATGGGGCTTGTGCTGCTCCATTCTTCCCACGCAAGCAAAATCTTTTCCCGGCTGATGGGCACCCGTACCCAGATTCTTCGCTGGAGGGAAAACGACGAATGGCAGCGGGTCTGGCTGGTCGCTCCCGCCCATCCCATCGCCGCC
>OGXX01002549.1_pt1 | contig 16379 bp, 13 predicted proteins | sample 1576301 | NCBI WGS metagenome assembly OGXX01 (sample SAMEA3541469, study PRJEB24748) | human gut metagenome | biome: human gut; feature: human-associated habitat; material: faeces | place: China | collected 2012
AACAGATTCTAAATTCTGCTGCGTAATAAAAGTCTAACTTTTTGGGGTCACTACACAAGCGTATACTGAGGCTGCTGAATTTTTATTCTTCTGCTGCTGTTGCCAGCTGTACCTTCAGCTCTACACCGAAGGTTTTTTTGAACCATGACAGATGCTCCTGAATCTGATGCATTTCAATACTGGGAATACCTTGAGCATAGAGCTTTAAGGTAGCAGTCTTTTTGTTGATGCCAGGTTCAATAACGTGAATCTGGGAGGTTTCCGTATAATCGAGGCTTTCGGCTAATGCCAGCAGCAGTGCCAGCTTGTTGATTGTTTTCCAGTTGGCGTCGCTAAGCAGTTCCTTGTAGAAACGGTCCTTGAAATAGTTTTTGGAAACGCCGTTATGCCAGCCGGCGATAGCTGCCGTGATGACCTGCTCTTTGTGCGTCAGACCAAAGAGCTTGGCATTTAAAATCATATAGGCACTATGACGTGCGTGACTGTAGAAGTTGATCGTAATGCCGATGTCATGCAGCAGTGCAGCGGTTTCCAGCAGACGGCGATAATTTTTGCGTAAGCCGTGCAGCTCACTCCAGCCGTCAAACATTGATAACACCAAATGGGTGATGTGTCTGGAATGCTGCTGGTCGGGTTCATATAGGTTTAACACATTTTCCCTGCTCATTTTAAGGATATCATTCGCTATAATGGGCACGTGGTTTTCCTTGGAATAATAATCGAAGAACAGTCCTTCGCGCAGGCCGCAGCCGGAGGTGATGAGCTTTTTGGCACCCGTTGCCTCCAAAAGGCAGCTGATAATGCTAATGCCGGCCAAAATGATATCACTACGCTCACTGCTGAGGCCGGAAATTTTTTTGCGTTGCTCCAGATTTGTGTTGCGCAATCTGTTGAAGAAGCTGCAATATGTTTGCGCGGTATAGGAATAATTGTGGATTTTGGTTGCCGGATATTTCTTTTCACGCTGGATGATTTTAGCTACCGTACGCGCGGTACCGCCGACGCCGATGAGAGGCAGTCCGTTCTGCTTGAGCCAGGGGTACTTTTCCAGACGGCTAATGATAAAAAAGCTCACGTCGCTAAAGACATTGGCTGGCATGACATTGCGTGTGTTGAACATGGAGGTGGTATTGACTGCGCCGATAGGCAGGGATACGCTTTCCAAAATTTTACGGTTTTTGAACAGAATCAGCTCGGTACTGCCGCCGCCCAAGTCAAAGATGATGCCGTCCTTGACGTTGATGGTGTTGATAACGCCAAGATAGCTGATATAGGCTTCGGTATTGCCGGAGATGATGTGCAGCTGGATGCCTGTTTCCTCGGCAACGCGTGCGACAAGCTCCGCACCGTTGGCAGCGTTGCGGATGGCTGCAGTAGCAACGGCAATGGTTTTGTCAGCCTGATAAATTTTGCACATATAGGCAAAGCTTTTCATGGTTTCGATGGTGCTGCTGAAGGCTACTTCTGTAAGCATGTTTTTTTCGTCGACCTTCTGACTCAGGCGCAGTGCTTCTTTTTGGTTATAGACCATATTATAAGCACCATTCTTATAAATATGGCTGATAACAAGCCGGGCCGAGTTGGAGCCGATGTCGATAATTGCGATTCGTTGCATTTTTCTTTTCTCCTTGTGGGGTGTTCCTCTAAACTCCGATTATTCTATTTTAACGATATATTTATTATATTACCCATAAGCGGAAAAAATCCTGCGTAAAAAAGTAAAATTCGTGTTAATTTGTTAAATTAATGTATAATCTCGATTTCTTCGCAGGATTTTTGTTAAGAAAAACGAATTATATCAATAATATACTGTTTTGGAGGCTTAGCTAATGAAGCGTAAAAATTATACAACCTTTGCTGCGATTCATCTAGGCTCGGAGATGCTCAGTATGCAGATTACCGAATATCATAATACCGAAAGGTACAAGGTTGTCGAATGCTGCAATCGACGCATCCGTTTGGGTGAGGCAACTTTTAAAAATAAAATAATTCCTTTTCCGCTTGTTTCCGAAATCTGCGAGATTCTGATAGGCTTCAAGCGCCTGATGAAGGAATACGGTGTAGAGGAATATGTTATGCAGGCGACAACGGCCGTGCGTGAGGCCAGCAATCAGGTTTTTCTGCTGGATCAGATTTATAACAAAACCGGCCTTGTGGTCGATGTTGTTGATATGCCGAAGGAGATTTATACCAAATTTGTGGCCATCCGTAATACGCTGAAGGCAGAAAAAATTTCTACCGAGCGTGAAGGCATGCTGATGATGGATATTTCCTCCGGCGGCTTGGGCGTAACGTTGGTGCGCGACGAAAAAATCTGCTATCAGGGCAATTTCCACATCGGTATTATCCGTATTAAGGAAAGCTTTGAGCGCAATCGCCGTGAAAGCATGCATTTTAACAAGGCGCTGACGGAATTTCTCAGCAGCACAATCGGCCCGGTAAGAAACGAGCTGGGTGACAGCAAGGTGCGTTATCTGGTGCTTTCGGGTACGGAAACGGAGCTTTTGCTGCGTATGCTGGGGCTGGATGAGCAGCAGAAGGTGCATCGCATCAAGGCAGCGGATTTCCATGCCTTTTTCGACAGCATGCGTCAGATGAGCCTGCCGCAGCTGATTCAGGTATATAAGCTGCCGGAGAATGTTGCGGAGCTTGTACTGCCTACGGTGCTGCTTTATGAACAGCTGCTGCATCTGATTCCCGCCAAGGAAATTATTATTACGGCAGACCGCTTTATCGACGGCATCCAGCTCCTTCATATCGGCAATAAAACGAATCCTGTAATGCGCAAGGAGCTGGAGCAGGAGCTTATCAGCCTTTTCCATACCATCGGCAGCCGTTATCTGTATGACAAGAAGCATGCCCAGCAGGTGGAGCGCCTGTCGTTGATTATTTTCGATAAGATTGCCAAGGCTTACGGCATGGGTGAGCATGAGCGCCTGCTTTTGCGTGCAACCTGCATTTTGCATGATATAGGCAAATACATCTGTATGCGCAGTCACTCTATCTATACATATCAGCTGATTATGTCTACGGATATTATCGGCCTGAGCGAGAAGGATAAGAAAATCGTAGCGCTGGCCTCGTATTATCATGCCAACAGACTGTTTGACAAGACCAATACGCTTGCTCCGCAGGTGGAGAAGGAGCTGGTGCCGGTTGTAGCCAAGCTGGCTGCCATTGTGCGTCTGGCTGATGCCTTAGACCGCAGCTATATGCAAAAAATCCACAGCTGCAGTGTAACGCTGAAGGATAATAAGCTGAAGGTTCTGGCAGCAAGCAAAGAGGATTTGACGTTGGAAATCTGGACGTTTGATGATAAATCAACTTTCTTTGAGGAAGTTTTTGGTATTGAACCGATTTTGGAACGGGTGAATAAGTGATGGGAAAATTAGATTTGACAAAGCCTGAGTATTTTTATAACCGCGAGCTGAGCTGGCTGAAATTTAATCTGCGCGTGCTGAAGGAAGCGATGGGTAAAGAAACGCCGCTTCTGGAGCGTTTGAAGTTTATCGCCATTTCGGCTTCTAACCTTGATGAATTTTTTATGGTGCGTGTAGCCGGACTGTGGAGCAATTTTGACAGCGGCGTAGAAAAGCGCGATGCTTCCGGCATGTCGGTGCATGAGCAGCTGGTGGCTATTTCGCAGGCAGCGCATGAGCAGGTGCGCACTCAGACAAAATCGCTGATTGCGCTGATGGCAGAAATGGATGCGGTGAAGCTGCATTTCCGCCGCGTTAAGGATTTGAGCGAGCTGGGCAAGGACTGGCTGGAGGAATATTACCGCGAGGTAGTTTTCCCGGTATTGACGCCGATGGCGGTAGATGCTTCGCGTCCCTTCCCGTTTTTGGCCAATAAAACACTGAACCTTGCTGTTGAGCTGATTAAGGCCGACGGCGAGCACAGCATGGGCCTGATTCAGGTGCCGAGCGTGCTGGACCGCATTGTTGAGGTTGAGCCTGAGGGCAAGCGTACCTTCGTATTTTTGGAGGATATTATCGCCAGCCATTGCCACGATTTGTTCAAGGGCTGCCATATTCTGGATATGGTGTCCTTCAGAGTAACGCGTGACAGTGACCTTGACTTGGAAGAGGATGACAGCGTTGACCTGATGAAGGAGGTTGAGGAATCACTGCGTAAACGTAAGCGCGGCGCTGCTGTACGTCTGGAAATCTTCAAAACGAATAATAATCGTATAAAAAAATTCCTCGAGGAAAATCTGGATGTTACAGAGATGGAGGTCTATGAAATCAACGGACCTTTGGACCCGACCTGCTTCTTTAAATTTATCGGTATGAAGGGCATGTGGCCGTGGCTGTATGAGCCATTTGTGCCACAGCGTCCGCTGGAGCTGCCGGATGACAGCGATTTGTTCGCCACTATCCGTGAAAATGATATTTTGCTGCATCACCCCTATGAAAGCTTTGACCCGGTAGTTAAGCTGGTGAGTGATGCTGCCGACGATCCGCAGGTGCTGGCAATTAAGCAGACACTGTACCGTGTGAGCGGCAACAGCCCGATTGTTGCTGCGCTGGCGCGTGCTGCGGAAAACGGCAAGCAGGTAACCGTACTGGTAGAACTGAAGGCGCGTTTTGATGAGGAAAACAATATCCTCTGGGCGCGTCGTCTGGAAAAAGCCGGCTGCCACGTTATCTACGGTTTAGTCGGCTTAAAGACGCATGCCAAAATTATTCTTATCGTGCGCAAGGAGGATAACGGCATCAGGCGTTATCTGCATCTGGGTACAGGCAACTATAACGACAGCACCGCAAAGCTGTATACCGACCTTGGCCTGATGACGGCCAATGACGAGTTCGGCAGCGATGCTTCGGCGTTCTTCAATCTGCTTAGCGGCTACAGCGAGCCACCGGTTTGGAATAAGCTGGTTATGGCGCCATTGGGACTGCGCGAGAAAATTTACGCGCTGATTGATAATGAAATTGCCATGGTGCGTGCCGGTCGTGAGGGCCATATCATCGCCAAGATGAATTCGCTGATTGACCAGCCCGTAATCCAGAAGCTGTACGAGGCTTCGGCTGCAGGCGTGCATATTGATCTGATTGTGCGCGGTATCTGCGGTCTGCGCACAGGCATCGAAGGCATCAGCGATAATATTACGGTCCGCAGTATTGTAGGCCGTCAGCTGGAGCACAGCCGTATCTTCTGGTTTGCCAACGGCGGCGAGGAGCAGCTCTATCTTTCCAGTGCCGACTGGATGCCGCGTAACCTTAATGACCGCGTTGAGCTGTTCTTCCCGGTAGAAACAGAGGAGCATATCCATCGCATCAAGGCGCTGCTCGACTTGTATCTGCGCGATAACGTGGGTGCGCATATGATGCAGTCCAACGGTACCTATCGCCGTGTACGCAACAAGCTGGAGACTGTGAGCGCACAAAGCACCTTGTACGAGATGGCGCAGCTGGCGGTGACTGCCGACAAGCTGCCGATGGAAAAACGTCTGCAGCCTGTATTCAGCCGCAGATAATAGTGCCGCATCATATTTATCAAGGATTACGAGCTAAAAAAGACTTATATTTTAATTGCTTACTTAAATCCTTATATTGATATTATGTGCTTAAGTTGTTATAATTAGTAACAAGAGCAGAGGGGGATTAAAATGAGTAATTATGCTGTAACTTTGAATTATAATTGCCATTATGGCTATGTAGAATATAACGAAGCGGATAAGACTGCCGTAGTAACCTTGCCGGAGGCTGTTGCCGAAGCCAAGGCTGCTGTCGAGAAGTATCTGGCAACTCCGTTGAGCCTGGATGTACCGCAGGGTGATACTATTCGTGATTTTGCTACGATAACGCTGGAGCCGCTTTCCAGTAAGGAGGCGTTTCAGGTAGCGCTCACCCGTCTTTGGGGTAAAACCGGCGTGCGTGTTGAATGGAGCATGCCTCCGGGAATGGCTGACGATATTGCCGCTGAGGTGTTGGCAGAAGCACATTAACTTCTGATTGTTTTAGGGCAGACTCTTGATTTAGCAGAGTCTGCCTTTTTGTTTATAAAAATTGTGTGAAGAATAGGAGAAATGCATATGCTGGATATCAACAAATTACGCAATGCTTACAATGTTATTCACCGTATGAGCCAAAACAGACATCCTTTTGCCGAAGAGGAGCTGTCGCTGGAGGTTGTGCAGAGCGCGCAGGTACAGGAGGCGCTTGCCGATGCCGCAGAGGTTATTGCTGTTTACGGCAAGATTATGAATCTGGTGTCGCAGAGCACGAGCTTTAAGGTTGCACCCAAAACTCCTAAGGCAGTTAAAAGCAGCTTTGTTGTGGAGCAGGATGACCTGAGCAGGCTGCAGCCTATGACTGAAGCTACCAATATCACAAAGCTTGTAAAATATATTAATGATACCTTTGCAGATAAGGAAATGCATAATCTTACTACGGTGGAGCTTGGCAGATGGTTGGAAAATACCGGTTATCTGCAGTTGCCCGAGGATGGGCGCAATAAAATTCCGACAGAAAAGGGTTCTGCGTTGGGTATTGTTACCGAAAAGCGTGTAAGACAAGCCACCGGAGAGATTTATTATATTAACCTTTATCCGCAGGCAGCGCAGCAGTTTATTTTTGCTAATCTGCCTGCTGTGGCGGAGTTTTTGGCAAAGGAAAAAGAGGAGAAGCTTGCTGACGCATAACTTGCTGTTTCCTCATTGCCAGTATTTTGTTTTTGCGGTATAATATTTAATACAGCTTGGGTGGAAAGGCTTGAGTTCTGCCTGAGCTGTTGTTATGGTTCCGTAGCTCAGTAGGATAGAGCAACCGCCTCCTAAGCGGTAGGTCGCCAGTTCGATTCTGGCCGGGATCACCAGTAAAATGGAGCCGTTTCCAATTTTGAAAACGGCTTTTTTTGTATTTCTGCACCTTATTTGCACCTTATTTTCAAATTTTGCTTAAATCAGCGACAAAACCATTAAGTTTTCCGGTTTTATGGTCCAATCGTATAGCTAAAACGAAAACCACGCTCTGTACGAAGTTCTAGCTATAAAGAGAAAAATAAAAGCCTTCTTTGATAGAATAATTGCAGTTTCCTAGCTGCACAAAAATCAAAGAAGGCTTTTTGTATGCTTGAGATAAACTCTCGAATTTTCGGAAAACAAGGATGGAAGTTTAGTCATCATCCGAGGTTATCGGCATCGTATTTTAGCATATCGAAGAAAGCAGTTTCAGATGCTTTAGGGTTCATTTAAGCAAAAATATAAGGGTGTCAGCTCAAATAGTGTCGGTGTCAATGCAGTGTCAGTCAATTTTAAGCATTAAAACCAATTTCAAGAGAATCCAGTACCATCAAGGGTTTGCAGGCTTTTCCATCAACTGGTGTTGACACCGGTGTAAGCGTAAAATATTTATATTTCCTATGTATACTACTAGATAAATCTATATTATATAGAACGTAAAAAATCACAAGACAATGAACATGACAGCTAGCAGTTTAAATCATTGCCTGTTATATCTGATGATTGTGCGTGGGACAATAAAATGAAGAAAATGAAAATTGATGGAAAAAGAACTCAAAAGTAAAAAATAAACGGGCCATAACATAGCGGTAAAACCTAGAAAGGAGTGGCAGAAATGAAAAATGAAAATGCTGCAAAACAACAATTTTTAAAAGCTAAAGATGTTGCTCAAGATTTTTTTGGAGGCACCATCAGCTATGGTAAAGTCCTGACAATGACTAAGGCTGGTATACTTCCAGCAAAGAAGTTTGGAAGAGTGTACTATTACACTTTGGATGCACTGAATAACTGGGCTGAAAAAAACATGAACAGCCCTGCTTGGAAAGGCATGAGTAAATAAGAAAACTTACCGGAAAAAGAACTGCTAAACGAAATGTTTGGCAGTTCTTTTTCTATATTATAGGGGGAATTATCAATGGCTGGATCGCTAATCAGCAGAGGTAACAATAAGTGGGAACTAAGAGTTTCTGCCGGATATGATGAAAATAATAAACAGCGCAGGTTTACCAAGACAGTATATGCCCGCAGTAAAAAAGAAGCTCAAACGCAGCTGGCTACATACTATCTGGAAGTAACTGGCAGACTGGCTACAGATAAGGCTATCACTTTTAGTGAATTTGTAACCTACTGGGAACTTAGATATAGTAAAAAAGTTGGGAAAATAACAATGGTCAATTACCAACAAATGTTAAAAGACCGTCTGTTACCGGCTTTTGGTTTTATGAGGATAGATAAAATAAAAGGTGAAGATGTGTTAAGGTTCATGGACCAGTTGTGTGAAGATGACGCACGGCTTGACACCAGACATCAGAAAGGTCTATCTTCGGTGACAATTATGAAGCATTTCAAGCTTTTGAAGTTACTGTTCAATAAAGCTTGTGAATGGAAATATTTGTCAAAAAATCCATGTGCTGACGTACCTAAAGATATGTTAGTAAAAGCAACCTCAGAACACTATCCTATCTGGAACAGAGAAGAGCTACAGAAGTTTTTGGGCATTTTGGAAGAGTTACCCGTAACTTTACCTAACGTCAAGAATAAATTGATGTTTTATATTGCCCTCACAACTGGAGCCAGAAAAGGGGAATTTTTAGGCCTGACATGGGACTGCGTGGACTTGGAATCCTGTTCGCTGAATATAAATAAAGCAATGAAATTTGTTAGCGGGGAAAAGCCTGCTCTAGGAACACCTAAAACGAAGGCCTCGATACGTACATTGTATTTTGACGATTATGTCAAGAAGTTGATCCAAACCTATAAAGAACTTCTTGATTTATGGTTGCAAGAAGAAAAAATTTCAAATCCGCAAAATTTGGTGTTTGTATCGAGAAATTGCACTGAAAACAGGGAGGCAGTACCCGTGAACGGTGACAGCTTCTATCTATGGCTGAAACGGATGTGCAAGAAACATCAGATGCCTAGAATAGCAGTACACTCTTTACGAGCCATGGCAGCGACGTATGCGCTTATCAGCGGTATGCCTCTTAATATGGTTCAAGCCATGATGGGGCATACTGACATATCTACTACATCAATTTATCTGCGTGATGTACAGGACGAGAGAAAAAGTGCGGTTGCACTTTTATCCAATCAATTTGAGGCTCTGCGCACTGGTAAGGAATAAGTTTGATAGAAGTATTTTAAAAGACTGACAGGCAACTGTGATATAATATGCTTAGTTATATTATATTGGAGGTGCCTGTTATGTCTAACCTTACTAAATCTAATATTGAGGGATTGGTCGCTTTGATGGATAAAATCGAATATCCTGTTATTCCCGAAGAGAAAAAGGAGAGCAGGCAGGGGTTAAGAGATTATAGAAGAACTCAAACGCTGAAAAATTTTTATTGCAGGGCGAACTGCTATTACCAAGCCAAAGCAATGCTACAAAAAATTTTTCAAAGTAAAAATTTTAATATAGCTATTGAACCCGCTTGTTACAGTGTTGCACAGGCTTGCGATTACATAAATTACTTTCTAGGCCAAAACAATGGTAACATTGAGAATGCATGTGAAGCATTTTTAAACAAACCAGAAAACGCTGGTAAACCCATACCTACAATAGTAATTTCTGAGTTTGTGGAGAATTATGCTAGGGAGCTAAGCGAACAATATCTAAAAGCGATTGAGAACGTACCTTGGTACACCTGTAATCTTCTATGTAGAAACGGAATGATTTCGCAGGCACAACGTTTTTGGCCAATATATGACTTTGAAGGAAATATTACTTTATTCAGTAATAGTAATGGCTATATTTTGTCCGACGACAGAAAACTTAAGGGAGTATTCAATAATTTAGAATTGTTCCGGCTTATCGATATATCTGGCGGAGAGCATTTACCGATAATCAATGATATTCTGAATGAATTAAAAGCCAAACTACATGGCTTCGTACCAAAAATTTTCCGTGGGAACGACTCGAGGCTAATGTACAAGGTTAAGGTAGCCCTGCTTAAAGAAGCGTCTAATCGCGGGTTATTGCTATATCCATATGAGCCAAATCCACCTTTTTTCAGCAACCTAAAAACAAAAGATTCTTCAAAATTACTAAAATTACTAAAACTATTCAATGCACTGTATGTGATTACTGCGGGGCGTAAGGATTATTTTGATAATATCGCTAAATTAGTAGCTGGTATTATTCTGGGAAGTGAAATCTGTAAAAACAATCGACTGCCAATCAATAATGTAATGTTAATCACGGCTAATAACACGCAATTTGTTCGTGAATTTATCCTGTCGTTGTTTTTACTTGGTGTACCGTCCGGTGGCATACAAGGTAGAGATTTAGATACGTTTAGAGCATTAGTACACAATGAAACGTCTGAGGACGAGCTTAAAGATTCTAAATACTATGGTGTTACTAAACATACTATCAAGGAATTATCTAACGAGAATAATACTGGTAAGTTCTTAGAGGATAGGCTGTATTCTCGCTTCTTGAATATTACGGACGACTTAACCCAAATAAAAAACAAGGAGTATTTCATAAAACTGTTAAAAGGAGAGAAAATCGTTCATGACAGCCAGTTGTTGGGAAAACAGGAGCTAGTATCTGACACGAGTTATCTTTTTATTGCTGCTAAAAAGAATGAATTTAAAGATTATGATGGGCTAAGTTATACAGAATTTGATTTAGCGCAGAACATCCCAGAAGGCAAGCGGCTTTTTGGATTCGAAACCGATTTGAGCGATTACGAAAAATTTTTTATGTTGACAGCCTTTGCCAAATATGGTATTAGCTTATTGAAAAAGGAACAAGCTGATATTGAGGATTCTCAAAGCAGTGAGATAGATAATCCCTTAAAATACTTTATCGAAAAATGCTGTGAACAAAAAAAGGTAAGCGATACGGATAAAGTCCATGAACTTAATTCAACAGCTATACGTACTCTTAAATATGCCTATAATATTTTTTTTGAAATCGTCGCTCCAAAATATAAGATGACTAATACGTGGAATAAAAATACTTTTCTGGATTATGGGCTAGATTACAAAGTGGAGAAAACAAAATGTAATCCTATACGTACCCGTGACTTAAGCAGGGGATACACTGAAAAAGAAGTTTTAGATAAATTCAGTAATGCTAACCATATCATGGGAGTTATTGTTAAGCCAAAAGATGAAATAGAAAAAATTGCTCATGAGTGTAAGAACGAAACAAGTAGTAATCCTGATTCTCAGTCACTAAGCAAAGAAGATTTCCTTAAATTGATTGATAACACCTTTGAACTTTCATTTGATGAAAATGCTATGTGAAAGCCAAGTGCATCGGGAAGAAAATTTTAACCAGATTGACTATATGTGAAGTTTTTAGAAGTAGCCGCTTGTCTGCGAATTGTCTTATTAAAAGCATTCGCAGATGGGCGGTTTATTTCTATAGTAAAGGCTAAGAGATAATCTTAGTCTTTTTATTTTTTATAAAGAGCTAATAAAAGCTCAAACTACATTATTATAATTTAAATAATATATAACAATAAATTAAAAAATAGATAGATAGTTATATATAGTATATGCAGGGTGGCATAGGAAAGAGGTAGAAGCAGTTGTGTATATCACTAAATGATGTAGAATAACATGAACAAAAAGTTATTAGCTAAGGGGGCTATACTATACTAGATATGTATTTGTAAAGCATCTTGAGTCAAGGAGGCGTTTGATATGTCATATAACCTAAAGCAAAGTACACCGAAAATTTTATATTATAAAATCAACACTGAAGAAACTAAGTTTCAAAACAAAATTAAAAAACCTAGCCAAAAGTCTACTAAGATGGTAAATATTCGGGTTACAGACGAAGAACTTCGGGAGATCGAGAATAAAAGTAAAATGGCTGGCATGAGCAAAACCGATTTTATAAAGAAAGCTGTGAAGGAGGCAGTAATTTACAATATTGATTCTAAGATTGTTGAAAAAATAGTCGTGTTACAAGAAAGAATAAATCAGCTGGAAGTAGGTGAGAAAAAACAAGCTAATCAAGTTAATTCAGAGTTTAACAGTATAAAAGACGATATTTTTAAAATGTTAGGAGGTTGAAAAATGTCTACTCTAAGAGCGTTAAACGGAACGTACAGGACGCTGGACGGTATTGTGAAGTATATTGCCAGCAATGAAGAACATAATGATTTGGTCTTGGCCTATGATGCTGTTGGGGCTGATCCATTTAGGGCTACCAGAGATATGCTGTTGGTCAAAGCAGCCTATAACAAACGAGGAGGCAATGAATATGTACAAATCATAGTATCTTTAATGGAAGCAGAGATTATCTGCCAAGATGATGTCGCACGCTTCCAGAGTGCATCAAGAGCTATTGCCAATATGATGTTTAATAAATATTGTTGCCAGATCGCCTATGCGGTACATGGCAATACTGATAACCTTCATGCCCATTTTGTTATTAACTCGGTACGTTATGTTGACGGCTATAAGTTACAGCTAGGTAAGAAGGAGCTTTTCCAGCTAAAAACTATCGTAAGCGATATTTTAAACCAATATGGATTTAGCCGGCTCTTGTATTATAGTGCCGACGAAAATCTAGAAAATTAGTAAGGAGGGTTTACCATGTCAAAAAAAATAAAAAATTTAGCTGTTACGCAGTCGTAGGTTCTAACGGATATGCACTTACGAATAACTGGCTTGATTGTCAGACTTATATGAAAAATCTCAGACGGGAACGCCATAAAGGCTTTTATAGTTATGAAGATGCGTATGACTGGATTGTTGACGAGTTTGATGGTGACAGTAGGTATAAATTCGGTTTTAAATTCTGTAGTCTGGAGGATTTGATCAAGAAAGAGTTATATGTTGAAAAAACATCCGCAACAAATCATAATTATTTCCATTTTTAGTATGTAGCTTTTTATGGCAGTCATTATAAAACTCTAAAATTTAAAAGAAAAATATGCCACACCCATAAGCCGATTAAAAGATTAGGAGCTGTGGCATATTTTCTACTGTTTTAATAGACAGTTTTTAAGCGTCAGTATTGCTGCTGACGCTTAGTTTATTTCTGATAAGCTTTTTTATGTATGTAGTCAATGAGTGCCTGTTTAGGAATTTTCCATTTGCCCTTTAGCATAAAGCAATCCATTTCGCCGCTACGGAAAATTTCGTAAGCTGAGTTTTTGCCTACCCCTAGAATCTCTGCTACCTCATCTACAGTCAGCATATCACTGTATTCTTCAAACATAGCTATTATACCCCTTTCAATATATATTTATCTTTATGTTAACTTTGGCATTCCTTTAATACACACAGATTTCTTTGAATTGGTTATTTTCAATAGGGCTGCTATGGCTTTTTATAATGCAGAGAGTGTTCTACTAACGCTTCCAAATGTTTAAACGGTATAAGATAATTTTTACCTTTCTTGATATATGGAAGCTTACCAGAATTGATCAGTTTATAAATTGTAGCGGTACTATAGTTCAATAAGCAGGCTGCTTCCGCTACAGTAACTAATATTTTTTGCATTTTTACCACCTCCTTCCAAAATACATTTATTGATATGTTAGGCGCATGAAGAGGTGAACTGGGCAAAACTGAGCATAAGATGGCTCAAAAAGGTACTAAGAATGGCAGAAATAAGCGAAGCGGTAAATTCAACTTTTAAACTGCGTGGTAAGCCACATACTTTTGCAGTAGCCGTTCTACTATCTACCTTTTTGTGCTATACTTATTAGGTAAGGTACCGTCATTTTTTAGACCATAAATTTACATTAAAGGGTGATTTTTTTATGAATAAACAGCAGCTCGCTACCAAAATCTGGGAAGCCGCAAATAAAATGCGTTCAAAAATCGAAGCAAACGAATACAAGGACTATATTTTAGGCTTTATTTTTTATAAGTACCTTTCTGATGCCGAAGAGAAATTTCTGTACAGCAATGGTTATGACAAAGAGCTTATTGCGACAGTGGTGGAATCTGACGCCGATACTGTAGAGTGGGTACAAGACAATCTTGGCTATTTTATTGATTACAACAACCTGTTCTCCACCTGGCTTGACAAAGGCAGTGGTTTTGATGTCAGCAATGTCCGTGACGCTTTATCTGCTTTCAGCCGCCTGATCAGCGAATCCCATCAGAAAGTTTTTCAGGGTATTTTTGAAACATTGCAGACAGGGCTGAGTAAGCTGGGCGATAGCTCTGGTTCTCAGACAAAAGCTATCAAAGAGCTATTAGACTTGATAAAAGATATTCCTATGGACGGAAAGCAGGATTATGATGTACTGGGCTTCATATATGAATATCTGATTAGTATGTTTGCCGCTAATGCAGGAAAGAAGGCTGGCGAGTTCTACACTCCGCACGAAGTATCTCTGCTGATGAGTGAAATTATTTCTGACCATTTAAAGGACAACCAATATATTGAGATTTATGACCCTACCAGCGGTTCTGGCTCTCTTTTAATCAATATCGGTAAAAGCGTTGCTAAACGTATCGGCAACAGCAACAATATCAAATACTACGCTCAGGAGCTTAAATCTAATACTTATAACCTGACACGTATGAATCTGGTTATGCGTGGCATTAAACCCGATAATATCGTTGCCCGCAACGGCGATACTTTGGAAGATGACTGGCCGTACTTTGATGAAGCCAATAAAGAAACTACTTACACTCCGCTCTATGTAGATGCAGTAGTGTCTAACCCTCCGTACAGCCAGAAATGGACACCGAAGAGTGATGTCCGCTATGAGCGTTTTGGTCTTGCTCCTAAAGGCAAAGCCGACTATGCTTTCTTGCTGCACGACCTTTATCACATCAAGCCTAGCGGTATTATGGCTATCGTTCTGCCTCATGGCGTTCTGTTCCGTGGTGGTGAAGAAGGAGAAATCCGTAAAAACCTCATCGAATATAACCACATTGACGCTATTATAGGCTTGCCTGCGAATATTTTCTTTGGTACAGGCATTCCAACCATCATTATGATTCTTAAACAGAAACGCAGCAACACTGATGTGCTTATTGTAGATGCTTCTAAAGGTTTTGCTAAAGAGGGAAAAAACAATAAATTACGTGCTTCCGATATCAAACGTATTGCCGATACCGTAATTAACAGACTGGAAATTCCCAAATACTCTAAACTGGTGAGCCGTGAAGAAATCCGTCAGAATGATTACAACCTAAATATCCCACGTTATGTAGATTCCTCGGAAGCTGCTGAGAGCTGGGATATATATGCTTCCATGTTTGGCGGAATCCCTAAAGCAGAACTTGCCGCTTTAGATGATTACTGGAAAGCTTTCCCCAATTTACAGGAAGCATTATTTGAAGCAAGCGATACTCCTTATACCCAGCTGACTACTGATAATATTAAGGAAGCTATCAGAAGCCATGCTGATGTAGTTGCTTTTGAAAACAGCTTTGCTGATGCTTTTGCTGGCTTTCCTGCTTATTTACATCATGAGCTGATTGAACAGGCAGAACAGGTAGCTATTGCCAAAGAAGAAAATATCATCAGCGATAAGATATTCACCCAGCTTTCTGGTATACCTTTGGTAGATAAGTACGCTGCTTTCCAGCTTTTAGATGACGAATGGAGTAAAATTGCCGTCGATTTGGAAATTATCCAGACAGAAGGCTTTGGTGCTACCAAAAAAGTTGACCCTAATATGGTACAAAAAAAGAAAGATAATAAAGAGCAGGAAGTCCAGGACGGTTGGATTGGACGTGTATTGCCGTTCTCTTTAGTACAAGATAATATTTTGGTACAGGAAAGCACAGCCTTAAAGAAGCAAGAAGCACGTTTGGCTGAAATTCCTGCTGAGATTGAAGCTATTCTTGAAGAAATGAGCGAAGATGACAAGAATAGCTGCGAAGCTGCATTAAATGATGACGCTACTGCTTTTGTCGCTAAAGAAATTCCTAAAAAGATAAAAGAATTAAAATTAGAAGATAAATCCTTAGAAATTAGTGAGCTTATATCCAAACTGACAAAAGCTAACCATCTGCTTAAAGAGGAAAAAGAGCTGAAAGCAAGTATTAAATTGGCTAGCACTGCTCTGCACCTGCTGACGAAGGAAACCATTGAATCCCTTACGGATGAACAGGTTAAAGGTCTGCTACACAAGAAATGGATTGATAGTTTGATGGTTAATCTGAATAAAATGCCGGAAACATTGGTTGACGACCTTGTTAGCAAGCTCACTGCTTTGCAGAAAAAATATGCTCTTACATACGCTGATATTGATGCTGAAATCGACGAAACAGAGCAACAGCTGTGTACTATGTTAGACGAGCTTACTGGCAGCACCTTTGATATGAAAGGTATCAACGAATTTAAAGCGTTGTTACAAGGTGAATGATATGGCTAAAAACACAAAACCTGCAATTAGGTTTAAAGGATTTACTGATGCTTGGGAACAGCGTAAGTTATCTGGTATCTATCAAAACATAGGAAATGCTTTTG
>OGXX01002552.1_pt1 | contig 16367 bp, 11 predicted proteins | sample 1576301 | NCBI WGS metagenome assembly OGXX01 (sample SAMEA3541469, study PRJEB24748) | human gut metagenome | biome: human gut; feature: human-associated habitat; material: faeces | place: China | collected 2012
CGGTGGGATTCGAACCCACGGACCCTGACGGATCAAACGATTTCGAGTCGTTCTCCTTCTTCCAACTTTGTGAGAAGTTAGTGGAAGTCAGAAGAATTTAAAGGATGTTAAAAACTGCGAAATATCAATGGTTTCTCCTTGTTTTATTGTAGTGAAAAGCGAAAACTCCGATAATTTCGGGAAAGTTCGAATAGGGTGAATTTTTAACAAAATGTTACATTTATGAGAATTTTGGAGAGAACTGGGAGAGAACTGGAGAGAACCGGAGTAGCTTTTTTGCGGAAATACCTACCTGTACCTAATATAAAATAGGGGAGGATTTCTGCATGAAAAAAAGAAGAAAGGTTTATGATGAAATAAGAAAACAATATCCCGAAACAATTTCTAAGGATCAATTTTATCGGATTGCTCACATCAGCAAAGCAACAGCACTTTATCTGCTGCAAAGTGGATTGGTGCCTTGTATTGATTCGGGAAAGAAAACACGACGGTATACAATTCGGACAGAGGATGTAATCACTTACTTAATGGAACGGGAGATTCATCCGGAGAACTATCGCGCACCGGAGATGTGGTATGCAAAACGATCTGGTCGCGCGAAACCTCGTAAAAAGCGTTGTAATAGATTGAAAAAATTGTCAGAGACGGAGACAAAGCATTTTCGGACGTATATGGAAGCTAAGCTGGAAGATTATGATGATTTGATGAAGGTGGCAGATGTAACTGAGGTGATTGGGTATAGCAGTTCTGCCGTTCATCTCTGGTGTAAAAATAAAAAGCTGCAAGCATTTCATGTTTCCGGTAAATTCCTGATTCCGAAAAGCTGCTTTTTGGATTTTATGGTGTCGGAGAGTTGCTTTGACATCAGGTGTAAGACGAATAAACATATTTCTCTGGTAAGGTCTTTTCTTGAGCAGTTTGCAGATGGAATGTAACGGTGAAAAATTATTATTTCTAGTACATAGAATTTAGTTGTTCGGACAATAATCATAACAGTAAAAAATCTATTTCCCAAAATCGAAAAAATATTGTTTTTGGGAAATAGAGACGCTATAATGAAAACAGAGGTGGTGAACAGATGAAACTGATTGAAAGAAAGGTATATCTTGACAAAATGATAAATGTTATTGGTACACCTGATATAAAAGTCATTACCGGTGTTCGGCGAAGTGGGAAGTCAAAACTGTTAGAAGCATTTAGGGACTATGTTGAAAAAACTTATAAGGATGCCAATATCATTCATATCAATTATAATCTGACTAAGTTTGAAGATTTTAAGGACTACCATGTGTTGAATGATTATATTGAGAATTCTTACAAAAAAGGTGTGGAAAACTTTGTGCTGATTGATGAGGTTCAGATGTGCTCGAATTTTGAACTTGCAATCAACAATATTCATGCGTTGGAAAAGTTTGACATCTATATTACTGGCTCTAATGCATTTTTGCTAAGTTCAGATTTGGCTACATTGTTTACAGGCAGAACCTTTGAAATTAAGGTGTTTCCCTTTTCTTTCAAGGAATTTTTGAAATATTACAATTTGTCTGATTATTACACGGCTTTTGACCGTTATTTGAAAGAAGGCGGTATGGCAGGTTCTTATCTGTATAAAGATCAGGAAGCGAAGTACGATTATGTGGCAGATGTAATTGATACACTCATTGTTCGTGACATCAAGCAGAAGTATAAAATTCGCAACCCAATTCTTATGAATCGTATCGTAGATTTTTTGATGGACAACATCTCAAATTTGACATCTGCAAGAAATATTGCTGATTCTTTGACAAACCATAAGGATAAAATTAATCACAGGACAGTTGGTCATTACATTGAGTACCTTTGCAATGCCTTTGCATTTTATAAAATCCGCCGCTATGATATTCAGGGAAAGAAGTACCTTTCTTCCAATGATAAGTATTATTTGAGTGACCACACATTTCGCTATGCAAAGCTGGGGACTAAGAATATGAATCGTGGCCGCACTATTGAAAATATTGTAGCTGTAGAACTGCTTCGTAGAGGATATGAGGTGTATGTTGGAGTACTGTATAAGAAGGAAATTGATTTTGTTGCACTAAAACGCAATGAAAAGATTTATATTCAGGTATCTGATGATATTAGTGAAGAAAAAACCTTTGAGAGAGAAGTAAGTCCGTTGTTGCAAATCAAGGATGCTTACCCGAAGATGCTGATTGCCAGAACCAGATGCGAAGAATATCAGTATGAAGGTATTCGAATTGTGGATGTGGCGGATTGGCTTGCAGCGGATTAAAACAATATTTCCCAAAATCAAAATGTTATTAAAAATGGGAAATAGTTTTATATGAACATAAGCAGGAGGTAGAAAATGAATTTTGAATTAAGGCATTTTGATACAACACTGCTTCGTTTTTCTGCGACTGAGGACAGCAACACACCGGAAATTAAGATTTTATCATTGAATGAAAATAAAAAATACTTATTACCACTTAATTTAGATTGTTCTGCAGAAGGATTGGCAAAATGGCTGAAGCATAGAATAATACCTAAAAATCGAGCGTATGCACATAACTTTTTAAGCAAGTGCGGATTGAATATCAATCGTCCGATGAATATCATTAAAGTATCGAAAGGATTATCTTTGAATGACTGTTATTGGGTTGTAGAAGAAGGTTTTGAAGGTACATTTGATAAATATAATCTTTATGATAATCGCTTTAGCAGAGTGTTGGCACTGATTGCTTTTACCGGATATGGCAGCAGCATCAGAAGTTCATTGGCATCCTGTCCTGAATTTACAACAAATGGGATGTTGCCAAAGTGTTGGCGCAGAAGCGGGAATGTTATTCGATTATACAAAGGCGGAACTAAAGGAGCCTCAAATACAGGACGAGAGCCTTATTCTGAGTATTATGCAGCCCAGATTGCAAAGGCTTTAGGGATCAATGCAATTGAGTATAATCTGTCAAAATGGGAAGGCGAGTTATGCTCGACCTGTGCATTGTTTACAAGCAAAGAAAAATCTTTTTTTCCGGTAGGAAGATTAGTAACCTCCGGTGGTATGAAAGCTGTAATGGAGTATTATAAATCGTTAGGCAGTGAGTATGAAAAGGCTTTGTACGATATGTTTGTATTGGATGCAGTTATTTGTAATACAGACAGACATTTCGGCAATTTTGGATTTTTTATAGACAGCAAAACGAATAGAATAATTGCTCCGGCACCGTTATTCGACCATGGAAATTCATTGTTCAATTATGCAGGCGAGGATGATTTTGCATCGGAGGAAACATTGTCAGCTTATTCAGAGACATTGTTGCCCTGTGTATATGATGATTTTATAGGAACGGCAAAGGCGGTGCTTACGCCGGAACATAAAGAGGGACTAAGAAAACTTTTAAATTTTAGATTCAAGCGTCATTCCAGATATAATCTTCCCTCGAAACATCTGACTCTAATTGAAAAGCAGGTGAGAGAAAGAGCAAGAAGGTTACTGGAAAAATAAATATTTGTTTTGAAAAGGAACAGAAATGATGCTGTTTCTTTTTTTATGCTTATTTTAAGGAGGTTTTGTAATGGTTGGAACGCCTTATTGCAGAGATTTGGAGTATGTACGGGTAAGGATAATGGAACAAGTCAGACAGGAAGAGTAATACCAGCTTGTTGTTAGGAATAAAAAATAAGCATGGATATGGGTAGAAAAAGAGGCGGATACGCCAAAAATAAAGAGCTAAAACCAAGCAATAGAAGAGGCGTGAAGCATCTTACAAAGCCCTCGGCGTTTGAGAGCGAAATTACCCATCGCACAAAACAAAGAGTTTTACTCAGAGTATTTCGCCCTGCTGGGGTGCTAAGTGCCAGTGGAACTTGTTTAGCACTGACCGAGGCAGGAGCGTAGAGGGTAATGCCGGAAACGGCAGTTAGCTCATAAATGGATTCTGAAGCATCCACTCACAAATGATATGGCAGAATTTACTTTGCTGAAAAAAGGAGGGAGTGCCTAGCGGAAGAAATTCATTTATTCAAATGACAAAATTAAGTAATGTAAAAAGACAGCATTAGTTATATATCGTGTCGTATAAAACAGGAAAATCTTTATTCGGTTTATGAAACTACAGAACGGAATTTTTGGAGGAAACTTGAAAAATGTAATCAGGAAGAATTTGCAAAAAGGCGGAACAGATGGAAAATGTATTGAGGCAAGAGAAGTAATTATTGCTTTACCAGAGAACTTTACAGAATATCAGCTGGACAGACTGCTACAGCTTTTTACAAATCATTTTAAGCAAAATTATGGAACAAAACATATTGCTGCTTTGTATGACAATAAAAGAAAGACCAATTAGCATACTTATCTGATATTTGTAGAAAGGAAATTATTGTATGAACTAATTCATCATTAAGATTGCCGGTAGAAATATGTTTTATGATGAAAATGGGAGACATGTTCGAACCAAGAAGGAGATACTGGGAGAAGATGGTGAGATACGAGAAGGCTGCCATATTGTGAAAAAGCGAAGTCTATAAGAAAAATTGTTTACAGCGAAAGATGAACGATCCGAGAGTAATTCATTTCTGGATGAGGGTAAAGCATTCTTATACAGATTTAATCACTGTTTATGTGCAGGACGAGAAATAGAAGTTGCAGGTATTTGAGAGTAGCGGCGTGTATCTTGCAACGAAGAAAATTGAAAAGAACAATCCAAAAGCACATAAGATAGAATCTGATAATCAGAAACGTCAGGAATGGAACAGAGCTGTTGATATGGAATTGATCGGTAGTGTACTGGAAAGGCAGATAACAGAAGTGAAGCGGAAAGAGATCGCTGAACCAATCAAGAAATCAATTGCTAGGCGTGGAAACGGACCAGGATTATTTGCCAGAGTTGTAATAGTGGCGGTTGAAGCATTAAAATTTTTGATAGAAAGTCTGCTATTTAAGAAATCTAGGAAAGTCTCGGAACAGACAAGCATGGCACAGGCAGGAACACCAGAAACTGGGAAAACAGAGAGTATTGCAGAAAATATCGTACCAGAAAGTGTGGAGATAAAAGAAGAAAAGGCAGAACCGAAGCAAGCAGAAATGACAAGACTTGCATCAAAGTATACGAAATTTTTCAAAGGCAATAGAGAACTAGAAGAACGAAATGGTGCAATTCAATAGAAACTCTACTTGAAAGAGCATTGGGAAGGACTATAACTGGAGTTGGTATTTGCTGGAAAGATCAAATTGATGAGGAGTGTAATCAGATGATGGATAGACTGGCGGAGCAGATGAAAGAAAGGCAAGGAGTGATGGAAGAACTGAAGATGTAGGATCAGAGGCATGTGTCGTGAGAATGAATAATATCTGAGTTTGTGCGGAGGAGATTGTGCTAATGAATGTTGTATATATGAACTAGAATAATGTCTGGAAAGGAATTAATTCTTTTCCTTTAAACTACTATTAAATACTATTAAATCACAGAACATACGGTTGCTTTTTGGAGGAAAATGAGTTAAACTAAGAATAATTTTATTATGCAAGATATATAGACATGGAGGACAAGATGCGTGATTTAATAGATAAATGGTGTAGTTTAGAGGAAACCGCAGAATATTTGGGTGTAACAAAAGATACAATCAGAAATTGGATAAAAAAACAGATATACCTGCACATAAAATTGGGAGATTATGGAAATTCAAATTAACCGAAGTAGATGCGTGGGTAAAAAGTGGTAAAAGTGCATTGTAATTTTAGCGATAAGTGGGGAATGTAAATATGAATAAAGAAAGAATATCAAGATTAATAGCCCAGTATCAAAAAAATATGGAATTTTATAAAAATGCAAGAGAGTTTAATGAACAAGATTGTAGAGATGAATTTATAAGTCCATTATTAGAGAGCTTTGGTTGGGATGTACATAATGAAAAAGGAACATCTCCGCAATATAAAGAAGTGGTTGTGGAAAAATTTTCAAACAGTGGAGATAGACCAGATTATACATTAACTTTAAATGGGGTCTCAAAAATTTTTGTAGAAGCCAAGAAACCGGCAGTAAATATAAAAGAAGAACAAGAACCGGCTATTCAGGCAAGACGTTACGGATGGAATGCCAAACATAAATTGTCCATATTAACAAATTTTGAGGATATGATGATTTATGATGTTACAAATAAGCCGCAAGATGGAGATTCTGCGACGGTATCGTTGTATCGGAAATATCATTATTTAGAATATTTAAAGAAGTACGAAGAGATATATGAGCTGATTTCAAGAGAAAGTGTTTATACTGGAAAATATGATAAATATGTTGAGGATAAATTTCCAAATGAAGAACGATATTCAACAGAAGTAGACGAAGTTTTCTTAAAACAAATTAATGAATGGAGACTTGAAATTGGTGATTATTTATATCACACAGATAATACATACAAAGATATAGATGTTTTGAATGATGTAGTGCAGGAATTTATAAATCAAATTATTTTTTTACGAATTTGTGAGGACAGAAATTTGCCTTTATACCAAAGCTTAAAAGAAACTGCTCGAAATAAAGTAGAGTTGCAGAAGTCATTAACAAAAGTTTTTAAAGAAGTTGATAAGAAATATAATTCTAAGCTATTTGCGGGTGATAACATCATTTTTGACTTGAATAATGACATTATTTTTAATATGATTTTTTCGCTATATTATCCGAAGACTCCATATATGTTTAACATTATTGAGCCAGGAATTTTAGGAAAAATATATGAGAGTTTTCTTACAGAAAGCCTTGTTGAAAGAGATGACCATATAATATTGGCTGCGAAGAAAGAGTATAAATATCGTTCAGTGGTATCGACACCTGTCGAAATTGTAAAATATATGGTAAAAAATACATTAGCCCCAATTTGTGAGAAAAAAACACCAGAAGAAATAAAAGATATTCAAATTGCAGATATCGCCTGTGGATCGGGAATATTTTTAGAGGAGGCATATCAATTTTTTGTTGATTATTGCACAGAATGGTATATGCAGCATGATCCAAAACATTTATTAGAGTTGAGTAACGGAAAAAAGAAGTTGCCATTAACTGATAAAAGGGATATTTTAACGAGATGTATTTATGGCGTAGATATTGATGTTCATGCCGTTGAAGTTAGCAAATTTTCTTTATTAATAAAGTTAATAGAAGATGAAACACCAGCATCTGTGAAAGAATGCGTTCCGATTTTACCAGATTTAAGTTCTAATATAAAAAATGGGAATTCATTGATTTGCAGAGAAGATATATCCGGAAAGGATATGTCAATAGAGGCATTGTGCAATATAAAACCGTTTGAATGGAGCATGATCAATAGCGGATCAAAATTTGACGCTATTATTGGTAATCCGCCATATGTAAAAACAGAAGATATTCATACATTAGAGGCAGAAGCAGAGTTTGCAGTTTATAAGAAGAAATATAAAAGTGCATATAAACAATTTGATAAATATTTTTTATTTCTTGAAGAAGCGTTTAATCTTTTAAAAGAAAATGGTCAAATGTGTTATATCGTGCCGAATAAATTTTATAAAATAGGAGCAGGACAAGAACTGCGTCGGATAATATCCAAACATGTATCCAAATTAGATGATTTTGGAGATATGCAACTTTTCCCTGATAAGACTATTTATAGTTGCATCATTACGTTATGCAAAGAAAGTAGTAAGCAGATGGAATATACAAATGTTACTTCGCTAATTGATCTGTGGACTGGTGAAGAACAGGAAAGTATTAGGATAAAGAATGAATTATTAGATGAAAATCCGTGGAGATTAACTACAGATATTAAATTCATGAAAATGATTGCGACGGTAGAAGAAAATGGCAAACCATTAGGCGAAATAGTAAATGTTTTTAATGGAATACAAACAAGTGCAGAAAGACCTAAACCAGTATATTGGTTTGATAAAGATGAAATTGTTTCGGAAACAGAAGAAGAAATAATTGTAGACAAGTTTGAAAAAAGTTACCATATAGAAAAGCGTATTTTGAAGCCTTTCTTCAAACCAACTAAGGCTGATGAAAAAGGAATGGGTACATATTCATTGTTAAAAACGGATAAGCATATTATTTTTCCATATAATGCAGATGGTAGTTTGATCAACGTTGAGATTATGAAAAAAGAGTATCCTGGAACATATCAATATTTACAGGACTGTTATGACTTGTTAGTTCCTAAATGTTTAAATGGTGGAAAGGGTCGTGACATAAAAAATGCAACAGCCGATACTTGGTATCAATATGGAAGAACACAAGCGTTGACTGCATTTGTAGATACTCCTAAGTTAATTGTTAGAATTTTAAGTAAAGAACCAATGTATGCATATGATGAAAATGATATGCTTATTGCTTCTGGTGGTACAGCGGGATATTGTGCAATAGCAAAGTTACCTGATTCAAAGTATGATTTACGGTATATACAAGCATGGTTGAATCATCCATATACAGAAAAGTTATTTCAAATTATGGGAAGTGATTTTGAAGGAGGATTTACAGCGAGGGGAACGTACCTATTAAAGAAAATACCTTTTGTCGAATTAGATTTTGATGATGAAAAGCAAAAAGCATTATATAAATCAGTGCTTATTTCAGCAAAGAAAATAAATGAGTTGAATATTGCATTAGAACAGAAAAAAGATAAAGCATCTATTAGTGTAATAGAAGCTGAAAAGGAAAATTTAAGCAAACAAATTGAAGATAATATTACAGAAATTTATAATTTGCAATTTTAGGTGAGAGAATGATATTAAAAGAAGATAGTACAGAACAGAAATTAAGAGGTGCTTATTATACACCACTAAAATTGGCAGAAAAAATGGTGGATTATTTCAAGAAGGATGCATCTATTAAATCAATATTAGAACCCAGTTGTGGAGATGGAGTGTTTGTGGATGCATTAGTTGAAACTCAGTTCTTTACTCAAAATAGAAAAGTAACTGCAATAGAAATTGAAAAAAATGAAGCCCAAAAAGTAGCTAAGAAGTTAAAAAATAATCCAAATGTATCTGTTGTGAATAGAGATTTTTTTGAGTTTTATCAAAAATATAAGGACATAAATAAGTATGATTTGATACTTGGAAACCCACCGTATATACGTTATCAATATCTTGAAGAAAAGCAAAGAATGGAAATGGCTGAAATATTAATAAGCCATGGAATGAAAGCCAATAAGCTGATAAACACATGGGTTGGATTTATGGTTGCTTGCGTGCATATGTTGAGTGATAATGGGAAAATTGCGTTTGTAATTCCAGCGGAAATTTTACAGGTTGCGTATGCGGAAGACTTAAGATTGTTTTTGTCCAACAAGTTATCTAAAATAACATTATTAACATTTGAGGAATTGGTTTTCCCGGGCATTGAACAAGAAGTGGTAGTTTTTATTGGAGAAAAAGGAGATTCAGAAAAAGGCATAAGGATCATAGAATTAAATAACCTTGATGATTTAGAAAATCTTAATATATATGCGAATGGTTTTCAGAAACTTAGCCACGTGCGTGAAAAGTGGACAAAATACTTTACAACAGAGCAAGAGAATCAACTGATTTTAGATTTGAAAAATGATGATAGATTTCAAACATTGTCTGAAACCGGTATTATTAATGTGGGGATTACAACAGGAAATAATAAGTACTTTTCAGTAGATAAAAAAGTGGTTGAGATATATGATTTAACTAATGTTGTTCGTCCGTTGATAGGAAGAAGTTCTCATGCACATAGTGTTTTCTTCAAATATGATGACTGGAAGAAAAATGTTGATCAGGGAAAAGCAGCTTATTTGATTGATTTCCCAGATACTCCAATAGAAAAATATAGTCAAGGGCAAAAAGAATATATTGAACTTGGCGAGAAGAATGGTGATAACACGGGATATAAATGCAAAATCAGAGAGAAATGGTACCAAATACCATCCGTATGGGTGCCGGATGCTTTTTTTCTTCGTAGGAATAATCTATATCCCAAATTCGTGTTGAACTGTTGCAATGCTGTTTCTACAGATACTATGCATAGGATAAAATTTAATGATGGTATTGAGCCAGAGCGAATAGTTTTATCGTATTATAATAGTATTTCTTTTGCTTTTACGGAAATCTGTGGACGTAGTTATGGTGGCGGGGTATTAGAAATATTGCCGAGAGAAGTAGGAAATGTATTAGTTCCTATTTTGGATTGTGTTCCAATTGAAAAGATTAAAGAAATATTATATCAGGTAGATGAAATTGTGCGTAATGGAGAGAATATTGAGAAGGCTTTGGATCTTGTAGATAATAGTATTTTGGGCGAGTATTTGCATGTTAATGAGGAGACTTGTTCTATGGCGAGGTTAATATGGAAGAAGATGCAGCATAGGAGGTTAAAAAGAGGATAGAATGGCAGATTTAAAGTATATAATGCAAGGGTTTCAAGAAGATATAAACTTTTTTGATGAAATAAAGAAAGTCCTTGAAAAAGATGATTTTACATCGGTTTGGATATTGACAGCTTTTATTAATGAACGTGCCATACATAATCTTATGCCAAGTATTGAGAAGTCAAAAGCAGATATTTCATTTATCATAGGAATAAGAAACAACGTATCAACGTACCAGGCATTAGAATGTTTAATAAATATAAATGTAAGTGTATTTGTATTTGATACAGCAAGAGTCGAATCTATTTTCCATGCAAAAGTTGTTGCTGGATGTGGATTAACTACTGCAAAAATTATATGCGGCAGCGCAAATATTACTACGGGTGGTTTAGCTAATAATATTGAGGCAGGAATTATTAGTAAACTAAATTTGGAATGCGAAGCGGATAAAAAATTTTGGACAGAAGCAAAAGAATATATTGACAATATAATTCATAATTATCCGAAAAATGTTAAGAAAATTTCAGAAGCAAGGGAACTTGATGAATTATATAAGCAAGGTCTTGTGGTGGATGAAAATCAAAGAAGACTCAGAAGTAATTTTTCGGGTGAAGATAAGGAGAAACAAGAAAAATCTATAGTTTCACGTTTCCCGTTAGCAAATAAAAAATTATTAAACTTAGGAAAAAAACAGAAACAAACCAATGCAATACTGAGAAAATTGAATCAAATTACAGTCGAAGAAACATGCGAAGAAGTTTGGAGAAGCAATAAATTAACAAAATCACATTTGGGAATTGTGAAAAGGGGTACGCATGCAAAAGGTGAAATGAGTCTGGGAAAAGGTCGATACGGGCAGATTGATCAATTTACTTACTTTAGAGATACTGTTTTTCAAGATTTAGAATGGAAAAACAATAAAAATGGTGATGAAATAGCGTTAGCGTATTTTACTATGATAATCTGCGGAATTAATTATGGAGAATACAAATTAAAAATATTACATAAGCGGAAAGGAATGATAGCTTATCAGCAAAATAATTATGTAACAAGTATTCGATGGGGAGACGCTTCATATTTGGTGAAAAATGAAAATTTACTTGGACGGGAATTGGCACTATATAAAACTTGTGATAAAAAGCGTTTTGTAATAAATATTGAGTAAAAGTTCTATAATATTACTTTATTGCAGTATGGAAGGGATAAGGTAAGTATGAAAAATACAAGAGGATCTGAATGGAATAAGTGGGATTTACATATTCATACAGCATCATCATATGATAGTCCGTATAAAGCAGATGATGCAGATGAATTATTATGTCGGGCGTTAATAGAAAATGATATAAAAGCAGTTGCTATTACAGATCATTTTAAAATAGATAAAGCAAGGATAGAGCATTTAAGAAAACTTGCACCGGAAATTGTATTTTTTCCGGGTGTAGAGTTAAGAACTGACAAAGGAGCGAATAATTTACATCTAATTCTTATATTTTCGGAGCAATCGGATCTAGAAACTTTATCAGCAGATTTTGATGCTATAATGTTACGAACAAAGTCTAAATCGAGGGAGTCAGATGAAACTATTTATTGGCAATTTGATGATGTAGTGGAATTTAATAAAAATCATGGAGGGTTAATTTCTATTCATGCAGGTAAAAAAACAAATGGTATTGATAAGGAAATTTCAAACGCACTACCAGTAAAAGAAGCAATTAAGGCAGATATTGCTCAAAATGTTGATTTCTTTGAAGTTGGAAAGAAGAAAGATGTAGAAGATTATTGTAAATATGTTTTTAAGGAAATGGATGAAAAACCAGTTATTTTATGTTCTGATTGCCATGATCCAAGAAAATATAGTACAAAAGATACATTATGGATTAAAGCCAATTTGACATTTGAAGGATTAAAACAGTGCATTTTTCAGCCGTTAGAAAGAGTATATATTGGGACGATACCGGCGGCGGTAGATAGAGTAAATAAGAATAAGAAAGCCAATATAGAGAGCTTATCTGTTCATAGAATAGCTGAACCCAAAAATGATGGGGCAAGTTGGTTTGATTTCGATATATCGTTGAATGCTGGATTAGTGGCGGTGATTGGAAATAAGGGTAGCGGAAAGAGTGCTTTTTCAGATATTATTGGACAGGTTTGTAAATGTAAAACGATGGGGAATGCCTCTTTTTTAAATGAAAATCGTTTTAGAAAGATGCCAAAAAATTTAGCAGGTGATTATATTGCGGAAGTTAAATGGAAAGATGGTCATTCAGAACAAAAAAGATTAGATGTTAGTGAATTTGAGACGGTAATAGAGGATGCACAATATTTACCACAAAAATACATTGAAGATGTATGTAATGATATTGGAAATATCTTTCAGGAGGAAATAGATAAGGTGATTTATTCTTATGTCGACAGAACTGAAAGAGGAAGTGCTACAAATTTAGCTGAATTAGTAAAAAATAAGTCACAAATAATCCATATAGAAATGGAGGGTGTATGTGAAGAAATTAAAAGACTTAATGAGCGCATTATTCGATTAGAAAGAAAAAAGACAAGTCAATATCATTTATTAATTGCAGATAGTCTGAAAAAATATCAAGAAATGTTAGAAAGACATGAAAAAAATAAACCACAAGAAATAAAGAAGCCCGATGGAAAAGCAGAAAATGTACAATATCAAGAAAAATTAACGAAGATAAATAAAGAAATCGCAGAATTAAATCAAAAAATAGAACAGAATAAAGACGAATTAATAAAAATTAATGATGCAATTGCTGAAACGGAACAAATGATTGCAAAATTGCGAGTGCTTAGAAGTGAGTTTGGCGATATTAAGGAGGAATTAAATACATATTTTGAAAAATATCAGTTGGAAATTAAAGAAGAGGATTTTTGTTTAAAAGATCCGTTGGAAATAGTAGAGCAACACAAAAATAAACTTATAGCGAATAAGGCGATAAAGCAATTTACATTAAATGGAAGCCCAAAGGAAAAAGGTTTGCTTAATAAACTTAAAACTACACAGGAGAAGAAAAATGAACTTATAGCAACCGCTGATGTTGAAGAGAAAAAATATCAGAAGTATTTGAATGACTTACAAGATTGGGAGAGGGAAAAACAAAAAATTATAGGAAGTCAAGATGAAGAAGAGTGTTTAACATATTTTAAATATGAAAAAGGATATTTGGATAATAATTTAGAGAAAGTTTATCATAAAGCTCGAGAAGAACGAGATATTAAATTTAGGGAGCTATTTGCTTTAAAACAGCAAATTGTTTTGATATATCAAGAGATTTATACACCTATTGAGCAAGAAATTAAAAATTTATTGGGGAATTTGGAAGAAACTATTGAATTTCAAGCGGAAATGCAACTAGTGAATAATGATTTTTCGGATAAAATTTTATCTTCAATTAGTCAAAGATTTGCAGGTATATTTAAAGGCAGGACGGAAGCTAATAATAGAATGGCAAGTTTACTTAGAAGTACAGAATTTTCAGATGAAAATAGTGTTCTTGATTTAGTGAATGGTATTATTTTGGCTGTAGATGAAGACATAGATAATTCCGAGAAAAAAATTGTCGATAAGAAAGGATTTTACGATTATTTATATGGTTTAGAATATGTAGGGGTTTCCTTTAAGTTGAAGATGGGAGGGAGAGATTTAGAAGAATTATCGCCGGGTGAAAGAGGTATTGTTTTATTGATTTTTTATCTTGCATTGAGTCAAAATAGCACACCTATAATTATAGATCAACCAGAAGATAACTTAGATAATCAATCAGTATATAACAAATTAGTTCCGTGTATTTGTACAGCTAAACAAAAGAGGCAAGTTATTATCGTAACACATAATCCTAATATAGCTGTAGCTTGTGATGCAGAACAAATTATTTGTTGTAAAATGAATAAAAATACTCATAAGATCACATATTTATCAGGTGCAATTGAAGACCAAGAAATTAAGCAGAATGTTGTTGATATTTTAGAGGGGACTATGCCAGCATTTGATTTAAGAAGAAGGAAATATGTTTAAGGAATGTAGTGTTCTTAAAATAAATGTTGCTAAATGATTTTAGTATCAGTTATAATGAAATTGGCAATAAATTGGAAACAAATTGGCAACAGGAAATCAGCAAGTCCCCATAATATATGCAACTGAAATAAAATAACGGCAAAAAAGGCATAAAACTTAAATAAATATATTTAAGAATATCTTTAGACTTGCCGTTATTGGGTTGCAGAAGAAGGTTTTGAAGGTACATTTGATAAGTATAATCTTTATGATAATCGCTTTAGCAGAGTGTTGGCACTGATTGCTTTTACCGGATATGGCAGCAGCATCAGAAGTTCATTGGCATCCTGTCCTGAATTTACAACAAATGGGATGTTGCCAAAGTGTTGGCGCAGAAGCGGGAATGTTATTCGATTATACAAAGGCGGAACTAAAGGAGCCTCAAATACAGGACGAGAGCCTTATTCTGAGTATTATGCAGCCCAGATTGCAAAGGCTTTAGGGATCAATGCAATTGAGTATAATCTGTCAAAATGGGAAGGCGAGTTATGCTCGACCTGTGCATTGTTTACAAGCAAAGAAAAATCTTTTTTTCCGGTAGGAAGATTAGTAACCTCCGGTGGTATGAAAGCTGTAATGGAGTATTATAAATCGTTAGGCAGTGAGTATGAAAAGGCTTTGTACGATATGTTTGTATTGGATGCAGTTATTTGTAATACAGACAGACATTTCGGCAATTTTGGATTTTTTATAGACAGCAAAACGAATAGAATAATTGCTCCGGCACCGTTATTCGACCATGGAAATTCATTGTTCAATTATGCAGGCGAGGATGATTTTGCATCGGAGGAAACATTGTCAGCTTATTCAGAGACATTGTTGCCCTGTGTATATGATGATTTTATAGGAACGGCAAAGGCGGTGCTTGCGCCGGAACATAAAGAGGGACTAAGAAAGCTTTTGAATTTTAGATTCAAACGCCATGCCAGATATAATCTTCCTTCGAAACACCTGACTCTAATCGAAAAGCAGGTAAGAGAAAGAGCAAGAAGGTTACTGGAAAAATAAATATTTGCTTTGAAAAGGAACAGAAATGATTCTGTTCCTTTTTTTATGCTTATTTTAAGGAGGTTTTGTAATGCAGACGATAGCATTGGTAAATCAAAAAGGCGGTGTGGGTAAAAGTACAACGGCAGTCAATCTTGGAATAGGGCTTGCAAGGCATGGCAAGAAGGTTTTGCTTGTGGATGCCGACAGCCAAGGAAATCTGACAGAAATGCTTGGTTGGCAGCAGCCTGATAAACTGGAACATACCCTTTCAAACCTATTGGAGAAGGTAATATGTGATGAACCGTTCAATATGGAGGAGGGGATTTTACATCACGAGGAAGGGGTGGATTTGATACCATCCAATATTGAGCTTTCGGGGATGGAGGTTGTTCTGGTAAACACGATGAGCAGAGAAACGGTGCTGCGGACATATCTGAATGAAATCAAGCGGCAGTATGACTACATTTTGATTGACTGCTCGCCTTCCTTGGGGATGATTACGCTGAACGCATTGACGGCGGCAGATAAAGTGATTATTCCTGTGCAGGCACATTTCCTTCCCGTAAAGGGATTGGAGCAGCTTTTGAAAACGGTAAACAAGGTAAAACGTCAGCTAAATCCGAAGCTGCAAATCGGCGGTATTCTGCTGACGATGGTGGAAGGCAGAAGCAATTTTTCAAAGGACATCGGAAGGCTTTTGAGGGAAAGCTACGGCAATAAAATCAAGGTTTATGAAACGGAGATACCGAGAGGAATCAAGGCGGCAGAAACCAGTGCGGAAGGCAAGAGTATTTATGCGTTTGACGGCAAAGGAAAAACCGCAAAGGCCTATGAACAGTTTACGAAGGAGGTTTTGGAGAATGAAAAGCAGTGCCAGAAAAATACAGCTCGCCAGTTATGATGATTTATTTGCAACGGTGTACAAAGGGAACATAATAAAAAACTTAATAATGGACTGCCAATC
>OGXX01002559.1_pt1 | contig 16327 bp, 16 predicted proteins | sample 1576301 | NCBI WGS metagenome assembly OGXX01 (sample SAMEA3541469, study PRJEB24748) | human gut metagenome | biome: human gut; feature: human-associated habitat; material: faeces | place: China | collected 2012
GGTACTGCTTCACGGCGAAGTGGTCCGGGTGCTCCTTCTCCAGCTTGGCGAACAGGATGTCCACCGGGCTTTGGAACTCCTCGTCGTCCTCCCTGGCCTCCGATGCGTTGATGAGGTCCAGGAGGGTGATGAAGTTGCGCTCCTCCGGCTCCGCCTCGTACCAGATGTACCCGATGAGGGCAGAATAGTACAGCCGCTCGGCCTTGACCCAAAAATCCTCGGAACTCTTTTCGCCCTCCCCCTTGGTGTTGAGGATCAGGGCGTTCACCAGCTTCAAAATGTCCTTTTCGCTACGGATATACGCCAGGGGATTGTATTTCATGGATTTTTTGAAATTGATGAGGTTCAGGCTTTTGATGCGGTATTGCCTGCGCTCCAGCAGAGCGCCAACCTCCTGTAAGATGGTGCCCTTCGGGTCCGTGACCACATACGAGGAATGGCATTGGAGCAGGTTGGGCTTAACGAAGAACCGCGTCTTGCCGCTACCGGAACCGCCGATGACCAGGATATTTTTGTTCCGGGCGTACTTGGGCTCCTTTGGGCGGCTTGACATGGTGATCCGCTCCGTTTGTGTGAGCAGGACGTTTTGGGAAAAGTCCTTGTCCATGTAGGGGGCGATGTCGGCCGGGGTGCCCCATCGGGCGCTCCCGTACTCCATGCCCTTGCGGTATTTCTTCGCGTTCTTGCCCTTGGAGTAGACCACCAGCCGGATCAGCACCGCGCCGGCGGCGCCCACGCACAGGTCCACCAGATGGAAGCTGGGCGCCAGACTGGCAAAGGCCGCCGAAAAGCCCTGCCCGATGTGGAGCAGCTTCTCCGAGGCGTCCGCCCCAGGCGCCAGCCGCACCCCCTGACAGAGCTTGTCAAAGAGATACACGAAGATAAGATACGGGAGGTTGAGCAGCACCAGCTTTTTCACCTTGTCGGTCATCGCGCCACCTCCCGGTCCTTGGTCTTGACCTTCTCCCGTTCCCGGTGTTTGGTCTTGGACTGTTCCTGAGCCTGGGCCAGCCGCTCCCGGATGGTGGGGCGCTTCTCCCGATCCAGAGTCATGACGGTGAACTCCTTGAAGGCCGGCTGGAGCTGGTCCTTATCCTTCGCCTTGAAAAACACATAGTAATGCGGGGGCTCCGTGGTGGGGTCCTTCTTCAGGGCATAGTCGATGTCATACTTTTTCGCCACCACGGAAAACGCCTTGATGTTCTGTTCGGTGATCTCGATATTGGTCAGGGAGGCCCCATGCTGTTTGAGCTGGTGCAGGGTCTGCTTTCCCTGGTGGAGGGTGCGCTGGGATGGCTTCTTCTGCATCTCCTCCAGCACCTTTTTCACGGCCTTTTGGAGCAGGTCCGCCGTCATCTTGCCGGCCTCCACCGAAAGGGATACCGTCCGCTGCGTGATTTCTTCCTGCACTCACATCACCTCCGTTCTCCGCTGCCGTACATATCGTGGCTCACCAGGGAAGTGTAGTAGCTGTCAATGGTGGCCGGAGCGTTATACAGGGCAGCCAGCAGGTATTTCTTGATGTTGCGGACATAGGTGGTGTTCTCCCGCATGCGGTCCAGCACATACTCGACGTGGGAACTGTTCAGCTTCAGGAACCGGGATTTGACCACCTCCGCCGGATAGTCGTCCCCGGCAATGCGGATCATCTCCCGGTGGGAGCAGACCGTGTCCACCATGAGCTCCACCAGTTCATCCAGGCGGTCACGATCCAGGCGCTCATTCTGTACGAGGATGTCATACTCGATGTTCTCCAAAATCAATTCCCGATAGCTCTCTCGCTCCCGCATCCAATCCCGTCCGGCCCTATCCGAGCCCCTGGGGGTTTGGGGGCTTGATAGGATAGGATTTGATCCTTCCGTACTTGATAAATCTTTTTTTGATTTATCTTTACTTGATTCTTTAGTATTTAATTGTGCGGGGTTTTCCTGTTCAGGTTCTTCCAAGACAGGTAAAGCCTGTTCAGGATTATCCAAGACTGGATTTTCCCGTTCAGGTTTTCCCGGTTCAGGTGGGCGGGGCTGCTCCAGGATGGTGTACTCGATGGCGCCGAGCTGGCCGTTGGGGTTGCGGACCCGCTGGCGGATCACATACCCGTGTTCCTCCAGCTCCCGCACCCCGGCGCAGATACTGTCAACGCCATCCTTGCAGATCCGGGCCAGCCCCTTGGTGGTATAGTCCCACTCCTCCGGCAGGGAGAGCATGAGGGAGAGAAGGCCCTTCGCTTTCAGCGAGAGCGACTTGTCCCGCAGGTGGTGGTTGGACATCACCGTGTAGTCGCGGGTTTTCTCAATGCGGAATACCGCCATATTGGATACCTCCTTCCTTCGGTTTTGAAAAGTGTTCGTTTCGGCGGATTTTCGCCCCTGTATCACCACCCCGTCTCCCATGAGGGAAAGAATATGGGCAGTTTCACTTTCGCCGCCCACAGGCGAAAAAACAGGGGATTTTCCACCCGTATTCATACAGTTTCATGCACCCTCGGCAGGGCATAAAAAACGCCACAGGTTTGTGTAACCCATGGCGTTTGGGACAGGAAAAGGGTGCTGACATTTCATATCAGCACCCTTTGTCCTGCCAGTATTAAATTTTTGACTTCACATCGTGTTCCTTGCCTCTGAAAACATTGATTTTACTGGACTTGCTCATGTTTTCTTATTAGGAGGCGGGGAAAGCGTCCTCTTTTTTGCGTCTCTAAGGCTTCCCCCTCGGGGGAAGCTGTCCGTGTAAGCGGACTGATGAGGGGCGAGCTTGCCTTGTTGCCCTTTTGCGGCTCAATATCGGCAAACCTGCCCCTCATCCGGCCTTCGGCCACCTTCCCCCGAAGGGGGAAGGCTTGAGGTATTATTCCTCCTCGTCAGCTTCCAAAATCTCCTGCGCGACCTCGCCGCGGCTGCGGCGGGTATCCATCGCGCCCTTCTCAATAAGGCGGTGGGCCTCGGTCTCGGTCATGCCCTTTTTCTCGATCAGGTAGCACTTTGCGCGGTCAACAAGCCGCAGCTGTGCGATCTTATCCAGCAGCTTTGCGTTCTCGGCGCGCAGCACGGCCAGCCGCTTGTAGTTGCTGGCCGCGATCTGTACGGCCTGCCGGAACTGGACCGCCGTGAACGGCTTGCCCAGCACCAGCACACCGAAATCCTGCAGCTTGTCGGCAATCTGCTCGGCAGTGCCGGTCTTGGCCAGCAGAATGACGCCGGCGTCGGTCTTTTGCACCGCGTCGGTGCCCAGCTCATGGCCGAACTCGTCAGGCAGGGGCGTGTTGATGATGACGACTTCAAAGTCGCTTGCGTCCATGCGGCGGCGCGCTTCGCCGCCGCTGGCAACGATCGTGGGGCGGGTGTAGCCCAACTCCCCGATGTGCCGTGCCAGATACTCGTTGGCGTTGTTTCCGGCCGAAACGATCAATGCTTTTCCCATGGGCTGCCCTCCCTTCCTGATGGATTTTTTGTGCCTGCCGTGTGCGGGCGCATATGGAATGCGCCCCTACGGGTGGTTGTAGGGGGCGGCGTCCTCGACGCCCCGCGGGCGGGCACTGCCCGCCCCTACATAGCGGCCTTCACGGTGCTGTAGGGGCAGATGCAAGCATCGACCCCAACATTTCACAAAATCAAATAATCAGGAAGCTGTGCGCCCGTTCCCATGCCTCGGTGTCGGGGGCGGATTCGGCGTCATGGCAGAGCTGGGTCTGGTACTCAAAATACTTGTTCTGCAGCGCAACGGGCAGCTCGGCGCTGATAAATTCGCTCTGGCCCGCCACGGTGATGGCCTCCCGCAGGGTGCGGGGCAGGCTTTCCAGACCGGCGGCAGCGCTGGGGTGGAAAAGGTTGCGGTTGACGGCCTCGGGCAGGGGCAGCTTGCGCTCGATGCCGTCCAGACCGGCGGCCAGAATCAGCCCGATGACAAGATACGGGTTGCCGGCCGGGTCGGGGCCGCGCAGCTCCACGCGGCAGAACTCGCCGTGGGCGCTGGGCAGCCGCACCAGCTGGCTGCGGTTCTGGCGGCTCCAGCTGACATAGAGCGGGGCCTCGTTGGCGCCGAGCCGCGCGTAGGAGTTCGGCACCGGGTTGCAGAAGGCCGTCAGCTCCCGCGCGTGGGCCAGAATACCCGCCACAAAATGCCCGGCCTCACTGTCGGGGGCAAAGTCACCGTCAAACAGGTTCTTGCCGTCCCGCAGCAGCGAGATATTGACATGCAGGCCGCTGCCCGGCTGGTTGGCAAGGGGCTTGGGCATAAAGCTGGCAAACAGACCGTTGCGCGCCGCAATGGCCTTGACGGTGCTTTTGAAGGTGTTCAGGTTGTCGGCGGATTTGAGCGCCGTGGTGTAGCGGAAGCAGACCTCGTTCTGGCCGTGGCCGCTCTCGTGGTGGCTGTGCTCGGGGTGCAGGCCCATTTCCTCGATGGCAAAGCAGATCTCGCGGCGGATGTTCTCGCCCTTATCCAGCGGGGGAATGTCAAAGTAGCCGCCCATGTCGAGCGGGATGCGGGTGGGGTTGCCGTTCTCGTCCGTCTCAAACAGATAGAACTCGCACTCGCAGCCCACATTGCAGGTCAGGCCCATGGCGCGGGCGCGCTTGACGACGGATTGCAGGTAGCCGCGGCAGTTGCCCTCAAACGGTTTGCCGTTGGGCAGCGTAATGTCGCAGTACATGCGGATAACGCGCCCCTCGGTGGGGCGCCAGGGCAGGACTGTGGCGGTGTCGGGGTCAGGCCAGAGGACCAGATCACTCTCCTCCACATTCATAAACCCGGCGATGGAAGAACCGTCAAAGCTGACACCCTCGGAAAAGGCGCGGGGCAGCTCACTGGCAAAGAGCGAGACATTTTTCTGGTTGCCGAAAATATCGCAGAATGTCAATTTTGCGAACTTAACATCGTTGTCCTCAACAAAATTGAGAATGTCCTGTGCGGTGCGTTTCATAGGGAACCTCCTGTAAAAGCCTTCCCCTGCGGGGGAAGGTGGCGCGAAGCGACGGATGAGGGGCGAGTGTGCCGCGGCAATGAATATGCCATATCATCTGTCAAATGTTTTAAGGCATTCCAGCTTCCCCATTTGTATGAACCTTCACTGGTTGAATCTGCATACTGGCAATATGCAAACATTTCCACAGCACTTGCATTGGATGGATCTATCTCAGAAAGATTAACATCATAATCTCTGAATTCATTTCCCCCCAGTGCAATGCTTACTCTTACAATCGTGTCCTCACTGTCCGGATTAATAATCTGGGTTGCCCTCATTCCGTAGCCGGTATCACCCACATTTAAGAAGCCCATTCCTAATGATTTGTACTGGATATTATTGTCCGGCTTCATAGATTCTTCAAAACCGGTGTCACCTTTGCCAGTTTTGGTTGTTCTGAAACTGTACTCTGAATAAGCACCATACCTCATTTGTGTGTTAATATTCATGTATTCTCCTTTCTGCAGCCGCTCAGTCAGTCGCAGCCGCGCCACTTTCCAGAAAGGTCCAAGTGGCAAATAATAAAAAACGCATTCATCCAACAGCTTCAATCCATTGAATAAATGCGCCTTCCATGCCTAATATATATCGGCATTATTTCATATATCATTATAGTAATTCAGAATTTCATTCCATACTTATCCAGGTCAACCCTGCCATTAACAATCTCAATTCCATCTGCCATAAGAAGCTCTGCCTGTTTTCCGGCTCCTCCAAATGCGAATTCCCCGGCAAGCTCTCCCTTCGAATTAACCACTCTGTAACACGGAATATGTAACGGATCCGGGTTCTTATGAAGAGCATTGCCAACTGCACGCGCCATCTTCTTATCGCCTGCAAGCTGCGCAATCTGTCCATAAGTTGCAACCTGTCCTCTAGGAATCTTCTTAACGGCTTCGTATATTCTCTTAGTCGGACTGTCAGATACAAGATCATAACTTTCCGCAATCATGCGTCTGATATCTTCATCAGGAACAGTTCCATCAAGAATAATAGTATTCCAGTGTTCCTTATTCTGATGCCAGCCTGCAATCACAGAAGAATATGTACTTCTCCACAGGTCGCGCCACTCAGGTGAAACCTTCACATTAAGATTGATATATCCATTGCGTTCATATGTCCATAAAAATACTTTCTTGCATCCTTTAACTCTTACAAGCTGCCAGTTCTCATCATGAAAAGGCGCTTCCTGATAAGTATCAGGAAAAGAAAGTCCATATGCAAGTGCTTCTTCCCTAGTCGTCATATTACCAGTCCTTCATAACATTTGTTAATATAGTTCTTATTTGAATATTTTATCTCTTATTTCTCCATTTCCCTACTCGCTCTTACAACATATCTTATCTTTCTTAACACCTTATCCGGTTTAGTTACAATGGCAAAAAACCATCTTGCAACCCAGCAGAAAGGCAGAAAAACCGGCATTTTCTTTAAGAATGGAAATGTAAATTTCATTCTTTCTAAAGGTTGGAATACATTAAGCCAAAATCCCTTGATACGACCATTTTTCTTAATTTCATTCTTAACTGAGTTATACACTGTTCCGTAAGTTCCACTAGACAGCACATACTTGGCTGTTTCTTCTATCTCCTCACTAAATCTGCCGTCTTCAAACCAGTATTTCTCCAGAGCAGTAACTTTCTTATAAAAATCTGACAATCCAAGTTTTTCAAGCTGCTTGTATACATAGACCATATTCATATCAGGCATGGCATTGTTCATAATATATATGTCCATAACTGAACGTATACCAGAACCGCCTCCCTGAAAATGCTTTGAAAAATGTGCAATATTATACACATAGAAATCCTCATGGCTTAATGCTCTCTTATATTATAAGTTTATTATTAATTTTCTCAGTCAGACAAAAAAGTTTATTAAATCTCATTATGGTTCAATCGACTTTTTAACTCCAAAATATCATGCTTTATTTGTTCAATGACTATCTTAAATTCCTCATCGCTTTTCCCAGTTGGATCTTCAAGTCCCCAATTATCATCAAATGGTCTGCCTATAAATGGACACCCTACATTACATCCCATTGATATTGCAATATCCGGATTTGGAATATCACTAACCAGCTTACTGAACTGTCCTTCTGCTTCCATATCTATATTATATAATTCCTTCATAATACGGACAGCATCCTGATTAATCCATGGTTTTGTTTCTGTCCCCGCCGAATAACTTTGAAACACATCTGATGCCAGATGTCTTCCAAAAGCCTCAGCAATCTGACTTCGGCAGGAATTATGGACACAAATAAAAGCTACTTTTATCTTACTCATAAAATGGACATCTCTCCTTTATACATTGCTCATTAAAATCTGTGAATCCGCATTGCATTTGTTCGTATTGCAATGTTACTCCATAATGAGCATTTACATAATCAATACCATTCTTAAATGCTATCATTGCATCTCTCTTGCAACATCTTGGTCCGTTTATGGTTCCTAATTCTCCAATTGCTTTCGAGGTAAACTGCATATGATTTCCCCATGTTCCATCGGTTGAAAGCGGACCTGTTCCGTCAATGATTGCTAATGCAGCACCTATAGATGTGATTGCTCCGCATATTCCCCATAAACCGCACATTGCCCCCGGCATCCTAAGGCCCTCTGCCATCAGCCTTTCCAACGCCTGTTCTAAATCTATCTCTCCACCTGCGTTTTTGTAGGCTACAAGCAAACTTGCACCATCTAATATATGGTGTTCCGGTCCATGAATACTGACATATTCCTTCTCTGCAATCTGCTTAAAAATGACAACCGGATTTGTTCCCCGTTCTTTCTTTATATCTTTTACAATCAGTTCTGCTTTTTCTTTTACTGTCATAGAAACCTTCCTTTCGCCTTATGAGATTTCATCTGTTTTATTATAGCTCCCCTGTTCTACAATAATTTATAGCTATATAATTTTCTCATGTTCTCATTTTTTCTTCTCTCTGCTTCTTTCAGTGCTTCATGGTATAAATCCTTGTCAAAATATACTTTATCACGAGGATAAACAATAGATTCAATAATACCATGGAATAAATCATTATATGCCATTTCTTTCGTATAACCATCACCCACATCTCCAGCATCAATTCGTGCGCATAATTCATCCAGCTGTTGCTGGAAAAATTTTTGAAAATCGTCATGGTTATCTGCTTTTATCAGAATTAGCGATTCACCTTTAAAAGAATCGCAATTCCATAATAAATCAATCGAATATTTTTTCAAATATTCGATATAAGAATTAAAATCGAATACTTGATTGATTACAGGAAGCAAATATTCTCTCACATATAAAGCCGTAATTAAAATAATTTCTTCCATTGTGTTATCATCATATTCAAAACTTACTCTCACTTCATTTTTGGGAAGAAATAAATTCAAGTCATGCCCTATCATCAAAACAGAATTCTTTTCAATAGAATCGTAATATGTAGAAATAATACCTGCTGTAATCATAAATCCTTTTGAACCTTTATTCCATATAGGAGCTGATTTCACACCTATAAATGCCAATAAATCCTCATTCAACATTTTGGCAAAGACATTCAATTTAGAACAATATTTAAACCCCTCTGATTGGAATATTTCACCGAAAATATGTTTAAACCGCGAATTAAATGACATAATACTCCTTTCTTATAATCCACTGAATACGCCCTGTGTTTCAAAATTCTGTCGAACTAATAGTATGGTGCTGAAAACCACCTGTTCCCAAAAGCTTATCAATGCCACTCTTCTGAAGCAAGCCGGATTAATCTTGTCTGCATGAAAGTAATCTCTGTTTTCTCACTCATTATGAATCCTTCTCATTTTTCTTTGTCGATAAAACTGTTAAGGAAACAAAGTCGCGTCTCTTTCGCCACTATCTATGGAGTATCAATTACATGATTTTTCTTATTATATCCGACTCACAGATATGCTTATATAAGCAATTATCTTCCTTTACAAGCACATCATAAGAAGGCTCTGATGACTGTTCAAATGTTCCATACGCATCAATTACATGTATCTGCCCAGTCTTGGTACAATCCTCTCCCCAATTGAATTCTACAGTATCACTATGAGAATACTTCGGTCTTCCTAATACAGGAACATCATCCAGTGACTCTGTTTCAATTTCCAGAATTGCATAATAAAGCAATGTATGTTTATCATCTATACTCTTATCATTATGAAAATGCCCAAAATACCAGTGCTTATATTCCAGCTTCTCTTCAATTTCCTGCAGATATTTTGTTAAAATATTATCTTCATATATTCGCCCTGGGCCTTTATCAAGAATAGCTTGCATCCTACTTGAACAACAGTGTGTAATTACATAATCTACTTTGTAATTCACTTTCTCAAGATTACGACGACCTTCTTCCATCTCTTCCTCATTCGGAAGTTCTTGAGGCCACCAGGATTCATGTACAATTCTAAACGGAAGTCCACTGTCTATTGCCTTGCGTCGCTCATAATCAAAATCACAATCGTTGCGGTTTAATATACCACCTTGCACATCATGTGATGAAGCTCCCCCAAATGTAAAAAACGTCTTTCCATTTATATCAAAGACTTGTCCACGCTCGAGAAGAATAACTTTATCCCTAACAATATGACGAACCTTACCGCCATGCCACTCCTCTATCGGAAATTCTGCAATCATATCAAAATTCTCATGATTCCCCTGAACCCAAAGAGTTGTATATGACTTTTGCTTAAAGTTCTTGCAGTTATAGTCAAATGTCTTGTCCTTAGCCCAACACAAACCCAGATCACCACATACGATTACATAAATCGGACTCTGTATTGCACCTGTACTGGTATATCCCACACGCCATGTCGATGATAAAATAATATGCGGTTCCTTTATGGGTTTCATTAAAGCTGCAAACTGATATAGGCAACTATTATTTATGGTAAAAGAATTTTTCCAAAGGCATAGCTTGCCTAGCTGCACTTACTCCAATTTCGCGTGCAATGTGATTGCATCCCTCTGTCCATTCCCTACATCTTCTGAAAATTCTATCTGAATGAGCTACAACATCAAAATAACCTGTTCTAATACCATAAATCATCGCCTCAACCAGAAATTAATGTAGCTAATCATTTTATATACTCTCCTATCGTAACAACTTTCTAATCTGCTTATCAGTTGCTATCGGATATGTCTCATGCATATATTCCACAATCCGTTCCCAAGACCTGGCAGGTTTCTCTTTGTAACAGCTTGTCACATAATCATATCCATATATATGCTCTACAGATGAATAAACCGCCACATCCCAGCCATACTCTATGCCTTTTTTATTCTTACGCTTCCTAAAATCACAGTTGCACAGGTATGTCTGCATACAAAGATTCGTAATTGCTCCATCAAAGCCCTTTTCTCCATCTTTTCCGAACCCAGCTTTTATTTTGAGTTCACTAGAAAGTATTTCTGCATCAGCATTTTCTTCTATAAAGTTATCCATGATTTTCTTGTACTTGTAAGGTGCTTTTCCATCTTCATACAAAGCATCAAAATCATAACCGTCCCTGCGATAATTGGCAAATACAGGAAGCCATTTCTTTGAGATAAATCCAGCTTTCTTGTCAAAAAATTTGCCATATACTATATCTTTGCCTCTTGCAATTACAGTTCTCCAAAGCCATGGGTCTTTGTCAACATCATCAGACCACCAATATTCAGGAACTGTTCGCTCTTCCAACGAAAACCCTGGTATGTCATTCTTGAATAAAGGCAAGAAGCCTATTCTGTTAATATATTCTGTTGCTTCTTCCACAGTATGTATGCACTCTGGATCATTCCAATCCACACCATACATAACCCATGTGCCCGATTCGTTTCCCATCTGATACTCCTGTTCTATATCACAATGCCATTGCAATGGTCAATCTCTGCTTGTGTCAAGTAAAGACCAAAAAAATTTATTTTCAAGAACCATCTAAAACCGATAGTTCTTGAAAATAGTCTTATATGAAGTATATCATTTAACCTGTATAAAGTCATCCACATTCCACTCAAATTGAATGTTGCCGTCATCATACATTGTGATACGCTTTACAACCTGACGAATAAGATCCAAGTCAAATGTCTCCATTTTGGATAACAACTCTATTGTTTCTTCCTCACCAGCTTTATTAATACATTGTTCCAACTGTATTTTAGACTCAAGTTTGTGAAGCTCTATCTCAATTTCACCAATATGCTCAGTAAGCATTGTCCTTTCAGATATCATAATATCTCTCTGGACAATTCCTTTCGTATAATCGTCATACAACTGGAACTTTTGAGTTTCAGCCTTACTTTTCATTTGTTGCAGCTTATCAATTTCTTTTTGCAACTCAACACAACTACTCCTTTGTCTTTTATATGCCTGCAAATGTTCAAGCATACCTGCTGCTGTTGTCTTAATATATTGCATAACACCTGCCTCAAATTCTTCCGTTTTCATTCTGACATTGCGGCAGTTATATTTACTAGGATCATAATTGCAGCTACACTTATAATACCCATAAGAATTTGCAAGTCCTTTACCACAACAACCACATATTATTATAGCTTTTTTATATGAACCTTGCTTTTGGGTTCGATTACAGGTTGTCTTATTAATCACTTTATGTGCTTCCTCAAATGTTTGTTTTGACACTATCGGCTCGTGACAATTTTCCACTATAATCCAACTATCAGGATTCATTTTCTTTGACTTATAACCAGTTTGAGCATTACACGCTGTCTTTCCATAAATAATTGTTCCCGTATAAATCTCATTAAACAATATATTCATAACTGCTGAAGCACTCCATTGTTTTATTTCATAATTTCTTGGGTGATTCCACTTTTTACCGTGCCTTTCTTTATATTGTACACGGGTATCAATGTTATTAACATTCAAATATCTGGCAATTTGCTTATACTTTTTCCCTTCAATAGCCATCTCAAATATAAGTCTAACCACCTGTGCAGGTTCTTCATCAATAACAAGCTTTTGTTTATCACTTTCAGACCTCTTATAACCATATGGAGCCTGCGGTCCTATAAACTTACCAGCCTTTGCTAATGTTGTTCTTGCACTTCGTACCTTTTTTGATGCGTCTCTGCTATACATCATATTTATAACATTTTTTACCGCAACCTCCATTCCTCCTGTTGCTCCTGTAAAATTATTACTGTCATAATTATCATTTACTGATATATACCTTACTTTAAGCACCGGAAATACAAACTCCAGATATCTTCCAACTTCCAGATAATCTCTACCCAGACGGCTGTAATCTTTTGTAATAATAACTTGTATATTGCCCTCTTTGACCTGTGTCATCATTTCTTCAAATGCTTCTCTGTCAAACCTTGTTCCGCTTATACCATCATCAATATATTCTCTAACAGTATAAGTTGAAAGAATTGCGTCAGATTTGATATATTCCATAATAAGATTTCTCTGGTTGGTAATACTATTACTTTCATCTTTGCTATTAATATCTGTATCTTCACAAGAAAGGCGAAGATATATTGCAATTACATTATATGCCATTACACTCTGCCTCCCTTACATCTGCTATAGATACTAACTGATCCAGCATATCATCATATTACAACTTCACTTCTATATTCTTGTCCGGATATATCTTTATCTCAGATACAAAAGCGTCTACAATCTCCTGAGTCAGTATTCGTTTTCCTTGAAATTTTGCTATAATACTTTCCCAAGATTCATCTAAATGAAAATCCTTCCTATACTTATTAATGTGATTTTCATATTCCGTAATCTGCCTGTCTATATCTTCGATTTGTTTCTTATATTCCTTTTGAAATTGTACATACTCCTCTGCTGTAATAAATTTATCCTTATAATCTTCATATAAGCCTTTTTCCCTTGAAATAATACGCTTTCTTTCATTTCTCAGCTTATCAAGCTGCCTGTTTAAAACCTTATACTGAATATTTGCAGAGTCCGTAGCGTTCAATTTTTGTATCAGGGATATTTTTTCTATACATATCTGCATATGTTTTTTTATTACACTAAAAACGCTCCTATCAAAATCCTCATATGGAATTTTGACATGCCTGTCCCTGCACAAAACGCTGCTTTTCTCTCCTGCACAATAATAATAGAACTCACTTTTTCCTGTATCCCTACGCTTGATAAAAACTCTGGAACCACATTGCCCACAAGTACACTTTCCAACAAATTTATTCTTTGGTACTGGTGATTTTTGCCTTCCTCTGTTTATCGCATCATTGAACTGCTTTGTACTATCACTAATCATTTTCTGCACTATAGCAAATTCTTCTCTGGAAACAATAGCTTCGTGTGTATCAGGAATTATAATCCAATCTGCCTTATCATTTCTTCTTTTGGTTCTATGCTCACCTAACTTTCCTCCCGACTTACCGTGTACAGAGTCACCAACATACTGCTGATCCTTTAATATATCTTTTACCTGTACATAATACCAGTCTTTTGCTTTATCAAACTTTTCTTTATCACCTATATTGGAATATCTATATTGACTTGGTGAAAGAATCCCTTCATTTTTAAGTGTCCTAGCAATTTCAGCCAATTTCATTCCATTGAGATACATTGAAAAAATACGCTTTACGACCTGTGCTGCATATTCATCTATCTCCAAACACTTCTTTTCTCTGTTTTTCTTATATCCATACGGAGGTCTTCCACACACATATAAACCACTTTTCCATATAGAACGAAATGCTGTCCAGACTTTATCTGATAAGTCTTTAGAGTAATACTCATTAACAATATTCTTCAAAGGCATTGTAATATCTGCATCCGGTCTTATCGAGTCAAAATCGTCTGTAATCGCTATATATCTGACATTAAACATAGGGAATATTCTCTCAATGTATGTCCCTGACTCAATATAATTTCTTCCAAGACGGCTCAAATCTTTTGTAATTATTGTATTTATCTTCCCTGATTTAATATCCTCAATCATTCTATTAAACTCAGGTCTGTTAAAATTAGTTCCGGTTAATGATATATCTGCATACACATCATAGATTTCCATATCGTCCTGTCTTGCTATATAATCCTTTATGAAACTAATCTGTGTATCTACAGTATCTCTCTCCTTATTCATTTCTGATTCAAAAGAAAGTCTCGCATATATACCAACTTTATAATATCTAGGTTTTTTTATTATCTCAGAGGCTGCCAACGATGTCATATTATATGAAGAATTAGCCTGTGAAAAATTTTTTCTGCTTTTTCTTGCCATACTATACAGCCTCCTTTTCAATATTCAATTTTCCAGATAAATCTACATCTATTTTGTAACCCATATTTTCTATATTCTTTATGCAAGTTTTGTATGGATTATCAAAATCAAATGTCACTTCAATATTTTTCTTATCATATACCTTAATTTCTCTAATCAAAGAAACTGCAATACTTCTTGTTAATTCCTTGATATTTCTGTTTTCCTTAAAATACTCCAGCCATTTAAAGCTATCATTATTTTTTTCCAGAATAGATTCCATTTCCAATTCAATTTTATGAATTGCGATTTGGGCATCTTTTCTTTTATTTTCATATGCAGCGTGTAACTCAATATAATCACTTTTTGAGATAACACCCTCTTTCATATCTGAATAAAGCATAGAACGTAATTCTGTACATCTTTCGACTTCAAATTCAAGAACTTTCTTTCGTTCCTCTAACTTTTTCATATCTATCTGCTGGAATGGAATAATACCAATCAATTCAATTATTTTATCAATCTCTAATATATTTGAAATGTGAACCTTCAATAACTCTAAAACGGCGTTATCCAATTCATTTACAGAAATCCTGTGTGAGCTGCAATTTTTACTATATTTGTTCGTTGCACACATATAATAACTATAATGTCTGCCTCCAGATATACTGTTCTTTCTCACCATAGGTACTCCACAATCTGCACAGATAACCAAACCTGACAGATTATAGACCTCATTATTCCCCGGTGCTGTTCTTGTATCCATTGCAAGTAATCTTTGCACTAACTCAAAATCACGTTCTGAAACGATTGCCTCGTGATTTTTTTCAATTCGTACCCATTCACTCTCGTCTTTAACATACATTTTCTTCACTTTATGATTAGGTGTTGTATGCTTACCCTGCACAAGATTTCCTATATAAATTTCATTTGTCAAAATTCGTCTGACTGTAGTAGATGACCAACCTGACTTATCTTTGATTTTAAAACTTGTCTGGTAATTACTGCCTTCGCTTTTTTTATAATCAGCAGGGCAAAGAATACCATTTTCGTTCAGTTTACACGCTATGGCATCCTGACTCATTCCCTGTAATTTCATTCTAAAAATATCTTTTACTACATTTGCTGCATAAGTATCAATCTCTATTTTATGCTTATCATCATCACATTTCCTATACCCATAAGAAACATAATTTCCAATGTACTGCCCTTGCTTTCTTTTAATTTCCAAGTGGCTTCTAATCTTCACAGAAATATCTCTACAATACGCATCATTCAGCAAATTCTTAAAAGGAATGACTATTTCGTCTGATTTATTGCTGCTATCCAAACTATCGTAATGGTCATTAACTGCAATAAATCTAACTCCTAACGCTGGGAACACTCTTTCGATGTACATACCCGAATCAATATATTCTCGTCCAAAACGACTTAAATCTTTCGTGCATACACAATCTATGATACCTTTCTTAATGTCCTCCAACATCATCTGAAAAGCTGGTCTTTCAAAATTAGAGCCTGAATACCCGTCATCAACATATTCTTTTTCTATTACTATATCTTTATGATTTTTTAGAAATTCCCTTACCAGAGATTTCTGGTTTGAAATACTGTTACTTTCTGTTTTCGCAGTATTTGAGACATCACCATCTTCCTTCGATAAACGAACATAAATGGCGGCGTGATAAATTTTATTGATTGTTTTCATTGTGGCTTACCTCCTATATTTGTTCGTAGAAGAAAAATATAGGGGACCACGCTAATTAGTCCGTATATATATTAGCACATAATCCCCTTAATTTCTATCTCAATTTTCACTTTTTTAGATATTTAATAATAAATTTTCAAATGCCTGATTAAAAGAAATCCCATTATTTGCAAATCTCACCTTGATTTTCATATTGCCAACACGCACCATATATGGATTACCTACCTTTTTTAAGTATTCCTTCTGACGTTCTATCTGGCTCTTGTCAGGATTTATTTTTACTTTTGCAAGATCGGGCATTTCAGAAATATTTGTATCACTAAAATCCGCCTCTAACATCTTTCGATATTCCTGTGCTGTCATCCTATCCCTCCAATCAAATTAAGCCGCCAGATATTCTGACGGCTATGTAACACCGGAGCTTTCGCCCCGGCTGGAATTTATGCGATTGGA
>OGXX01002570.1_pt1 | contig 16281 bp, 13 predicted proteins | sample 1576301 | NCBI WGS metagenome assembly OGXX01 (sample SAMEA3541469, study PRJEB24748) | human gut metagenome | biome: human gut; feature: human-associated habitat; material: faeces | place: China | collected 2012
CGTCCGCCTGCGGCGGCAGCGTGCCGCAGAGCACCTCGCCGAGCGGCGAGAGAAGCGTGGGCGTGCCGCCGTCCTCGCGCAGGAGCAGCCGCCCCGGCTCATGCGCCGCGACGCGGTCGTTCGCGAGCCGGATCACGTCCTGCCAAACGGGGTCGTCTGCCGGGATGAACTGGAAGTGCGCGGTGACGTCCCCGCCGCAGATCATACCGATGTCGCCGCGTTCGCCGGGGTGGAGCGGAAAGCGCCGGACGTCACTGCGCCGCTCGACGCGCAGGCGCGCCAGACGGCCTTCACCCAGATGATGGAAATCGCGCTTTCCATCGCGTGAAAGGACGACGCACAGTGCTGAACCGAATTTTTCTTTCCGCCGACATTGAAGGTACGTGCGGCATCGCCCATTGGGACGAAACCGAGCTGGGCAAGCCGGATTACGAGCCTTTCCGCCGCCAGATGACCCGCGAAGTCGCCGCCGCATGCGAGGGCGCTTTCGCCGCCGGTTGTGAAGATCTGCTGATTAAGGACGCGCACGACAGCGGCCGCAACCTGAACCCCGCAAAGCTGCCCGAATATGCGCGCGTGTTCCGCGGCTGGGGCTGCCATCCGTTTTCCATGATGTTCGGCCTCGATAAGAGCTTTGACGGCGTTGTGTTCACCGGCTACCACAGCGCAGCACAGATGAACTGCAACCCGCTTTCCCACACCATGAACACCGGCAACAATTATGTGAAAATCAACGGCGAGCTTGCAAGCGAGCTGATGATCAATTCGCTGACGGCCTCCTATGTGGGTGTGCCGGTTTACTGTGTGTGCGGCGACCGCGGCCTTTGCGAATGGATGCAAAGCGTGAACCCGAACATTGCGGCCGTGCCGACAAGCGAAGGTTTTGGAAACGGCACGCTCGGCATGCATCCCGATGTGGCGGTGCGCACCATCCGCGAAACGGTGGCGGAAGCCATCCGCACCCATAAGCCGGAGGATTGCATGTTCCCGATGCCCGCGCATTTCGTTGCCGAAATCAACTTCAAAGAGCATACCCGCGCAACCCGCGGCGGGTTCTATCCCGGCGCACAGCAGATGGACAGCCGCACGGTGCTCTTTGAGAGTGACGATTGGTGGGAGGTTCTCAAGTTCTTCAGCTTCGTGCTGTAAGCAATTTGCAGATTACAGAAAAAGTCAGCAGCGGGCGGCCTTTGGCGGGTGGCGGTAAAACGGTAATTTGAGAAAAACGGCGGAACCGGAATCTGTCAGGCAGGATCGGAAAACAAACGAACAAACGGCATTCGGCTTGGGCCGGATGCCGTTGCTTGATTTCGGGCGGGAAATCCTTCTTCCGCTCTTTAAGGCAAGGAAAAGGATAATTTGTGTGGTAATAAACCACACGCTGAAAAAGTACTGCCATGGCGCAAATCCGACACCGGAATATTGTTGGTGCGTGCTTGCCGTCGGCTGGCAGCCCGAACCGGGCACAGAAAAAGGCCGCGTATCGCATTGATACACGGCCTTTAACCGTTCCGAGGGCACCTTTTATACTTTTATCAGGGTATTATATCGGGTTTTAACCCTTGAGCTGCTCGCGGTATGCCGCAAGTTCCGAGGGGGAGCAATACACGAAATGCTCCGGTTCAACCTCTACCATGGAGGGCTTTTCGTTGGAATAATCGTGATCCCTCTCAGGGTCATAGTCCACACGCTGACGGGTGCGCTCCGTGATGGGGTTGGGCTCCGGTATTGCGGAAAGCAAAGCCTTGGTATAGGGATGCAGGGGCTTCGCATACAGGTCGTCGCCATTGGCAACCTCCACCAAATGACCGTAGTACATAACGCCGATGCGGTCGGAGAAATACTTGACCACGGAAAGGTTATGGGCTATGAAAAGGATGGTAAGCCCCATCTCCTCCTTAAGGTCGTTGAGCAGATTGATGACCTGCGCCTGCACGGAAACATCCAGCGCGGATACAGGCTCGTCTGCAATTACCATCTTGGGTTTGGTGATGATGGCGCGGGCTATGCCGATGCGCTGGCGCTGACCGCCCGAGAATTCGTGCGGATAGCGGGTGGCGTGTTCTTCCACCAGACCGACCTTTTCCAACATCTCAACCACCTGACGGTGAACTTCCGCACGGTCTTTCTGCCCGCGGATCTTAAGGCCTTCGCCTACGATTTCCTCTATGGTCATCTTCGGGTTAAGGGATTCTATAGGATCCTGGAAGATCATGGCGATATTTGAGGTAAGATAGTTCCGCAGATCTCTGGTCATTTTGCCGGAGATATTCCTGCCATCAAAAAGCACCTCGCCGTCTGTGGGATCATACAGACGAATTATCGTGCGGCCTGTGGTGGTTTTTCCGCAGCCGGATTCGCCCACCAAGCCAAAGGTCTCTGCCCTGCGCACGGCAAAGCTTACATCGTCAACAGCCTTGACCACCATCTTCTTTTTGCCGCGGCCGGAGCTGAAGTGCTGACAAAGGTTCTTTACTTCAAGGATATATTCGGATTCAGCCATTTTGCACTTCACTCCCTTTCATTCTGTCTATCCTGGCCTTAAGCGCTTCGGGCATCTTTATGCCGTTCGCTTCGGCCTGGGGATGCAGCAGCCAGGTTGCCGCCGCGTGTGTGTCGCTGATCTTAAACATAGGCGGCTCCTGCTCGTAATCAATTCGCATTGCGAACTGATTTCTGGGGGCAAACGCGTCGCCCTTGGGCGGGAATATCATGTTGGGAGGCGTACCCGGAATTGCCAAAAGGCGTTCCTTGGTGTGAAGATCCGGCATGGAGCTGAGCAGCGCCCAAGTATACGGATGGGCAGGCTCGAAGAATATCTCTTCGCTGGTGCCCGTTTCCACGATCTTGCCCGCATACATAACATTTACACGGTCTGCCATATTGGCCACAACGCCCAAATCATGGGTGATGAAGATAACGGACAGGTTTCGTTCCTTCTTGATTTGGTTGATAAGCTCCAATATCTTTGCTTGGACGGTAACGTCCAACGCGGTGGTAGGCTCGTCACAAATCAATATCTCCGGGTTGCCGGCAAGCGCAATGGCGATAACGATACGCTGGCGCATACCGCCGGAAAACTGGAACGGATACTGCTCAAAGCGGCGCTCCGCATCGGGAATGCCCACAGCATTCATAAGCTCAAGTGCCTTTGCACGGGCATCCTGCTTGTTCATCTTGTCATTAAGGCGAAGCACCTCGGTTATCTGGTGGCCTATCTTCATGATCGGGTTCAGCGCGGACAGCGGATCCTGGAAGATAAGGCCGATCCTCTTGCCGCGGATACGGTGGAAATCATCCTCATGCACCTTGGTAAGATCCATCCCGTCATAAAGAATCTCGCCGGATTCTATTATGGCGTTGTTTGCGAGAATTCCCATGATGGCTTTGATGCTGACGGATTTGCCGGAGCCGGATTCGCCGACGATTGCCAGCGTTTCGCCCCTGTGAAGGTCAAAATCTATGCCGCGCACAGCCTGAACCAATCCGCCGTAAGCACGGAAATTGATGCGAAGGTCCTTCACGCTGAGAATTACTTCATTGTTCATATATTCACTACCCATGGCTTTACTCCTCTCCGCGCTTTGTCGGGTCAAGCGCGTCCCTGAGGCCGTTGGAGAACAGGTTGAATGCAACCATCAGCGCCGAGATCAGGATGGCCGGGAATATGACCTGATACGGATACTGCAGCAGCACGCTCTGTCCATCGGAAAGCAGGATACCTATGGAAGGCTCCGGAGGCGCTATACCCAAACCAATATAGGCCAGGAAGGATTCCGAGAAGATGGCGCCCGGAACGGCGATCATCGCACGGGTGATCAGGGGGCCTATGCAGTTGGGCAGAATGTGCCGGAAAATCAGGGTCCTGTCGGGCACGCCCAGGGTGCGGGCAGCCAACACGTATTCACGGCCCTTGAAACGATAGAACTGGGCGCGGATCAGGCGCGATGTGCCGATCCAGCCCGTAACCGTCATTGCAAGGATGATCGAGAACATACCGGCGCCGAACACCAGCATGAACAGAATCGTTACAACCACATAGGGCATACCGTCCAGCACTTCTGCGAGGTGTGTCATGAAGATATCCACTTTGCCTCCGCAGTAGCCGGAAACCGCGCCGTATATAACGCCTATCACAATGTTTACCACAACGGTCACAGCGGCGATGATCAGCGAGATACGCGCACCGCGGAAAAGCCTTGTCAGTTGATCCCGGCCCAGATAGTCCGTGCCAAGCCAATGATATTCGCCTTCTGCAACGCCGCAGTACTTGTAATAATCCACCTTTACATCGCACATGGTGACGTTTTTAACAATGCGCTCGTTGGTCACCGCAAGGATGCAGCCCTCCGGATACCTGTCGGTGTCGTCAAGTTTGTCCTTGCGGCGATCCGTAAGCACACGGGTTCCGTCAAAGATACCAAGCTTTTCAAGTCCAGGTATTTTGGGAGGCAGATTTTGCTGCTCAACATTTTGCTCCGTATAGGAATACCCTGTGATGTTGGGCACTATTATAGCCAGCAGCACGATCAACAGAATGATTGCGCCGGAAATAATGGAGAGCCTGCTCTTGCTGAGCCGGATCATCGCATCCTTGAAGAAGCCAACGGGCTTTGTTTTGAACTTTTCGTACACGCCGTCGGCGCGGAGACATTCCGGCGCATTGCAACGTACTGCAAAAACCTCGGCATGGACTATCTCACGGTGTATGCTTTCTCCACGGAAAACTGGAAGCGCTCGGATGAGGAAGTCAGCGCGATCATGGGCCTTTTGGAAAACTACCTGCACGAATCCATTGAAAAGATGGAAAAGGACCGGATCCGCCTGAAAATTCTCGGCGATACGACGGCCCTTTCGCCCGCCATTCAGGGCTTGATCGATAAAACCGACGCAATCGCCGCGCGTCTGCCCGGCTGCTTTCAGGCGAACGTATGTCTGAACTACGGCGGACGCGATGAGATCGTCCGCGCCGTGAACCGCTTTGCCGCGGAGCATCCCGGCGAGACGATCACCGAGGCGGCGATGGCGGAGTATCTCGACACCGCCGGTATTCCCGACCCCGATCTCATAATCCGCACGGGCGGGGAATATCGTATATCGAATTTTCTCATGTGGGAGAGCGCTTACTCGGAGCTTTACTTCACCGATGTGCTCTGGCCGGATTTCTCAGAGAAAGACATTGACGAAGCCGTTGCGGAGTACCGGCACCGCGACCGCCGGTTCGGAGGAGTTAAAGCGTGAAAAAAAGAGTATTGACTGCGCTCGTGGGCATCCCCGTTCTTATCTTGGGCGTGTTTTTTGCGCCCATCTGGCTGTTTGGCGTGATCATTGCGATCATCTGCGGCTTTGTGGCGTTTGAGCTTATGCGCTGCGCCATCGGGCAGGCGCCGAAGCGGCTGTATATTTCCTCCATCCTTTCCGCCGTGGCGATCGCCATTTTCGGCGGGCTCGATCTGCGCATGGCGGCGATCATTCTTTTGTTCCTCTTCTTCGTTCTCTCGTGCGAGATGATGGCGTGCTTTTCCACGCCGCGCAAGATCAGCATGGAAATGGTCGCCATCTCGATGCTCGCGGGCGGCGTGCTGCCGATGATGCTCTCTACGCTTCTTCGCATCGCGCAGTTTGAAACGACGATCTCCATTCCGGAGCTGCTGAATGGCAACTCCACGCTCGTTCGCATCACGCATGACGGGATCGTCGGGCGCGTGCGCGCGTTTCTGCCGTTTGTCGTCGCCTTCGGGAGCGACGCGGGCGCATACTTCTGCGGCCGTGCGTTCGGCAAGAAGCAGCTCGCCCCGGCCATCTCCCCGCATAAGACCGTCGCCGGAGGCATCGGCGGCGCGGTGTGCGGAGCCGCGATGGCGCTTTTGTACGGCGTCATCGTCCGCGCGTGCGGCCTGAGCGCCAATCTCGTCTCGCTCGCGGCGTTTGGTCTTGTCGGCAGCGTTGTGGCGCAGCTCGGCGATCTCACATTTTCGGCGTTCAAGCGCCAGTACGGCATCAAGGATTACGGCAATATCCTCCCCGGTCACGGCGGCATGCTCGACCGGTTTGACAGTATGTACTATCTCGCGCCGCTCACGGAGCTGTGGATGCTGCTCCTGCCCGCAATTTCGGCATAAGGACGGATCATTTTATGGTGAAAGCAATTTCCATTTTAGGCTCCACCGGCTCCATCGGACGGCAGACTGCTCAGGCAGCCGGCCGTCTTGGTATTCCCGTGCTCGCGCTCGCGGCGCGGCGGGATGTGGACCGGCTCGAGGAGCAGGCGCGGCAGTTCCGCCCGAAGTATATCTCCGTGATGGACTCCGCCGCGGCAAAGGAGCTTCGGGCGCGCCTTTCGGACACGGATATCGAGATCGGCGAAGGGGAGGAATCCCTTGTCGCCGCCGCCACGGTCGAAGGGGCGGACTGTGTCGTGACCGGCATTTCCGGCAGCGTGGGTCTTCGCCCGACGCTCGCCGCCATTCATCAGAAACGCCGCATCGCGCTCGCAAACAAGGAAACGCTCGTGTGCGCGGGCGAGATCGTCATGGCGGAGGCGGCGCGCTGCGGCGCGGAGATCCTCCCGGTCGATTCCGAGCACTCGGCGATCTTCCAGTCTATGGCGGGACGCGATAAGAGCGAGCTCCGGCGCATCCTTCTCACCGGCTCCGGCGGGCCGTTCCGCGGCTGGACACTCGAGCAGACGTGCGACGTCACGCCCGAGCGCGCCGTGCGCCATCCGAACTGGAGCATGGGCGCGAAGATCAGCATCGACAGCGCCACGATGATGAACAAGGGTCTGGAATTTATCGAGGCCATGCATCTTTTTGCCGTGACGCCCGATCAGATCAAAGTCATCATCCACCCGGAGAGCGCCATTCACTCCATGGTGGAGTTGCTCGACGGCACGGTCATCGCGCAGCTCGGCGTGCCGGACATGGGGCTTCCCATCCAGTACGCGCTCACGTATCCCGAGCGGCGCGAGTCGGCGGCGAAGCCGATGGATTTCGCCGCGCTCGGCTCCATGCATTTTGAAGATCCCGATCTGGAGAAGCTGCCGTGCCTCCGCCTTGCGATGGAGTGCGCGAGAGCGCGCGGCACGGCGCCGTGCGTCATGTCGGCGGCCAATGAGATCGCGGTAGGGGCGTTTTTGGGACACCGGATCGGGTATAATGATATCTACCGTCTGGTGGCTTCGGCTGTGGAGCGCGCGGAGTTTATCGCGCAGCCCACGCTCGAGGAAATTCTGGCATCGGATGCGGAAGCGCGCGAGCTTGTCCGCAGGGAGATCGGCTGAGTATGTACATTGTTCTTGCAATTCTCGCATTTGGCATTCTGATATTTGTCCACGAGCTGGGCCACTTTCTTGTGGCGAAGGCGTGCGGCGTGAAGGTGACGGAGTTTTCCATGGGCATGGGCCCGCAGCTTCTGCATAAGCAGAAGGGGGAGACGGTCTATTCGCTCCGCGCCTTTCCCATCGGCGGCTTCTGCGCCATGGAGGGGGAGGAGGAAGCCTCAGACGATCCGAGAGCGTTCAATAACCAGAACGTCTGGCGCCGCCTTCTCATTCTCGTCGCGGGCGCGGCGATGAACTTCCTGCTCGGTCTCGTGCTCGTCATCATCCTCTATGCCGGCGCGGGCGGCTTCAACAGCCCCGTCATCGCCGGCTTCGCCGACGGCTGCCCGTATGAGGGCACGCTGCAATCTGGCGACGAGATCCGCCGCGTGAACGGCGAGCGGATCTTCTTTACCGGCAACTTCATTCAATACGCCTCCGCCGACGAGGACGGGGATCTTGATCTCGTCATTATCCGCGACGGAAAGCGGATCGAACTGGATAACTACCACATGGTGCCCGTGGACTATGAGGTGAACGGGCAGACCGTGAAAAAATACGGCGTCAACTTCACGATCGCCGCGCCCACGGTCGGAAATGTGCTGAAATACTCCTTCTACAACTGTCTGGACTTCGTGCGCATGGTGCGCGCGGGACTTGTGCAACTCTTCACCGGACAGGCGTCCATGTCGGATATGACCGGCGTCGTCGGCATGGTGGATATCATCAACGAGACCGGGCAGAGCGCGCAGTCCACATCGGAGGGCATTGCGAACGTCGTGTTCCTCGTGGCGTTCATCGCCGTGAACCTTGCGGTGATGAATCTTCTGCCGCTCCCGGCGCTTGACGGCGGCCATATCCTGACGCTCCTTTTGAGCGCGCTCTTTGAGAAGATCACCGGGAAAAAGCCCGACCCGCGCATTGAAGGATATATCCATTACATCGGCCTGCTGCTCCTGCTCGGGCTGATGGTGCTTTTGATGTACAACGATATTGTGAGGATCATTCGCCGATGAACAGAAAGATCACGAAAACCATCCGTGTCCGCGGCGTGCCCATCGGCGGCGGGAATCCCATTCCCGTGCAGTCGATGACGAACACGCACACGGACGATGTCGCCGCCACGCTCGCGCAGCTCCGGCGGCTGGAAGCCGCGGGCTGCGAGATCGTGCGTCTCGCCGTGCCCAACCAGCTCGCCGCGCGCGCCCTGCCGGAGATCCGGCGCGGCACCGACCTGCCGCTCGTGGCGGATATCCATTTTGATTACCGGCTCGCGCTGGCCGCGGTGGAGGCGGGCTTCGACAAGATCCGCATCAACCCCGGCAACATCGGCTCTCCGGAGCGGGTGCGTATGGTGGCGGACGCCTGCCGCGACCATAGTGTCCCCATCCGCGTCGGCGTGAATTCCGGCTCGGTGGAAAAGGGCCTGCTCGAAAAATACGGTCTGTGCGCGAAATCCCTCTGCGAGAGCGCGCTCGGTCATGTAAAGCTTCTGGAGGACTGCGGTTTTGAGGATATCTGCATCAGCGTCAAGGCGAGCGACGTCGCCATGACCGTGGAGGCCAACCGCCTGCTCTCGACGCTGTGCGATTATCCGCTGCACATCGGCGTAACGGAGGCCGGGACGAAGGAGCGCGGCATTTTGAAATCCGCCGCGGGCATCGGCGCTCTGCTGCTCGACGGCATCGGCGATACGATCCGCATCTCCCTCACCGATGCGCCCGAGGAAGAGGCGCACGCGGGCGGGGAGCTTCTGCGCGCGCTGGGGCTGCGGTCCGGCGTGCAGTTCGTGTCCTGCCCCTCGTGCGGGCGGACGGAATACGATCTCATCGGCACGGCGAAGGCGGTCGAGACGCGGCTGCGCGATAAGCCGTGGAACATCACGGTCGCCGTGATGGGCTGCGTTGTGAACGGGCCCGGTGAGGCGTCCCACGCCGATTACGGCATCGCCGGCGGCAAGAGCGAGGGCGTCATTTTCAAGCACGGCGAGCCGGTGGCGCGTGTAGCGTCGGACAGGCTTGCGGACGCGCTCGTGGAACTAATTGAAAGAGAGAACCAATAATTCATGGCACAGGAAGTCAAATTTCTGGATATGTTCGGCTGCTGCGCCGCCCTGCGGGATAAGTGCGGCGGGCTGGAGCTGGCAAAGGTGAAAAACGTTGTCGTCTCGCGCGAGAAGCGGACGATGGACATTGCCGCCAGCTTTGCCGTGCCCGGCACGCCCTCCGATATCGCCATGCTCGAATGGCGCATTGCGGCGGAATACGGGTTCACGCGGGTGAAGATCACCGGCAATACGCCCGCGGCGGCCCCGGCGGAGAAAAAGGCCGCGCCGCCGAAAAAGGAAGCAAAGCCCGCGCCGAAAAAAGCGGAGAGCGGTGAGGTTCTCTTTGGCAAGCTGCCGAAGGACAACCACAGAACGGATATCTCCGAGCTTACGCTGCAGTCCGGCACGGTGAGCGTGACGGGCAAGGTCTTTGCCGCGGACAGCCGGAAAATACAGAAAACGAACGCCGCGGTGCTGAGCTTCGATATGACGGACTATACCGGCAGCATCCACGTTTCCAAGTACATCCGCCAGGGCGACGATCAGTCGATCCTCGATAAGATCCGCGTCGGCGACTATCTCACGGTGCGCGGCGACGTGATCTTCAACCGCTACGATAACGACATGGCGATCGATGTCGCCGCCATCGCCAAGGAAACCGCCCCGCAGCGGCAGGACACCGCCGAAGGGGACAAGCGCGTGGAGCTCCATCTCCACACGCGCTACTCCACGCTTGACGCGCTCACCGACCCGACCGCCGCGGTGAAAACGGCGGCCCGCTGGGGTCACCGCGCCATCGCCGTGACGGACCACGGCGTCGCGCAGGCGTTCCCGGAGTTCTGGCACGCGGGGGCCAAGTGCGGCATCAAGGTCATTTACGGCGTAGAGGGGTACTATATCAACGATGTGGACGACCTTCTCGCCGTCCACGGGGAGAGCGATCTCCCGCTTGATACCGATTTTGTCGGCTTTGATATCGAAACGACCGGCCTGGACAGCCACATTCACCGTATCACCGAGATCGGCGCGGTGCGCGTGGAAAATGGCGTCGTGACGAAGAGCTTTCAAACGTTCGTCGATCCCGGCATGCCCATCCCGCCGGAGATCGTGCAGCTCACCGGCATCACCGACCGCGACGTGTACGGCGCGCCGGGCGAGGCGGAGGCCGTGCGCGCGTTTCTGGACTTTGTTGGCGATCTCCCGCTCGTGGCGCACAACGCCGCCTTTGATATTGGCTTCATCACCGCCGCGGCAAAGCGCAGCGGTCTTGCGTTTGACCCCGTATACATCGATACGCTCCCCATCGCGCAGGCGCTTTTGAAGCAGCTCAAAAAATTCAAGCTCGACATCATCTCCAACGCGCTGGGTCTGCCGGACTTTAACCACCACCGTGCGAGCGACGATGCCGCCGTGTGCGCCCGCATCTTCACAACCCTCCGCCCGCGGCTCGCGGACAAGGGCGCGAAAACGCTCTCGGATGCCGGAGCGCTCGTGGCGGAGCTGCGCAAAAACGACGCCCGCCGCCCGCGTCACATCACGCTGCTCGTGCAGAACAAGGCAGGACTGAAAAATCTCTACGAGCTCATCTCCAAATCACATCTGGAGCACTTCAAGAAAAGCCCCATCATCCCGAAGAGCCTTTTGATGCAGTACCGCGAGGGCATTCTTATCGGCTCGGCGTGCGAGGCGGGTGAAATTTTCGACGCCGTCGTGCGCAACCGGAGCGATGCCGAGCTTGACCGGCTCGCAGCGTTCTACGATTATTTTGAAATTCAGCCGCTGTGCAACAACCACTTCCTCATCAACGACGGCAAAGCGCGCGACGAGGAGGACCTGCGCGAATTCAACCGCCGCGTCCTCGTGCTGGGCCGGCGGCTCGGAAAGCTCGTCGTTGCGACCGGCGACGTGCATTTCCTCGAACCGGAGGATGAAATTTACCGCCATATCCTTATGGCATCGCGCAAGTTCCCGGACGCGGACAAGCCTCTGCCGCTTTATTTCAAAACGACCGACGAAATGCTCAAGGAGTTCTCGTATCTCGGCGAGGCGGACTGCCGCGACGTCGTCGTCACCGCGCCGAACGCCATTGCCGACAGCGTGGAGAGCTTTGAGCTGCTGCCGAAGGACCTGTTCCCGCCGTCTATTCCGCACGCGGCGGAGGATCTTGAGCGCATGGTGTGGGATAAGACCCACGAGCTTTACGGCGAGAACCCGCCCGAGCTCGTCACAACGCGCATCAAAGAAGAGCTGGACGCCATTCTCGGCCGTCACTACGAGGTCATTTATATGTCCGCGCAGAAGCTCGTGCAGAACTCGCTCGAGCACGGCTACCTTGTCGGCAGCCGGGGAAGCGTCGGCTCCTCCATGGTGGCGTACATGTCCGGCATCACAGAAGTAAACTCTCTCCCGCCGCACTACCGCTGCCCGAAATGCAAATTCACCGACTTTGAAAACGTGTTCATGCCGAACGGCGATAAGTACGGCTGCGGCGCGGACATGCCGGACCGTACCTGCCCCGTGTGCGGCGCAAAGCTCGCCAAGGACGGGTTCGATATCCCGTTTGAGACGTTCCTCGGCTTCGGCGGCGACAAGGTCCCGGATATCGACCTCAACTTCTCCGGCGAATATCAGGCCAAGGCGCACGCCTACTGTGTGCAGATGTTCGGCAAGACCCATGTCTTCCGCGCGGGCACCATCGGCACCGTCGCGGAAAAAACGGCCTACGGCTACGCGAAAAAATACCTGTCGGAGCGCAATAAGACCGTCCCCAAGGCGGAGGAGAACCGGCTGGCGCTCGGCTGCGTCAACGTCAAGCGCACGACCGGCCAGCACCCCGGCGGCCTCGTCGTCATTCCGCAGGAGAACGAGATCTGGGACTTCTGCCCCGTGCAGCACCCGGCGGACGACAAAGACTCCGAATGGATCACGACGCATTTTGAATATCACTCCATGGAGGAAAACCTCCTGAAACTCGACATGCTGGGCCACGATGACCCGACCATGATCCGTATGCTGGAGGACATGACCGGCGTTGACGCGCAGAAGATCCCGCTCGACGATCAGGATACCATGTCGATCTTCACGTCCAGCAAGGTGCTGGGCTATGAAAACGACCCCATTCTGGGGCCGGTCGGCTCCGTCGCCATCCCGGAATTCGGCACGGGCTTCACGCGCGGAATGCTGCAGGAGACGCAGCCGACAAAATTCGACACGCTCATCCGCCTGTCCGGCTTCTCCCACGGCACGGACGTGTGGCTGGGCAACGCGCGCGATCTGATCCTGTCCAAGACCGCCTCCGTCAACGACGCCATCGGCTGCCGCGACGATATCATGCTGTACCTCATCAAATGCGGGATGCCCGAAAAGCGATCGTTCAAGATCATGGAGGCCGTCCGAAAGGGCAGAGGTCTGCCCGACGGCGCGGAGGAGGAAATGAAGGCCGCAGGCGTGCCGGAATGGTACATCGGCTCCTGCAAGAAGATCAAGTATCTTTTCCCGAAGGCCCACGCGACGGCGTATGTCATGATGGCCTTCCGCATCGCGTGGTTCAAGGTGCACGAGCCGCTTGCGTTCTACGCGGCCTATTTCTACCGCCGCAGCCAGAAGGGCGGCTTCGACGAGGGCATGATGTGCCACGGCATCGAGCTTGTCAAGAAAAAGCTGCAGGAGATCAAGGAGGACGAGGATTCCAGCGCCAAGGACGACGATCTGTTCACCACGCTTGAGGTCTGCTATGAATTCTATCTGCGCGGCTTCACCTTCGCGCCGATCGATATCTACCACTCCCACGCGACGAAGTTCCAGATCGAGGACGGGCAGCTGCGTCCGCCGTTCGTGGCCGTGGCCGGTCTTGGTGAAACGGCGGCCTGGGACCTTATGAACGCCCGCGAGGGCCGGGAGTTCTTGTCCGTCGAGGAATTCGCCGATGCCTGTCCGAAGGTGTCCAAGACGCTCATCGACCAGCTCCAATCCGCCGGCGCCTTCGGCGACCTCCCCCTCACCAGCCAGCTGACGCTGTTCTGACCCCGCCCCAAGGCTCCCCTTGGGTAACCGATGATTAAATAAATCGGCAAGCGTTGTCAGCGAGAGATTTTGCCGCAGTGGTCAACGATACAATTGTCAATGTAAGAACCTATATTAGAAATCAGCGGCTGCGGTACAACTTTTTCTTTTGCTTCTCCAAAAGCAAAAGGTGCAAAAAGAAAACGAGCCCGGGGGGATTTCGATTTCCCCCCGGAGCCCCCTTGAAGCGACCAGAAAACCCCCTTTGGTTTTTCTGGACTTTTCCCGCGAAGCTTGAGGCAGCTCAGAAATTCTGACGCTGTACGTCCAGCGCATCCTGTAGGGGGCGGACGACTCTGTCCGCCCGCAGGCTGCACCGCTTTTTACGGGAATCTCCGGTGCTGACAAAACAAGCCCCTTGTCATGCAGTTCCATGCGCATGACAAGGGGCGGCTTTCGTGCAGGCTGTTTATGAGAAAAGATTCACGCTCAGAGCCGCTGCAGACCGGCTTCGATCTCGCCGATCATGTAAAGCGACCCGTAGCAGAGGACGACGCCGTCCTTTCCCGCGTGCTCCACGGCCAGCCGGACGCCGTCTGCGACTGCGTCGCAGGCCGTGACGGGTTTGCCGAACTGGGACAGGTACTGCGCCAGATCGTGCGCGTTCAGCGCGCGGGGATTGCCCGGCGTGACAGTGATGAATTCCTTCGCGTAGGGCTCGACGTTCCGGTACATACAGTTATAATCCTTATCGGCCAGAACGCCGGTCAGGATGGTCAGCGGCCGGCCGGCCAGATAGTCCTGAATGTTCTTGACGAGCGCCTGAATGCACTGCGGGTTGTGTCCGCCGTCGATGATAAACAGCGGGTCCTTGCGCCGTACGTCGAACCGGCCCGGCCAGCGGACGTCCGCAAGCCCTTCGCGAATCTGTTCGTCCGTGATGTGCCAGCCGCGCTGCTGCATGACGGTCGCCGCGGTGAGGGCGACGGCAGCGTTGTGCAGCTGATGGTCGCCCAGCAGCGGCAGCTTCAGCGCGTGGAAGCGCTCCCAGTCGAAGACCTGACCGGTCAGATCGTGGGAAATGAGCCGGATGTCGGCAAAGTCCGCCTTGTGGAGCTTCGCGCCGACCGCTTTGCACCGCGCCTCGATCACGGCCTCGACCGACGGCGCTTCGCGGTAAATGACCGCGTCGCAGCCGGGCTTGATGATGCCGGACTTCGTCGCGGCGATCTTCTCCAGCGTATCGCCCAGCACCTCCGTGTGGTCAAGGCCGATGTTGCAGATGATTGCAACCTCCGGCGGCAGAATCACGTTTGTGGCGTCAAATTCGCCGCCCATGCCGACCTCGCAGACGACAAGATCACAGTTATGGCGGGCGAAATATTCAAAGCCCAGCGCCGTGACCATCTCAAACTCGGTCGGCTGCTCGAAGATCGAATCCGCGAGAGGCTTGATATACTCCGTGATCTCGCAGATCTCTTCGTCCGGGATCTGTACGCCGTCAATTTGGATGCGCTCATTGAACCGGATGAGATAGGGGCTGGTGTACAGGCCCGTCTTGTATCCGGCCTTTGTGAACATACTGGCCAGCATTGCGCAGGTCGAGCCCTTGCCGTTTGTACCGGTCACGTGAATAAACTTTAGCTTGCGCTCGGGGTGGCCCATCTTGTCCAGCAGCGCGCTGATGCGCTCGAGGCCGGGGACACTGCCCTTCCAGCAGACGGAATGGATATAATGCAGCGCTTCGTCAAGCGTCATGTCAATTACCTTCTTTTGATTTCGATTCGTATTTCACCGGCGGCCAGAGCTTGGCGGCGGTAAACACCTTGGATTTATAAAGCAGCCATACCACCAGCACGTCAATGACGAACGTCACGCCGAACTGTACCGAGCGGGTCGCGAGCTTTGTCAGGAAAAACGCCGTTTTCGCGTCGCCGCCGTAGACAAAGGCGAGGGAGAAGCTCTCATAGAGGATCGAGCCGAGCGCGATGGCGGGCAGGAACGACAGGGCGATGGTCAAAATCGACGTTTTCTTCACCAGCAGCGGCTGGAACAGACCCGCGCAGAACCCGTAGAGAATGGGCGGTACGCAGAACATCGGGTTATAGCCGTAGCCGGAGAACAGGCAGCCGACAAAATCGGCCACAAAGCCGACCAGCGCGCCGGGCAGCGGCCCGAAGAGCATACCGGCCAGGAAAATGGGCACGGCTTCGAGGGAGAAACGGGTCGTTTCGTTGGGCATCGGGATAATGAACCGAGCCAGCACGACGGAAACGGCAGCCAGCAGCGCGCAGGATACAAGCGTGCGCACATTCTGCAGCCCATGACGCGGCGCAGTCTGCGCGGCAGACATATTTTTCGTAAAATTAGACATAAAAAAGCCTCCTATTTTGTCAATGGGAGGAGGTTTGGTGATATGGACTTTCAAACAAGAAAGAAACTGCTGTACAATTTCAGTTTGCTATAGCGGATGCGAAATGACACCGCGGAGAGACTCCTTCGCCCGGCGGCAACCTCCCATCCAACCGGTACTTGACGCGTCATTTCTACTCATGCAACGTTCGGGTACGCATGCTCTGTGTGTTAAATTGACAGGCTCACATCTTCCTGTCCTTCCTGTTCTCCTTCGTGCCTATTGTATTGTGTACGGAGGAAAAAATCAAGCGGAAATCAATATTTTTTTATTGATTCCCGCGATTTTTTCGTGTCTGTCCAGAAACGTGGAAAACGCGGCTTCGAATCTGTTGTCCATCATACAGCTGTCCCTCCAAATTTCGAGACTTTATTTGACATCCTAACATAAAAGTTTCCGGATGTCTATGATAATAGACATGATTTTTCGCTTTTTCTCCTACACTAGGGTGTATCTGAAAACTCATGATGTGACCGGCAGCGAGGGATTTTTGCGTTG
>OGXX01002572.1_pt1 | contig 16275 bp, 16 predicted proteins | sample 1576301 | NCBI WGS metagenome assembly OGXX01 (sample SAMEA3541469, study PRJEB24748) | human gut metagenome | biome: human gut; feature: human-associated habitat; material: faeces | place: China | collected 2012
AACAACGCTTATGGACGGATACGGTGCGTTGAATGACATTGACGACGAAGCGGCAGCGGCCTATATACGCGAATTCAACAAGATAACGACCGGAAAAATTACGCTTGAGACCAACGTCCAAGCCAAGGGCGACGGTTCAGGAATCGAGTTCCGCAACGACAAGGGCAAGACCGTCTACCGTGCCGAAATAAACGACGGGGCATGGAGAGTTTTAGATGCTAACGGAAATTACACGAAGCTCTGCGAGCTTAGCGACAGCTTTGAGTACGAAATATATGTGACGCTCGACCTTGACAATCTTTGCGCTAAAACGGTCATTAATGGCACGGATTGCGGAACATATCCGCTTTGTGTCGGTGAAAGCGAAGCAAATGTTCTCAACTTCCGCTTTTCCACTTCCGATTCTGGAAAAGGCATGGTAAACCCCATTAAGACTTTAATGTATGTGAACTATGCGGTTTATGATGATTTCCGGCGCGGTGCGCATGGACGTGGGCGACCGGTCGCAGGTATTGCGCGCGGGGGAGGGCTGCCTGATTAACAGCGGCGTGCTGCATTCCTTTACCGCGCAGACGGCGGGGGAGTGCCATTTTCGCTCCTTTGTCTTCGACGCGGCCATTCTGGCCGGGGCTGTGGCGGTGACAAAGCTGCTGGGTGCCCTGTACAAGATCCCGCTGGGGAACCTGCTGGACCGGGAGGGCATGGCGCATTTCTACGCCGCGTACAACATTTACAGTCTGCTGCTGGTGCTGTCCACGGCGGGACTGCCGGTGGCCCTGAGCCGCATGGTGTCCCGTGCCGCCGCCCAGCGGCGCTATGGCGCCGTGCGCCGCTGCCTGCACCTGGGCCTGGCCCTGCTGGCGGCGCTGGGGCTGGTGTGCTCCGCCGTTATGTGCCTGCTGCCGGAGGCCCTGGCCGCCGCGCTCCACGATCCGGACGCGGCCCCGGCCCTGCGGACGCTGGGGCCGGCGGTGCTGCTGGTATGCCTGTCGGCGGCGCTGCGGGGCTATTCCCAGGGGCTGGGCGATATGGTGCCTACCGCCGTCGGACAGGTGGCGGAGTCCGCCGGCAAGCTGCTCATCGGGCTGGGGCTGTGCCTGTACCTGCTGCGGCTGGGTGCGGGGACGGACCTGTGCGCCGCCGGGGCCATCGGCGGTGTCACCGCCGGGGCGGGCCTGGGCCTGCTGGTCACCGCCCTGCTGCTGCCCCGGCGGGCCGCACTGCCGGAAGTGCGCGACGTACCCCCGGCAAGCAGCCGCGTACTGCGGGAGCTGCTGCGGACCGGTGTGCCCATCACTGTGGGCGCGGCGGGCATGAGCCTGATCACCCTGCTGGACCAGGCGCTGGTGACGGCCACCCTGCGGGACACGCTTGGCTATACAACGGCGGAGACCACCGCCCTGTATGGCGAATACACCTTCGGCATGACGCTGTTCATGCTGCCGCCGTCATTTATCTATCCCCTGTCGGTAAGCCTGATGCCGGCGGTATCCGCCGCGCTGACCCGCCGCGACCGCGCTGCTGCCGGAATAGCGGCCGGGGCGGCGCTGAAGCTGACGGTGCTGGCGGCCCTGCCCGCCGGCGTTGGACTGTCGGTGCTGGCGGGGCCTATCCTGCAGCTGCTCTATCCAGCAGTGCCGGAGACCGCCGAGGCGGCGGCCTATCACCTGACGTTCCTGGGTCTGGCCTGTGTGTTCGTATGCCTGATGGTGGCCACCAACGGCGTTCTGCAGGCCTACGGTCACCCGCTGCTGCCGGTAATCTCCCTCCTCTGCGGCGGCGTACTGAAGATCGTCACCAACTACCTGATGGTGGGCGATCCCGCCACGGGCATTCGGGGCGCCGCGGTGAGCACACTGTACTGCTACGCGCTGATCGCGGTCATCAACCTGGCAGCCATCGCACGGCTGGTGCCGGAGCGTCCGGGGTATATCTCCCTGTTTGCCAAGCCCGTTCTTCTGACGGCGGTGATGGCGCTGGCGGCCCGGTCCGGCTATGGCCTGTTCTGCCGCCTTCTGCCCGAGAGATGGGCGGTACTGCCGGCGGTGCTGCTGGCCGCCGTTGTATACGTGGTGCTGGCGCTGGCCATCGGCGCCGTGACGCGGCAGGATCTTCAGACCCTGCCGAAAGGGGAAAAGCTGGCTGACCGGCTGCATTTGCGGTAAAATTCCTGAAATGCAGCGAACTTTTCCCCAGTTGCAGTGGAAAACCTCTTGCAATAGGAGCGTAAGTATGATAAATTTTACAAGGAAACCACGCTATGGCTACGAAGATCTGCTGGAGATCATCCGGCTGCTCCGTTCGCCGGAGGGCTGTCCCTGGGACCGGGTGCAGACCCACCAGTCCATCCGCCGAGGAATGCTGGAGGAAGCCTACGAGGCCGCCGAGGCTATCGATACGGACAACGCCGCACTGCTGAAGGAAGAGCTGGGCGACGTGCTCATGCAGGTGGTGTTCCACGCCGGCATCGAAGCCGACGCTGGGCGCTTTGACATGGATGACGTATGCGACGGCGTGGTAAAAAAGCTGCTGTACCGCCACCCCCACGTGTTCGGCGATGGTCAGGCGGAAACGGCGGACACTGTGCCCGCCAGCTGGGAGCAGCTGAAGCGGCAGGAGAAGGGCCAGAAAACCACTGCCGATGCGCTGGATGCCGTGGCCCGCAGTCTGCCAGGTCTGTGGCGGGCGGAGAAGATACAGAAGAAGGCTGCGGAGGCGGGCTTCGACTGGCGCGACGTCTCCGACGCGCTGGACAAGCTGGACGAGGAGACTGCCGAGCTGCGGCAGGCTGTGCGCGCCGGCACCAATATCGAGGAGGAGCTGGGCGACGTACTGTTCGCTGCCGTAAAGGTAGGGCGCTTCTGTGGCGTGGACCCGGAAACAGCTGTCAACGGCACCTGTGAAAAATTCATTCGCCGCTTCCGCGCGATGGAGGAGGCCGCGGCCGCAGAGGGCCGCAGCCTGTCCGACATGACGCTGGAGGAGATGACCGCCCTGTGGAACGGGGCCAAAGAATGTTCTTAATGCGATACAACATCGTTTTAGGATAGCCGCCCATTGCGGCAATTACCAACGAAAATTTTTGGGAGGAAATAACATGAATAAGACTGAACTGATCGCCGCTGTCGCTGAGAAGACCGGCCTGTCCAAGAAGGACTCTGACGCTGCCGTCAACGCCGTTCTGAACACCATCACCGAGACCCTGAAGGCTGACGAGAAGATCCAGCTGGTGGGCTTTGGTTCCTTTGAGACCAAGAAGCGCGCTGCCCGCACCGGCCTCAATCCCCGCACCAAGACGCCCGTGCAGATCGCCGCTACCAAGATCCCCGCTTTCAAGGCCGGCAAGGCCCTGAAGGACGCCGTGGCAGAGTAAGCTGATGTATGCAAAGGCTGGTGTGGCGACACACCAGCCTTTCTTATAGGAGGGACCCCATGCGTTTGGACAAATATCTGAAGGTCTCGCGGCTCATCAAGCGCCGCACCGTGGCCAATGAGGCCTGCGACGCCGAGCGTGTCACCGTCAACGGCCGGGTACAGCGGGCATCCTACGACGTGAAGGTGGGCGATGTGATCGCGATCCGTTTCGGTGCAAGAACGCTGACGGTGGAGGTCGTGTCTGTCACCGAGAACGTGGGCAAAGACGCGGCTGCGGCCATGTATAAAGAGGTCTGAGGACAAACCCGGCATAAAAGAACAAGCCCCCTCATACGATGGTAAAAAATGCATCCCGGCACAGGGCCGGGGCGCGAAAACCGTATCGTAGGAGGGGACTTTTTATGCCGTATGATATCACCGATCCTGCCGCCGCCCACCGCTTACAGCTGGAGGGGCGGGAGAAGCTCACCGTCGCCGGCGTGGAGGACGTAGAGCGCTTCGACGACCAGTGCATCGTGCTGCGTACCGGCGCGGGCGTGCTGGTGGTCAGCGGAGAGAGCCTGCACATCGGCAAGCTGAGCCTGGATGGCGGCGAGCTGCACGTGGATGGCCGCATCGACGCGCTGACCTATGAGGATGCGCCGGAGACCCGGGGCGGCGGGCTGTTCAGCCGCCTGTTCGGCTGAGGTGGGGACCGTCGTCTCCGAGCAGCTGCGCGCATACCTGACCGCGGCGGCCCTGGGCGCGGCGGCCGGGGCCGTCTATGACCTGCTGCGGCTGGTGCGGCTGCGCCGCCGACGGAACCGGCGGCTGACCCACGGGCTGGACGCAGCGTTTCTGCTGCTGGTCGCTCCGGCCCTGCTGTGGTACGCCCTGCGGGTAGGGCAGGGCGAGCTGCGGCTGATCATGCTGACCGCCATGGGCCTGGGCGCGGCGGTGTATCTGCTAGCGCTCTCGCCGCTGATGCGTCCGCTCTGGGACTTCTGGCTCAGCGCCGCCGCGAGCACAGGCCGGCTGCTGTGGTGGCCGGTGAAAAAATTTACGGCGGCGGCGAAAAAAGTCTTTATTTTCTGTCGGAAGTGCGTTATGATAAGAAAAAAGCGCGCTGCGGAAAAGGAGGCGGAACGCCATGCAGAAAGGGCAGGCGCACGCAAAGAAGCGCCGGACAAATCCCATATTGCTGCTGGTCATTCTCGCTCTGGTGGTGTTTTTAGGCGTGGAGCTAATCCGGGTGGGCAAGCGGCTGAACGAGGCCGCGCAGCAGCAGGCCGCGCTGGAGAGACAGCTGCAGCAGCAGACCCAGGAGAACCAGGCGCTGGAGTCCGACCTGGCCAAGAAGGATGACGAGGAGTTCATCAAGGACCTGGCCCGCGACCAGCTGGGGCTGGCCGAGGCTGGCGAGCGAATTTTCTACGATGTGAATGACTGAAAACACGCTCCGGCGCTGCCGGAGCGTGTTTTTTCGAAAGAAATGCAGCAAAAGGCTCCGGCGAATGCCGGAGCCTGTGCTTTTTGTGAGGAGAAAATGATATCAGGGAAGAAACGGCGCCGTCTGCTTACGCAGGGGCGAACGCTCCTGATAAGCGATTTACTCTGCGGCCTGAGCAGCCTTCTTGTTGCGGCCCAGAGCGCGGATGCCCTCCACCACCAGGTCGATAGCCAGGATCACCAGCAGGACACCGATGATGCCGCGGACGTAGCACCACACCACGCCTTCGCCGCCGGCCATGATGCCCACGACCTGCGCCTTGATGGTAAACACCAGGGAGGTCAGCGTCACGATCAGCATGAAGAACATGGGGAAGTAGAACATCTTGTTGTTGCGGCCGACCTTACCCAGCCAGCAGCACACAGCCAGCAGACCCAGAGCAGCCAGCAGCTGGTTGGCAGCGCCGAACAAAGCCCAGATCTTGGCGTAACCGGTCAGGCCCAGGGCCACGCCGGCCACCACGGTGATACCGGTAGCCACATAGGGGTTGGTGATAACGCGCTTCCAGCCGGTCAGATCCTCGCGGGTCTTGCCGGGCTCGACAAAGAACTCAGCGAACATATAACGGGCCAGACGGGTGGCGGTATCCACGGAGGTCAGGCAGAAGGCGGACACGGCCAGGATCAGCATGGAGTACACCACGTTGTAGCAGCCGGAGCCGAACACCTTGGAGAACATGGAGGCCAGACCGGTGGCGAACACCACGGTGGGGGTGACGGTGGTGCCGGCAGCATACTCTTTCCAGATGTAGCCGACAGCGCAGACAGAGATCAGAGCCAGAGCGCACTCAATCAGCATGCCGCCGTAAGCGATGGGCTTAGCGTCCTTCTCCTGATCCAGCTGCTTGGAGGTGGTGCCGGAACCAACCAGAGAGTGGAAGCCGGACACAGCACCGCAGGCGATGGTCACGAACAGAGCGGGGAACATATAGCCCAGGGAGGTGCCGGTGGGAGCCAGGGTATCCTTGAAGCCCAGGAAAGCGGGCATATCCACCACGGGATGCGCGCCGATGATACCCACGACAGCCAGAACCATCATGCCGTACAGCAGGAAGGAGCTCAGGTAGTCACGGGGCTGCAGCAGGATCCACACGGGGGTGACGGAGGCCACAGCGATGTACAGGCCGACGATGATCATCCACACGTTGTAGCTCAGGTAAATGGGGTGCCAGTTCAGACCGATGATCATGCAGACCACGATACCGATAACACCGATAACGGTGGAGATGCCCAGAGGGGCATTGCGGCGGTATACGAAGAAGCCGAACAGGACAGCCATCACGATGAACAGGATGGAGATGATGGCGGTGGAGGCGTTGGCAGCGGAGGCAGCCAGATCCACAGCGCCGTCAGCGGTGTAGGTAGCCTTGAAGGTGTTGGCAACGATGGAGGCGAAAGCGGCAACCACCAGGATCAGGGTCAGGTAAGCGAACACGATGAACAGCTTCTTAGCCTTGGCGCCGATGGCGTCACCGATGACCTCACCGATGGACTCGCCCTTGTGGCGGATGGAAGCGAACAGGGCGCCGAAGTCATGGACGCCGCCGAAGAAGATACCGCCGATCAGGATCCACAGCATGACGGGGACCCAGCCGAAGACAGCGGCCTGGATGGGGCCGTTGATGGGGCCGGCACCGGCGATGGAGGAGAAGTGGTGACCCATCAGGACGGGGGCCTTGGCGGGACAGTAGTCGGTACCATCCTCCAACTCGTGAGCGGGGGTAACGCGGGAGTTATCCACGCCCCACTTCTTGGCCAGCCAGCCGCCGTAGAAAATGTAACCTACGACCAGAACGGCACAGCCAATGATCAAAAACAAAGCAGCATTCATTAAGCTCTCTCCTTTCTGAACAGTTTTTTCTTTTGCTTATGAAACAGGCCCTGTTTCAGGACCTGCGCTGCACTGTGTCCGCTGCGGTTGGTGCTGACGGATTCCTCCGGAAGCACGACCAGAGCGGTATGAAAATCCATCCAGCCCCAGTAGGACATACGGAAGCTCTTGTAGAGCTTGCAGCGCTTCAGCGCCTTCCGTGCCTCCTCATCACAGCTGTCACACACAAACAGCGCCGTGATGTAGGTGTACATATGGGTGGAGCTGGGTTGAATACGGGCCATGCCCTGCTCGTAGGCCAGCTTCTCGCAGGCCTCGTAGATCTCCCGCGTCAGATGGGGGACGTTGAACAGGTACACATACTCAAAGCTCTTGGCCTCCCAGAGCTTTGCCTTTTTGGAGAGGACGAACTTCTCGGATGTGGCGTAGAAATCCATGGTGACCGCCAGCGGCTGGCCATCCTCCTCGCAGCGGTTGATGTCAAACTGGCTTTGGTAAACGGTACAGAGCCGGTCAATAGCTTCCTGACGTGTCATGGTACGCCTCCTCTCATACGAAATCCTTAACGGACATTTAATGACGGCTTAACGACGCCGAAACTACGCCGGGTACTTTTACAATTTCGCACGTGAAAGGCAAAATTGAAAAAGCTGCGTTTTTTGCACTTGAAAACGTTATCAAGCCGTCAAAATCACGATTCATACTATACGCCTCCCATTTTCAAGTTTCAAGTGAAAAAGTTTACAATTTTTAAGTGTTAAGTTTGTGTGAATTTTCAGTTGTTTTCCACAAAGAAATGGAATATGATTGAAATAATGACCGCCTACGGTTCGGGTAGGCTGGTTGACAAAGAAGAACACCGCCCCGCAGGGGCGGTGTTTTTGCACAAAAATCAGGTCGCCGCCGGTCACACTGTGCCGCTGACGGTCAGGGTGACGGTGCCGGGGGTCACGGCATAGGCGCCGGTGGCGGCGTTCTGCGTGAAGGTGGCGGCAGGCACAGTGATGACGCCGGGGACGGTGGCGAACCGGCCGGTGACGGCGTCGTAGGTGTACTGGGCCGGGGTGGTCAGTGCCGCGCCGTTCAGCGTTACGGTCAGATCGCGGAGGATGGGGTCAAACACATCGGTGACCGCCAGATCGTCCGCAGCCGCTGCTGCGACGTTGCCGGTGTTCTGGATGACGAAGGTGTACGTCAGCCGTCCATTGGCGGCTACCTCCGTGGGGGACAGCGCCTTGCTGATGGCCAGCGCCGGCCCGGTCACGGGGGACACGGTCTCGGCGGCGGTAACGGCGTCGGGCAGTCCGCCGCCGGTGACGGCGACGTTGTTCACCACGCGAGCCTCCGCGCCCAGCGGCGCAAAGGCGGTGGGCTCCGCCTCATAGGCGAGAACAGTGCTGCCGCCGGCGGGGACGGAGATGCCGGTGATAGTCAGCGGCGGGCCTGCCGTGGCAGCGGGCGCGGCCTGCAATACGCCGTTCTGGTAGTACCGCACGGAGCCGGCGGTGTACGCCAGCGGATAGACGGTGCCGCCGTTAAAAGCGTAGCCGCCCAGGTCGTCGGTGACGGTCAGACCGTTGAGGGCCGCCGCGCCGGAGTTGACCAGTGTGATGAGGTAGGTGATGGGCCGTCCGCTGCGGTAGGTGGGTACGACCGCCGTTTTGGAGGCGGTCAGCACCTCCAGCAGCTGGCCGGTGGTGATATTGGAATTGGCAGTGCCGCCGCTGTAAGTCAGGGTGGCCTGATTGGTGAATGTTGCCATGGGATGACCTCCTGTGTCGGGATTGCGGGCTATTGTCCCGCAATCCATTGTATGCGCCGGGAGCGTCAGGTGCGCGAGGCGCAAAAAAAGAGGAGACGTGCGTCTCCTCTCTTCGGTATGGCATAGGCGCGGGGCGCTTACAGCGTGTGTACCCGCAGGGCGCGGATGGCGTTGAGCACCGCCAGCACCATGACGCCCACGTCGGCAAAGATGGCGGCCCACATATCCGCCAGACCCACCGCCACCAGCGCCAGACAAGCGAACTTGACCACCAGTGCGAACACGATGTTCTGGTACACGATGCCGATGCACTTGCGGGAGATCCTGATAGCCTTGGCGATCTGCATAGGCTCGTCGTCCATCAGCACGATGTCGGCGGCCTCGATGGCGGCGTCGCTGCCCATGGCGCCCATGGCGATGCCGATGTCGGCGCGGCCCAGCACCGGCGCGTCGTTGATGCCGTCGCCTACAAAAGCCAGCTTGCCGTGCTGCTGACGCAGCAGCTCCTCCACCTTGCCTACCTTATCGGCGGGCAGCAGGTCGCTGTGTACCTCGTCCACGCCCAGCTCCGACGCCACGGCGTCGGCTACCCGCTTCACATCGCCGGTGAGCATGACGGTCTTTTCCACACCCGCCTTGTGCAGGGCGGCGATGGCGTCCTTGGCGTGAGGCTTCACCACGTCGGAGATCACGATATGCCCGGCGTACCGGCCGTCCACCGCCATGTGGATGATGGTGCCGACGCTGCGGCAGTCGTGGTAGGGGATGCCCAGCTGTTCCATGAGCTTGCTGTTGCCGGCGGCGACGGATACACCGTCCACCTTAGCGGTGACGCCGTGGCCGCTGAGCTCCTGCACATCCGTGACGCGGCCGCGGTCGATGGGCTTGCCGTAGGCGCGCTGCAAGCTTTTGCTGATGGGATGGGAGGAGGCGCACTCCGCCAGCGCCGCGTATTCCAGCAGCTTGGCCTCGTCCATCTCGTTGTGGTGGACGGCGGTGACCTCAAACACGCCCCGGGTCAGGGTGCCGGTCTTATCGAACACCACGCACTTCACCTGCGACAGCGTCTCCAGATAGTTGGAGCCCTTGATGAGGATGCCCTCCTTGCTGGCGCCGCCGATACCGGCGAAGAAGCTCAGGGGAATGCTGACCACCAGCGCACAGGGGCAGCTGGTGACGAGGAACGTCAGGGCGCGGTAGACCCACTGCTCCCACTGACCGTCCATACCGCCCGCCAGCCGGATCACCGGCGGCAGCACTGCCAGCGCCAACGCGCTGTAACACACGACGGGGGTGTAGATGCGGGCGAACTTGGCGATAAAGTCCTCGGAGCGGGACTTGCGGGAGCTGGAGTTCTCCACCAGCTCCAGAATTTTGGACACGGTGGACTCGCCGAACACCTTGGTGGTGCGGATCTTCAGAACGCCGGTCATGTTGATGCAGCCGCTGATGACCTCGTCGCCCTGGTGGGCGTCCCGGGGCAGGCTCTCACCGGTGAGGGCGCTGGTATTCAGCGTGGAGCTGCCCTCCGCAACGATGCCGTCAAGGGGGATCTTCTCACCGGGCTGCACCACGATGACGGTGCCGACGGCCACCTCATCCGGGTCCACCCGTACCAGCTGCCCATTCTGCTCGATATTGGCGTAGTCGGGACGGATGTCCATCAGGGCGCTGATGTTCTTGCGGCTCTTGCCTACGGCGTAGCTCTGGAACAGCTCGCCGATCTGGTAGAACAGCATGACGGCGATGGCCTCGTTGTAGTCGCCGCTTTTCTCATAGATGGCCAGCGCGAAGGCGCCGACGGTGGCCACGGCCATCAGGAAATTCTCGTCGAACACCCGGCCGTTGAGGATGCCGCGCCCCGCCTTCCGCAGAATGTCATAGCCGATGACGGCGTAGGCCGCCAGATACAGCGCCAGCCGCAGCCAGCCAGTGACGGGGATCACATACAGCGCTGCCAGCATCACCGCCGTGAGGATGATGCGTACCAGCATCTTTTTCTGCTTTTTCGTCATGTGTGACCTGCTCCTTTCGTGATAGGATGCCCGCCCTCCGGGAAAAAACACCCCGTCCGCCACAGGGCGCGGGGGATCTTTTCCGGTGGGCTTACAGCTCGATCTCGCAGTCAGGCTCCACCTTTTTGCAGGCCTTCAGCACCTTTTTCATGACCTGCTTGGGGTCGGCGTCCTCGGCGAACTCCACGATCATCTTCTGGGTCATGAAATTCACCACGGCGGAGGTCACGCCCTCGGTCTTCCCGGCGGCCTCCTCCATCAGGTTGGCACAGTTGGCGCAGTCCACTTCAATGGCATAGGTCTTTTTCATGGGGGATGCTCCTTTCACACACATAAATCATTAAGCGCTTGTTTAATTATTATGGCCGTAGTATAATGCGGACAGACAGGAAAGTCAACGGCTTCGCCGCAGAGATGCCCAAAGCGGCGAAAAGCATTTCCGTTTGGGCGAAAGGGAGGAACAGCTATGGAGCATACCGGCCTGCCCCACGACCACGGGGAGGAGCAGAACCACACCGCCGCCATGCGGGAGCTGCTCCGCGGCGAGGCGCATTTCCAGAGCGTCGCGGACATCTTCCGGCAGCTGGGCGACCCCAGCCGCATCCGCATTTTCTGGCTGCTGTGCCACTGCGAGGAGTGCGTGGTGAACATCGCGGACATGGTGGAGATGTCCAGCCCTGCCGTGTCCCACCACCTGCGGGTGCTGAAGGACAGCGGCCTGCTGTCCAGCCGCCGGGACGGGCGGGAGGTGTACTACCGCGCCGCCGACACGACCCAGAGCCGCTTGCTCCACGAGATGATCGAGCAGGTGATGGATGTGGCGTGTCCCCAGTGGCGGGAGGAGGCGGAGCAGGTGAAGATCATCCGGGAGATTCACGACCACCTGACCGAGCATATGGAGCAGCGGGTGACCATCGAGGAGCTGGCCCGGCAGTATCTCATCAACCCCACCACGCTGAAAACCGTGTTCAAGGAGGTCTACGGCAGCTCGCTGGCGGCTCACATGAAGGAGCATCGCATGGAAAAGGCGGCGGCGCTGCTGCGGGAGACGGACATGAGCGTGGCGGAGATCGCCGGACAGGTGGGCTACGAGAGCCAGAGCAAGTTTACGGCGGCCTTCAAGGAGCAGTTTGGCCTGCTGCCCACAGCCTACCGGCGCACATAGGAAAAAAGAGACGGACGCAGCTGCGTCCGTCTCTTCCGTTATTCTAAGCTGATCCAGTTGTCCTGCTTCTCTGTGACGTAGCCCACGGCGGCCGCGGCGGGGATGGTGTCCCGCAGCTCCCGCAGGCAGGCATCTGCGTCCTCCTCCGCCACGGCCATGAGAAGGCCGCCGCTGGTCTGGGGGTCATACAGCAGATCCTGCATGGTGCGGCTGACGCTGCCATGGACGGTGACGCCCGCTTCGGCATATGCCCGGTTGCGGTAGGCACCGGCGGGGAGAAGCCCCATGCGCGCCGGTTCCCATGCCTCCGGATGATAGGGGACATCCGCCGCCCGGATGTGGACGGTGCAGCCGCTGCCCTGCGCCATCTCGAAGCTGTGTCCCAGTAGGGCAAAGCCCGTCACGTCCGTGCAGCTGTGGACGCGGTATTTTACCATGATGTCCCGCGCCGCCTTGTTCAGGGTGGACATCTGGCGGTAGATGCGGTCCATCACCGCCTCGTCCGCCAGTCCCGCCTTGGCGGCGGTGGTCAATACGCCCACGCCCAGCGGCTTTGTCAGCAGCAGCACATCGCCGGGGCGTGCGCCGCTGTTGGTCAGGATCTTCTTCGGGTGGACAAAGCCGGACACCGCCAGACCGTAGATGGGCTCTGCGCCGTGGATGGTGTGGCCGCCGGTGATGATGGCGCCGGCCTCGTAGGCCTTGTCGTAGCCGCCCCGCAGCAACTCCTGCACCATTTCCCGGGGCATGGACTCCGGCAGGCACAGGATGTTCAGCGCCAGCTTGGGCTCGCCGCCCATGGCGTACACGTCGCTGATGGCGTTGGCGGCGGCGATCTGCCCGTACAGGAAGGGGTCGTCCACGATGGGCGGGAAGAAGTCGGTGGTCTGCACCAGCGCCGTGTTCTCGTCCAGACAGTAGACGCTGGCATCGTCGGAGCGATCATAGCCCACCAGCAGACGGGGGTCGCTGTGGGTGCGAAAGCCCTCCAGCAGCTGCACCAGTGTACCGGCGCCTACCTTGGCGCCGCAGCCGGCGCAGGACGCCAGCTTTGTCAGTTTGATATCCGTTTCCATGACTGCCCCTCTCCTTTGCGGGTGCGCTGCACCGGCGGGAACGCTGTGCAGCCGCCTTTATAATAATGTATCTCTATCCTACCACCGAAAGAGGGGGAAGTCCACCGCAAATTGGGGTGACGCCGCAAAACGGCCGGTTTTTCGCCGCCGCACACTTGCGCGGCGGCGGCAGATATTTTATAATAAGGAAAACATACGGTAGGAGGGTCTTGTGATGTACGAGCTTATTCAGGTATCCGGCAGCAGCTATTATGTGCAGAGTCCCGCCAAGATCGGTCTTGTGCGGCTGAACGACACGGACGTGTGCCTCATCGACAGCGGCAGCGACAAGGATGCCGGCCGCAAGGCCCGGCAGCTCATGGAGAAAAACGGCTGGCACTTGACCGCCATCTACAATACCCACTCCCACGCCGACCACATCGGCGGGAACCGGTACCTCCAGGGCCAGACGGGCTGCCGCATCTACGCCCCCGGCGCGGAGTGCGCCGTTACCCGCCACACGGTGCTGGAGCCGTCCATGCTGTACGGCGGCTGCCCGCCAAAGGAGCTGCGCCATAAGTTCCTCATGGCGCAGGAGAGCGACGCGGCCTATCTGACGGCGGACGTGCTGCCGGAGGGCTTCCGGCTGCTGCCGCTGCCCGGCCACTGTATGGACATGGTGGGCTTCCGTACACCGGACGACGTGGTGTATCTGGCGGACTGCGTATCCAGCCGGGAGACGCTGGAGAAGTACCGCATCGGCTACATCTACGATGTGGGCGCGTACCTTGCCACGCTGGAGACGGTCAAGACCATGACCGCCAAGGCGTTCGTCCCCGCCCACGCGGAGGTGACGGAGAACATCGCGCCGCTGGCCCAGTACAACATCGACACGGTGCAGGAGGTAGGCGACGCCATCACGGCGCTGTGCGCCGCGCCGCAGACCTTTGAGGAGCTGCTGAAGGCGCTGTTCGACCGGTACGGCATGGTTATGACCTTTGAGCAGTACGCGCTGGTGGGCGCTACGGTGCGCTCCTATCTGACATGGCTGAAGGAGACGGGGCGCGTCACGGCAGAGTTTGCCGATAACCGGATGCTGTGGCGGCGGGTATGAGTCGTCAGTCGGCGGGGCCGTGCAGAACGACCCGTGTGCCGTCCACCTCCCGCAGGCGCAGCGCCGCCCCGAACACGTCGCAGAGCATATCCTCCGTGACGGCGTCCCGGGTGACGGCGTAGCGGATGACGCCATCCTTCAAAAAGAAAAACCGATCCCCGAAGGCGAGAGCCTGATTCAGGTCGTGCAGCGAGCTCAGGACGGCAATGTGCCGCTCCTGAGCCGCTTTTTTTGCCTCGCGCATCAGCAGATGCTCATTGGAAACGTCCAGATTGCCGGTGGGCTCGTCCAGCACCAGCAGCCGCGGCTCCTGCGCCAGCGCCCGGGCGATGGCTACCTTCTGCCGCTCGCCGCCGGACAGCTCCGCCACGCTGCGCGCTGCCAGCGGGGCAAGCCCCATATCCTCCAGCACACGCGCGGCGGCGGCGCGGTCTGCCGGCCCGACCTGTAAGCCGAAGCGGGACAGCCTCCCCAGCAGCACGGAGTCGAACACTGTCAGCTCCCCGAACCGGATGTCCTGCGGCACATAGGCGATGTACTGTGCCCGGCGGCGGCGTGACAGGGCGGTCAGCTCCTGCCCGTCGAAGCGGACGGAGCCGGAGTCTGGTGTGCAGATGCCCAGCAGGTTCTTGAACAGCGTGGTCTTGCCGGATCCGTTGCAGCCCAGCAGGATACCGATCTCGCCGCTTTCCAGCGTCAGATCCACGCCCCGCAGCACCGGGGCGCTGCGGCGGCTGTAGCGATAGGTCAGATGCTCCACGGTCAGCATGGCGCCGCCTCCCTTCGGGCAAAGATAATGGTCAGGAAAAACGGCGCGCCCAGCAGGGAGGTGATAGCGCCCACCGGCAGCGCCGAGCCGCTGCCCAGACTGCGGGACAGCAGATCCGCCAGCAGCAGCAACAGGCTGCCGCTGAGGGCGGAGGCGGGGATGGACCAGCGGTGATCCTGTCCCATGAGACGCTTGACGGTATGGGGGCAGATGATGCCCACAAAGCCGATGATGCCCAGAAACGACACGCACACCGCCGTCATGACGGAGGCGGTCAGCAGCGACACGAACCGCAGCAGCGCTACGTTGACGCCCAGCGTGCCGGCGGTGTCACCGCCGCTGAGCAGGGCGTTGTAGCGCCACGCCAGCAGCATGAAGAAGACCGTACCGGCCGTCACCACCGCCAGCATGATCCAGTCCGTGCGGTAGGTGGCGCGGCCCAGATCGCCAAAGCTCCAGATCACCGCCGCCGACAGCCCCACGTCCGTGGCATAGAATTGCAGAACGGTGGTGGCCGCCGTCCACATGGCACCCACGGCGATACCGGCCAGCACCACCACGTTGGGGGAGAAGGACCGCAGGCGGCACAGTCCCAAAATCAGCAGGATGGACGCGGCGGCGAACAGAAATGCCAGCAGCGACGTGGCGAAGGGGCTGACGCCCACTCCATAGTTGGACAGATTGTTGCCGGTGGCGCCATCTGTCTCAAACTGCTCCTTCAGGTTCAGATAATCCAACAGTTGCAGCATCTGTTTTGAAAAGGTACGCTCAAAATATCCGGATTCCACAAAAGAGGAATTTTGCAGATCTCCCATATTCAGCATATTCTGATTGACACAGGTGCTGAACAGCACAATGCTGACCGAAGCCAGCACCGCCGCGATCATCTGCAGACCGATCACAATCGCCTTTGCCAGAGATGAATAACGCTTTCTGTTCTGTTCCATCGACTACCTCGGTTCTATTTTCTCAATCTTGTATCCAACACCCCAAACTACTTTCAGGTACTGAGGATCTTTTGGATTAATCTCAATTTTTTCTCTGATATGACGGATATGTACCGCTACGGTATTGTCTGCGCCGATGGCTTCCTCATTCCAGATGCTCTCATAAATCTGGTTGATGGAAAATACTTTGCCCTGATTTTTCACTAGGAGCAGTAAAATATTGTATTCGATCGGTGTCAGACGCACGTTCTGCCCGTCCACAGTTACTTCCTTCAGATCATCGTTGATGGATCCCGCATCCACCGTTCCCTTAAAAGGAGGGTTTGCCAGGCAGACGGTATATTTTCCCCTGATCTGATTCTGCTTTGACACACTGTCCCTGTAATCCACATCCGGATTGCCGATCGAATGAAGCATGAGATTCATAGCGGAGATGCGCAGCATGGTGCGGTCGGTATCAAACCCTGTGAACATTTCTCCGCCGAAATGATCCCACTGCTCCGGCGTCATCGTATCTTCATACTTATTCCGTATATATTCCGATGCCGATACCAGAAAACCCGCGGTTCCGCAGGCTGGATCACAGATCAGATCCTCCGGCGTCGGCGCGATGAGTTCCACCATCATTTCCCGGATATGCTTCGGTGTCCGAAACTGGCCGTTCTGTCCGGCGGTTGCCAGCTTACCCAGCATATATTCGTACAGATCTCCCTGCATGTCCAAATCTGAAATATCATTTTCATACAGATCTTCC
>OGXX01002574.1_pt1 | contig 16272 bp, 12 predicted proteins | sample 1576301 | NCBI WGS metagenome assembly OGXX01 (sample SAMEA3541469, study PRJEB24748) | human gut metagenome | biome: human gut; feature: human-associated habitat; material: faeces | place: China | collected 2012
CATCTGAAGGACTTTTATAGGGAACTTGGAAAGAACGGCTGTGATGCAACACTGACAACCTATCTGCCAGACAATTTGCCGGAAATGGGTCGCATCGATGAAAGACGTCCATGTCTGCTGATTTGCCCTGGCGGCGGATATGAATTTTGCAGTAAACGTGAGCAGGAACCGATTGCGCTTTATTTCCTTCCGAATGGCTTCAATGTTTTTATCCTGAAATATTCTGCTGCGCCCAATCGATATCCAACGCAGCTCAGGGAAGTTGCCGCGGCAATGGAACTCATTTATAAAAACGCGGATGCATGGCACTGTGATACGAATCGTATCGCGATTATGGGTTTCTCCGCAGGTGGGCATCTGGCAGCGCATTATTCCAACGTCTACAGTTGCCCGGAAATTCGGGCGTTGTTTCCGGACAGCAAGCCTGTTCAGGCATCAGTACTTTGCTACCCGGTTATTACAGCTGATCCAACGTGGGCGCATCTTGGCAGCTTTGACGCGCTTCTGGGGAAAAAGGATCGCACTGCAAAAGAAATTATGGATTTCTCCTGCGACAAACTTGTTACCAGAGGTACGCCGCCCGCTTTTTTATGGCATACGTCCGAAGATCCATGCGTTCCTGTTATGAACAGCTTGCTTTATGCACAGGCTTTGGTGTCCTGCGGAATACCGTTTGAACTGCACGTCTATCCGCATGGCGGGCATGGGTTGGCAACCTCCGACGAGCGAACTCTCTGTGAAGTACTGCCGGAGCACAGGTATGACCATGCATGGATGGAATGCGCACAAAAATGGCTTTTGAGCATCTTTTCATAAAAATGCCCAGGGAACTCTGCATAAATCGTATTCGCTTGAGCAATGCTTCTTTTCCCGAACGGGAAACACGGACAGTATTCCGCTGCTGTTGAAATCTGCATCCGGTGAAAAATTTTTGCTGTCGGCCTTCGTCGAGTCGATCAGGGCTTCCCAAACATCAGGAGGGTGAAATGTATTTTTATCTTGCTATTGATATCGGAGCCTCCTCAGGACGGCACATTGTAGGCTGGGAGGAGAATGGTGTATTGCGAACAAAAGAGGTGTATCGATTTCCAAATCGAATTCATGAAAAGAATGGGCAACTTACCTAGGATATGGGGGCGCTGCTTCAGGATGTAAAATATGGCATACGGGTGGCAAAAAAGAATTCCACGAAATACGAAGCCTTTCCATCGACACTTGGGGAGTAGACTATGTGCTGCTGAAAGACGACGAGGAGGTGCTTCCGGTCATTGCCTACCGGGATGACCGAACAAAAAATGTAATTTCTAAAGTCCATGAGAAGATGTCTTTTTCGGGACTGTACCGCCATACGGGATGCCAGTTTCAGACCTTTAATTCTCTGTATCGGCTCTATGCCGATAAATGTAAGGGGAGACTGGAAGGCGTCACAGACTTTCTGATGATTCCCGAATACCTGATGTACAGGCTCTGTGGGACAAAGGCTAAGGAATTCACTAACGCTACCACTACTGGCGTGGCGGATGCCAATACTCTGGAATTTGACAAAGAGATCATTTCCAGACTGTGCTTGCCGGAACAGCTTTTTCCCCAATTGCGCCACTCTGGCGAGGTGATCGGGGAGTATGAAGGCACTCGCGTCATGCTCTGCGCCACCCATGATACCGCCTCTGCGGTAGAGGGAATCCCCATGGAGGGCAACCACCCGTATATTTCCTCCGGCACATGGTCGCTTTTAGGGGTGAAAACCCCCAAGCCCATAACGGACAGTGGCAGTGAAAAGGCTAACTATTCCAACGAGGGCGGCGTGGGCTACAACCGCTATCAGAAGAACATTATGGGGATGTGGTTGGTCAACGAGCTGCGGCGGAATATCTGCCCGGAAATGCCGTTCCCTGAGATTGTCAAAGCCGCCGAAAGAAGCATCTGCGGTCTGCTAGTGGATGCCAATGCACCAGAATTTTTTGCGCCCACGAGCATGAAAGCAGCATTTGACAAGGCAACAGGCGGCAACTTGGAAACCGTTGGTGACTATTTCTATTGCGCTTACCGCTCTTTGGCGTTAAGCTACCGGAAAGCCATCGATGAGCTGGAAACTACCACGGGCAAAAAATACGAAAAGCTGTACATTGTCGGCGGCGGCGCAAAAAATATGTTCCTCAATGCCCTGACAGCCGAGGCAACCGGAAAAGAAGTCATTGCCTTGCCCATTGAGGCCACCGCTCTGGGCAATTTGAAAATACAAATGGAGGTCATGTGATGTTGGTCGAAACCAAAGCCAAAATTGGCGTATTTGCCATCGCACTGGGTGCCTATCTGCCCCAGTTTCCTAGTCTGGTGCCTGAATTTCAGAGCCAGTATGAAGTGTTCAAGAAGTCTCTGCCGAATTCCGTGGAGGTCATCGATGGTGGTATCGTTACCACCAAGGAACTTTCATCCGCAGCCGGCAATAAATTCCGAGCCGCTGATGTGGATCTGGTCATTGTTCAGCTCCTCACTTATGCCACCTCTTACAATATGCTTCCCGCTGTCCGGGATTTGGATGTGCCAGTGGTTCTGGTGAACTTGCAAAAGAAGAAGGCTCCTGACTACGCCAATACTGACACTGCTACCTGGCTGGGTGAACTGTACGCCTGCGGTGCGGTCGGCGAGATGGTTGCTGATCTGGAACGTGCAGGAAAGCGCCACGCTGTTATCACTGGAGTGGTGGAGGGTGGCGATCTTGTTGCCAAAGCAGAAATTGAGGACTGGTGCAAAGCCGCTCAGGTGCGCCGTCGCTTCCGGGATACTAATCTGGCGCAGATTGGCCGTCCATACCCCGGCATGATGGACTTGTACATTGACGAAACCAATCTCTACAACCGGATGTTCCTGTACACCAAGCAGTTCGACTGGGAGAAAATGTGGGCGATTGCTGATAACATCACCGATGAAGCAACCATATATGCTAAGGCACAGGACATTCTGGACACCTTCGACCTCGAGGGTGGCGGTACGATTGAAAAGGTCTGGGATATGTCAAAGTATGTGATTGCCTTTGAGCAGTGGGTGAAGGATGAGAAGATTGCTTTCATTGCTTCTCACTATGATGGCTTTGCACAGGGTAAGGCTGGCGTCCTGGACAGTATGCTGATCCCAGCATTCTCGATGCTCATCAAGCAGGGTGTGGCTTGTGCAGTCGAGGGTGATATCAAGGTATCCATGGCAATGAGCATCCTTAAGACCATTGCAGGCTGCGGTCAGTTAAGTGAGATGTATTCTATCGACTTTAACGAGGATATCTGTATCATCGGTCACTCCGGTTCCGGAGATGCTGATATCTCTGAAAAAAAGCCCACCATGAAGATCGTCCCTATGTTCCACGGCAAGACTGGCGGCGGATACCTGACCCAGTTCTATCCTCACCTCGGTCCTGTGACCTACCTGGGCATTACACAGGACAAGGATGGTCATTTTAAGTTTGTTGTGGCTGAGGGCGTGAATGAACCCGGCCCCATCTTCATCTTTGGGGATACCAATATGCGTACGCGTTTCGCTTGCGGCGCACGTGAATTCTGCAACCGGTGGGGTGAGGCAGGCCCTACTCATCATATGGCGGCTACTTCCGGCCGTTACATTGACACCATTTTGAAAGTGGCAAAGATTTTTGATGTTCCTGTGGACATTATAACTCGATAAAAAATTTGAAGGCAAATTACTATGGTAAATTGTTTTGTTTCTAATGAAATATCCTACCACGAAAGATATATGCACATCAAAGATATTCGCATCCGAGACCCCTTTGTGTTTGTGGAAGATGGTAAGTACTATCTGCTGGGAACAACAGGGGAAGATCTCTGGGGCAAGGGCAGCGATATGACCTTGTATGTGTCCGAGGATCTGGTGTATTTTGAAAAGAAATGTACTATGGTTGACCCGGCACTTCTGGAAAGCTACAAGTGCATTTGGGCACCGGAACTGCATAAATACAACGGGGAATATTATTTGTTTTTGACCTTACACCGGGACGATATTGGGCGCGGAACGATGATATTTGTTTCAGACCATCTGGACAGCAATTTCAAAATGCTGTCCGGGAAGTTTATTACGCCGGATGGCTGGGAATGTATCGATGCAACTATGATTGTTCATGAGAATATACCGTATCTGTGTTTTTCTAATGGCTGGTGGGGACCTGTGTCCGAAAAATGTGACGGCAGTCTGTTTATGGGAAAACTGTCCGATGATCTGACACACCTTGTGGAAGAACCCCACCAAATCGTCAGCGGAAAACGGACTCCCGGAGCCATCGCAGTTGGTGACGAAGTAAAGGGTTACATAGCAGAAGGTCCTTGGGTGTATGAGGACAATGGAAAAATTGTGGTTTTATGGTCGGGACACACAAAAAATGGATATGCTATTTTCAAAAATGTGAGTTCAACCGGCATTTACGGAGAGTTTGTCTACGAGAAAACGCTGTTTGACAGAAACGGCGGCCATTGCATGAGATTTACGGATTTGAACGGCATGCATTGGGTCACGCTACATCGTCCCAATACTTCGCCGGATGAAAGAATGGCGCTATTGAGCGTAGATGAGTGAGGTTTGTGAACATGAAAGACATTTATACCGCTCCATTTGTGGAGGAAATGCGGAAAACTACCGCAAATATGTATCGCCTTGGCTGGGACGAGCGCAACGGCGGCAACATCAGCTACTTACTGGACGAGAATGAGGTAGGAGAGTACCTGAATCTGAATCATGTGATTCGCGCAATTCCGCTGGGCTTCGACGCCACCGCTATCATAGGCAAGATTTTCATAGTCACCGGCACTGGCAAATATTTTAAGAATGTGGATGGCGACCCGGAAACCAATCTTGGCATCGTCCGCATTGCGGCTGACGGTCAGACTGCTGAGTTGCTGTGGGGATACAAGGATGGCGGCAAGTTTACCTCGGAGTTCCCGGCTCATCTCATGAGCCACATGGCTCGTCTGGCTCTCGATCCCGACAACCGGGTAGTCATGCATTGCCACCCTACTTACACGTTGGCAATGAACTATGTTCACGAGCTAGACGAGAAGAAATTCACCCACACCCTGTGGGAGATGTGTACCGAGTGCATCGTGGTGTTCCCCGACGGCGTAGGTGTACTCCCGTGGATGCTCTGCGGCACAAATACCATCGGTGAGGCCACTGCCGGGAAGATGAAGGAGTTCCGGCTGGTCATCTGGGGCATGCACGGCATTTACGGTGCGGGCAAGACCATGGACGAGACTTTCGGCCTGATCGAAACGGTCGAAAAAGCAGCTCAGATCTATATGCTGACCGCCCATCTGCCAAGAGTCAATACCATCCGGGATGACCAAATGGTGGAACTGGCAGAATACTTCGGCGTGAATTACAGGAAGGATTTTCTGAACTGATATGAAAATATTAGAGAAATTACTGGCAAAACGGAAAGACATCTACGGCGCGCCTGGCGTGACCATTGCATTCTTGGGTGACAGTGTGACCCAAGGCTGTTTTGAGGTTTACAAGACCGATTCGGATAGCATAGAGACGGTGTTCGATCCCGTGAATGCTTACAGCATGAAACTGCGGGAACTGCTGGCTGTGCTGTACCCCAATGTTCAGGTCAACATCATTAACAGTGGAATCAGCGGCGACAGCGCTGCCAATGGAGCGATACGGTTGGAGCGGGATATTTTACGGTATCAGCCGGATCTGGTGGTAGTGAGTTATGGCCTGAACGACTCCACGCTGGGTCGAGGACGCATATCTGAGTATACTGATGCGCTGGCAATGATTTTTGAGAGATTGAAAGCCGCTGACATTGAGTGTATATTCCTGACTGAAAATATGATGAACACCTATGTAAGCAGTCACATCCAAGATGAGAATCTGCGTAAAACTGCACAAGCATTTGCTGACATTGAAAACAGTGGCACGTTGTCTGCCTTCTTTCAGGCAGCAAAAAAAGTTGCGGTCGAGTATAATGTACCTGTATGCGACTGCTACGCCAGATGGCGCAGAATGTTCGAAAGCGGTGTCGATACCACTGAGCTGCTGGCGAACCATCTGAACCATCCCATAAGGGAAATGTCGAATATTTTTGCAAACAGCCTGCTGGAGTGCTTTTTTAACTGACATCAGGGGCTGCCCCAAAAAGAATCCCTTAAAAATATTCAAGCCAAAAGTCGTGAACATCAGATATTTTCGTCTGATGTTCACGACTTTTTATAACTTTTACAAAGACTGTTTTCGCATGATTTTGAGACAGTCCCTTGCGTACAAGGAGTGGAGCAATGTGAAAAACTATATTTTCTGTAAAAGATTACTGAAGCAAAGGGCATTCTTGCGGATAACTTATAAAGAAACAGGAATTACAAGTAGGTCTGGACGAAAAGGCCACTGCCTCCTTCTATAAAACTGGATATGTGATTTTTGGCTTTGGCGAAGAACTGCCCGGCGGTATCCGCATTTTGACGTTTAAGGAGCAGGGCGTAGCCACCCGAATTCAATTTGACGAGAGCTTTACGAAGTGCTGTGCGAAATTGAATGGGATCGCGAATGCCACCAACGACCATTCGCTGCGTTATTTTACCGTCTCTTTGCAACATTATTCCAATAAGACATTCGGCCAGACAGGGTTTCGATTTTGGCGATTATCGTTGTAAGGGATCCTGCCATAGCATATGCCGTGACTGGTCGGCCAGTTGGGTAAGATTCATAGAGGAAGTGTGCGAAGCACTATGACCACATGGAATTCCCTTCTTCAAGGCGACGGAAGAGGCTTCATAGAAATGCTGAAATATTGATCGCGTCTTATCGTCATGTGTTTTGCTTTTGCAATCGATAGATTCGGGGGGAAACACCGTATGTTTCAAGGAAGATACGATGAAAATAGCTGGCATTCTTATAGCCAACAGATTCGGCAATATCGGCGACTTTCTTATCGGTGTTGAGCAGCAGGTATACGGCCTGTGAAAGCCGCTTTTCCTGCAACAACGCAATATATGTTCGGCCTGTTTTCTTGTGCACTTCCTTGGAAATTGTAGAGGGGTCAACGTTTAGCTGCTTCGCAAGCCTGTCAAGGTTGCTGTCAGCGTAGCGCTCGTCCAAATACCGCAGGACACTCAATACAAGTGCCTCTTGTTTTGAGCTTGCCAGTTTCTCGGTATAATTCATCAGATTGAGGAACAACAGTGCCATGGTCAACTGGCTGAGAGTGCGCCGGTTGGGGCGTTTCTCGTCCAGCAGAATAAACAGAAGGTTTTCAACCAAATTCTGGATCGGCTGGTCGTTTCCAACCTGGAAGTACAGATAGTTTGGACCATTGTTTTGCCCGAACAGGCAGTCAAGCAAAAAATGTCTCAACGGTGTAGACTCGCCGGATATGGTATTGAGTGCAGTGTTGAAAAACTCTGGCAAAACGATGAAGTTGACCGTGATATCGTTAAGGCTGGCTTTCATTACAGAATGGTGGGCGTGCTGACCTAAAAGCAGAAGTTCGCCGCTATCAAGTGTAATGTAATTGCCATCAACAATGTGGGTAGTCTTGCCAGAGCAAGCATAAATCACTTCCACATAGTCATGGGTGTGATCGGGGAAGTTGATAAAACGGGTATGTGGACGCCATGTGATCAATTTCCCATCGGCCAGCAATTTCTTTGCGTTGATCTCGCTGTTCTCCCTGTGCGCCATATAGATTTCCCGGTCTATGCTTGTTTGTCCATTCAAAATAGCCTGTTCTTCTTCCGTTATCGGACTCAAATGGGAAATGATTTCCAAATTGATCATGTGCTCCGGTCCCTCCTTTTTTGTATCATAGCATTCTCAGCAGAAAAAGTCAACTTTTCATTGGGACAGAATGCAGATATTGCAGCGGCAAAGATTACTTTTGAAACCTTTTCTGCATTGAAATTAGGGTCTATCTGAAAACCGTCAACATGCCCAAACAGCGGGTCTTTTCCGCCTGCTGTGCACCATTTTCCCTTGTAATACACAAAGTATTCCTGCGGAAAAATGGCTTCAGCAGGCGAAAAATCCCTCGCTGTTGGTCATATTCCCGGTTTTCAGATAGACCCTAAATGACATTCAACAAGCAGCTGTCAACTTGCACAAGAAAACGGAAAAAATATTATGAAATATCACAGTCACGCTTTGCCATAATCGAACACATTTTTTCAGTTATAGACCTACACAAAAGAAAAATATTGTGTTAAAATCTATAGCGTAGAGTTAAGCCTTGTGTGCATAGCACGCAATTCCAAATTATCAGATTGCAGTAGAGGATGATTCCATGGTTAAAAAGCAAACTCCAGAAATCCTGCATACGCAAAGAAAGAAGGTGCAGGCATCAAAGGAGATGAGGCGATTCGAACGTGCAGTTCCGTTTATGCTGATGGCTTTGCCAGCATTGATATACTTACTTGTTAACAACTATATTCCAATGGCGGGTCTGACGGTGGCATTCAAAAATGTCAACTATGTGGATGGTATTTGGAAGTCCCCGTGGTGCGGGCTTAGAAACTTTGATTTTCTGCTGAAAAATCCAAACCTGAAGCAGATGGTTGTCAATACTCTTGGGTATAACGCAATTTTCCTGACGACTGGCACGATTCTGTCTGTGCTGGTTGCCGTGTTCCTGAACGAGTTGTGCGACAAATTCCTGCCCAAGTTTTATCAAACTGCATTCATCATGCCGTATCTGCTTTCCTGGACGGTGGTCAGTTATATGCTGTATGCGTTTCTAAACCCGTCGTACGGACTGCTGAATAAATTGCTTGAAAATGTCCTTCATGTGGACGGCATCAGTTGGTATACGCAGCCTAAATACTGGCGGATCATTCTGCCGATTCTGAATATCTGGAAAACGGTTGGCTATACATCGGTTATTTATCTTGCAAGTATTGTTGGCATTGATGAGAGCTACTATGAAGCTGCGGCACTGGATGGTGCTAGCCGCTGGCAGAGAATTTGGTATGTAACGCTGCCATCTATTCTGCCGACTATCGTAACGATGTTCATTCTGAGCATTGGAAAGATCTGCTACGCTGACTTTGGTCTTTTCTATCAGACGACGATGGGAAGCGGTATGCTGACTGAGGCGACAAATGTTATTGACGTGTTCGTATACAAGGCGCTGCTCGAAAGCGGAGACGTTGGTAATGCTGCAGCCGCAGGTTTCTTGCAGTCTGTATTCGGCTGCATCCTTGTGGTGGGATCGAATCTAGTTGTTCGCAAGATCGATAAAGAGCAGGCACTGTTCTAAGGGAGGGGAATTTAGAAAATGGATTATTTGCGTAAGCAGGAAAAGAACTGGTGGATCCATGTGATTATGATGATCGGTTCATTGTGTTGCTTCCTCCCCATTCTTTTGGTGCTGATGGTTTCGCTGACGGATGAGCAGACGCTGATTCAGAATGGCTACTCCCTGCTCCCGGAAAAACTAAGTATGGATGCTTATAAATATCTGTTTGCCGATGCCAGCGGCGTGATTAAGGGATACGGTGTCACGATCTTCGTTTCCTTTGTCGGTACGGTAACTTCTCTTGCCCTTACTTCTCTGCTCGGCTATGCCATGGCGAGAAAAGAAAATCCATGCCGCAATGTGCTGTCGTGGATCGTTCTGGTTACAATGCTCTTTAACGGTGGCTTGGTTCCATGGTACTGTGTTTACAGTGACTTGGGATTTGTAGATACGATTTGGGCGTTAATTATTCCTAGTATGCTGGTTGACGGCTTTAACGTAATGATTATGCGCTCGTTCTTTCTGTCTTGCATCCCGTATTCGCTGTATGAGGCGGCCTATTTGGATGGCGCAGGCGACTTTAGAGTTTTCCTTACCATTGTTCTTCCGCTGGCAAAGCCGGTTATTGCTACAGTTGGCTTTATGACGCTACTGAACTACTGGAATGACTGGTATCGAAGCATGGTATTTATGTTGAACAGCGATGTTGTCAGCATACAGTATTTGATGACGAAGGTTTTGAAGAACATTCAGGCACTACAGGCAAGCTCGGAGCATCTGACACCTGAAATGCTCGCGGCGTTGGGAAAAATGCCAAGCGAATCCATTCGAATGGCTATGGCCGTTGTCGGCTCCTTCCCCATGCTGTGTGTATTTCCCTTCTTCCGAAAGTATCTGACCAGTGGTATGACCATTGGTGCCGTGAAGGGATAATGCAGATATCTTAATTCCGTTTTAATTTCGGCTGGTTCACTCTGCAATTAGCCGGATTAAAAAAATAAAAAAGGAGAACAAAAAAATGAAAGCAATCAAGTTCCTAGCACTGCTGCTGGTTCTGGCTATGACGCTCGGCATGTTCGCCGGTTGTAGCAAAGAGCCGACTAACACCACCCCTCAAGTAGACAACCAGTCCACTCGGGGCAACAACTCCGAAGTAGAAGCTACTGATGCCGCAGAGGATATCTACACCATCGACTTCTACTACGCCGGCTGGGGCGACCCCACCACCGACATCAGCATGATCGAAAATGCCATGAACGCGATCCTCGAGCCCAAGATTGGTGCCCGTGTTGCGCTGCATCCCATCGACAACGGTGAGTGGCAGGATAAGACCAACCTGATGTTCAATTCCGGCAAGACCAAGTATGACCTGATCAGTTCTTCTGCAGGTCTGCAACCCACTCTGGTTGATGCATCCACCAGAGGTGCGTATATGGACATTGGTGATCTGCTGCAGGAGTATGGCCAGGATATCATTGCCGCTTGCGGTCAGGAATTCATTAATGGCTGTCGTGTCAATGGAACTCTGTACGGTGTCCCTACTAATAAAGAAAAGGGCAACGCCTATGGCTTTGCAGTAAATACTGCTCTGGCTGAGAAGTACGGCATCGACATCGCCAGCATCAAGACTCTGGACGACATAGAGGCTGCCTGCGCTAAGGTTACCGATCCAGGCATCACTGCGCTGAGCATGTCCCAAAACAGTATGGATCAAATCCGCATCATGAGTGGTTATGCTGACTGGTTCAACGCCTATTTGACGATTCCTTATGATACCACGGACTACAAGTTGCAGTATTGCTGGGACAACGAGAAATATATGGATCTGCTGCGCTGGGCCCATAAGATGTACAAGGCTGGTTATGTCAACGAAAGCGCACTGACCGATACTGATGCTGGCCCCTTCAAGAGCGGCAAGGCTCTGTTTATGCCTTCCAACTTCCACCCGAACAAGGCTACTGAGCTGAGCTCCACTTATGGCTTTGATGTTCAGGTCATCCAGATGACTGAGGCATTCACTCCTTTCAATGCTGCACAAGGCATTTGCCTGTCCATTGGCCGCAATTGCGGGAACCCTGAAAAGACCATGAAGTTCCTGAACCTGCTGTACTCTGACAAGGAGCTGCTAAACACCCTGATCTATGGCATTGAGGGTATCCACTGGGAGTTTGTGGAAGGCTCTGACAATGTTATCAAGTACCCCGATGGCGTTACCGCCGAGAACATTGGCTGGGGCAACCAGGGCTGGGTCATTGGTAACCAGTTGCTGGACTACCTGCGTGAGGGAGACGATCCTCAGAAATGGGAGAAATATGCTGTGCTGAATGCTAGTGCCATCACCTCCGCTTTGGGCGGTTTCAGCGGCATGGATACCTCCACTTTCGAGGCAGAGAAGGCTGCCTATGAGGCGATCACTGACAAGTACTCTAAGGCTTTGAACTGCGGTATGCTGGATCCCGATGAGACCATGGCCACCATTAAGGCCGAGCTGGAGGCTGCTGGTTTCCAGAAGGTTGTTGATGAGTGCCAGCGTCAGATTGACGAATGGGCTGTTGCAAACGGTAAGAAGTAATTTATCTTAAAGATTTTATAGCCAGTTGCTCCAAGTGGGACGATTTGTGTATCATTGTAAATGGGACAAAATCGTCCCACTTTTGGATATTTCGAGGTTAGTGCAATGAAAAATTCACAGTACAGAATTAATGAGAAGAAAGATTGGCAAGGCAGATGGATCACAGCACCGGATGCCATGCTGCAAGGGCTGGAGACCTTCCCTATCTGCCATATCCACAATGCAAAGTGGATCTGGCCAGTTCCCTATGTGCGTACGCATCTACGCAAAGATTTTAGCCTGAAAAAGACTGTTAAAAACTTGACTGCTGAATTTTTCTGTGATAACAGCTTTGATGTGTATATCAATGGAAAATATATCGATTTTGCTAATGGAATCGCTGACATTACAGATATAGCTTTCTGCGGATCAAACCATATTGGCATCCGCCTGTATCAGACCAGTGATCCGAATCACTTCACCTCTGCCATCCGGGGCGGTTTAAGAATCGAATACGAGGATGGCGTGATTGATTACCTCCCTACCGACGATAGCTGGAGGGCATTTATCGTCTGTGACTTCGGACAGGGGCAAGAGCCGGAGAATTGGGCTACCGCAGCCCACCCAGGCAAGGAGTGGAGGGGAAAACAATGGGATATTGTTTGCACGGAGGTGCACCCACGGCTTTGCCGTCGCTCCTGCTACTTCAGAAAGAAAATTACCGTGGCAGAGAATACAGAGAAAGCGATTTTGCGCTGTACTGCCCGTGGATTATATGAATTGTACATCAATGGGCAAAGGGTATCCGATGCCCATTTCCAGCCAGGCTCTATGGAGAAATACTGCGAGTATCAGGAGTATGACGTGACAGGGCTGCTGAGCCCCGGCAAGAATGTAATTGCCGCTGTTTTGGGAAATGGCTGGCTCAATTGCGAGTCTTGGGGCTCGCTATGGGCGAATAAACCATCCTTTCTTGGGGAATTGGAACTGACGGATTCCTGCGGCTGTACGGCCTTCCTTGGAACGGATGCCTCATGGAAATGTACCGCATCCACCATTACTGATAATGACCTCCAGTTTGGCGAACGTGTGGATGCCAGACTGGAGATCACACGCTGGAATGAAGTTGACTGCGACGATGCCCTGTGGGCATTTGCAGCCGAATATCCCAACGCATCCGGGGGAAAACAAATCGTCCTGCAAGACTATCCGCCTGTGAAATTACAGAATGTTGTAACTCCAATTTCCTGTTGTAGTTATGGCGATGGATGGCTGTTCGATCTTGGAAAGAATATTTCCGGACGGGCGCAGATCCACATTCGCAATGCACATCCCGGCCAACAAATTAATATTCGCTATGCAGAGCGCCTCAATTGGGACGGCAGCCTTTGTGAAGGCCCTTATACGGATGTGTTCTTTGAGCAGGACAATATGCCCGGAGGTAAGGCAAGCTGCGCCATGCGAAATCAGGATGTTTACATCTGTAAGGGTGGTGCTGCTGAAGTCTATACCCCGCTTTTTACATACACAGGTGGCCGATACATATTGGTGACAGGCTTCCGTGACAAACCGGAGTGTAACGATGTCCAATTCCGCACTTATTGGAATGATCTTGGTGTGAACGGTAAGATTAGAACTTCCAACGAAGTGATCAACCTGATTTGGGACATGACCCGCAGAACCTATCATAGTAATTTGATGACTGCTCCCACCGACTGCCCTACTCGTGAGAAGAACTTTTGGAATGGGGATATGCAGGTATTTGTTCAGGCTGCCTGCTGGTACATGGATCACTCCAAGTTTCTTGCCCGCTGGACGGACGGTGGACGAAAGATCGAGTACGGCGTGTATGGCTGGGAGGATGAAGAATATATCATTCCGTGGACGCTGTACCAGTTTTACGGCGACAGAGAGATTTTACGTGTTAAATACCCGGTCATCAAGTGCTTGGTCATGAAACGCATGGCTGCAGTTCAAGATGGCCTACCGAAAAATCCCCACGCCCCCTATCGGGATCATCTGGCTACAGTTAATGTATCGTCAGACTTCTTCGCTGGCTGCTACTTCTGCCTTATGCTGGATACTGCATCAAAAATTGCCGAAATCTTCGGGGAACACAGCGATGCACAGCAGTATATCGCATGGCTGAATGATGCCCGGAAAGCATTTAACGAAAGATACTATCTGAAGGATGAAGCGGACTACACGCCCCATTGCCAAGGAGGACTGGTTCTTCCGCTGGCATTTGGCATTGCACCTGAGAAAGATCGCCCGGCGCTTGGCAGGCGGCTAGCAGAATATGTGGAATCCGATGGCTACCACCCAACTACCGGATACGGCGCAACGCCTCATCTGCTGCCGTTATTGTGCGATTTTGGGTACGAAAAAATTGCATGGAAAACTTTTGCACAGCGGGGATATCCCTCGTGGCGGCATATCTTTGCCACTGGCGCAACTTCTTTTACGGAAAACTGGTATGGACAAAATGCTAAGGGATTTACTGACAGCATGAACCACTATGCACTTGGCAGTGTCTGCTCATGGTTTTTCACGCATTTGGGCGGCATCCGTCCTATGGAGTCTGCTGAGGGCTTCCGCAGATTTAAATTGAAGCCGGTCTTCGTGCCAGAGGTTGGTGACTTTGGGGTGCGGTATCGTTGTGCTTATGGCGAAATACGCTCGGATTGGCATTACGACGATGATAAGATCCTATGGAGTTTTACTGTACCGGAAGGGACGACCGCAATGGTGCAGGTTACCCCAAATTTGCCAAGAGAATATCCAGCCGGTCAATATCAATTGATTATCGAAAAAGACGGCTAATATTATACCGACTGCGTCAGCAGAATAAAGACAGCAGGAAAAATTGGATAAAATCACAAGAGAAAGGATTGCGCTATGTCAAAATGTGATATTCGAATTACAAATTTGCAATGCAATTATTTGAAATCACCTCTAGGAGTAGAGAATGTTCCCCGGTTGAGTTGGGTGCTGCAAAGTGAAGAACATGGATTAGAGCAGAAAGCATACCGCATTGTTGCAGCTCGCACTGTCGAAGAATTTCAAGCCCAAAATTGGCTGTGGGACAGTGGGATTGTGGAAAGCGACAGCACCGTTGAAGTAGCTTATGGTGGAGAACTTGTCTCCAGAGAGCGCATTTATTGGATGGTTTGGGCCGAAACCAATTATGGCAGTACCTGGAGCGATGCTGCATTCTGGGAAATGGGTCTTCTCTCTGCCGAGGATTGGAAAGCCAAATGGATTACGGACAGAATATATCCTGTGGGCATTAGTGGCGCAAAGGATGATAACCCAGCCACCCTGCTGAGGAAGAAATTTGCGCTTGGCAGCAATGCAGAAAAGGCAAGAGTATATGTTTGCGGGTTGGGGTACTATGAATTGTTCATCAACGGCCAGCGAGTCGGTGACCGGTTGCTTGACCCGGCCTACACCTGCTATGACCGCCGTGTGCTGTATCAAGCTTACGATGTGACCGAGCTTCTGCAAAATGGTGAGAATGTGGTTGCCGTTCGGCTCGGTGATGGCTGGTACAACTGTACCACCCCGGATGTGTGGTATTTCAAGCAGGCAGCTTGGCGTGACCTTACCAAATTACTGTTGCAGATGGAAATTACCGATGAAAATGGTAGCGGCCATTGCATCGTTAGTGATACCGATTGGAAAATTGCTGAAGGGGCAATCCGCTTCAACGCGTTGCGCAGCGGTGAAACGGTGGATGCTGCCATGGAGCCGATCGGATGGATGGTACCGGGATTTGACGATACAACATGGGCAACCTCTGTGCCGGCCCGTGCTCCGGGCGGAGAGTTGCACAGCCAGCAGATCCAGCCTATTCGATTGATTGAGAAACTGTCCCCGGTCAGAAACTGGAAAACGACCAAAGGACGAGTTGTGTACGACTTTGGCCGAAATACCACCGGCTTTGCTGAAATCCGGGTCAAGGGCACTCAGGGCAGTGAGGCCATTATCCGCTACGGAGAGCTGCTGGATGAGAAAAACGAAAACGGCTTCATCTTCTATCAGAGCGAGGATGAAAACTCCGGTGAGTTTACCTATTTTGCCTTCTCACCCGACACCATGGAAACCACCTATCATCTGGAGTTCCGCTATGCAGAGGATCTGAATGATCTTCAAAGCTGGTTCGAGGGCAATTATGCCTATTGGAATGCCGCCGCGATTGCGGAGGATTACGATCAGGCAACCATGGAAAATGTCATTGCGCTTTTTGCTACGGAAAATTTGTCTGAGGCAGAATAAAGCACATGCGCACCCGGTCATACCAAACGGGTGCGCATAGCAGCATTACGGTAAGGATGTGATTTAATTGAAAAAACAGTCCGATCTTTCCCGGCTGATGGATTACGCCGGGAACTATCGATATTTCACCTACGCTTCGTGGGTGCTGTCTGCGGCCAGTGCGCTGGTGGCGCTGGTGCCTTTTGTGTACATCTGGAAGATCCTGCGGGAT
>OGXX01002576.1_pt1 | contig 16267 bp, 9 predicted proteins | sample 1576301 | NCBI WGS metagenome assembly OGXX01 (sample SAMEA3541469, study PRJEB24748) | human gut metagenome | biome: human gut; feature: human-associated habitat; material: faeces | place: China | collected 2012
CTGCACGGGCATTGTCGTTGCGCGCGGCAATCAGGCGCAGCTGCTCAAAAAGCATCGCGTGAGTTAAGTGCTGATATTGACGCCATTTCCGTGTGGGTGCGGGGAGTAGGAAGTAATGAAAGCACTACTTTTGCTATAAAAGTGCTGGTCAATGGCCAGTGGCGGACGATCCAGTCCTCACCTATAACACATTACAAGTCGGGCGAAGTAATAACTATTGAAGATCTTCCGGCCGGTGTGCGCAAAGCAAGGGTGGAACTGAGCCGTCCCGTATCGGGTACTCTTGCCCTTGACGATTTCAAAGTGTCGTCGAAAGGGGATCTTGTATATGCCGTTGCCGGTTATGACGGTATTCACACCGGAAATGTCACTTCATGCCGTGTTGACGGACTACCCGCGGGTGTCAGGGATTTCAAGTATCAGGTGGCTGCCACTGACGGATCATATACATCAACTTTCTCGGATGCTATGGCGGTGTCGCGTATACCATCCGGACTTCAGAATGTCTCATCAGGTTCTGACCATGTATCATTGACTGTAAATGGAAATTGCGCCGTGATAACAGCCATGCCCGGTACTCCTGTTTCTATAGCAGATATGCAGGGCCGTACGGTGGCATCAGCCGTTGTGGGAAGCGCAGGAGTGCTGTCAGTAGGTCTTCGCGGAGGAATTTATATAGTACGTGCCGGAAATTCAGTGATTAAGGCGGCTATACGTTGACCGGTTTAAGTTATGACGCAGGAAACTATAATAGGAATTGTAGGCACGTTGGCTGCAGTATGTATGGTGCTGGGCTATCTTCCCCAAGCTATATATACCATACGTACACGTGACACCGAGGGAATTGCTTTGCCCACTTTCCTACTTATGGGTGCCGGGGGGTTGTTCTTTGTGATTCAGGGAGTGTTGCTCGGCAATATACCCTTGGTAGTGACAAATGTGCTTACCACGACTTCCAGCGCTATAATTTTCGGAATTAAGATACGTAACGACAGAAATAAAAAGAAGCGAAGAAAATAGGCATAAATTACGACAGAAATAAGTCGAGGTCCGGAATTCAGTATGATTTCCGGACCTTCTTTTTTGCTGTATGATGACGCGGCTGGGAAAATAATCTGTTATCTTTGCTTGAATATTGGATATTATGATTATATTTACGAAACTTTTATCATCCATTATTAAACATAACAAAATCCATTTCATGAACAAAATCTCTACCTTAATGATTGCCGGGACTCTGTTCGTTCCCGCAACCGTTTCCGCGGGTATAGTGGGGGAAGTAGCTTCCGAGCCTTTGTCGCTGCCTTACAGCCAGACGTTTGATGATGCTTCGTCTATGTCCGATTTCACTATTTTTGATGAAAATGGCGACGGAATTTATTGGCAGTGGGATGAGAGCGGGGACGGAGAAGCCCATTGTGTCCAGAATCCCAACAAGGCAATGGACGATTGGCTCATTATGCGCCCTGTGTATCTTTCCGCCGGCACAGACTATTATTTCAGTATAGATGCGCGGCGTTACCGTGCATCGGAGCCTGAACGTTTTGAAGTGTATCTCGGCACTTCGGCGCATCCCGATGATATGACCATAGAGCTGATTCAGCCTACAGAACCCGCCGATGCCTATAAGACAACTTATAAAAAGACAGTAAGGGTTCAGGAATCAGGGACTTATTATATCGGAATACACGGCATTTCCGACAAATGGAAATACCGTATGTGCATTGACAACATATCCCTCAGGGAGGGTGCCAATGATTCTGCACCCGGAGCTCCGTCACAGCTAAAAGTTACCCCGGATACTGAAGGATATCTTACCGTAGGGATCTCGTTCATGACTCCTAACACTGACGTAAACGGCGATCCTATAGAGTTGATCACGAAAGCCCATGTGTTCCGTGATGATGTGGAGATCCATACATTTGACAATCCGGACATCCGCACTATTCTGGAGTGGACTGATACGGAGGCATTGGCCGGAAATCATACATATGCCGTGGCGGCAAGTAATGAGTCAGGTTTGGGCGCGCGCAGCGAGGTTTCGGTATATGTCGGATTGCGCCGTCCTATGCCTCCCACTGAGGTGACTCTTGCCGAAACTTCGGTTTACGGCGAAGTGAAACTTTCGTGGAAAGCCCCAGCCGAGGATTATGAGGGAAATTCTCTTGATCCGCTGCGCGTCACTTACCGTATAACTGAACCGGTAGATGGCGAGGAGATACTTGTGGCCGACGATGTTACCGGTCTTTCTCACACATTTACTGCTATGGAGCCGGGTGCTGTGCAGCAGTTCAAGGATTATTATGTGTATGCCAAGACTAATGGCGGAGAATCCTATCTCCCCGGTGTAAGTACCACTGCGGCGGTAGGCGATCCCTTCAGATTGCCTTACCGTGAATCCTTCGCAATAGTCAACGGCTCTACACTGACTCCGCTTGCCATATCCACCACCGCCGGATCGGGTACATGGCTTCTTTATGACGACAATGAGTATTCTCTCGGTAAGATACGCTCGCAGGACGGTGACGACGGTTATACCGGGATGTATGCCAAAACGCTCAATCATGCAGCGCGAATGTTTACTGCAAAGCTTGATTTCAGCGGTTGCGAACATCCTGCTGTAGCTTTCTACACTTATAAGATTGCAGAGGATGATCATAATGAGATTGCCGTACAGCTTTCGCAGCAAGGCAATCCTTTCGGAACAGTAGGTACGGTGAAGGTAAGCGAACTTCCCGGCGAAGGATGGGTGAAGGTGACTATGCCTCTTACACGTTACCGTAACCGGGTAGTGCAGCTCGGATTGCTTGCCACCACTATAACGGACGCTTATACGCCGGTTGATAATCTGCGGGTGTACGATATGGCTGAAACAGATGTGGCGTTGTGCGGCCTTTCAGCCCCTGTGTCGGTGCGCCCGGGCGAAGAATGCTCTGTAATCGTGAACATAGAGAACATAGGCTACTCCGATGTGGATGGAGCAACAGTAGAACTATGGATTGACGGATCGCTTAAGTCCGTATCACAACCTCTGGCCATGGCTTCCGGCGGCGTAACGGCTGTGGAGTTTCCATTGTCGTTCGGTGTGTTTGAGGCAGGCCTCCACAACATAGAGGTCAAGGCTGTATGTGACGGCGATATAAATGCAGGCGATAATGTGGCCGGTCCTATTTCGGTCACAGTTGTATCGAACGAATATCCTGTGATAGCCGATCTGAAAGCCGAAGTTGCCGATAGCGGTGTGTCACTTTCGTGGACTGCGCCTGATGAAACGGAATATGTGGCACCTGCCGTTGTTGAGGATTTTGAGTCATATCCCTCTTTCTCTAATGCAAATGTCGGTCCGTGGACTTTCTATGACGGCGACAAAGGCCTTATCGGCGGTATCGGAAGCGGCGACAATGAACTGAATTTCCCGGGAATTGACGGAGCCCAGAGCTGGTGGGTGATGGATGCCGATTATGAGGAACTTCCTAACGTCAGCTATGTGCAGTTCTGGAAAGCTCATTCCGGATCCAAATATCTAATGCAGGAATATGTCACGGATCAGACCGGTACAAAGCCTGTGGCTTGTGATGACTGGATAATCTCGCCGGAACTCAGCGGCCGCGAACAAAGTGTAAGTTTCTATGCCAAGAGCTATAACAAGATATATCGTGAGACATTTGAATTTATGGTGTCATATACAGATAATGCCATAGAGTCGTTCGAGGGACTTGACCGTGAGGAAAAAATCGTTGACGAATGGACTGAATATGTAGTAGCGGTGCCTGATGGCGTTAAATATTTCGCTATACGGTGTGTGTCGGATAACCGCATGGCCATGTTCGTGGACGATATAACTTATGTGCCGGGTGGCGACGCTGTAGCTGTGCACCTTACCGGATTTAATGTCTATCGTGACGGAGTCAGGCTGAACGATACCCCATTGGCGGCAGTCGCGGCAGGTAGCCGTTGTGCGTTTAATGACGGATCGCCGGTTTCGGAGAAACATTCCTACTATGTTACGGCGATATATGACAAAGGTGAATCCAAGCCGTCGAATGAAGCATTGGCCGAACTTTCCGGACTTGAGAGCGTAGGCGTGGATCAGGATATGTCAACACCGGTTTATTACAATATGCAGGGCGTGAGGATTCTTAATCCACAGAGAGGTGTGCCTTATGTTGAAGTGCGTGGATCAAAAGCGCGTAAAGTAATTTTGTAACAACACTTTAAGATAATATGATTTATAGCCGCGAGCCGGTGATCTTTACCGGCCCGCGGTTTTTTATTCCGGATATATTTGCAAAAGTCAAAACAAACACCTAACTTTGTCCCCGCAAAACCACACCGAAGGAGAGATGGCAGAGTGGTCGATTGCGGCGGTCTTGAAAACCGTTGAGGGTCACACCTCCGGGGGTTCGAATCCCTCTCTCTCCGCAAGAAAGCCTGATTTTCAGGCTTTTGTAAAATCTACACCCAATATTACACCCAGAAATGGCAGTGATATTGGGTGTTTTATTAATCTCAAAATAGTCAATTCAGTTGCGGAACTGGCAATATAACATTTGATATTATCTAACATTGAACATTTTTATGCGTCAACGATATAGAAAGCAGATGAACGAAACTATCAGAAATATCATGATGAATGATATATCTGACAAACGCGCCATGTTTTATGACATAGACAGCAAGTATCATAATAAATTTGTAAATACGGTATTAAAACTGTTGACCATCTATTTAGCAAAGAAGAAGAGTCCAATTTCTATTGCGATTATTTTTTTAGCAGGTTTATTTTCATTAGGAAATCTGTTGAACCCTCTATGGGAATTTCTAACAAGAATCATGGTTCCAGATGAGTGGCCAATAAAATCTAGTCTGCTTGATGTCTTTACCAGATCATATGATACTTTAGATTATACATTCATTATCCTTGGATTCATCATAGTGTTATGTGCTTTGATAGTACATATTCTAACTATTTATTTCAGTTATAAGAATAAGCAGGAATGCACTAAACAGTTAGCCCTGTTTGGTTTCTACCCAACTTGCAAATGGTTTGCAGACAATAACCGGGATATGATTGCACAGCTCGGTGAGCGTTATTCACAGAAGGTAAATTTTACTGTTCCCAAACTGATACCTGTGTATCAAAGCATAGTGGAGGAAGAAGATTGGAAGGAGGATTTTCTCGACCTTCTCCAAAAGATTGTCGATGAGATCAAGAAACTCTATGAAACTCATATTAATGAATTTCGGGATATTGAAGCCAGTATCAATATATTTATTGATGAGTTCAACGAAGGCCGTATCCCACATGAAGAGGTAAGTAAAAAAATTAGCTCTTTGCTTTTAACGATTGAACAGCATTTGTTTACTCTTGGCATACATTTCAGCCATTCTAGGATTTCAGATATTCAGAAGACTATTGACAATCTATCGGCATTCGCAATGCAGGCGCATATTGAGCTAACCCCCCTTTGCCATATCACTGGAGATGCGGGTATGGGAAAGTCACATCTTATTGCCGATCTTATTTCTCAACGACAAGATAGAGGCAAGCATTCAGTGCTTCTACTCGGAGCCCATTTCGTGATGAGTGACAAAACACCTCAACAACAAATTGAAGAGATGCTTGATATTACATGCGGATTTAAGAAATGGCTTGCATCCCTTAACGCTTTCGGTGAATACCGGAATGAAAGGATATATATATTTATTGATGGCATTAACGAGGGTCGCGGTGAAACCATATGGCGTAATTCCATCCGCGAATTTGAAAGCGAAGTGATGAGCCATCCATGGCTTGGACTTGTGATTTCGGCAAGAACTTTCAGCGGATATAATTTTTTGATGCAGGAGGGACATAAATCTGCTTTTGTATTTAAACATACCGGTTTTGCCGGGGTTCAAGAAGAGGCCGTAGATTTCTTTTTAAGAAAATATAAGATTCCACAACTTGCCAGCGAAACCATAGGCCGTATGATAGCTAACCCTCTCTTCTTGAAAACGTATTGCGAGGCTTATGACGGCGCAATGCAAATCCATACTCTTGTTGATATCATCAAAGCATATATAACGAAGAGGGATACTGAAGTCAAGGATAAACTTCTTCTGCCTAAATCTGTAAATTACGCTAGTCAAGCGATGCGGAGTTTTGCAGATTTATGTATACGGAATTCCAAGTCTTTGTGGATTTATCAGAAATATACCGATTATTCTTCCGAACTCAGTAATATTCTTCCAAATGGTGTGTCAACTGATATTTATATTGATGCTTTGATAGAATCCGGACTTTTAATCGCTTTCCATCTTCCAAATGAGGATACTCCAAGACTACATTTCAATTTTGAATTAGTTGGAGGGTATCTGCTTGCCGAAGCTTTGCTTGATAATAATCAATATGATTTAATGGATGTCTGCCGGAATGATTTGATAAGGGTACCTTTTGCAGTACTTTATCCTTACCACAATAATGGCAATGAGATTCTCTCTTCCTCCCACCCCAATATGGCGACCAATGATTTTGTGGAATGGTTCGACGACAGCCTTAGCCAGCGTATCGAGATTTCGGCAGACGCCATTGCATATCTCAAGAAACTTGTGGCGGACCATGATCAAAAAGTATTTTCTATGCTTCCTCTTGTAGCGCTTAAGGATGCGAAAGGTTTGTTTATGGATTTCAACAACTGGCTCAAATCGCTTTCTATGACAGACCGCGATAATGTGTGGACCGTTGCCGTATCCTTAGAACGTACGTCTAGCGAATGTTATTCCTTTGCTGAGAGGGTCTTCCATATGTCACGTGAAAGAATCGCTAACTTTAATAGTATTCAATTATATCAAACTTCCATTTTATTGGTGTGGATGCTTTCGCTTGCCTGTCCACCGGCCCGAAATATGGCTACTAAAGCTCTTGTGAAGATTTTTATGGAGCATCACCAACAGATGATTAAGACACTCAGAGCGTTTGATAATGTCAATGACCCCTATGTGCGCCAACGACTTTATGCAGCAATCTTTGGTGCTGTGCTGCGCTCAGAAGATTCAGAAATTCTTTCTAGTCTCGCCGTTGAAATATATAAGCGGATTTTTAATCAGGATTTCGTTCCATCGGACATTCTCCTTCGCGATTATGCCAGAAATACCATTGATTTCATCATTCAAAAGCATGACATTTCATCAATTAATATATCGAAGATAATTCCACCATACAATTCAGAACCGCTTCCGGTAGCATTTCCGACTTCCGATGAGATTATAGCTAATTATAGACCTGTTTATAAAGGAAGACCTTTTTCTGCTGAGGAATTTGCGTCTAATGCTATTATCGATTCGATGACTACAGAGTATTCGACACGTGGGATATATGGTGATTTCGGAAGATATATTTTCGGAAGCGCGGTCAATAATTGGAAGATTTCAGATGAAGATGCAAGTAATTATGCTATAACGCTTATCTTTGGGAAATATGGCTATGATGCCAAGAAATTCTGTCTGTTCGATTCGGTAGCTGGGTCAGGGCGCGGTCGAGATGAAACCATAGAACGAATAGGTAAGAAGTATCAGTGGATAGCGTTTCATGAGATAATGGGGCAGATTACAGACCAGTGTGAAACCGTTAATAAATACTCCAACGATATTAAGGAGTATCATGGCACATGGAACCCAAATATCAGAGATATTGATCCAACATCTGATTTTGTTTCGCGTGAAACAGAATTCGAGCGTCACTTGACATTGCCAAAATTAAAGTGGATGCCCAAAACAAAGATACCATTCACAATCAAAGATAAGAGAAACTGGCTTTTTTCGCGTGAAGGGCTCAAGTTCAAATATTTTTTTGATAGAATCAGGCTCAAGGATTCAAACGGCGAGAAATGGCTGTCATTATATACTTTTAAGGATTACAAAGAATCCAAATCTGTTCTGACCAAATCAGCTGATGATAAAAGTGGTTTTTGGATTTTTGCCCAATCTTACGATGTGCCGGCAAGTAAGGTGGGCGATGTAAAGGCTTATATACGAATACATGGTAATCAAGGTCGCAGCCTTCCTGAGCAAATGAACTACACTCATGAACTTTTCCAAAAAGATTACTACCACACAGCCTCATATCGGGAATTTATGGCAAATAAAAAGAGTTATGACCATCAGCCGTTCGATCCGTTCCTTACGGGCAAAGAATCGGAAAATGATTGTCAAATTGAGTATGCATATTTATATACTTCTCCGTTGGAGGGAAGAACATGCTTTCGTCTATCGGAGACCATCTTCAGAGTTCTCGGCTTAAAGGACGGGGAACGTGAAGGAGAATATGTGGATGCATCAGGACGAATTGTAGCTATGGATGTAGGCGTGAACTATAACAATGCAAGTCTGTTGTTGATACGTGAAAACGTGTTGAAGGAATATCTGAATATTACAGGAGGACAAATTATCTGGCCTCTTGTTTCTGAGAAGAGTCTTCCTCATCAGGTAGGCATCCAGTTTGGAGGATACCTTTCATGGAACGGCAAGCGATGGAACGGCCTACTTCAGCAATATGATTTCAAAGGTGAGATAACCAAATCCATCCCATTACATTTCTCTGTTACTTATTATCTAATAGAAATTAAGGAAAGGATTCTTTCTGTGTGGCACAAATTTAAATCTATATTTTGTAAAAAGAATGCCGAATTTGATGAAGAAGATTTCTTTGAATGCATTGTTTCAAAAGATGGGGAGGAAAGCAAAAGATTTCCTTCGGAATAATTTATGTACCATTTGAAAACCACAGACCTCGACACAACGACCTCGAGCAACGACCTCGAGGTATTTTTGTAGTCAAATCGTTGCGTTTATTTCGCTGAAAATGCGTAACTTCGTGTATGAGAAAAAATGCCATTCAGCTTATTAGAGATATTATTGCTGCATATTACCATGATATGCAGCAATTTGAAGCATTAATTGCTAATTATATAGCGAAGCACGGAAAATTCTTAACTTATGAGGTTCAGCATATAGAAACTAATAATGACATTACATTTGAAGATGCCATATTATATGCTGAATTTTATTCCATACTCTATAGAATTTCTGATAATAGCTTTTGCTATTATTCTTCGGCATGGGTTGGTTCATCATGTTTTTACGCATATCAAAAGGCCGATACAGAATACCATAAAATTTTAGTTCTAAAACTACTTTATTCATGTTTAGATTACGCATTTCATAACAAAAAACAATTTGTAATTGGTGGCTTTTATGGTGGTATTGATAAAACAGCGATCAGATATGATAATATTTTGAACTCTCGAGCTTTCGATAGACTAATTCCTGAACCTCAGATGCTTTATTTGCTATTCAATATACTCCAGAAACTTCTTTCTTATTTTGAAAAAATGGGAGCCACTGATTGGGATGTTATTTCTGCAGGTCATACATTTGGAGAAGTATGTTCAATATTTAAGAAGTATAACCTAACAGATTATGCTGCTCTTAAAGAATTAATTGACACATCGGTTGCAAACGTCGGTCCTATGACAAATGATCCTGATTTCATTGCAAATAGTGAATGCTCGTATGACATTATTTCCAAAAAACTTTACCAAGACCTGTCGGATGATGCTATCAGATATTTAGAATTTTTACACCCCGAATAAATGTCTTTTAGAACACAATAAATAGTCCATAACTTTGAACTATCAAACTCAATGTTATGGACTTCCTTAATTACAACTCCATCAAGAAGCCGCGGGAGCCTCAAAGCCCGCGCGGCGTTCACTGTCAACTCGGCTTCCGCTTTCAAAGAAGACGTTAACATGATGCATACTATCGTAGACGATACACTCTCTTATATTCCGTGGGGCGGCGAAAGGGAGAAATCGCAAATTCATTCCATGCAGATAATTATTATCTCCGACCTTTGGACTTAGGTCTTTGGTATTTGTCTTTGTCATTATCATTCCATGGTAAATCGGATGAGGAACCGCCTGCGCCGGTGCCGATATGCGGTGTCGGGATTCCTCCGACGGCGGTCTCCAAGGCGATGGCAAGGAGGCTGTGCTGTGATTCATCAACCTGCTCCCACGGCTCAAACAGCTCGTTGACCAATTCATGAAGAGTAATCGCGCCGCTGTCGTACTTGTCAATAAGATTCTGAGACAGATTATATGATGTGTTCTTGAACTCGTTGCCGTGAAACAGCGTGGTGATTGACAGGCTGGGGTACAAACGGTTGGGAACCCAGCCGCTTACAAGCTCCGCTCCTGATGACAGCCGGTATCTCTCGGGGTATGCCAGGTGGTGCAGCTCTTTCGCACGGTTGTGTTCGGCATTATAACGGCTCTCCCATTCGGCAGCTCGTTTGGTCGCCGCGTCGATTTCCTTTTGGTAAGAGTTGTGTTCACGGAGCGAATCGGCTTTCAGATCATCGTACCGTTTCTGCATCTCGGAGAGCTGCTTTTGTAATACGGCAATCTGTCTGTCCTTGTCAGCAACTTCCTTTTCAAGTTTAGGCAGTTCCCCGGTCCCGAGCCAAGACAAGATACGGTTCTTGCCGTCCTTCGCTCCTTTCTCGACCGCCTTCTTTTCGGCATCGAGTTTCTCAATCTCGGCTGTGAGTCTTTCAATGTCAGACTGAAGTTCGAGTGCTTGCTGACGGTTGTATTGCTGTTGCGTCTGATGTCTGGCACCACTCGCCACGACACCTCGTTTCAATCCGAATCCGGCCATCGCCTGCGCGTATGTGTCCTGATATTGCCGGAGCTTGCCGCGTGTCATCAACTCATTGGCGCATAGCCTCGGTGCCGGGGTCTTTTCCTTGTACTTCTGTTCACCCTCGCGCTTACGGCGAGTGCGTGGTGCAGTTATAATGGGTACAACCGTTGCATGAAGGTGGGGAGTCTTCTCATCCATGTGGAGCACACATGACACAAGATTATCCTTGCCGAAGGTGTCATGCAGCCATTTGATGTTGGCCCGGCACCAGTCATCAAGGCGACCGGTGTTTGCAAGAGCCATCATCTGCTCATGCGTGCCGGTCAGAAGCACACGGACGGCACGGGTCTGGTTCTTGCCGACCTTCCGCTTAAGTCCGGCGGTCTCAATACGGTGTTGAATAGCCTGAGTGCGGTTAACAACGCCCTTCGGAAAGTCTATAAGTTCGCGGTTGAGGTGTGTTCTGTTCTCGTCGGCGTTGTCGGGGATGTGCGGTTTGCCGTCGGCGGTCTTGCGTTCGATGTGGCATGACATCCCCGAATCGTTGCCTGCGCCACGCTCCAAGTGGCACACAGCATATTGTGTTGTCATATAATCTTGAATTAAATTGGTTATGATAAAATTCCGTATCAATCGCAAATGAGAGCCGGGAGGAGGCTCGATGCTTGATGGCTTTTTCGGGAGAGGTCGGAGACATCGGCAGAAAATGCCATAATGAGCTACGGAATTTTATTACTAAAATCCTCCCTGCATTCAGCAAGCTGACCAGCTCTTTCGGCAGCTCCTACAACGGGTCTATTCCGGCTTGCCGCATCCAAAAGGAAGTCGGCGATGTCGAGTTTTGCGGCTCTCTGCTCCGGTGTTGCCATGTCGGATATGGCAGTGACAATTCCGGCAGTCGGAGTAATTGTGCGGAGCATTGCCAATTTGCCGCGCCATCGGTCTTCGGCATCAAGGTCAGGCCCGAGCCACACTTCCCTTCCTTTCAATACCTGCGAAGCCGTCTGATTGAGGCATCCACAACATCCGCCACTCGCCAGCCATAGGTACTGCGGGTAATAATGAGAGGCTATTATCGCTGACTTCTCGGACTCCACTATCATGACCTTTGAACCGGGATAGACTGAAAGCAGGTGCTCCCCGAAGAAGCATTGTACAAGGTTGAAGTCTTCGGGATTGTCAACCATTGATTTCATACGGTGCGCCCACATGAAGTTTACCAATCCATCTTCCTTGATGCGGTGTCCGTCGTTGCCGTATCGCATTATCTTCCCTGTGCGAATACGTCCGTTGACATCCATTTGCCAGAATACCGCCGCATCGTTCATACGAGAGCTTGCTCCTACATTATATAATCGGAACAACCGCATGGTTTCATCCTTACCCCATAATGAACTGAGGAATCGGAACAGAGCCGAAGACTGACATCGATTCATGGATTCAACCATTCGGCTGCGCTCTATGAATGACGGTTGGGAGGGCTGTTTATTGATGTGCAAACTCACAGACCGATGGGATGCAATATCATTCAGCCAGGGATGATCTCGGAAGTATTCGGATGGTGTGTAGTGGTATCCGCATTTGAATATACGGTCACATTTGCCCACATGATCGGCAAGGAACCGCCCCGTCTGTGTGTCAACATAGCGCACAAGTTTCTTCTGCCGTCCGCAGTCAGGGCATGTCACTTTGATGCGTGGACGGGTGTTATCAAGCCGGTATCTGTAATCATTGGTCATAGCCCTTTGAATTTTGGTTGGGTGAGGTGTCGTGTATATATAAGCCCGCTTCATCCAACTAACTTTTTCAATAGTAAAAATCCTGAAGGTAGCGGTAAGGATTACCCTTCTTCTTGCCCTTGTCCACCTGCTCAATCATCCGCTTGTTCTTTAGAAAAGTTATCAGGATCTTGAGCTTGTAGTCGCTGAGTTCGATGTCTTCGTCGGCGTATGCGTCACGGAGCGCGTCCATGAGCTCGCCATGCCGAAGCAGTGTGTCCGGATTGGAGAACGCCGAATCAAGTGCGCTTCGGTGAGTGTCTTCGGATATGTCGTGGTACGGGTCCCATGCCTCGTTACCTTTGGCTTCTGGCGTCGGCACATAGTCCTTGATAAGTTCCGGCAAAGCCTCGGTATTAATCCGAAAGGCAAACGAAGGGAAAGTGATATCCCGGATATAGACCGCCTCGACGGTACTGATGGCATCATCGTTCTTGTCCTTCTCGACACGGAGAACGGTTTCAGACTTGTTGTTGATTTCGGTCCCGATGTGTCCGCGTGCATTCTCGTCGCTCTTGTTCTGGTGAATGATTGTATGGATGTGGAGATTATATTCTTCCGTCCACTTCATCAGATAGTTGACTATAAGGGTCGCTTCGCGGGGACTGTTGATGTCAAGCATAAGGTCACGGATGCCGTCAATGATAACCAGTCCGACCGCCTGTGTATTGCGTATCTTATGGTCAATCATCCCAATGCGGTCTTCTACCGAATATTTGCGCAGGGCGAAATACTTTATCCTCTCATTGATTTCCTGATTGCTCCTGTGGGTCAGTCGAGCGATACGCTTGAACACACGGAAGGCATGATATTTGCTCTGCTCGGTGTCGAAGTATAGGATTCCGTTTTGGTTCGGAGGCATATTTCCTCGATAATTCAGGATTGTTGAATTAGTCATCGCCGCTGCCGTCATCGCCGACACGTTAAAGGTCTTTTTGCCCTTGGGCTTACCGATTGAGGCACTGAAATTGCCGAAAGTGCAGGCTGGTGAATCCACTATATAAATGGCAACCGGCGGCGGTGGTACCTCCTTGTCGATATCAAGCTGTGCCTCATTGCATAACCTCTCGTAGCGCACAGCCGCTGCATCAGGTGCCAGTAGTCCGGCCCCGCTTTCGACTTCAGCGATGAAACCGCCAAGTGGGTCAGATAAACTGTAACCCTGTTTGCTGGCGGAATTGTTGGGAAGATACATAAATTCTTGTGCCATAGACCTATTTTCTTCCACCGGTTTTACGCCCAAACAGCTCAAGAGCCATTTCAGCATCAATGACAATTTTTCTCCCATACTGCTTGATTGCAGGGGCGAGTTTACCTTCGTTCTTGATGCGGAGTGCTGTTGTCTTGCAGCAGCCAAGGAGATCTGCCAGACCCTTGAGTCCGAAAACATACTTTTTGTTGGTGGTGTCGATAACGACATCAGGTTGTGGTGCTCCCGGTTTGGAAGCAGCCTGTACGATGGTGAAGAGTTCTTCACCGGTCATTTGCCATAAAGGTTTATCGAATAATTTTTCCATCATTGTTTTAATCGTATATTATTTGCAGCCTTACATGAGTGGATCCATGCCCATGTTTCGGTTTTATGACTGCAAAGGAAATACGATTCATTATACAATGCAATTAAGTGCTGATTTTCAGACCATTATTTAACTTGATTTCTCTAAATCAGAATATCGGCACATAATTCCGGCACACGTGCGAAAAAAACAACAAAAAATCCCCGGCATTTCACATAAATGTGAAATAAGTGTCGTTTCTTTGCGTTGTTATTATATATTATTATATATAAAGGACTAAAGATAAATTCTTGAGCGAAAAATAATACCTATCCTGTATTTGACCGCCGACGAGTTGATGGTGAACGCTGCGCGGTCCTCGTAGCCCGGCACGTACTCTGCAGAGTTGAAATTGAGGTAAGAAAAAGAAGCGTCCATAACTTGTGGTTGTTAGCCACAAAGTTATGGACGGTATACGGTTCGCGAAAAGACGGGATTAGAGATAGGAACTATTGATAATATGCTTCATCATTAAAACCATAGAATACGGCATCATAACTGTCAGTTACCTCAAGGTCAGAATTGAATTCAAGGATTCGCCTTTGATAAGTAGCTGCTGCTCTACCATTATGAAATTTTGAACGTATATCTGTAAATACGCAAGACAAATTTCCATTCCTTGTATCAAGAAAACGCAACACTGGAGTTAATTTTTCAGGAATATTATCCGATAACTTTTGAACGACAACAATATCTTCGCTAAATGTATTAGGATAAACTTCAAATTCAAGAGGGTCAATAAGGGGTTCTAAGAGAACACCGTCTTTAGTTGAAGCAATGCCGATATATCCATCTTTACGGATTTCAAATGACTCTGAGGGAATAATTCCAAAATTTGAAAAAGGATTATAACCTGAATTACCTATCGAATCATAATTTACAGGAATAATGATTTCTTGTTTTTCTTTAGAAAATATGCCTAATTGACTATCTCTCTCGATTTTATAAAACCATTCATTCTCATTAACAATAGCATAGACGATGCCATTGATCAAATCCCATAGTGTTTTATGCTCTGAGTCAATCTTGAAACTATTTGAATTCATATTGCGAAGTTACGCATTTTCTGCGAGACTTTGGCTATCAGATGACTACAAAAATACTTACAAGTACTTGAATACATCAATCATCATCGAAGCGACTCATGTTGGAAGCTCGGATGTTGTCGGCAACAGCTATGTAAGGTTTCATCGCTTTATAATCGGAATGACCAGTCCATTCCATTACGACATTGACAGGGATTCCAAGTGCAAGAGCCTTACAAATGAAAGTCTTTCGTCCTGTATGGGTTGAAAGGAGCTGATACTTTTTATATATGGTGTCAACACGGTCATTCCCACGATACTGTGTTATCCTTACAGGTGTGTCGATACCTGCGAGTTCTCCAAGCTCCTTGATATAATCATTCATCTTCTGATTGCTGATTACAGGAAGTACGCGACCGTTCTTAAACTCGCAGTCCTTGTATTTCTCAAGTATAGCTCGGCTATGCTTGTTCAGTTCAACTGTGATGGTGTCAGCGGTCTTCACGGTCGTAAACTCAATATGATTTTCACGCACATCGCTCTTACATAGATTGGCAACATCAGAATATCGCAGACCGGTGTAACAGCAAAAGATTAGTACATCGCGCACCCTTTCAAGATAGGACTTGTTTACCGGAATTTGAAACGAGGTCAACTTTCCAAGGTCTTCATCAGTAAGGAAGATCACCTTTGTCTGAGTGGATTTGAGTTTGGGTTTGAAGGAGAGAAAAGCCCTATTATCATTATACCCTTTCTCGTAAGCCCAACGAAGAAACCATTTAAGATATCCGAACTGTTTTCCTATTGTACTGTTGAGCATGTCGCATTTATAACGGAAATGGTCAACAAGATCGTTAAGTCCCGTTTCTGAAAATGTATCAAAGGAAATTTTCCCACGTTTGAATTTTAGAAGATGATTCTTTAATGCTGTAAATTTCTCAAAAGTCGCACTTGTCCAATCATTCTTGCGTCCACATTCTTTTGTAAACTCATCATATATCTCCCAAAAGTTTTTTTGAGGCTCAGGCTCCGGATTCTGTTGAATCTCAGAACGAGCAACGGATATTCGGGCATTGAACTGTTCTTTTACCTGCGCAGGGAGGGGCATGACCTCCTGCAGTTCATATTCTTTGAATACAGCATCATCACCCGGGAAAACCACCTCTTCCAATGAAATATCATATGTATGATTAACGTCATCATGAACCCATCGGCCAAG
>OGXX01002577.1_pt1 | contig 16265 bp, 14 predicted proteins | sample 1576301 | NCBI WGS metagenome assembly OGXX01 (sample SAMEA3541469, study PRJEB24748) | human gut metagenome | biome: human gut; feature: human-associated habitat; material: faeces | place: China | collected 2012
GGCCGTACATGGCCTTGATGAGCGTCTCAAGCGTGCCCTTGAGATCGGCCATCGTCAGGCCCTTGTCCACGGCGAGCGCCTCGACCTGATGGAAGACCGGCGTGTGGGTCGCGTCGAGCTCGTCCGTGCGGAACACACGGCCGGGGCACGCGATGTACAGCGGCACACCATGGGCGATGAGCCCGCGGACCTGGTCCGATGAGGTCTGCGTGCGCAGCACCATGTTGGAGCCCACGAACCCGGCTGCGTCCTTGGCCTGGTTGCCTTTGACATAGAACGTGTCCTGCATCTGGCGTGCCGGGTGGTCGGGGCCGAAGTTCAGCGCGTCGAAGTCGAACCATTCGGTTTCCACCTCGGGGCCGTCGGAGATCTGCCAGCCCATGCCGACGAAAAAGTCCTCGACGTCTTCCATGAGCTTGGGTAGCGGGTGGCGCGCGCCGAGCGGATTGCGGCGCACAGGCAGCGTCATGTCCACGGTTTCGGCGGCCAGTTCGCGGGCTTCCTCCTGGGCCTTCACCTCGGCTTCCTTCGTGCCGTAGGCGCGGCCGAAGTCGGCGCGCAGCTTGCCCATGAGCTTGCCGGCCTCTTTCTTCTGGTCCTTGTCGAGCGAGCCGATGGCCTTGCTGGCCATCGTCATTGCGGACTGGGCGCCGGCGTATTGCGTCTTGATCGCCTTGAGCTCCTCCATGCTGGAGGCCTGTGCTATTGCGGCGATGCCTTCGGCAACCGCTTTGGCCACCGCATCGGCATCAAATTGTGTGCCTTGTGCCACGAGATACCTTTCCGTCACATGCATCGGAGACGCGAAAACGCGTCATTCCAACGATTTACCGACTTCACATTCTTTCAATACGACTCGACATAGCCAAGGTCATGAGCATCACCGCGGCGCTTGTGCCGAGGTTGAGCGATTCGGCCTTGCCGTAGATCGGGATCGAGGTGATGATGTCCGCCCGGTCGAGCAGGCCGGGCTCGAGACCGCGGGCTTCGTTGCCGAACAGCACGGCGATCGAGCCGTCGAGCGCGGCGCCTTCGCGCACCACGTCGGGCAGGCTTTCCGGCGGCTGGCCTTCCGTGCCGTAGACGTCGGCGGCCATGACGGTGGTGGCATGGTTGGCGCAGAACGCGAAGAACCCATCCTCGTCCATCGCGAGCACCGGCAGGTGGAACAGCGATCCGGTCGTGGCGCGGATGACCTTCGGATTGAACACGTCCACGCATGAGCCGACCATGACCACGGCATCACAGCCTGCGGCGTCGGCGCTGCGGATGACGGTGCCCGCGTTGCCGGGGTCGCGCACCTGCCAGAACGCCGCGATGAACGGATGCGGCGTGGACGGCGACTGGGTGAGCTGCGCACGGCACGCCTCGAGGTCGCCCACGGCCACCACGCCTTGCGCGTCACGGCTGATATGCGCCACCACATCGGCCGTGGCCTTGTGCACGTAGATGCCCTCCCCCATGGCCAGTCCCGCGAGCGAGGCGACGGTGGGGTTGGCGAACCCGGCGTCGGGTTCGGTGCCGTCCACGGCCACATAGAGGTCACGCACCACGCCAGGCTGCCAGGTGAGTGCCTCGCGCACCGCCTGGGGGCCTTCGATCAGGAACCTTCCGCTGCGTTCACGGTGTTTGCGGGAGGCAAGGTCGGCGGCGCGTCGTACACGTTCCGCTTTCACATTGGTCATCACGGTTGCATCAATCGGCATACGCCCACCCTACCGCCAGCGAGGGGCAACCGCATACCACCCCACCATCCACCCGTTTTCAGAGAACTCCCAGTAAGTGTTCAGCGCGCGGCCACTGAGTACCGAGCCGAATCGCAGCGGCGTCAAAGCGCAATCACACCAGCGCTGATTACGCTGCGGGCATATGCCCTGAGCCATTCCCGGCAACGGAAAGGCGCAGGCCAGCAACACCCACCCATTGATTTTGCAAAGGAACCAACCATGTTCATCGTCAGGAACGCACTGCACAATGTGGTGCGCAACAAAGGCCGCAACGCGCTGATGATCATCATCGTCGCCATCATCACCGCGGCCGCGACCGTGGCGCTCGCGATCGTGCAGGCGGCAGAACGCGCACGCACATCGGCCTTGGACGACACCACGATCAGCGCGCAGATCTCGATCGACCGCGGCGCGATGATCGGCAAGACGCGCGACGCACAGTCCGGCGGCGCGGACATGCAGGCCATGCGCGAGTCGATGGCCAGCAAGCAGCTCGACCTCGACGACTATCAGAAATACGACAAATCGGAGTACGGCGTCGCATCGTCGTATTACACCGAGACGGCTTCGGCAGCCGCCGTGGACGACGGCGTCGAACCAGTGGATTCCAACGGCACCGTGACAAACCAAGAGGACCAGTCGGCCACGGAGCAGAACCAGTCCGGAGAGCAGCCCCAGTCCCCCGGCGACGACCGCGCGGGCGGCATGCCGGACGCCGGCGGCGGCAAAGGCGGCATGATGATGACGACGGGCGACTTCTCGCTTGTCGGGTTTTCGTCGGACGAGGCGATCGCGAACGCTCCCAACGGATCGTTCACGATGGATTCGGGCCAGGTGTTCGACTACGGCACCGACGATGACGGCGATGTGATCATCTCGAAGACGCTCGCCGACGCCAATGACCTGTCGGTCGGTGACACCTTCAAGGTCGCCGACATCACCGACGATACCAAGACCTACACGCTCACCATCGTCGGCATCTACAGCAACACCACCGAGAACACGATGCCGATGGGAGGCCCCATGGCCTCCACCGCGAGCGACCCCGCGAACGCGATCTACACGTCGGTGTCCACGCTCGATGCGCTGGGCCTGACCGGTGGCAAGACGATCGAGATCACCGATGCACGCGGCAACACCCGCGAGACGCAGGCGACGCAATTGAGCTACACCTATGTCTTCAACGGCAAGGCGCAATACGACCGGTTCGTCGCCGACGTCAAGGCGAATGGCCTGGGCAATGAATACACCGTCTCGTCCGCCGACGTGGAGCAGTACGAGGCGAGCCTCGTGCCGTTGAACAACCTGGCCACATTCGCGAAGACTGCTGCTCATCGTCGTGCTGTGCGTTGGCGCGGTCGTGCTCGTCGTGCTCACCATCTTCAACATCCGCGAACGCAAATACGAGATCGGCGTGCTCACCGCGATCGGCGTGAAGAAAGCGAAGGTGGCCGCGCAGTTCGCCATCGAACTGCTCGCCGTGACCGCCATCGGCCTGGCGCTTGGCGTCGGCGTCGGCGCCGCCGTCTCGGTCCCCGTATCGAACTCGCTGCTCGCGTCGCAGGTCGAGGCGCAGGCCACGCAGCAGCAACAGCAGCGTGCGCAGTTCGGCCGTGACATGCAGCCGCCGAGCGGCGTCGGGCAGGATGGCGCAACCACAGGCGAAGGAAGCCTGTCGGAGGCGCCGAAGGACGACAACGGCGCCCCGCAGCAGTGGGGACATGCCACGCAGATGGTCTCCAAGGTCAACGCCACAGTGAACTGGGCCACAATCGGCTGGATGCTGCTCATCGGCATCGGCCTGACCCTGCTCGCCTCGCTTGTGGCCGCCGTGTTCGTGATGCGTTACGAGCCCCTGCAGATTCTGGCCGACCGCTCCTGAGCGCACACCACCCACACCCAACATCACGAGTAAGGATTGTCACCATGGCACAACCATCTTCCGCACCATCATCGAACACATCCCCAACCGCCACCCCGATCCTCGCGTTGGACGACGTGAGCTACACCTACACCAAGAGCGGACCCGACGTCATCAGCCATATCAGCCACGACTTCGCCGCAGGGCAGGTCATCTCGATCGTCGGACCTTCGGGCGCGGGCAAGACCACCCTGCTCTCGCTCATCAGCGGTTTGACGACGCCGACCGGCGGCGCGGTGCTCTTCGAAGGACGCGATCTGGCGTCGATCGACCGATACCGGTACCGCAGCCGCGATATCGGCGTGATCTTCCAAAGCTACAACCTGCTGCCCGGATTGACCGTGCTGGAGAACATCATGCTCACGATGGACGCCTCGGGCAAACGGTTCGACCGTCCCAAACGCGAGATCGCGCTCGACCTGCTCAAGCAGGTGCATCTGCCCGAGCGGTATGCGGACGAGCGCATCCTGCACCTGTCGGGCGGCGAACAGCAGCGCGTGGCGATCGCCCGCGCGCTGAGCGACGACCCGCGGGTGATCATCGCCGACGAGCCGACCGGCAACCTCGACCCGGCCACGCAGGACGACATCATGCGCATCTTCCTCGACCTTGCGCACCAGCAGGGCCGTTGCGTAATCATCGTGACGCACAGCCCGCAGATCGCCAAGATGTCCGACGCGGTGCTGCGGCTGGCCCCGGCGCAACGGTAGGTCAGTTGCCGAAGAACGAGAATGTGCCTGCGCATAGGGCGGCCGTGAGCGCGGCCACCGGAATGAGCAGGCAAACCACAAGGAACCAGTGGTCACGCGCGCGCACCACGCTGACGCGCGCGTGGCTGCGCGGCTCGTCGGAGCCGAACCCGCGCGCCTGCATGGCCACGGCGAGCGTGGTGGAACGGCGTATCGACAGCACGAGCAGCGCGAAGGCCTGCGGGAAGAACGACTTGAATTTGCTGTCGTCGCCCAGTCCGCGCGACCGGCGCGACGCGGTGAGCGCGGCCCAGTCGTCCTGCAGCACGGAGAACAGACGCATGCCGGCGAGCCCGCCGTACACGAACCGGTCGGGCAGGTGCAGCAGCTGGCTGAACCCGTCCGCCAGATCGGTCGCGTCGATGCCGAGCACGGCGATGATCGCGGGAATGCCGATCGCGAGGATGCGCAACGCCGTGGCGAGCGCCAGTTCGGCGGACCGGTCGGTCACGGTGATCCACCCCCAGTGCCACCATGTGCTGCCGCCCGATTTGCCGTACAACAGCACCGCCAAGGCGGATCCGGGCGCGCCGATGAAGATCGGCCACGTGGAGCGCACGATGCGCCACGGCGTGAACCCGATGGCCATGAGGATGAGCACCTCGAGCCCGAGCGCCACGCTCGCGGAGACCCAGTCGAGGCTCAGCAGCAGCGGCAACGACGCCAGAAACGCGCCGCCCAACCGGTAGACGGGGTTGATCGAGGCGAGCAGGGGCGACCGGCTCGACGGTTTGATCGTGTCTTCGCGCTCGTTGACCGCGCTGACCTCGATGTCGGTGGCGTGCGCGGCGGGCGCGGCCTGCAGGTCTGGCTCATACACGGACTGCGGAGCCGCAGCCCATTCGCCGCGCGCGTCGTGCGGCACGAGTTCGACGACGCGCGCGCCGAGCGCGGTGACGAGCTCGCGGTCATGCGTGACGACGATGATGCTGACGCCGTCGGAGCGCAGGGAGTGGATGAGGCGCACGATCTGCATCCATGTGCGCCGGTCCTGCCCGAAGGTCGGTTCGTCGAGGATCAGCACGCGCGGCGCGGCAGCGAGCGCGGCGGCCACGGTCAGGCGCCGCTTTTCGCCGCCCGACAGTGTGTAGGGGTTCATCTGCGCGTATTGGTCGAGGTGGAACCGGCGCAGCAGCTCCATTCCGCGCTCGCGGGCGGTGGACTCGTCCACGCCGGTGCGTGTGGGCCCGAGCATGACCTCGCCAAGCACGCTCGAGCAGGCGAACTGGTGTTCGGGGTTCTGGAAGACGTAGGAGATCCGTGAGGCGAGCTGGCGTGACGTCCAGTCGACCGGCCACGGGTGCTGTGTGTCGGGGGCGAGCGCCGCGCCGGCGACGACGCGTCCGGTGACGGGTTCGAGGAGCCCGGCGAGGGTGAGCGACAGTGTGGATTTGCCGGCGCCGTTCGCGCCGACGAGCGCGGTGATCTGCCCGGGGCGGAATGCGAGGTCGATGTGCTCGGCGATGGCGTTGCCGCCCCGGCCTATCGCCAGGTCGTCGGTCGTGAGTACGGGTTCGCCTGTGCCGTCGGACGGTTCGTATGCGGGCTCGTCCTCGGTGCGGATGCGCGTGATCTCGTCTTCGGCGCGGCGGAACCGTTCGGGCACCCAGATGCCGAGCTGCGCGAAGTCGAGTGTGGGGTCGGTGAACACCGCTTCGGGTGTGCCGTCGGCCACGACCACGGTGTTGCGGAACGTGCTGCGGTCGATCTCCTCTTCGAACCCGCGCTGCTCCACTTGGCGCGTGTCGTGTTCGGTTTCCAATCCGAGCACGACGACGCGGTCGATCATGTCGACCCACCGGTCGGCGCGGTGCTCGACGAGCACCATCGTCGCACCGGTGCGCGTCAGCACATCACCCACGGCGCCGACGATCTGCGCCACGCCGTCGGGGTCGAGGTTGGCGGTCGGCTCGTCGAGCAGCAGCACACGCGGTTGCATCGCGAGCGCGCCGGCCAAGGCGAGCCGCTGCATCTGGCCGCCGCTCAGGTGCATGACCGAGCGGTCGAGCTGCAGGCCGCCCATGCCCACCGCGTCGAGTGCGGCGTCGACGCGCGGCCAGATCTGCTCGCGTGGCACGTCGAGGTTTTCCGGACCGAACGCCACATTGTCTCCGAGACGCTGGAATATGGCCTGCGCCTCCGGATCCTGCAGCACGAGTCCCACGGCGCCGCGCGCGGCGTGTGTTTCGACGCCGCCGATGAGGATCTCGCCTTCGGTGACGCCGCCGTCCGCGTCTTCGACCTGCACGCCGGTGTCTTGCGCCGCGGTCTGTGCGGCGGATTCGTCGCCGAGCAGGCCGGCCACGCCTTCGAGGATCGTGGATTTGCCGATGCCGGAAGCGCCCAGCAGCAGGACGCGCTCGCCGGCGTTGATCGTGAGGTTGAGCTTGCGCACGGCGAAATGGTTGCGTGAGGCATGCCGGTAGCCCCAGTCGTGGAACTGTATCGAAGCGGCGTGTGGCGTGGGTGCTGGAGTGGTCATGGATGTTGCGGTTCCTTTGCGGTGGTGGATATGCCGATGCCCCGGCGCGTTTGGCCGGGGCATCGGAGTTGGGTCAGCGGGTGCGGTTGCGCACCATGCGGCCGGAGGCGAAGTTGTCGAGCGCACCGGTCTTGGCGATGCCGATGTAGAGGTACCACATGGCGATGCCGGCGAAGACGAGTCCCGAAAGCACGGTCGTGATCAGGTAGACGATGCCGTAGGAGCCGTTGAGGTCGATGGCCTGCAGGTGGGTGAAGAACGAGTACGCCCAGCATCCCAGGCCGCTGAGTGCACCGGAGAACATCATGACCGGCAGGTTCCATTTGCGGTATGCGAACACGGCGAATGCGATTTCCGCGCACAGGCCCTGCACGAACGCGATCAGGAACGTTTCGACCCCACCCCACATGTTGCCCATGAGCGCCTCAAGCACGCCGGCGACGACTTCCGCATAGAGCGCAGCCCCCGGTTTGCGCACGATGACGGCGGCCAAAGGCCCGGCGAACAGCCACAGGCCGTTGAAGATGCCCGCGAGCCCGGGTACCACGGCTTCGAGCACGGACCACGGTGCGGCGCTGAAGAACGCCACGGCCCAGTAGATGAGGGCGGATGCGACACCGATGACCGAAGCCACGGCGATGTCGACCACACGCCATTTCAAAACGGGTTTTGCTTCCACAACCGAAGCAGACATAATGAGTGCCTTTCTCTTTCCTGTCCATATGGACGCCGGTGGGCGCCCATGGCGATAAGGCACGGGAAATTCGACGTCCGTGCGCCGGCATTGTCCGGATTCACGTTCAATCGGTCGAGGCTTGGCCTCTCTCAGCCGATGCGCCATGCGCATCAGCCCCCGTGTCGAGTACCGAGTCTAAGGCAGGCCGGGGACCGGACTCACAACCCGGGTCGCATATCCGGTTCAGCGGCGTTTGAAGAGGCGGAACAATTGCGACTGCCGCACACACAGGCCACTGGCGAGCGCCGCAAGCACCACGGCGCACAGCAACGCCAGTGGGGCACGGCATGTGGTCGCGATGACCACCGCGGTGTCCCCGACGGCCATGCGCACACCGTAGGCGGCGATGAGCGCGCATGAGCCCGCCGTGGCCAATCCGGCCCATACGAGCGTCTCCACGCATATGCCGAGCAATTGCGCCGGCTTTGACTCCCCCGAATGCAGCGCGGCGGCGTATTCGAGCCTGCGCATGCGCACGGCGATCACACCGATGGCAAGGCCCAGAAGCGCCGCGAGGAACGGGATCCAACGGGTGGTGCGCGCCATGTAGGTGGCGTAGGGGTCGTAGTGCGCGTCGAAACCCTTGTTGAGCGCGACCACACCGGCTTGGTTCTGCCCATTGCCCACACGCAGTGTGGCGTACAGCAGGTTGCTCGCCGGTTCCGAACGCGGCCATTGGCGTATCCAGCATTCGTTGTAGTCGCCCAGGGAGGCGGCGCGTGGCACAAGGAACGCGTAGGCGAAACGGGTGTCACGACCATCGTTGGGCCATGGGTAGACGCCCGCCACGGTGGCATTGCCATGGTCCGTGGCCAACGTGGAGCCGACCGTGAGCCCGAAGTCACGCGCCACGTCGGTCGACACCCAGATCCCCGACGTGTCGATTGGCGAGGCGACGGCGCCGTTCGACGCGATGAGCGACAGCATGCCTTGCGTGACCTCGAACGATTGCAGGGCGTTGCTCGGCGTGGACAACGGCGTGATCTCCTCACCGGTGCGCACGGCGCCCGATTGCGCGATGGGAACGCCTGACGATTGGGCGAGACGGTCGCATGCACCACCGTCCACGGTGCCGCCGACCACCGTATCCACGTCGGCCATGGCCTGCACGCGTGCCATGGCCTCATGTTCCATCGCAACCACCGTGTAGGCTTCGTATCCCCCGAGCAGCATGCCACCAAGCAGCACGGCGACGAACAACGCCAATGCGTGCGCGTTGCCGGCGCCCACATTGCGCATCGCCTCGGAGAGTATCGACCTGAGCCTCATGTTCCCTCCCCTTTCACCCATTGGGCGCGTAGTGTGCAAGATCGACCACATGGTCGCAGGCGTCCCTGGTGTCAGGATCATGGGTGGCCACCAGCACAATCATGCCTTGGTTGGCGAGGTTGCCCAGCACGTGGCTCACCGAATGCGCGGTACGTGTGTCCAGTTGGGCCGTTGGCTCGTCCACAAGCAGCATGTCTGGCCGTGAGCACACGGCCCTCGCCAGCATGAGCCGTTGCGCCTCACCTCCGGACAGCTCGCTGAACCGCCGGCCGGCCGCATGGTCAAGATCGAACAGCCCCATCGCCTCCAAGGCCTGTGGTTCCGCTTCCTCACGGCTGAACCCCTTGGCGAGCAGCGGGAACACCACGTGGTCCAACGCGCTCCGTTGCGCCACACCCACCGGGTTCTGGAACACCCAGCCGGTCCGGGCGATGCCAATGCGCTCCACACTGCCTGCATAGGGCTTTTCCCAACCGGCCAGGATCGACAGCAACGTGGACTTCCCACATCCGGACGGCCCGCAGACCGCCACCGTCATCCCGGGGTCCACGGTCATGTCAAGATGTTCGAACAGCAGGTCGGTTCCGGGGAACCGGTGGGCCAGATCATGCACTACCAACCGCATGGCCGATCACCCGCACCGCAATGTGGCCAGCGTGGGGCCGATCAGCACATCATGCACGTCCTTGGCGTCCATGTGTTCAGGCTGCACAAGCGATGCGCCCAATTCGCTCGTGATGATGCGCACCGGTACCGTCTCGGGCGATTGCGTCGTGCCTGTGGCGATGCATGCCGACGCCCCATCGGTGCCGAACACGGCGCCGGCTGGCACCCGCAGTGTTTGGATGGCCTGGTTCAGCGTGAGCTGGGCGTCCATGCCCGCGGCCCGTTCTTCCGGTGTCTTGCCCTGGTAGCCTTCGGTGGCGGCGATCTGTGCGAGCAGACCGGCATCGGTAATCTCCGTGGAGCCTGCGGGCAGTGGCGCCGCAACGCCGAACACCGTCAGTGTGCGCTCCTTGTCGGAAGGGGACCCGTTGCGGATCGCGAGCTTCACCAACCCGCCCGGCACCATCCCCAATGCGGCTCCCGCTTGCACATTGCTGCCTTGGACCGCCGTCCAGTCCCGTACGTTCACCACATCCTCGGGAATCCACATGGTGTCCGAAAGACGCATGTCCATGTCCTCCGGCGCAACGCCGTCCGAATTGCCCACATCCACCATGAGCTGCCGCCACCCGTTGCCGGTGTTCCAGTTGTATTCCGCGGATTGTGGCACGCTGTCATACCCCAATCTGCCGAGCTCGTCGTTCAACGAGCGGACGTCCTCTCCCTTGTCCCCCACCTTGAGGTCGCGGTACAGGGGCGTCGCCGTATGCAGTGCCACGATGTTCCGGTCGTTGACCTGATAGGCGCGTGTGCCGGAACGCAGTTCGCCGTTTGCCCAGTTCTCGGTCACGGTGCCGCTGGCGTTGCCCAGCAGGTCGCGGTTGCCGGAGACCGTGGGCACCACGTTCACCTGTTGTGTGCCGGAGTACTCCTGCACACTGGCCGGCGCGGATTCCACCACGCTTGGGGCGCTCAACACCGAGGGCGCGCGGTCCGGCAACCACAATGCGCACGCCCCCACCGTGAGTGCGGCCACCGTGGCCGCCGTGAGCAACACCCACGTCAGTACAGGGGCGGCCCTGCGTGTGCCGTTCCGCTGCTGTTTCCTCGTCATGTCCCCTCCCCGGCTTTGATGGTATGCCACAGTGCATGTCCAGTCTCGCGCATGACTCCCTCGGGCGCAACCGGCATGCGCGCCGTGTGTATGCCCAATACCATCCCAGCATAGGGAACCGCACGGGATTTTCCACGCCAGAGGCATTGTTGTCGTCTTTAGATGACAGTAGGGAATCACTCGCGTGCCTTGTATGTCAAGAAGCTCCACGCGCAATCCGCATGCCCTACCATGGGGAACCATGCATCGCTCGATTACACGGTATATGCGCTCGTCATGGTCCGCGTTCCGGCATCCCACAGCGACCCAGCGTGTGCTTGTCGCCGTCTCATTGGTGGTGGCGGTGATGACCGTGCGGGAGATGGTCATCTATCCGGCCCATTATGCGGTGACTGCACTGCTTTCGGTGGTCCAGGTCATCGCCGTCTTACTGATTCCTGTCATGCCGTACCCCATGGGGTGCATCGGCTGCCTGGCCATGCTGATCGCCATGCTCATACCCGACCCATCCGGCGCCAGCATGCTGTTGGGCACGTGGGAATGCCTGTTCTGCATCGGCTATCGCAGCAAACATATCGCCAATCTTGTCTGGCCTGCGGCGGTCATCGCCATCAGGCTGTGGTTCTCACTCAACCTTCGCCTGCAACCCGACGCATACTTGTTCCTCCTCGCACTCTTTCTGCTGTGCTATGCAGGAGGCGCACTGCTCAAACAACGGCAGGCGATCATCCGCTCCGAGCATGATGCCCTGCTGCGCAAGCAAGCCGAACAACGCATCGCATTCGAGCGCCGTTGCACGAGCGCCGCATCGTTGATCCATGACTCGGTGACCAATGATCTGGTATATACGATCCTTACGCTGGACAATCTCATGTCGGATACCGACAACTCCGTGCTGCGCCAGATGCTAGGCGCAGTGCGAGACCGGTCATCGCAGACACTCAATCAGGTGCGTGAGGCCATTCGCGTCCTTGACGGCGATGAGTCGGCCATCGCGGCCGAAGAGGACCGCAATTTCACCTCGACGATACGGGAACAGGCGCGCGAAGGCGACCGCTATCTGGCCTCACTCGGATTCTCCGGCGCCACCCATACCGATCTCGCCACTGAGTGCACTGGCATTCCCGTCGGCCTGCGCAGGGTGATCCTGGGCGTGATGCGGGAACTGTACACGAACATCGCGGTTCACGCATCACAGCAGGGAACCTATGACATCCGCATGAGTGCAGACGGGAGCCGGTGTGTCATCGATGCGGTCAATGATGTCGGTGCAGCGACATTGCTGCCGGACAAGCCCACATCCCGGCACGGTCTTAACCACCACCGCCGCATCATCGAGTCGTACGGTGGTGATTTCCGCACCAACAGAGAGGATGGCGCGTGGATGCTCCATATCGATGTGCCCCGTTGTCTAATTGAAAGTGCAACACCTTTGTCGGACTTGTAAGTTTACCAGTTCGTCGACGAAGGCTTCGGCGGGTGTGCGGTATCCGAGCACGCGCATGGGCCGGTTGTTGATCTCGTCGACGATCTCCTGCACCTCTCGTGCCATGCCCATCGCGATTGTGCAGCGTTTGGGCAGGTAACGGCGGATCATGCCGTTGCGGTTCTCGTTGCTCGCCCGCTGCCAGCTGGAGTACGGGTCGGCGAAGTAGGTGGCCATGCCCAGTTCGTCGCGCAGCCGTGTGTGGCGCGCGAACTCGGTGCCGTTGTCATGCGTGACGCTGATCCTGACGCCGGCGGGCAGCGCGCGGAACATCTCCAATTGGGCTCCGACGCTGGCGGCGGCGCTCTTGTCCGCGATGATGCGCGCCATGAGGAACCTCGTCTTCCTTTCGACCTCGGTGTGCAGGTTGGCACCGGACCCGATGACGCTGTCCGCTTCCCAATGGCCGAACACGCCCCTGTCATCGGCCTCCTGCGGGCGTTCGTGGATGGGCACGCGTCTGGGGATCGCGAAGCGCGACACCTTGCGCCCCCTGCGTCTGCGCCGGCGCCGGTGGCCGCGCGGCAGGCAGCGGGCCCATCGCTCACGTCGCCGCCTGTCGGCGTATATCCACCGGTAGATGGTCTCCGGACATACACGCATGAGCCTGTCGTCCGGCCACAGGACGCGCAGCCTGCCGCTGATCAACAGCGGCGACCAGCCGCATCCCAGCCATGCGGCCACCTGCGCCCACAGGCGCCCGTACGACAGGCGATGCGGCTTGCGCGGCTTCATCCTGCGCCGGTCGGCCTTGCGCTGCGCGGGTCCGGCGATGTAATAACGCCCGGTCCACGGTCCCGTCTTCAGGCGTTTTGGCCTGTATGGCCGGTACGAATCGTTCTCGTTGGACGGGAACCACGTGTTGCGCTTGATCTCCCTGCCGATGGTGGACGGGCTACGACCGAGCATCGCTCCGATCGCCCGTATGCCGGTGCCGTTGCCGATCTCGATCTGGATGATCTGGCGTTCCTCTTCCGACAGGTGCGAATATACTGCTCCCATAGGTGCAACATCCCTCCGGACTGGTTTTCTGGATAATTACCAATCTACCGGGTGTTGCACTTTCAATTAGACAACGGGTGCCGTTGAAACCACCTTCTCCATTGGTATGATGGGGGCATATTCAGAAGGGGGAATAATGCACTATCGGGGAAAACATATCAGAATCGGGATCGTGGACAACGATGCCCTCGTCTTGGGGGCCTTGCAGTATGTGATGCGTACCTGTCTGCCGCAGAGCGAGGTTATCTGGAGGGAGACCGACGGGAACAGGGCGGTCTCCCTCTGTTCGACGCCAGCCACCACACCGGACGCGCTCATCGTTGACGCCTCCTTGGAAGGCATGACCGGAAGCGAAGTCTGCCGGTGCATCCGTGCCAACGATGCCGAGATCGTACTCGTGGGAGTGACTTCGTTCATCCTTGCCCGCTTCCATGACGCAATGCTGGACGGTGGGGCGCAATGCCTGCTGCCCAAGGACAACCCGCAGACCATCTGCCAAGCCGCCATAGCGCTCTGTGAAGGCCGAATACCCCGCGACGCGCGTTTCTCCACGGAAAGCGCAGCCGAAGCCCACCGGCGTCTCAGCAAGGAACAGCAGGTGAATCCAGTTCGTACGGTCATGCTGTCACCGCGCGAAAAAGAGGTCATGACGTGGATCGATCTGGGCAAGACATCACTCTGGATCGCCAAACGGCTCAACACCTCCGAATCCACCATCAAAACCTATGCGCAACGCATCTACACAAAACTGGGCGTGCACACAAAGGTCGAGGCGATCATCGCATGGCGCAACAGACGGGGCGAATAAGGATGTGTAGTCTTTTGCCGACATGATACCGCTGGTTCTCTGCGACCATCCTTGAAAAAGGTACAGTGAAAGCGTGCTCAATGGAGAGCACAGAATCTATCCAAGGAAATGAGGGCATCATGCACCGTCATACCAAGAAACTGGTCGCCGCGCTCTGCGCACTGCTTGCGATGGTTTTCTCCGCGACAACGGTTCTCACCGCAAACGCGGCAGAAGCCACTTACCGCCCAAATACCAATGTGACCAAATGGGAAGGAGATCTTCATCTCGAGCTCATTGTTAACGACATTCATTCTCACGTCTCTGTGCGCTCATATGCCCGGCCGTCGGGATCCTGTAAAGCAGCTCAAGACTTCCAGTACATTCTTGATCAATCCACAGTGGCAGGGACCGCCTGTTTTGCAGTTATTAAAGCAGCGCGACCGGTTGTATCCCAAGGAGATTACATCTGGTACAGAGTCTAATCATCTATCATTTTTCCTCAGCACATATTGAGGGAGCTGGAAATCAGGATTCCAATATCCAGCTCCCTCATTTTGGTACGCAAAGGATCCTCATGAAAAGCATTCGCAGAACCCTTTCACTGATTACTATCATCACTTGTGTTATATCTATGACGGCCTGTTCAAAAGGCGACGCCACGTCTAATAACGGCATATCAGGAGCAGACACAGGAAAATTTGCAAGCGGAATGACCGACCTCATCGATTCATTGGTTGAGAATGACCAATACGATGAGTCACAGAAGAGAGTCCTGCGTGCTGCGTTGCAGCACGATGGGGAGATTCCGTATGCTTCCTACAGCGCGGCATGGGAGTCCTATAGGCAATGCTTGGTAGATAAGGGGTACACCAAGCCACCGCAGAACCTCATCAACGGCATCTACTTCGCACCAGCATATGTTTCAAGCGAAGGTCTGACGGAAGAGCAAAACCGCAAACTGAATGATGACATCAACGCATGTCGAGACGCGCGGGTCGCCGCCATCGATTTAGTGTACCGGACGAAACTCGGCAACCCTGAGTTCTATGGTGATCCCGAGGTGGCTTTAGTCGATTGCCTGCACCGCAAGAACCTGGTGCCGCAGAACTACACGATCGACCAATACCGGAAGGAGTCCGGCCTGTATATGAATGATACGAGCGAACACGCATTCGACCGGTTCAGCTTCGACATCAACGACAGCGACACGCTCACCTGCATGGCCACAACCGCACCGACACTTCTCCAACCCCGGTTGGAGATATGGAAACCACTGGGATAATCGTTTTTGGGGAAAATAAAGGCTTTCACCACCATCGCAGCATCTAATTATCTGTGAACACGAGGAGGCATCTTGAGGAACACGTATAGGATACTGTCAACAATCACGGTATTCGCTTGCATCGCAAGTCTGTCATCCTGCTCAAAGAATACCACTGAGTCCAATGCTGGGATGGCAGGAGCTGACACAGGTCAGTTCGCAAGCAGCATGGATGACCTCATCAATTTCTTCCTTGACAGTGACCAATACGATGAGTCGCAGAAAGAAGTCCTACGGGCTGCGCTGCAACACGATGGGGAGATTCCGTATGCTTCCTACAGCGCGGCATGGGAGTCCTATCGGCAGTGTTTGGCGGATAAGGGGTACACTAAGCCACCCAAAAATCTCACCAACGGCATCTACTTCGCACCCACATATGTATCAACTGAAGGCCTAACCGAAATACAAAATCGTAAATTGGATGATGACATTGATGAATGTCAAGATTCACGGGTTTACGCTGTTGATTTGGCATACCGGACACGGCTCGGCAATCCCGAGTTCTATGGCGATCCTGAAGTGGCTTTGGTCGATTGCCTGCACCGCAAGAACCTAGTGCTGCAGAACTACACAATGAACCAGTACCGGAAAGAATATGACTCCTATATGAACGATACGAGTGGAGGTATGCCCGAGGATTGGTTCAGTTTCGATTTCAACGACAGTGCTGCGCTCTCCTGCCTTGCGGCGAACAAGTCACCCCTCATCCAACCCCGGTTGGAGATATGGAAACCACTGGGCTGACAGGGCGGCCTATTCAGCCTCCTGCAGCGGAACAAACGCCTTTGTACGCCATTGAGTCCCTTCGGCTGAACTTTCCAATGTGCCGCCGAGCTCGCGGATCACGGTGGTGAGGGACTGCAACCCACTGCCGCCATATTCCACCACTTGGCCCTCGTCGGCGATGGTGTTGTGCGCATCCATGCGGATGCCGTCTGCACTGATGGCGATGGCCACCTCATATGGCTGTGCGGAATCGGCGTGTTTGAAGATGTTCGTGTAGATCTCATGCACCACCATCAAGGCGACCGACGAGGTCTGGAGGACGCGCGTTGTGGCCGC
>OGXX01002581.1_pt1 | contig 16238 bp, 13 predicted proteins | sample 1576301 | NCBI WGS metagenome assembly OGXX01 (sample SAMEA3541469, study PRJEB24748) | human gut metagenome | biome: human gut; feature: human-associated habitat; material: faeces | place: China | collected 2012
TTATATTGTGAGTTCTGGTTCGAATTGTGTTATTATTGATCCTGGAGATGAACCAAAGCGTATTATGGAAGAAACAGCACAGTTAGATGTTAAAGGAATTCTTATTACACATGGCCATTATGATCATATTGGCGCAGTAAATGAATTAAGAGATTATTATCATACAAATGTCTATGCAACAGAAGATGCAAAAGATATGATGCTTGACTGGGATGAGAATCTATCAGTGATGCTTGATGGAGAGAAGTATATTGTTGATGGTGTTAAAGTAATTAAAGATAGTATCACTTTAGGTGAAATGAAGTTTGAAATATATGAAACACCTGGACATGCAAAGGGAAGCTGTCTCTATTACTATGAAAAGGAGAATGCATTATTTACAGGTGATACACTATTTAAAGGTGGCTGTGGAAGAGTTGATTTTCCTACAGGAGATAAGTTCTCTTTATTAAAATCTTTATCTCGTATAAAGAATCTTGAGTTAGATGCAGATGTATATCCTGGCCATGGACCAGAGTCAACTCTCTCTTTTGAAAAGAAAAATAACCCATTTTTGTCTTTTTAAGGTAAAAACGGTGTTGTTTAAAGTGAAATATAAAGAATGTAAATATTTAGGTATATAATGTTTTTGAAGTGGATTAAAACTATATGATTTTTCCTCATGTATATGAGTTCTACATTCTCGTTGTCCATTTCAATTGTCCTCTATGCCCTGAAATAGAGGACTTTTTTTGTTGGCAATTAATGCGCTTTCAATTATAATAAATGATGGAGGTTTAAAAGATGAAGAAGTTAATACGTATAATTCTTGCTTTGGTTATAGGTTCTACTCTTATTGGATGTTCTTCTAAGTCAGGAGGTACTATTGATTTAACGAGTAATATTAAAGTATCAATCAAAGGGTTTAATGGAAAAGGAGAAGTTTATATCGATAATAATACAAAGTACGATAAAACGAATTCAGACATTAGAGACTTCGTAGCTGATATAGAATATACTTTAGAGAATGGAACAAATGGTGCTCTTTCTAATGGTGATGAAATTACTATTAAAGCGAAATATTCTCAATCTAAGGCAAAAGATTTAGGCTTGACTATTAAGAATCCGACTAAGAAGGTTAAAGTATCTGGATTAAAGGATTTATTAACAGGCTATTATGATTGTGAAATCAAAGTAAAGAACTATGGTTCAATTAAATTAAAGTTAGATGCGAATATTGCACCTATTACAGTGAGCAACTTCGTAGGTCTTGCGAATGATGGTTTCTATAATGGGTTAACATTCCATCGTATTATTAAAGGATTCATGATTCAGGGCGGTGACCCTAATGGTGATGGTACTGGAGGATCTAAACAGACAATTAAAGGTGAATTCACTGCAAATGGTGTTGATAATCCTTTAAAGCATACAAGAGGTGTTATTTCAATGGCTAGAAGTCAGTCATATGATAGTGCGAGCAGTCAGTTTTTTATTATGCATGAAGATACACCTTCATTAGATGGTCAATATGCAGCATTTGGCTGTGCTTATTCAGGTATGGATATTGTTGATAAGATCTGCGAGGATGCAAAACCGACAGACGACAATGGAACAATCCCGTCAGATCAGCAGCCGGTTATTGAGAAGATTACCATTACAGATTAAGTAAAACAGAAATCGAAGTATAAGTGCCCGGAGAACAAACAAAAATTGAAGAAAAGGCATAACAAGAAGCAGCAGGAGAGATATGAAAAATCTTTTCTGCTGCTTTTTGGAACAGATACAGTTAATTTTTAATTATCAGCACTGGTATCGGTGGGTTGTTGGGGCGATTATAATATTCGCTTTTGATTACCAGATATTGATGGGGATCAAGGTTTTTCAGCCAGTCAAGGATCTGATCCCGCTCTTCAAATCCGGAATCGCCGCCACTGTAGATGCAAAGAGAAATCATTCCGCCTTTTTTCAGAAGGGTTAAAGCCTGGGTCAATGCCTGAATGCTGGTTTTACCTCTGGTTGCAAGTGAATGATCTCCTCCGGGAAGATAACCAAAATTAAATACAATGCAGCTTACACTGTCTGGTGTGGCATATTCTGCCATATTTGCGTGAGATTCCAGAAGCAGTCTGTAATTTTCCGGAACATGTCCGGCGTTCAGTCTCTTTTGGGTTGCAGTCAGTGCCTGCTCCTGAATATCAAAGGCAAGAACCTTTCCTGATTCTCCGCATAGCTGCGAAAGCAGAAGCGTATCATTTCCGTTTCCCATTGTAGCATCAATACAGAAGTCTCCTTCCTGTACCTGCTGTCTGATAAAAGCTGCGCACCATTGCGTGATCTGATAATTCTTCATATATTCCTATATTCCTCCACAAAGTCATACACCGGATTTATATGTTGATATCAGTATATTATAGTAATCCGGTCTGTCAGTTAAGTCAGGTAGAGTCCAGTGCAAATTATGGATATCTGACTGATTATTATTATAATGCAGGAAATCTTTATAAACAACGGTTAAGTGTAATCTTGCTGAGGTTCACCGTTACTGTTCACACACCACTATCCCGCGAGGTGTTTTGGCATGAATACGCCAAAATTCCGAGACATACGAGCCAAAATTCCATCCAAGATTGTTTCGCAAATAAAACAAATCACTTATTGCATTTTTGATAATAATTAGTCTATAATAAATAGAATTGTAAAAGTCAGAATCCTGTTATCAAAGATGAATTATGATAGATTTTGACATGTAAGTATAAAGACGTAGAAACAGCCAGAAATAATATGGTTCGGAGAAAGAGGTAAAGGAAAATGACACTGGAAGGAAAAACAGTATTACTGGGAGTGACAGGCAGCATTGCGGCGTATAAGATTGCATATCTGGCAAGCGCGCTGAAGAAACGCCATGCAGATGTTCATGTGCTGATGACAGAGAATGCCACGAATTTTATCAATCCGATCACTTTTGAAACTCTCACAGGAAATAAATGTCTGGTGGATACCTTTGACCGGAATTTTCAGTTTCAGGTAGAGCATGTATCGATTGCAAAGAAAGCAGATGTAGTGATGATCGCACCGGCAAGTGCTAATGTGATCGGAAAACTGGCACATGGGATCGCAGATGATATGCTTACTACTACGATCATGGCATGCAAATGTAAGAAATTCATTTCCCCGGCCATGAATATCAATATGTTTGAGAATCCTGTAGTGCAGGATAATTTAAAGATTCTGGAGCATTACGGATATGAAGTGATCGCTCCGGCGTGCGGATATCTGGCATGTGGTGACACAGGAGCGGGAAAAATGCCGGAACCTGAGACATTACTTGCCTATATTGAGCGCAAAGCTGCCTGTGAGAAAGATCTGAAAGGAAAGAAAATCCTTGTAACTGCAGGTCCTACACAGGAATCTGTTGATCCTGTTCGTTATCTTACCAATCATTCTTCAGGAAAAATGGGCTATGCTATTGCGAAAGCTGCCATGCTCCGCGGTGCAGATGTCACGCTGGTCAGCGGACGTACTTCAATTGAACCTCCCATGTTTGTAAATCTGATACCTGTTGTGACTGCAAGAGATATGTATGAAGCTGTAACTTCTGTCAGCAACGAACAGGACATCATTATTAAAGCTGCTGCTGTGGCAGATTACCGCCCTGCCAGGATTAGTGAAGAAAAAGTTAAGAAAAGTGACGGACAGATGTCCATAGAACTGGAAAGAACAGATGATATCCTGAAGTTTCTGGGAGAACACAAACGGGCCGGACAGTTTCTCTGCGGATTTTCCATGGAGACACAGAATGTGATCGACAATTCCAGAGCCAAGCTGGCAAAGAAAAATCTGGATATGGTGGCTGCCAACAATGTGAAAGTGGAGGGCGCCGGATTTCAGGGAGATACCAATGTACTGACATTGATCACACAGGATGAGGAAATCTCTCTTCCGCTTATGAGTAAAGAAGACGCAGCTTTTAGGATCCTGGATAAAATTCTTTCGCTGATGCAGGATTCTGTCTGTTAAGGGAACAGGACGATTAAGAAATTGGAGATAAATAATTATGATTTTAGCAATTGACGTTGGAAACACCAACATTGTAGTTGGATGTATTGATGACCGGAAAACATATTTTATAGAACGCCTTTCTACTAACCGTACAAAGACGGAACTGGAATATGCGGTGGATTTAAAGAATGTTCTTGATATCTATCATATAAAAAAAACAGAGATTGAGGGCTGTATTATTTCTTCTGTAGTGCCGCAGATCACAAATATTGTGAAACTTGCCGCAGAGAAAATTCTTAAGAAAAATGCAATTGTTCTCGGACCTGGTGTAAAGACAGGACTGAACATTATGATGGATAATCCGGGACAGCTTGGCGCAGATCAGGTTGCTGATGCAGTGGCAGGAATTGCCGGTTATCCGGTGCCGTTGATCCTTATCGATATGGGAACTGCAACCACAGCGTCTGTTGTCAACAGTAAGAAGCAGTATGTAGGAGGAATGATTCTTCCGGGTGTAGGGGTTTCCCTGGATGCACTTACTGCGAGGGCTTCCCAGCTCAGCGGAATCAGTATTGATGCGCCAAGACATGTAATCGGGAAAAACACGATCGAATGTATGAAGAGCGGGGTTCTTTACAGCAATGCAGCAGCTCTGGATGGAATCATTGACAGGATCGAAGAGGAACTGGGGGAGAAGGCAACTGTAGTGGCAACCGGTGGTCTGGCAAAGAAAATCGTTCCTCATTGTAAGAGAGAAATCATTCTGGACGAGGAACTTCTTCTGAGAGGTCTTCTGATCATTTATGAGAAAAATAAGTAAGAATGTATATGCATTCATATCAAAACAGTTCATCAGACATAAAACTGATGAACTGTTTTGTTTGCAGTAATTTATGGGGTTGCTATAAATGCATTATTTTAGAGAATTGCTATAAAAGGCAGAAATAAAATCAATAGGAAGCGGAGCAGTAAAAAGCATGACCTTTCCGGTTATAGGATGAGTAAACTCCAATTGATAAGAATGAAGGGGCTGACGGTTTATCCGACGGTAATCAGGATTATATAAATAATCTCCGGGCAGAGGATGCCCGATATATTTCATATGCACACGTATCTGGTGTGTGCGCCCTGTTTCCAGATGAAGTTCGGCCAGAGAATATTCTTTTCCTGCCGCCAGCCGTTCATAATGAGTTATTGCAGACTCCCCGGTTCCGAAATTTACTTCCCTGGTGATCACGGAGCCTTCCATTCGTGCGATAGGAGCGTTGATCGTTCCGGAGTCAGGAAGAAGCCCGTCTACAAGTGCGAGATAAGTCCTGAGAATCTGACGTTTTTTCATCTGAACTGACAGAATCGCTGCGCTGAGGGGATTTTTGGCAAGGATCAGAGCACCGGTGGTATCCCGGTCCAGCCGGTTGATACAGCGGTAAACAAAATCTTCTCCTTTTTCTGCAAAATACCAGGCGATTCCATTTGCCAGAGTATTTTCATAATTTCCCGCAGAAGGGTGCACAGGCATATCTGCAGGCTTGTTTATCACAAGGATATCCTCATCTTCATAAATGATATTCAAATCCATCTTTGTACGGATAATGTTTTCTCCTGATTCGGTTTCAGGAACAGTGACGATCAGATGATCCTGCGGTTTAAGCACTGATCGTCCGAAACCACGTTCACCATTGAGAATGATGGTGTTGGGAGTGTTCTTCATTGAGCTTAATATGTGGCGGGAAAACCCCTCTTTTTTTAGAAAGTCCAGAATCGTGACCGGAGTTGTATTTTCGGAGATAATATATTTAAGGATTCTTTGCATATGATCTGTCTGCTTTCTTGATTTGTATAAGATTTAAGAATTGCGGGCTGATATGCCCTGCCTTATTTTTAACAGATTTACTGTATCAGATTTTGAAGAACATAACAAGAACAATTATCAGATTTCATAAGAATGCTTAAAAAATACATTTTATTCTATTGCATCACAGAAAATTAAGCGTATAATCAAAAAAAGAAAATAGATTCAGGTGGAAAAAATGAAAGAACAGCAACATATTTTTACAAACAAAATGCTCCGAACCCTGTTGATACCGGTTATTTTTGAACAGGTACTGAATTCCCTGATGGGAACTGTGGATACCATGATGGTCAGCAATGTAGGCTCTGCTGCAATATCCGCGGTATCTCTGGTGGATTCCATCAATGTATTGGTGATCCAGGCGTTCTCAGCGCTGGCAGCAGGCGGTGCAATCCTCTGTTCACAGTACATAGGTCAGAAAAATCATGAAATGGCAAATAAATCAGCAAGACAGGTATTATTTATCATTACTGCCATATCTGTAGCAGTGACTGCTCTGTGCCTGCTGTTTCGTGTGCCGCTGTTAAAACTGATATTCGGAAAAGTAGAATCAGATGTTATGACTGCCTCTCAGGTGTATTTCTTCTATACGGCATTATCCTTCCCATTTATAGCACTTTATGATGCGGGAGCATCCATATTCCGGTCCCAGGGAAATACCAGAGGGCCAATGACAGTATCGGTTATTTCAAATGTGATTAATATCGGCGGAAATGCGGCGCTGATCTGGGGATTCAATATGGGAGTGGCAGGAGCTGCCATCGCAACTCTTGCATCCAGAGTCTTCTGTGCTGTAGTGGTACTCTGGCAGCTTCGTATGGACAGACAGCCTATTGTAGTCAGAAATTACAGACAGATCCGTCCGGATGGAAAAATGATCAGAAGAGTTCTGGCTCTGGGAATCCCGTCCGGCATAGAAAACAGCATGTTTCAGCTTGGAAAGCTGGCAATACAGTCTTCCGTATCTACACTGGGGACGGTAGCCATTGCAGCTCAGGCAATGACGAATATCCTTGAGAACCTTAACGGTATTGCAGCTATCGGTGTAGGAATCGGTCTGATGACTGTAGTAGGACAGTGTCTGGGAGCGGGCAGAAAGGATGAGGCAGTTTACTATATTAAGAAATTAAGTGTTCTTGCAGAAATCATTGTTGTTGCAAGCTGTCTTTTGGTGTTTGCCTTAACTATTCCGGTCACAAAGCTGGGTGGTATGGAACCGGAAAGTGCAAGAATGTGTTTCCATATGATATCCTGGATAACGGTTGTCAAACCTATTGTATGGACCCTGGCATTTATCCCTGCTTATGGCCTTAGAGCAGCCGGAGATGTAAAATTTTCCATGATCACATCCTGTATCACTATGTGGACATTCCGTTTTTGCCTTTGTGTATATCTGATCCGTTTCAGAGGCTTCGGCCCAATGGCTGTATGGATTGGAATGTTTACTGACTGGACAGTGCGGGGAATCGTATTTTCTCTTCGCTTCCACAGTAGGAAATGGCTGAAGCATAAGGTAGTATAACAAGGTGGTATAGCCATGAAATGCGTTGACTTTTACTGCTCAAAATTATATAATGATTCTCGGAAATAATTCTGGAAAAGCATTACAGGAAGTCAGGTGAAATTCCTGCGCAAGTCCGTTACTGTAACAGCCAGATACTGTCTGCTTTTCATTGTAGAGAGGAAATATGATCTGCGGCAACCAGAGGATATTTCGGGAAAAGAACTTTCAGGAGGGATTTTGTTGCACACAGAAATCCCTCTTTTTTATTTGAATGTCAGGTAAATGACATTATAGCAATGCTGTGGAGCAATCTGCAGACAGAATGTGACAACAATGCAGCAAAGGAGATATCATGAAAAACGGACTGGAAGATTACTACGTGATACGTGGCAATAAAAAAATGAGGTTTGGCTATACAACAGGCTCCTGCGCAGCAGCTGCATGTAAGGGTGCTGCAGAGATCCTGCTGGGTGGTGTCATGCAGAATGCTGTCACTTTGATGACTCCAAAGGGAATTCTGCTTACACTGGAACTGAAAGATATCCGGATGGAAGGGGAGCAGGTGACCTGTGCGATCCGGAAGGATGCAGGAGATGATCCTGATACTACAAACGGAATCCTAGTCTATGCCACAGTGCAGAAGACAAAAGAACCGGGAATCATCCTTGACGGAGGCGTTGGCGTGGGAAGGGTAACAAAGGCCGGACTTTCCCAGAAGATCGGGGAAGCAGCCATCAATCCTGTGCCAAAGGCCATGATTTTGCGTGAAGCCACAGAAATCGCTGAGAAATATGATTATGAGGGTGGTCTAAAGATTATCATCTCCGTTCCTGAAGGTGTAGAGATTGCAAAGAAAACCTTTAATCCACGTCTGGGAATTGTGGGAGGAATCTCCATTCTGGGAACTTCCGGGATTGTAGAACCTATGAGCGAAGCTGCTCTTGTACAGAGTATCAATGTAGAGATGAAGCAGCATTTTTCCCAGGGAGAAGAATATCTTCTGGTAACACCGGGAAATTATGGGGCAGATTATCTGCGGGAGCATATGGATCTCCCTTATGAAAAAAATATCAAATGCAGCAATTATGTAGGTGAGACCATTGACATGGCAATTGATATGGGAGTTAAGGGAATCCTTTTCATTGCTCATATCGGAAAGTTTGTAAAAGTTGCAGCAGGGATCATGAATACCCATTCCCACAGTGCAGATGCCAGGATGGAAGTGCTGGCATCCAATGCGATCCGGGCAGGAGCATCGTTGGAGTGTGCAAAGGAAATCCTGAATGCATCTACTACAGATGAAGCAATAGACATTCTGGAAAAATATCAGATACTTCAGAAGACCATGAAAGAGATCTTGGACAGGATCCAGTTTTATTTAAATCACAGATCCTATGAGCAGATCCTTCTGGGGGCAGTGATTTTTAATAATACTTATGGGTATCTGGGGCAGACTGCAGATGCAGAGAAGCTGATAAAGCTGATCAATGCACAGAATGATGAGGCACAGTAAAGATCCTATCGCAAAGGCGATTTTTAATGGATTTTGACTCACAACTGTGAAAGTATTGAACAGTTGAAATAAATTTATAATAAGGAGAATGATAGATTATGGTACATTTCGTAGGAGCAGGTCCGGGAGCACCGGATCTTATCACAGTAAGAGGAAAACAGTATCTGGAGGAAGCTGATGTGGTGATTTATGCAGGATCACTGGTAAATCCAAAGCTTCTGGAATACACAAAGGACATCTGCACCATCTACAACAGTGCAAAAATGACACTGGAGGAAGTGATCCATGTGATCGAGAAGGCGGAAGCAGAGGGAAAGACAACTGTCCGACTTCATACCGGAGATCCATGTATTTACGGTGCGATTCGTGAGCAGATGGATATTCTGGATGAGAAAAATATTGCTTATGATTACTGTCCGGGTGTCAGTGCATTCTGCGGTGCTGCAAGTGCCCTGAATCTGGAATATACTCTGCCGGATATTTCCCAGAGTGTGATCATTACACGAATGGAAGGCAGAACTCCGGTTCCGTCCAAGGAAAGTATTCAGTCATTTGCTGCTCATCAGGCAACAATGGTTGTATTCTTAAGTACAGGAATGCTGGAAGAGCTGAGCAAACGTCTTATTGAAGGCGGCTACACAGCAGATACACCAGCAGCCATTGTATATAAGGCAACCTGGCCGGAACAGAAGACCTTCGTCTGCACAGTAGGAACACTGGCAAAAACGGCTGCAGAAAATAATATTACAAAAACAGCTCTGATGATCATCGGAGATACAGTTGCAGCAGCACACTATGACCGTTCCAAGCTGTATGATCCGGAGTTTACCACAGAATTTCGTGAAGCTGTGAAATCAAAAACACATCACTCATAGAATCTGGTAACCTTAAGGAATTGCTATCGTTTATGAGATTACTGTAAACAGGAGAAAGAGAAGGAATATAACAGTGAAGGTTGCACTTATATGCTTCAGCCTTACCGGTCAGCAGACCGGGGAGCGATTATGCCGGGGGCTGGAAGCTGCCGGTATGACAGCAGAACTGGATAAAAAAAGTAAATATCTTCTGGATTCTATTCAGATCAGTACCTCTGCATGGGCAGGAGAGAAATTTCCTGATTCAGATGCACTGATCTTTATCGGTGCCACCGGAATTGCCGTCCGCAGCATTGCGCCTTATGTAGCGTCAAAGAAGTCAGACCCTGCGGTGCTGGTCGTAGATGAGTGTGGAAAGTTTGTCATTTCCCTTCTGTCAGGACATCTGGGCGGTGCCAATGAACTGGCGCTAAAAACAGCAGAAATTCTGGAAGCAATACCAGTGGTCACAACAGCCACAGACCTGCATCACCGTTTTGCAGTAGATGTTTTTGCAAAGAAAAATAATTGCAATATCTTTAACATGAAAGCAGCAAAGGAAGTCTCTGCTGCACTTCTGGCAGGAAAGAAAGTTGGATTTTACAGTGAGTTTCCGACGGACGGTGAACTGCCGGAGGGGCTGGTCCGGTGTGATGAATATGGGAATCCTGTCAGCAGTATGGATGACAGTTCAGAAGAGGAAACACAGAAAAGCTCTGGTTTTAATGGAACAGGGACAGACTGTACGAATATAGACTGCGGAGTTGCGGTTACTGTACATACTTCCTGTAATCCTTTTATTTCTACCACACAGGTAGTTCCGAAATGTCTGACTCTGGGTATGGGCTGCAGGAAAGACAAGGATGCCCGTGGAATCGCAGAGGCAGCGCAGAAGGTGCTGGACAGATCCGGATTTCATAAAGAAGCATTTGAGCAGATCGCAAGCATCGATCTGAAGAAAGAAGAAAAGGGAATCCTGTCATTGTCACAGGACTGGCAGATTCCTTTTGTGACTTATACAGAAGAAGAATTAAAACAGGTGCCTGGAGAATTTACTCCCTCACCTTTTGTAAAAAAGATCACAGGTGTGGACAATGTCTGTGAGAGAAGTGCAGTCCTTGCCAGTGGAAATGGCAGACTGCTGCAGAGAAAAACAGGAGAAAATGGTGTGACCACAGCAGTGGCTGCCAGGGAATGGAGGATACATTTTGAGTAAAATATATGTAATCGGAATCGGACCGGGAGCTTATGACCAGATGACAGGAAAAGCGATCCGCGCCATGAATGAAAGTGATGCGATCATCGGATATACCGTATATGTAGACCTGGTGAAGGAATATTTTCCGGGAAAAGAGTTTATGACTACACCTATGAAAAAGGAAGTGGACCGCTGTGTCCTTGCTTTTGAAGAGGCAAAGAAAGGTAAGACTGTTTCCATGATCTGCAGCGGTGATGCCGGGGTTTACGGTATGGCAGGTCTGATGTATGAAGTTGGTGTCAATTATCCGGAAACAGAACTGGAGATCATTCCAGGTGTGACAGCTGCAACAGGCGGAGCTGCTGTTCTGGGTGCACCTCTGATCCATGACTTCTGTCTGATCAGCTTAAGTGACCTTCTCACACCATGGGAAAAGATAGAGGCAAGACTTCTGGCAGCAGCTCAGGCAGATTTTGTTGTATGCCTTTATAATCCGTCAAGTAAAAAACGTCATGATTACCTGCAGAAAGCCTGTGATCTGATGATGAAATACAAATCACCGGATACCATCTGCGGAACAGTTTCCAATATCGCAAGAGAAGGCGAAGAAGCTCATGTAATGACATTAAAAGAACTGAGAGATACACAGGTGGATATGTTTACCACAGTATTTATCGGTAATTCTCAGACAAAGGAAATCAACAATAAGATGGTAACACCGAGGGGATATAGGAATGTATAAAGTTCTTGTTTTTGCGGGAACAACAGAAGGATACGAAATCTGCCGGTTTCTAGCAGATCATAAGATAGAGACAAAGGGATTTGTTGCCACAGAATATGGCAGCAAATCTCTTACAGAAAATGAATTTCTCACTGTTCAGACCGGAAGACTGGATGCAGCAGCCATGGAGGAGACCTTTTTACAGGAGAAACCGGAAATGGTGCTGGATGCCACTCATCCTTATGCTGCTGAGGTGACTGTAAATATCAGGACAGCCTGTGAGAATACGCAGACAGCATATTACAGGGTGCTGAGAGAAGCAGGAGAACATGAGGACAGGGCAGTATATGTGGACAGTGTTCAGGCTGCTACAGATTATCTGAATCAGACCCAGGGAAATGTACTGCTGACAACAGGAAGCAAGGAGCTGGTCGGCTTTACAGGCATGAAGGATTATCAGAACCGTCTTTATGCAAGAGTCCTTTCTCTGCCCAATGTGATGAAAGCCTGTGCAGAGCTGGGATTTGAGGGAAAACATCTGATAGGAATGCAGGGACCTTTTTCCAGAGAGCTGAATGCTGCAATGCTCAGACAGTATGACTGCAGATATCTGGTCACAAAGGATACAGGAAAAGCAGGTGGATTTCAGGATAAGATCGATGCTGCCCTGGAATGTGATGCAGTTCCTGTGATCATCGGGCGTCCTCTGAAGGAGGAAGGAATGTCTGTGAGAGAATGTAAGAGATTTCTTACAGAGCATTTCAGCTTAGCCCACAGACCGCATATTACATTGCTGGGAATTGGAATGGGAAGTCAAAAGCTTCTCACTGTCCAGGGTAAGAACAGCCTGGATCAGGCAGATCTTCTGATCGGTGCCAGAAGGATGGTGGATTCTGTGAAGCGTCCTGGACAGGATGTGTTCGTGGAATACAGAAGCCAGGAGATCAGGGATTATATTGATGCACACCCGGAGTATGACAATATTGTAATCGTCCTTTCCGGAGATGTGGGATTCTACAGCGGGGCCAGAAAACTTCTAGAAGTACTGTGTCAGGACAGTGCGGATCTGAGAGTACAGAGAAAGAACGGATCAGAGAAGAGTGAGGAAGAACGGGATAGTTCAGCACAAAATAATACAGAGATAGAGATTCAGTGTGGGATTTCCTCAGTTGTATATTTTATGTCCCAAATAGGATTGTCCTGGGATGATGCCAAAATCGTCAGTGCACATGGAAGAGGCTGTAATCTTATCTCACATATCTGTTATACAGAGAAAGTTTTTTCCATACTCGGAACTTCAGACGGTGTAGCAGTTCTGGCAGAGAAACTGGTAAAATACGGGATGGGTGATGTGCTTCTTTATGTGGGAGAAAATCTGTCCTATGAAAATGAGAATATTTTTGCAAAGCCTGCCAGCGAACTGACAGAATATAAGGGAGACCCCTTATCTGTCATCTGTGCAGTAAATGAAAATGCAGGAACACGTCTGGAGACGCATGGGATCAGAGATGAAGAATTTATCAGAGGCAAAGCGCCTATGACAAAGGAAGAGGTGCGTACGGTATCCCTTTCCAAACTGCGGCTGACTGCTGATTCTGTCTGCTATGATGTGGGCGCAGGAACAGGCTCACTGTCAATAGAGATGGCACTTCGTGCTCATCAGGGACAGGTCTGGGCAATTGAGAAAAAGGAAGATGCAGTTGAACTGATCCACCGGAATAAGTTGAAATTTGCAGCGGATAATCTGGAGATTGTGGAAGGACTTGCACCGGAGGCTCTGAAAGATCTTCCGGCACCAACCCATGCTTTTATCGGAGGCTCGTCAGGAAATCTGAAAGAGATCGTGAAGCTGTTGCTTGAAAAGAACCCTCAGGTCCGGATCGTAATCAACTGTATCACTCTTGAAACTGTGTCTGAAGCATTGGAAACAGCGAAAGAGTTTGGATTTGAAGAGAATGAGATCGTACAGCTAAGTGCGGCACGTTCAAAGGCAATCGGACGTTATCATATGATGATGGGCGAGAATCCTATTTATATTATTACACTTCAGAATCCCGGGAAATAACAAATGATGCAGATATCAGGGATTACAAATTAACAGTTAAGGGAATGCAGATTAACAGTTAATAGATTGGAATGCCCTGAAATTGTTGAAAAAATATAGGACAGAAACAGAGGAGAACAGGGATGGATATTCCAAGAATACTTCTTGCAGCAGGAGCCAGCGGCAGTGGCAAAACACTGATCACCTGCGGACTTCTGCAGGCACTGGTCAATCGAAAAATGAAAGTGGCATCTTTTAAATGCGGACCGGATTATATAGATCCCATGTTTCATTCCAGAGTCATCGGGACGAAATCCCGTAATCTGGACACCTTTTTTACAGATGCCGAGACTACCCGATACCTGCTTGGAAAAAATGCAGCAGACTGCGATATTGCAGTGATGGAAGGTGTTATGGGCTATTATGACGGTGTGGGAGGGATTTCCACGAAAGCAAGCGCCTATGACCTGGCAGATACCACAGATACTCCGGTCATCCTTGTGGTAAACAGCAGAGGAATGAGTATTTCCCTGGCAGCTTATATCAAAGGTTTTATGGAGTACAAAGAGAAAAGCCATATCAAAGGCGTAATCTTTAACCAGATGTCTCCCATGCTTTATCCCAGAATGAAGAAGCTGGTGGAAGAACAGCTTGAGGTGGAGGTTCTTGGATATGTGCCAAAGGTAGAGGACTGTGTGATCGAGAGCCGTCATCTGGGTCTTGTGCTTCCTGAGGAGATTTCTGATCTGAAGGAACGTTTGCAGAAGCTTGCCGGAATATTGGAAGATACACTGGAGATCGACAGGATCCTTGCACTTGCCCAAAATGCAGAGGAGCTGCAGGTGCCGGAATCTCTGATACAGAAAGACAGGACATATGGATATTGTCTGCCACAGAAGCTGCGTATCGGAGTGGCAAAGGATGAAGCCTTTTGTTTCTTTTATGAAGACAATTTTCGTCTCCTTCAGGAAATGGGGGCAGAGCTGGTTGATTTCTCGCCAATTCATGATGAACATCTTCCTGCAGAGCTGGATGGGATTCTTCTCTATGGCGGCTATCCGGAATTAAATGGAGAGGCACTGGAACGCAATGCATCCATGAAAGAAGAGATTGCACAGGCAGTTAAACAGGGCATGCCATGTATGGCAGAATGCGGAGGCTTTATGTATCTTCATGAAGAAATGGAAGCAATGGATAAAAAATTTTACCACATGGCAGGCGTGCTTCCGGGCAGGGCATATCGTACACCACGTCTGAATCGCTTTGGCTATGTGACATTAATACAGAATCATTCAGTTTTGGGATGTGAGACATTAGGAGAGATCCCTGCTCATGAATTTCATTATTTTGATTCTGAAAACTGCGGGAAAGCATTTCATGCAGCAAAACCGGAAAGTATGAGAAACTGGGAGTGTATTCATGGCACAGAAACTATGCTGGCTGGATTTCCACATCTTTATTATTATGGAAATCCAAAAGTTGCAGAGGCTTTTCTTAAAGAATGCATGAAATACCACAGCAGATGGGGAGAGTGACAGAGTTGATATATACATACCATACAATTGCCCTGGCAGCAGGGTTTATCTTAGATTTGATATTTGGAGATCCCAGATGGTTGTACCATCCGGTGTGCCTGATCGGGAAGCTGATCTCCAGTTTTGAGAAGGGAATCAGAAAAGTATTTCCCAAAACAGAAAAAGGTGAACTGGCTGGAGGACTGGTTGAAGTAATACTGATCTGTGTCATTACATTACTGGTTCCGGCATTTGTTTTGTATTTTCTGTATATTCATCTTCCGGCCTTGGGTGTGCTTTTGGAAACCTTTTGGTGCTATCAGCTGCTTGCTACCAGATCATTGCGTGATGAGAGCATGAAGGTTTATGATGCACTCAAAAAGGGAACAATTGAGGATGCACGTCATGCGGTTTCTATGATCGTGGGACGTGATACGGCGGAGCTGACGGAAGAGGGTGTGACCAAAGCAGCGGTGGAGACTGTGGCAGAAAATACTTCTGATGGTGTGATCGCACCGATGATCTATATGGCAATCGGTGGTGTACCTTTAATGTTTTTGTATAAGGGAATCAATACCATGGATTCCATGCTCGGGTATAAAAATGATAAATATCTGTATTTTGGAAGATGTGCGGCGAAACTGGATGATGCAGCCAATTATCTTCCATCCAGAATTTCCGGCTGGCTGATGGTTGCCGGAGCTTTTGTGATCGGACTTGACAGCAGAAACGCATCCCGTATTTTCAAAAGGGACAGCAGAAATCATGCGAGTCCGAATTCGGCACAGACAGAAGCTGTAATGGCTGGTGCACTGGATGTACAGCTCGCGGGAAATGCATATTATTTTGGAAAATTATATGAGAAACCTACAATTGGAGACGCGATTCGGGAAATAGAGACAGAAGATATTCGTTATGCGAACCGCCTGATGTATGCAACGGCGATTCTGGGCGTGATCATCTGTGTTTTGTTCCGCGTTGTGTTTCTGTAACGGGACACAAAAAGGAGAAAAAGAATGACGAAGCACGTACATGGCGGTAATATCTATACTTATAAGAA
>OGXX01002589.1_pt1 | contig 16205 bp, 18 predicted proteins | sample 1576301 | NCBI WGS metagenome assembly OGXX01 (sample SAMEA3541469, study PRJEB24748) | human gut metagenome | biome: human gut; feature: human-associated habitat; material: faeces | place: China | collected 2012
ATTATTACAGGATATTGTTTCCGGCAATCTGCCGGGTGAAATCATGGCCGATAGTCAAAAGAAAGCCACTGAAACCGCGCCCGCCGCAGGAGAAAAGCATAAATGGCTCTCTCAGGCCTATGTGCATCTCATCACGGGCGTAAACCTGATGATTCCCTTTGTGGTTGCCGGCGGCATCTTAATTGCGCTGAGCTTTTCCTTTGGCATTACCGCGGCAACACCCGGCGACCCGCACTTCAGTCCCATCGCCAAAATGCTGTCTGATATTGGGGGAGGAGCCGCCTTTGCGCTGATGCTACCGATTCTGTCATTGGGCATCAGCAAATCCATCAGCGGTAACGCCGGAATTGTGTCCGGCGCCGTCGGCGGCATGCTCGCTATTCATACCGGTTCTGGGTTTTTAGGTGCCCTGCTTGCGGGTTTTATGGGGGGTTACGTCACCTTCGTGATTGCGAAATATATCAACCTGCCTAAGGCGATAGCGGGACTAAAACCCATCCTGATTGTGCCATTGCTGAGCGTTTTTATTACCGGCGCCCTGATGATTCTGGTGATTGGTGAACCGATCAAACTGCTTCTGGAAGCGCTGACAGCCTTCCTGGCCAATATGGGCAATACCAATGCCGCCATCATGGGCTTAATTATGGGAATGATGGTCGCATTCGACATGGGCGGCCCGTTAAATAAAACGGTTTGTATGTTCGCTATTGGCCTGATGTCTACGGGTATCTACGAACCCATCGCCGCCTGCATGGCCGCAGGGATGGTTCCCCCTTTGGGCATTGCGCTGGCGACCACACTTTTCAAAAGCAAATTTACCCCTCAGGAAAGAGAGACCGGCAAAGTCACCTATGTGCTGGGGTTATCCTTTATTACTGAAGGCGCAATTCCCTACGCCGTTGCCGATCCTCTCAGAGTCATCCCGGCCATTGTTGCCGGCTCAGGTCTGGCCGGCGCGCTGTCGATGGCGCTGGGCTGCGCTTCCCGTGCGCCGCACGGCGGCGTATTCGTGATTTTCATCCCTAATGTTATTACCCATGTGCTGGGCTATCTGTACGGCTCCTACCTCTCCACGGCGCTCATCGCGGTGTGCCTGCTGGTGTATGACTGGCAACTGGCCATCGCCTGCCTGTGGGGGGTGCCCGTGGCCTTCGGCCTGCTGTTCGGCACCCGCAGGCTCTCCGCCCGCAGCTCTGAGCGGACGAAAAAGGCCGCCGTCCGCGTCTCCGATGGCATCCAGGAGGCCCTGGAGAATGTCCGGGAGATCCGCGCCACCAACCAGGAGGTCCGGTATCTGGCCGGGCTGAACCAGAAGATTGACGACCACGAGAAGGTCACCATCCAGGGCGAACTGGGCACCGGCATCTTTGTCAACGCCGCCAGCGTCATCATGCGTCTGGGCGTGGCCACCACCATCCTGGTGGGCGCCGACCGGATTCTCTCCGGCCAGATTGACTTCATGCTGCTCTTCCTGTTCCTGCTGGTCATCACCCGGGTCTATGCCCCCTTCGACCAGAGCCTGGCCCTCATCGCGGAGTTGTTCGTCTCCCAGGTGTCCGCCGACCGCATGACGGAAATCTACAACACGCCGGTGGCGGAGGGCACCGCGCACTTCCAGCCCCAGGGGCACGACATTGTGTTCCGCCAGGTGGGCTTTGCCTACGACAAGAAAAAAGTCCTGGACGGTGTGAGCTTCACCGCCAAGGAGGGGGAGGTCACCGCCCTGGTGGGCCCCTCCGGCTCCGGCAAGAGCACCTGCGCCCGGCTGGCCGCCCGGCTGTGGGACGCCACCGAGGGCACCATCCAGGTGGGTGGGGTGGACATCTCCACCGTGGACCCGGAGGCCCTGCTGCGGGATTACTCCATGGTGTTCCAGGATGTGGTGCTCTTTGACGACACCGTCATGGAAAACATCCGGCTGGGCCGCCGGGGGGCCACCGACGAGGAGGTGCGGACTGCGGCGGAGGCCGCCAACTGCGGGGAATTCATCCGCAGGCTGCCCCAGGGCTATGACACCCCCATCGGGGAGAACGGAGCCAAGCTCTCCGGCGGGGAACGCCAGCGCATTTCCATCGCCCGGGCGCTCTTAAAGGACGCGCCTATTGTGCTGCTGGATGAAGCCACCGCCAGTTTGGATGTGGAAAACGAAACCAGGGTGCAGGAGGCGCTCTCCCGCCTGCTGGCCGGCAAGACGGTGCTGGTGATCGCCCATCGGATGCGCACCGTGGAGGCAGCGGACAAAATCGTTGTCCTAGCCGACGGCAAAGCGGCGGAACAGGGGTCCCCAACAGAGCTGATGGAAAAGGGCGGCCTGTTCCGCCGGATGGTGGAGCTGCAGCGGCAAAGCGCCAGCTGGAAGCTGAGATAACTCCCGTATACAGCACCGGCATTGTATATCCAAAAGGATGTTTGAATAAAAAACGCAGGTCAGAGGAACAGCCTCTCTCCTGCGTTTTTACTCAAACATCGCCAGATGCCCACCAGTCAGGTTTGTGACAACGTCAGGGTGCTGCATGATGACGCTTAGGACATCCTTGCACGCCTGTGAAAAGATGGAATCGTCCTCCGACAGGATCAACAGTACCCATCCTTTCCATGGGGCAAAATCATCCTGCGTCATCTCGAAATAATTCCCCGCATCGCAGAGAAAGTCGATCATGTGGCATTCATAGGGCTTGGTGAGCAGTTTCAGCATGGCGCCGCATAGTTCCTTTATATTTGCTTTCTCCTGCAGAATAAAATACAGCAGCACGGCATTTCTCTTGTAGATATAAAAATCAAACCCGCCCCGGCTGTCCAAAGCCTGCCTGTTCCTATCGGGATCCACGGGCGGTTGCCCTTTCAAAATGACTGAACTTTTTCAAACCGCCCGCTTCCCATTCTTCATGACATGCGCTTTATTATGTATAATAGATGACATCTCATTTCGAAATGAAGGTCATAACAAATTTGTTCCAGGACTTCTATCCTCCTCGTCTTCATATTCCAATCCGTTGTGCTGTTCGATACCGAAATATCAGATCCCACTTTGGAACCCCCGAAACGCTCCCCGGCCGCGTATTGCTCCGGCAAGCTCATTCCGTGCCTTTCCGGAAAATAATTCTCCCACAAAGGATTCCATGATACTATTTCATGGATTTCATTACTTTTTTGCACTATGCACCCTAATGAGGCAGGATATGTATTCCGGCGGATTCTATCCTTTGATCATGAGGCAACAGTCCGGCAGATGGTAGCTGAGCAAACGGATATGAAGATTCCATCGGAGCTGATCCCCAAATGTCCGGTATGCGGCGCTCCTATGGCCATAAATCTGCGCTGCGATATGACCTTTTGCAGGACGATGGCTGGTATGCGGCTTCCAATCGTTATGATGATTTCATCCGGCGGCATCAAAATCTTCATATTTTATTTTTGGAGCTGGGCGTGGGTACCAACACCCCGGTTATCATCAAAAATCCTTTTTGGAGGATGACTTCCCAGAATCCGAAAGCGGTGAAACCTCGAAAAATGCTTTCAAAATCATACTGCCGAATATTAACGCAAAATATAAAAAGGGCAGTAAGTCGGCACTTCCCTCAGAATCGTTGGTAAACAATTCCGATGGTGTACAAACCAGTGCCAGAGGAGAAAAAGTATTGGAATACGCTCGGTTACATGGAGCTGTTACAAGAAATGATATAATCGGATTGCTTGGAGTGAGTTCATCTACTGCTGTCAGAATCCTGAAAAAATTGGTAAAAAGTAATCTGTTAAAGCAGAATGGAAGAGCAAGAAGTACCAGGTATACCATAGTAAAATAGTGAAACTACATGCCGTACAGCCGATGGGAGCAGTCCAGTCGGCGGTTGCAGTTATGAGGAATTCGCATGATACAAGCTTTCGGCGCGCAATAAATATAATATCCCCGTCATCATCAAATATCCTTTTGGGCAGATGACAGTGAAAAATCCAAAAGCTGTTTATGTCTGCTTCTCTTTTTCTGCGGTTAATAAACCGGGGTATCATCGACTGGGCGCCATCCGCAAGTGCAAGCTTTCGTAGCCTCGTACCGCGTAATGCTTCCTGTTCCGGATTGATAGGTGTCATGCTCCTCTCTTGGATATCCATGGCTTGTATAGATGTCTGCATGGGTCTTCCAGGATTCCAGCGCCGTGTAATCCTTTCCTCCTGTAAAAGCCATTCCGCATTCACATGTCACCTTATCAAAGTAGACCTGCTTTTCCACTGTGCCAAAGTCATGCACATGTCCCGTTATGACTTCTTCGCCGCATCCTGAACAGTATTTATACGCCAGGCCCTTGAAGCCGGTCCCCCAGCTGGACATACAGCCATCCGCCGCTTGATGGAGATATAAGTCATTCAGTGTTCGAAAGAACATCGGTTCTTCCCCGTTCGCCCCATGTATGCGGCATTCCGCCCCATATTCCATATGCCCGCTGTTCTCAGGGCTTACAGATACCCACGTATGAACATGCGGCGTTTCTCCCCCTTCTGTTCCACTGGACGGATGATCCGTCACATCATTCGGCCGGGAGGTTACGTGGCTGGAAGAATGAGATGTACTGCCCGAGTCTGTAACTGTATCCGTATGGGAGGGATGTTCGGTCTCTTTGGAAGCCGTCGCTGTTTCCGAACTGGCGCCAGGCTCCCTGGTTTGACCCTCTTTTGCTTCAGAATCTGAAGAGGTACTTTCGGCGCCCGAAGCATCTGTTTGTTGTGTTGTTCCTGCACTGCTGTAAATGGCAGTACCGCTATCCACCGGCTCATTTTCTGCTGAAACCGCCGTTTTCTCTGGCGCTTTTCCGGAAAGTTCTTCCGATCCGCCTTTGATTCCCAGCATCACAGCCACAGCTATCCCGATGCAAAAAATCACAGCCAGCACAATTACGATAAAAATGGCCTGCCTTTTATGGCTGCGAATCCAATCCATAATCCTTTTCAATTTCATCCACTGCCTTTTCTGACAATATCCTGCTTATAGAGAGAATATTTTATTTTCTTGTATGAATATTGTAATAAAAAATATAAACCGCGTCAACGCCTGCCGAGCGGCTGTGTTATACATCTGCTTGCTTTTTATAATATAAGGTGTTAAACTCTGTATTAAGATGAGAGTTTTAGGAGGGACGCTTATGAAGGAAGGCCTCATTCCCATCGGGAAGATGGCTGCCATGAACCGGGTCTCCGTGCCCACTCTTCGGCTTTATGACGAAAAAGAGCTGCTCAAGCCCCGGTATATCGATCCGGAGACCGGCTACCGTTATTATGACATCAATCAAAACGCCCGGCTGGAGATGATCGCCTACATGAAAGAGCTGGGCATGAGCCTGGCCCAGATCACCCAGGTACTGCAGAAAGAAGACATCTCCCTGATTGAGGAGCTGCTCTCCCAGAAGAATGAACAGATCCACCAGCAGATGCGCCAGCTCAAAGCCCAGCATGACGCCGTGGAACGGGCGATCCTATCCATCGAGCGGTACCGGAAATCCCCGTCTACAGGTACCTTCTCCCTGGAATACATTGACCGACGCTTTGCCTGGGGGATCCCCTGCTCCTACAACTTTTATCAGGACGACGTCCACAGCTATGAGAAAGTGCTGCGGGAGCTGCGCCTGAAGCTGGAAAGCGAGGGATTCCCGCAAATCCATTCTTACAACATCGGCACCTCCATTCTCCGGGAAAATTTCCTGGACGGCTGTTTTGTAGCAGACCGTATCTTTATTTTCACCGGCGATTGGAATGAAGGGGAACCGCCCAGCCTGCAGGTGGTGGAAAGCGGCATGTATGCCTGTATCTATCTGGATAACTACGACAACGAAGTGCGCTGCGCTCAGTTGCTGCGGGAACATTGCCAGGAGATGAATTACCATGTATCCGGGGACTATATCTGCGAAGTAATGACCGGCTTCAACGTATTTGACAGCGACCCCCGCCGTATGTTCCTGCGGCTGCAGGTACCGGTAACCTTCCGAAAATAAAAAATTTGCTAAAAGTTTCACAACTTCTCTTGACTCTCCTTCCGCATGAGGGTTTAGACTAACAATTAGAATAGGAAAAGGCGGGTTGATGTTCTTTTCCTATCAGGAAAACGTCAAATTACTCAAAGGAGGCAGCAAATCATGAAAAAAATCAAGGTTGTCCAGTACGGATGCGGGAAAATGGCAAAGTATACCCTGCGTTATCTGTATGAGCACGGCGCGCAGATCGTAGGCGCTATCGACGTGAACCCCGAAGTTGTCGGGATGGACGTGGGCGATTATGCGGGCCTGGGGGTGAAAACCGGCATCATCATCTCCAATGATGCGGACAAGGTCCTGGACGAGTGCGATGCCGACGTGGCCATCGTCACCCTGTTCAGCTTTATCGGGGATATTTACGATCACGTGGAGAAATGCGTCTCCCGCGGCGTCAACGTCATCACCACCTGCGAGGAAGCCATCTATCCCTGGACTACTTCTGCCGCCCAGATCAACCGTCTGGACGCGCTGGCCAAGGCGAACAACTGCACCATCACCGGCTCTGGTATGCAGGATATTTTCTGGATCAATATGGTGGCCATGGTAGCCAGCGGCTGCAACAAGCTTACCAAGATTAAAGGCGCTTACAGCTATAACGTGGAGGACTACGGTTTGGCCCTGGCCAAAGCGCACGGCTGCGATTTGACCAAAGAGGAATTTGAGGCGCAGATCGCCCATCCGGCGGAGTTTGAGCCCTCTTATGCCTGGAACGCCAGCGAAGCCCTCTGCAACAAGCTGGGCCTAACCATCAAGAGCATTGATCAGAAGCACGTTCCCTATGTGGTGGATCACGATGTATACAGTTCCACCCTGGGCAAGACTATCCCAGCTGGTAACTGCATCGGTATGTCCGCAGTCGTCACCATCGAGACCATGCAGGGCATTACCATTGAAGAGGAAACCATCGGCAAGGTCTATGGCCCGGACGACGGCGATATGTGCGACTGGTGGCTCACCGGCGAGCCCAACACGGAATTCCATGTGGTGAAGCCCGCCACGGTAGAGCATACCTGCGCCACAGTCGTCAACCGTATTCCCAGACTACTGGCGGCTCCGGCCGGCTATGTAACCTGCGACCAGCTGGATCCCCACTGCTACCTCACCTATCCCATGGAATACCATCTGTAATCCCTGCTAGAGACAGACGGCACCCGGGCCGATTTAATCAGCCCGGGTGCTGTTTGCGTTTATACAGGAATCCTGCGTTGTGGTTCAGCAATCGCGGTAAAAAATAATATCCGCCTTTCCCTCTTGTTTTGTCCCTTGATTATTGGAGTCGAAGCCCCCAATGCAGAAGCCAGACTGGATATAGAACAGACACGCTCCTAAATTGTTATCCTGCCCCTGCGTATAGATGCCGATATACTTTTCAGCCAGAGCAATCTCCTCGGCTTTATCCAACAGTCGTTTTGCAATGCCTCTTCTGCGATATTCTTCATTGACCTTTAAATCATACATATATTCGAAGAAAGCGTGCTGCATAATAGCAAGACCGATGCAAATATCGCCGTCATAAGCGCCGATAAAAATACTATTTTTACACATAGCGTCATAGTCGTAGCTTTCTTCTGGAAAACACATCAAGGTTTCATGTGAAAATCTTTCGACGCCATAGCTTCAGGTTCCATCCGTATAGCTTGGAATCATTCGCCCAAACAAAGAAAACGGCTGATCGGGGATGTTAATATTCTCTTTATGCTGGGCGTCGATTATTTTGATTTCCATCATTTTCTTACCTCTGATACAATATTACAGTTTATTATAACGTGATCCAGCAACTCGATTCAGTACGCAAGCGAATGCGGCTGTTAATATTTACTATACAAGGCAAGAGTCCAGTCAAAATCGCTCTAAACAATGAAGGCCAGAACGCACCCGCAGCCCCGCCTGATAAAATTAAAAACAGCGATGACTTTGGCTGGGTCTGCGTGATTGTGCCGGCAGAGTCGACGACAAGAACCATAAGCCAGAACAAATCAAAACCACGATTGTCCGAAGTGCCGTCGCAATGTCTGAATCTATTTTTTTGATCCCGCACTTGGCCAGGACGGATGTTATGCCGGCGAAAAAGGAAGACAGGATTGCCGCTATCAGCCACATTTGGTCACCCCTTCTATTGTCCCTTAAGAGTCCCGCCAAGAAACACACGACATCATGGTATATTTGTCCTTCCCCAACGGTTCTGCTGGCCCTGGCCGTTCCCATTCCCCTGCTGTCCATGGCCGTTGCCGGAAGGCTGTGTTTCACTGTCGCCATCGCCCGATAGTTCCCATATCCGCTCCCTGATCTCCCGCATGGTCATGGTTTGGATTTGCTCGACCGTAACCGTGGGATCCAGTTCCTGCAGCTCCAAATACGCCCTGTATTTCCCGTAGGAAAGGCCGGTTTCATGCGCCGCTTGTACTTCTTCTGTACGGGCGGCGTAGCAATAGGTGTTGCTCTTTCCGGAAGTACAGGATTGCACCGTAGAAAGAACCTCTTTAGACTGTGTGCTGTCCTCCCCTATGACGGCAATGGTCATGATCTCGCCGTCGGAGAGCAGCGACGTAATATCCTCACTCTCAATAATTTGAGTGACCGCATCGGAGTATTCTGTAAATCTTATATCCAAAGAATCGAGCAATGCCTGCCCGTCCTCATTATAGCTTTCCAGAGAAACAATACGGTTAAAGCGGTTGACGCCCAGTTCTATCGACGGATTAACGTCTATGCTGATTTCAACCGTCGGCGTAAAATACAGCCAGTAACCGCCGAACAGCAGCAAAGCTACGCACGCGAAAGCAGAGGCGAGGACTTTATATTTTGCAGTTCCTGCCCTCCGGTAACTCCCGGTTTTTCTGGAAACATACGCTTTCGTTCTGTCTTTTAATCCGCTTTCCGCCTGTACCTGTTCAAAGGCTTCTTTGATCCGTTCATCCATCTTCGTCACCTCCCAGCTTTTCCCGGAGCAGCTGCCTGGAACGGGTCAGGAGCGTATAGACTGTGTTTGCCTTTTTCCCTAAAATCTTTCCGATTTCCGGTGCGGTATATCCTTCATAATAATGGAGATATACGACTTCCCGGTATTTCTGCGGGAGCGATAATACCGCTTCCAGAACCTCTTTATGGTCTTCCCGCATCTCTGCAGGCTGTTCCAAAATTTCATCCAGCGGTACAGTGCGGCGATGAAAAAGGCTTTTGAGCAGATCTTTACAGGCGTTTATGGTAACACGGATGAGCCACGCCTTTTCGTGCTCATCGCTTTCAAACGCAGCGGAACTGAGGGCATATTTCAAAAACACGGTTTGAAATATGTCCTCGGTATCAGCATCATTTTTCAAATGAATCAGGCAAAGCCGCCGAACCATATCGGAATATTGTTCGATTGCCCTGTTTACCTCCTGCTCGCTCCGCATTGTATCCACACCTGCTTATTGATTGCGTCCTCCGCGATATTGCCTTCCTTGCCCCGTCCCCAAATTATCGCAGACGCCGTCGCCGTCTGCATCAACAAAGTTCCGGCCGCGTCCATTTCGGGAAACGCCCTTTCCCCGGCCTGTTGTCCGGCTTGGATCGTAGTTGTCGCAGACGCCATCGTTATCTTCATCGACATAATTTTGCCCGCGATTTTGGGAGGAGGCCGTTTCCTGACCCGTTTCCTGACCTGTTGCCTGTCCCACGGCATAGTTGTCGCAGATACCGTCATTGTCTGCATCAACAAAATTCTGACCACTGCCTTTTTGTAAAGCGCCCGCCGCCCGGCTTACAGTCTGCTCCACGGAGTAATTATCACAGACGCCGTTACCGTCTGCATCGGCAAAATTTCTACCCGTACCGGCTGCAAAGGCGCTGACTGCTCCAACAGACGCCACCATAGACACCGCTAAAATACCAACGACTGCCTTTTTGATTCCCTGTTTCATACATTTTAGCCTCCTTGATTATGGATAGTATATGGGAAGTATTTTCTGTTTCCATCTCTAATACGACCGGCAGGCTAAAATCCGTTCATTTTTTGAAAATAAAAGTTTAAAATAATTTTTCTTCTTTATTATACCAAACAATGCCAACCATTCTCAAGACATTTAGGCGGAGATGCGTCATATGGAAATGGTTCCTTATCCGATAAAAAATTGCAAGAGCCTGCCGCCCATATGGGAAGCAGGCTCTTTTTCTGCGCTTTTATGAAATTGATGGCTAAAAAATGTATATGGAAATAACGGTTACAAACATCATAAAGAAAGCCGGTGTTGCGAGAGCATCGTTTTACCGGAATTTTAATTCGATCAGCGACGTCATTGATGCACTGGTTGACGAACTATCCGATGATTTGATTGAAAATGTTTTTCCAAACTTATCAGGTACGGATGAGAGAAAGCTGCGGGAATTTTTGTTCAATCACTTTTATCAGTTTTTAAGAAGGAAATGGAGGAGGACCGTTTTGAAAACCTGCCTGTGCTGTTTAGCCGGCTTGATACCAAAAAAGATCATTGGGCATCCAGCCTTCCAACTGATACGATAAAAGATAAGTATTCCGCCGTTGGTAAAATGGGGCTGATCAACAGCATTACACGAAAATGGCTGGAGTCCGGAGCAAAAGAGTCCCCGGAAGAAATGATCGATTATATCATGTCGTTTATCACCTTGTTTTAGCTGTCATGATTTGATTCAAAGGGGCAGAATTACTAGATGCACGAATCATCGCAGTGTGAAAAAAGGCAGGCAGCTTAGGATATAGATCCTTGCTGTCTGCCTTTTGATAATACTTATCATATCGGCTCTGTAATACTCTCCGAAGATATAAGAAGCATCTTTCCTCTTACGAAAAAGGACTCTCCTTGCATACAATAGCAATTAGTAATGTTCATTAAAATAAAATCGGCAAAAATTCACTTTGTCCAGCTAATCTGTCTTTGCTTTACTGTTATCACCGCCAGCGTACCAGACGTCTATTTTATCTTTGCTGATCATCCCTTTTGATAAAATTGGTGCAGGCATTGGTTTCCGTTTGAGGATATGGAATGCCGTGCTTCTTCCCTTCCGCAAAACACCGCATCATCCAAGCCATGTTTCTTGCAAGGTTCCGCATCGTCTGCATTCCTTCCTCATCCTGCGGCGCTTCCTCCGCATACAGACCATGCACCATATTCCAGTATGTAGAACCGGCAGTAGGCATTTGACAACGCCAGATAAGGAAGTTTTTATGTAGGGTACGGTGTAACTCAGTAAAATGGGTTACACCGTATTCTTTTGTCATTATGCTACAAAGCGGAAGTCCTGCGGGTTCGTCTGTATTTCCTCCATCATAGCAAGAATTTTCTGTTCGGTTGGAATATCTATCATACCAACCGCAGTAAAGTAAATATCTACCTTTACATAACAATGACCGCTTGATTTGTCGTTGTTATGGACTTCAATACGCTCAATCAGAGAATTTACAAGTGTCGGCGTGAGTTCGTTAATTTCGGTCATTTCACGCAGAGTACGGAGTAAAAGCCTTAAATCCGTTGCTTTCTGCTTGGCTTCCTCTAAGGTCTGCCTGCTGTCGGCAACCTCCTGTGTTAATGCTTTTTGCTCTTTCTCATAGCTTTGAAGCATTTTAGAAAAGCGTTCGTCGGAGAGTATGCCGCTTGCGTTTTGTTCGAAAACCTTTTCAATAAGCCTGTCGATTTCGGCAATTCTCTTTGTGCCTTGTTCAACCGCCAGCTCCAGCCTTTTGTGTTCTTTCTGACGCATAGCATTGGTTTTCTTTGCAAGCATATCAAGCATATACAGAAATACTGACTCGTGACATTTCACAAAATCCGCTAAACTGCTGATTGCTTCAAACACGATTTTTTCAAGCACTACATCTCGGATATAATGAACGGTACACTCGCCACGCCCCGACTTATAGTTGGAACAACGGAAGTGTTCTTGATTTCGAGTCAAACTTTTTGCGGCAGCAAAATGCATTTTTGCACTGCAGTCTGCACAGTATACCAATCCCGAAAACAGGCTTGTTCTTCCGGTTGCTGTCGGTCTTCGGCGGTGTTTACGAAGTTCCTGCACCCTCATCCATTGTTCTTCGGATATAATCGGCTCCTGCATATTCGGTATGATTTGGTAATCTTCTTTAGCATTATGGATTTTCTTGTGAACCTTGTAGCTGACGGTGGTTGATTTGAAATTAACCGCACAACCGGTATATTGTCTGTTTTCAAGAATACCCACAACCGTTTTCTGATCCCATTTGCAATAATCACTCGGTACTTTTTGAGCGTGAGTTCTGCCTACACTTTCGTAATAGGCAGATGGTACTAATATGTTTTCTTTTTCCAACTGCTTTGCAATCTGTAATGGACCTCGCCCGGCAAGACATAAAGCATAGATTTTGCGAACCACTTCGGCGGCAGGCTCGCCGATCAGCCATTTTTCTTTATCATTAGGGTCTTTCACATATCCAAAAGGAACAGTTGGTGAGACACGCTTTCCGTTTTCTGCTCTCGACTGCCATACCGCACGGATTTTCTTAGAGGTTTGTGCCGCATACCATTCGTTGAACATACGTCGTTCGGGAAGGTGAAGCGCAAACAGCAAAAATCCAGTATTCATGCGGGTTTGCGGCGAGATGGCTCTCGATCAGATAGCTCTCTTTCAGACGGCCAAGGGGCTGAAATCACAATCGCATAGTTGTTTTCAAGGGAGAATGGCGGTAACAGCGGTCATTCTCCCTTTTTTCGTTCCTGCCGCTTTCAACAGGAGGAACACGAACATGGAAGAACCGAAAAGCACAGCAAAGCGCGGGGCAAAGACCGCTGCGGCTGCGCAAGAGGATAAAATCACGCTGCTCCCGCTGTCGGAGCTGCACGACTTCCCCAACCACCCGTTCAAGGTACGGGACGATGAAGCCATGCAGGAAACGACGGAGAGCATCCGGCAGTACGGCGTACTCGTCCCCGCCATCGTCCGCCCCCGTGAGGACGGCGGCTACGAGATCATCGCCGGACATCGGCGCAGGCACGGCAGCGAGCTGGCGGGGCTTTCCGCCATGCCCTGCATTGTGCGGCAGATGGACGACGACACCGCCACCATCCTCATGGTGGACAGCAACATCCAGCGCGAAAACATCCTGCCCTCTGAACGGGCGCAGGCGTACAAAATGAAGCTGGAGGCCATCAAAAGACAGGGTACACGGCACGATTTAACTTCTGACCAACTTGGACAGAAGTTGAGTGGAAAGACTTCCCGCGAGGTTATTGCAGAGAACAGCAATGACAGCCCTACACAAATCCAGCGCTATATCCGCCTGACAGAACTCTCCCCGGAGCTTCAGCAGATGGTGGACGAGAAGAAGATCGGCATGACCCCTGCCGTGGAAATCTCCTACCTCAAGCCGGAGGAACAGCAAATGCTACTCACCGCCATCGACAGCGAGCAGGCCACGCCCTCGCTTTCGCAGGCGCAGCGCATGAAAAAGCTCTCCCGCGACGGCAAGCTCAACGACGACACCATGCTGGACATCATGATGGAGCAGAAGAAGCCGGAGGGGTATAACGTCGTCCTCTCGGCGGACAAGCTGCGCAAATACTTCCCGCGCTCCTATACGCCGCAGAAGATGGAGGAAACCATCCTGAAGCTGCTGGACGCATGGCTGCGCAAGCGCCAGCGTGACCAGTCCAGATAACCGAATACGACCGCAGACAACCACGACACCGACCGGGCAGAGAGCTTTCTTTGCCCGGTTTTGTCATATCCAGAGAGGAGCAAAGCCATGTATATCAACACGTTCAAGTATAAGCCGGAGGACGTTTCCTGCGTCCTCTGTACAGAATATGTCAAAAAGCTGGGCTGTACCGCCCTGTCCTGCCCCTGCCTTGCCGAGCGCATGGAAGCCGGTACGGTGGGCTACGCGGAGGCGGTCGCGGAGCTGTTTCCGTACCGTCCGCGCCTGACCGCAAGAATCATGCGGCTGGCGGAGCGCTTTCCCGGAACCATGTGGCAGGACGACGCCCACAGGAAGCGCATGGAGACCCTGCGGCTGCTGCTGGGCTGCCGCAAGGAGCGCGATACGCCGGAGTTCTTCGCCGCGCTGTATCTGCTGACCTCTAACAAGGAGCTTGCGGACAGGACCTTCAACTGCTTCTTCCGCGGCGGCATCGACTTCCGCTACGCCCGCAGGCGCGGCATCTCTCCCCACGACTACACGCTGCTCATGGCGGCGAAAAGCCTTTACTGCCATACGGCAGAGGTCACGCAGGGTGACCTTGCGGAGCCGCAGATCATCCCGGACGAGACGTTCCGGCTGCTCATCAACGCCCTGCTCATCGCCCGTTTTGGGCTGGACGCCCTGAAAATCACCGCAAGACGCGGACAGCGGGGATATACCCTCCGCCGCCTCATCCGCCGTGAAGCAGGGGCAAACGCTCCGTCTGCGGGGCTGCTTTTTCCCTCTGAGGGGAGGTGAACACCGTGGCAGTATTTCGCGTGGAGAAGAACCACAATTACACAGTCATGTCCAATTACCACCTGCGGGACACCGGCCTGACGCTGAAAGCCATCGGCCTGCTGTCCAAGATGCTCTCTTTGACCGACGAGTGGGACTACACCACCCGCGGGCTTGCCGCCATCTGCAAGGAGGGCGTGGACGCCATCGGCGCGGCGCTGAAGGAGCTGGAGGCCAGAGGCTACCTTGTCCGCCGCCAGCTCAGGGACAGCCGCGGGCGCATCACCGACACCGAGTACACCATCTATGAATCGCCGCATACGCCTCTGCCGGATACGGCCTGCCCAGATACGGAAAACCCGTATCTGGATACCCCGGATACGGACGAGCCATATACGGAAAAGCCCGCGCAATTAAATAAAGATAGAAGAAATAAAGAAAAAGAAATTCCTGATGAATCTATTACGGACACATCAAATCCTGATCCAATCTATCCCCCAGCCCCCTTGCTGGGCGCGGGATATGACGGGATGGGATACGAGGCAGCGCGAGAGCTCGTCAAGGAAAATATTGAGTACGACATTCTCACGCAGGACCCGCGGCAGGACAGGGAGCAGCTTGACGAGGTGGTGGACCTCATTGCGGAAACCCTCTGCTCCCGCAGACAGACCATCGTGATTGCCGGAGACGAGTACCCGGCAGAGATGGTGAAGGAAAAGCTGCTGCGCGTCAATTCCATGCACATCGGCTACGTCTTTGACTGCCTGAGGCAGAATACCACCTACGTCCGCAACATCAAGAAATACCTGCTGGCGTCGCTGTTTAACGCGCCCAGCACCATCGGAAGCTACTATTCCGCCCTCGTCAACCACGATATGTACGGCGACGGGCTGCGGGGCAAGGGCTGAAAATGACCGAAAAAGGAGGGATGACCCATGCAGGAGGAAGTGGAAAACAGAGCGGTTACGCTGGTCATCAGCGCGACAAAGCTCACCGGGCGGCTGCTGAAAGCCGCCATTCTGAAATACCTTGCCAGCCGCAAGGAGAAAAAGCTGGCAAAGGCGCGCGCCGCGCCGGAAAAGCCCACCGGCAAGCAGACGGTGAAGCAGCTCATCGGGCAGAATCAGGGCGTCTCCAATATAGAGATCACCGACAGTAACATCAAGTCCTTTGAGCGCGTGGCACGGAAATACGGCGTGGATTTCGCCGTGAAGAAGGACCGCAGCGTGTCCCCGCCGAAATACCTGGTCTTTTTCAAGGGGCGGGACGCAGACGCACTGACGGCGGCGTTTCGGGAATACACGGCAAAAGAGGTCAAGCGGGCCTCGCAGGAGAAACCCTCGGTGCTGGAGCAGCTCCGCGCGCTCAAGGCGAAGGTGCTGTCCCTTACGCCGGACAAAGCCCGGAACAAGGACAAGGGGCTGGAGCTATGAAGCAGATCAACGTAAAGAAGCTCCTGCTTTCCAATCTTCCCTACGTTTTTATCGCGCTCTTTGCCACCAAGCTGGGGCAGGCGGCGCGGCTGGCTCCCGGCGCGGACTTCTCTCAAAAGGCGCTGCACATCATGGAGGGCTTCGCCGCCGCATTTCAGTCCGCGCTCCCCAGCTTCCACCCCATCGACCTGTGCGTGGGCATTGCCGCCGCCCTGCTCATCCGGCTTGCCGTCTACATCAAGGGGAAGAACGCAAGGAAGTTTCGGAAGAATATCGAGTACGGCAGCGCAAGATGGAGTGCATAATTTTAAGTGTAAATGACACATACATGGACGCACAGGAGGTTAT
>OGXX01002611.1_pt1 | contig 16102 bp, 10 predicted proteins | sample 1576301 | NCBI WGS metagenome assembly OGXX01 (sample SAMEA3541469, study PRJEB24748) | human gut metagenome | biome: human gut; feature: human-associated habitat; material: faeces | place: China | collected 2012
GTGCAGCTTTTAAAGCCCACCTCCTTTACGCCCGTGCTTGCGCTCATCGGCATCATCTACTACATGTTCTGCAAGGATAACAAGAAAAAGGACACCGGCATGATCCTGCTCGGCTTTGCGACGCTCATGTTCGGCATGGAAACGATGAGCACTGCCGTTGCGGGACTGAAGGATGTTCCCGCTTTCACGAACCTTTTTGTTGCCTTTCAGAATCCCATTCTCGGCGTGCTCGCCGGCGCGCTGCTCACGGCTGTGATCCAGTCGAGCTCGGCGTCCGTCGGTATTTTGCAGGCGCTCGCCGTCACCGGCTCTGTGAGCTACGCTGCGGCCATTCCCATCATCATGGGGCAGAACATCGGCACGACCGTCACGGCCATGCTCTCCTCCATCGGCACGAACAAGAACGCCCGCCGCGCCGCCGTTGTCCATCTTCTCTTCAACGTCATCGGCGTTGTCGTGCTGCTGACGGTGTTCTGCATCGTGCGCGCCGCGCTTGCTCCGGCATTTCTTAATGAATCTGCTTCCATGGCGGGCATCGCCGTGGCACACTCGGCATTCAATATCCTTTGCACTGCGCTGCTCCTGCCCGCAGGCGGGCTGCTCGAAACGCTTGCCAAGCGCATTGTTCCTGACGATGCACACTCGCAGGATGAGCAAACGACCGAACTTGACGTGCGTCTTCTCCCCACGCCCTCGCTCGCCCTGCGCCAGAGCCGCAGCGTCGCCTGCGAAATGGCCGGATACGCTGTGCGCGCGCTGGACAACGCCCTCGATGCTCTCAGTCTCAGCACGCCCGAGCTTGCTCAGAGCATTCACGACGATGAGGAGCGCTGCGACCATTACGAGGACATTCTCGGCACCTATCTTGTCAAGCTCAGCGCACAGAAGATGGGGCGCGACGAGAGCGAGGAAGCGACCGAGCTTTTAAAGACCATCGGCGATTTTGAGCGCATCTCCGACCATGCGGTCAACATTCTCTCCTCCGCAGAGGAGCTGGAGCGAAAGGGACTCGCCTTCTCCGGCAGCGCGCTCAACGAGCTGTCCGTGCTCACCGCCGCCGTCCGCGAGATCCTTTCTCTCTCTCTCAAGGCCTTTTCCGGTCAGGATCCCGCCGCCGCGCAGCAGGTCGAGCCGCTGGAGCAGGTCATCGACACGCTCAAAGAGCAGATGCGCACGCGACATATCCTGCGCATGCAGCAGGGCACGTGCAGCATTGAGGCCGGCTTTGTGCTCTCCGACCTCCTGACCGACTTGGAGCGCACGTCCGACCACTGCTCCAACATCGCCGGCTGCGTCATCGACGCGCGCGAGCACAACCTCAATCTGCACGAAACGCTCCGCCAGGCAAGAAGCGACGACGGCAGCTTTCAGCGCACCTTTGAGCATTACGCGCAGAAATACCAGCTGCCGATTCCGTCAAACGGATAAAAACGGGGTGCCTGAAGGCACCCCATTTTTGCTGTTTCTTTGCTTGTCAATCGCCCGATTCCTTGTTATACTACGGGTAATGTGCAATTCCTGCGCCAAGGCGTTTTCGCGCGGGAGGAAAGGAAGATACGTCAATGGATCCGATTTATGAGATTGAATTGCAGGACTGCCCCTACTGCCGCGGCACCGGCACGGTGGAAGATGAGCAGGGCTGGTGCGTTTATGTCACCTGCGTTGACTGCGGCGCGCAGACCGCGCACGCAAGCTATGAAACGCCCGAGGAGCGTCTCGCTGCCGCGCAGCAGGTCGCGCACCTGTGGAACATCGGCAAGGTCCTCAATCCCGGCGTGGGCGACTGAGCCTACCGGATATGCAAAAAAAGGACGGAAAGCGCTGCTTTCCGTCCTTTTTGCCGTTCAACCGCCGTTTGAGCGCGCGAAACTTCCCCTCCATTGCGCGCTCAACCGCAATGGGCTATACTGAGTACATCAAGGACGTCCGCACTTTATAGGAAACGGAGTTTTGCCTTTATGAATATCGACATTGGCAGCAAGATCAAAGCGCTGCGCCTTACAAAAAGCATGACGCAGGAACAGCTGGCAAAAGCCCTCCACGTGAGCGCACAGGCCGTAAGCAAGTGGGAGATCGGCAGCTCGCTGCCCGATATCCAGCTTCTGCCCGCGCTGTCCGTCGCGCTCGGAACAAGCATCGACTCTCTCTTCTCTCTCACGGACGAGAGCCGCTTTGCCCGCATCGACAACATGCTCTGGGACAAGAGATTCCTCACGCAGCAGGAATTTGACGAAGAGGAACGCTTTTTGCAGGAAAAGTGCCGCGAGGACGAAACGAGACCGCGCGCGACGCTGCTGCTTGCGCAGCTTTACTGCAAGCGCGCACGGGAATACAACGACCTCGCCTCACCCCTCGCCCGCCAATCGCTTGAGCTGAATCCCGACTGCAAAGAGGCACACAACGCTATTTTTGACGCCGAAAACGGCGCGTATCTCGACTGGAACGCAACGAACCACTACCGCACGATCGACTTCTACAAGAGTTTTCTTGCCGCACATCCGAACAATCACAGCGCGCATCTGTGGCTTTTGGACCTTCTCATCGCCGACAGGCGCTGCGCGGAGGCGCGCGAGGTCTTGGACCAGATGCACCGCCTGAAGCCGACGTACAACGATGCCTTCTATCTCGGCTGTATTCTCTTGCAGGAGGGGCACATTGATGACGCGCTCGCGCAGTGGGCGGCCATGTGCGCAAAGTACCCCGACACATGGGAGGTCTACGTCATGCGTGCGAGCGAGCTCGCCAAGCTCGGATATTACGACGAAGCCATCGCGGATTATGAGAAGACGATGACCCTCATGCCGCCGCCCCGCTTTGTCGACCCTGCCGAGGCCATTGCGCAGATCTGTGAGATCCGCGGCGACTATGAAACAGCCATCGCCTGCTATGAAAAGGTCATCGAACTCATGCGCACCGACTGGAGCGAAATGCAAGGCGAGGCCATCGACGCGCCGCGAAGAAACATCGCACGCCTGCGCGAGAAAATGGCAAACGGCTGATTCTTCCATAAAAAAACCGCCCTGACGAAAAGTGTCAGGGCGTTTTTTCATTTTAGAAGCGTTTGCTCACATATTGAAGCGCCTGCGCGCTTCCTCCCGGAGGGACGGAACACGGCGCACAATGCGCAGCGGAATGATGAGCCCGATGCAGATGACCAGCACGGCAAGCGACCACGACGGCTGCCACGCGCCAAGAAAATACCGGTCGAGGCAGTATTCCACGCCGAGGGCAAGAAGCCCCACCGCGCCGATGCACATGGCAAGGGTGGAAATGCGCGATCTTCTGCCGTCACGCAGGAAAAAGCTCAGCAAAAACACAACGATGCAGGCCCAGCCGAGCATCGGCAGCGCAAGACCCCGGAACCACCGTTCGCCGTGCAGCGCAACGGAAATGATCCACACATAGATGCCGATGGCGGCAACGTCCGCCGTGAGCCGGAAGAAAACCGGAATCCGGCGCGCCAGCATCGGCAGCGCAAACCAGATCCACAGCATCACCGCCGCGCCCGCAATGTAAAGAGACCATGGGTGTTCGGTCGGCAAAATAAGGTTCAGCAGCCCGCAGCAGAGCGACACCGATGCAAGCATCGCCGTGAGCAGCAGGGCGGCCGCTCGCCGCGAGGCAGGGGGAACTACAGCCGGCTTCGTCGGAAAATAGGGCAGCGCTTCCCGGTCGGGCTTCCACGCAGGCGTGCCGCAGAGCGGGCAGCTCGCCGCACCGTCTGACAGCTCCACGCCGCAGTTGACACAGTATGACATCAAATTCCTTCTTTCGTTCAGCGGTTGCTTTCCACATGCACGGGAATGCCCGCGCGCACAAGAAAGCGGAAAAAGTCGCGCTCGGTGTCTGTCTCCTCCTGCGTGCCGGCAAAGGTGATCTCCATGGTATCACCGTAACTGATGGACGCGCAGTGGCAGCGCGGCACCGTCGCCTGCCCGAGAATAACCTCCGCCCCGCGGATATACGGTGCCATCTCCGGCGGCACGGTAAAAGCGCCGGGATTGGTATAGGTGCAGGAATAGGGGCGCACACCGTGCAGACGGTAGTTGAGCGCCATCACGGGATTTTTGAGCGCGACCGGCACGAGCCGCAGCGCGAAATTCTTTGTAAAGCGGACATTCCCCGTAAACGCCGCCTGCATCTCCTGGCGGTTGATGTGCAGCTTCATATAATGGCGCACCTGCGAGACGATCTCGGGAAAGGTGTAGTCGCCAAGCGCGGGGTCGATAAAGGGGCGCACCGTGGTGATAAAGTTGCGCAGCGTTTCCGTCGGGAACCAGCCGCGCAGGTTGATCGGAACGGCCAGTGCCACGGGGCGCAGTCGATAGGGCTTCTCGCGCTTCTGCTTTTCCAGAATCACGTAGATGAGCACGGCGGAGAGATACTCCGTGATGGACGCGCCGTACTTTTTTGCTTCCGCGCGCAGCGCCTGAAGCGGTACAAAGCCCATCGTCACATGGAAGGTATAGAACGGCTCCGGCGTTCCGGTATTCTGATACGCCTTCGGCTGGCGGTGCAGTCCCAGCGCATGATGCCCCGCGTAGCGGGCGTAGGCGTCCTCCAGCTCCTCCGCGCGCGGCGGCTCGGAAAGGTCGAGCACGCCGTTCCCTGGCGGCACGTCAACGCCGGTCTGGCGCAGGTACTCGGCAAGCAGCGTGCGGAAAAAGACGATCGCCCCGCCGCCGTCGGACAGCGCGTGAAATACCTCAATGGAGATGCGGCTGCGGTAATAGTAAAAGCGCACGAGCCAGCCGTTGTCCTCCTTGAACCGGACAGGCTGGCAGGGGTCGGACACATCTTCTTTCAAAAACGGCCCCGGCGCGGTATTCGGCTCAAGATAGTACCAGAACGCGCCCTTGCGGATGCGCACGGCAAAGCTCGGAAAGCGCGGCATACAGCGATCAATGGCACGCTGAAGCGCGGCGGGGTCAACGTCCCGCTCCATCAGCGCGGAGAAGCGGTAGATGGCAGAATACTCTTCCTTTTGCAGCGCAGAGTACAAAATGCCCGCATTGTCGAGCCGATACCATTTGCTGTCCGGTTTTGCCATCGTTTCCCCCTCCTTCGCGTATCAGGATCATTCGGACAGTATTGTAGCACAAAGCGCTGCGCACGACAAGAAAGATGACGATTTCCCTTTTCTTTTTTACAGAAATATGATACGCTGAAGCAAACGCAAGATCCGGAAAAATATGGGAGGCGCCTATGGAATCCAAGCTGCACATCATCAGGAAGAAAAAAAGCGATCTGGAAAATTCCCGGCTCGACCCGCTGATGCGCGCGCTCAAGGCGCTGCACAGCGCCGGCGCACCGGAAAACATGACCGCCGAAGAGCTGGAGCGCCAGCGCCGCAGTCAGGAAGTGCTCGGCAGACTGACTGCCCCGATGGCCGGCATGGACTATGAAGAATTTGCTCTCTCCGGCATGAGCGCAGCATGGACACGTCTGAAAGCGCCCCACGGCAGCCGCCACGCGATTCTCTATTGCCACGGCGGCGGCTACACAAGCGGCAACCTTGGCTATTCGCGCGTATTGTCCTCCAAGCTCGCCCATGCGACGGGCTACGACGTGCTGAGTTTTGAATATCGCCTTGCGCCTGAATTCCCCTACCCCGCCGCTGTGGAGGACGCGCTGCGTGCGTGGGACTTTCTCATGCTGCAAGGCTACGGTGCGCGCGACATTGTCCTCGCAGGCGACAGTGCAGGCGGCAACCTTGCGCTTGTGCTTTGCAGCCGCTTGAAAGCGGCCGGCCGCCGCCTGCCCGGCGCGCTCATTCTGATGTCTCCGTGGACGGATATGACAATGTCCGGTACTTCCTACCGCGAGCGCGCGGAGATCGACCCGATGCTCACGCCCGAGTACATCGAGGCCGTTCGCCTTGCCTATGCCGCGGGACAAAACTACCGTTCGAGCGACTTGTCCCCCTTGTTTGCAGATTTTGAAGGCTTCCCGCCGACGCTCATACAGGTCGGCGACCATGAGATCCTGTATTCCGATTCCGAATCGCTCTATCAGGCGATGAAGCGCGCGAACGTTCCCTGCCGCTTGCAGGTCAGCGAGGGAATGTGGCACGTTTTCCAGATGTTCCCGATGAAAAAGGCTTCGATCGCGATGGATAATGTTGCAAGATTCCTGCTGGAGCAGTGATTCCCCGCAAAATACCGATAAGAACAGGAGGCTGCCCTCTTTTACAAAGAAGGCAGCCTCCTGTTTGACCCGTGGCCGCGCAATGCACCGCGCTCTTTCTGCTCCGCCATTTTGGTGCAAAAGAAAATAAAGATTTTTGCGAAATCCACTTGACAAGCAAAATGCCCGTGCTATAATGCGAAGCAACAAGTAAAAAGCTTCAAACCTATGACGGAGAGAAGTAACCGGCGCAGATAAGCACAAAGAGAGTCCCGGGTGGTGTGATCGGGGCAGCGGACGGCTGGTGAATGGACTCCGGAGGGCGGATCGAACGGCGAACGCCAAGTAGAGACCGACGGGTATCCCACCCGTTATCCATCGGGGCGCGTATGATGGTGCGCGTAAGCGAGCGGGCGTTTTCTATAACGTCAATTTGGGTGGTATCGCAGAAGTTCAATGACTTTTGTCCCATGGATATGGGATAAAGGTCTTTTTTCTTTTTCCCCTCCTGTTCCGGCAAAGCAGGAGTTCATCTGCCGCTCAAAATCAAATATATTTGGAGGAAACCAAAATGAAAAACAACATGATGCACAAGCTTCTCACCCTCGCGCTTGCCGGCGTGATGACTCTGTCCCTCGCTGCCTGCGGCAGCAAGACGGACAATGGCGGCAGCGATGCCCAGCAGGAATCCGAAAATGGCAAGACCTATAAGGTCGCCGTCATCAAGCAGCTCGACCACGCTTCCCTTGATGAGATCGCAAACGCCATCACCGCCGAGCTTGACAAACTCGCCGCCGGCAACGGCGTGACCATCGAATATGAGGTCACCTCCGGTCAGAATGACCCGACGATCTTAAAGCAGCTCTCCGATCAGGCGATCGCCGACAACGTGGACGCCATCGTTCCCATCGCCACAAGCGCCGCGCAGATCGCAGCCCTCTCCGCCGAGGACAGCAAGACCCCCGTGGTCTACGCCGCCATCTCTGATCCCGCAGCGGCAAACCTGACCGGCATCGACTATGTGACCGGCACGAGCGATGCGCTGAATACCGAGTTCATCATGGACATGATGTTCGCCCAGAATCCGAACGTTGCCAAGGTCGGCCTCCTCTACTCCCTCTCCGAGCCGAACTCCGCCCAGCCCATCACCGACGCCAAGGCCTATCTCGATGCCAAGGGCATCGCGTACGTTGAGCAGACCGCCAACACGAACGACGAGGTCGTTGCCGCCGCTTCCGCGCTGATCGCCGACGGCGTGGACGCCGTCTTTACCCCGACCGACAATGTCATCATGGCCGCTGAGCTGGCCATCGCCGAGGACTTTGCCAAAAATGGCATTCCCCACTACACCGGCGCTGATTCCTTTGTCCGCAACGGCGCCTATGCCACCTGCGGCGTGAACTATACCGATCTCGGCACCAAGACCGCTGACCTTGCTTACTCTGCCATCACCGAGGGCATGGGTTCCATGGAGGACTACTACCTGATGGACGGCGGCATCATCACCGTCAACACCGACACCGCCGCCATGATCGGCAAGCAGGCCGAGTATTCCTGCTTCGACAGTATGGGCACCGTCGTTGAGGTCACGACCACCAAGGACTAAGCTGCATTCCCGTTCCCAACAACGTACTGCCGTCCCCCGGCTTTTCGCCGGGGGCATCGGCATGAAAGGAGACTTCTCCCATGCTCATCATCACGCAAACCGCCCTTGAACTGGGCTTCCTCTACGCACTCATTGCAATGGCACTCTTTTTGAGCTACCGCATTCTCGATATCGCAGATCTGACGACCGACGGCTGCTTTGTCCTCGGCGCAGCCGTGTCCGTCACGGTGACGGCGGCAGGGCACCCCATTCTCGCCATTTTTGCTGCGATGCTCGCAGGCGCGTGCGCAGGCTTTGTCACCGCCTTTTTGCAGACGAAGCTCGGCGTGCCGAGCATTCTGGCCGGCATCATTACCAATACCGGCCTCTATACCGTCAATCTGATGGCAATGGGCTGGAAGTCGAACCAGAGTCTGCTCGGCGGCAGAACCGTCTTCACAATGCTGCGCGACCGTGGCATCGGCGGGGACTGGTACGAGCTGCTGCTCGCTGCCAGCGTCACGATTCTCGCAGGGCTGCTGCTGGTGCTGTTTCTCGGCACGCGCATGGGGCTCTCCATTCGCGCCACGGGCGATAATCCCGACATGGTGCGCGCCTCGTCCCTGAATCCGTCGTTCACGATCACGGTCGGCCTGTGCCTTGCCAACATGCTCACGGCGCTCTCCGGCGCGATCGTCGGCCAGTATCAGAAGACTGTGGACATCAACTCCGGCACGGGCATCGTCGTCATCGGCCTCGCCTGCCTCATCATCGGCGAAACGCTGCTCGGCCGCAGAAGCGTCAAAAAGGGCGTCATCGCCGCCATTCTCGGCTCGATCGTCTACCGCTTCATCTATGCCATCGTTTTCTACACAAAGATCGTCCCCGTCGAGTGCTTAAAGCTCCTGACGGCGGTCATCGTGGCGCTGGCCATCGCCTCGCCAAGCATTCGCAGGTGGTTCGCGTTCCAAAAGCGCAAGATGTCTGCCAGAACGAAGGAGGGCGCGTAAGATGTTAGATATCAAGAAGATCTCCAAGACCTTCAATCCCGGCACAGTGAATGAAAAAAAGGCTCTCACGGAACTATCGCTTCACTTGGACGAGGGCGACTTCGTCACCATCGTCGGCTCGAACGGTGCGGGCAAATCGACCCTCTTCAACGCCATCGCGGGCAGCTTTTATGTCGACGAGGGCAGCATTTCGCTCGCCGGGGAGGACATTACCTTCCTGCCCGAGCACAAGCGCTCCCGACGTATCGGGCGGCTTTTTCAAGACCCCCTGCGCGGCACTGCGCCAAACATGACGATCGAGGAAAACCTTGCGCTTGCGTACCTGCGCGCGGCGCACGGCAATCCCTTCAGCCGCATCAGCAAGAAGGACAAGGCCTTCTTCGCCGATCAGCTCCGGCAGCTCGACATGGGTCTCGAGGATCGCATGAAAAACCCCGTTGGTCTCCTCTCCGGCGGACAGCGCCAGGCGCTGACGCTTCTCATGGCAACGATGGTGCCGCCGCAGCTGCTGCTCCTTGATGAGCACACCGCGGCGCTTGACCCCGCAACGGCGGAAAAGGTGCTTGCCCTCACCCGCCGTGTCGTGGCAGAGAGCCGCATCACCTGCCTGATGGTCACGCACAACATGCATCAGGCGCTCACGCTCGGCAACCGCACGCTGATGATGTCCGACGGACACATCGTGCTCGACGTTGCGGGCGATGAGCGCGCGGGCATGAGCGTGGACGATCTCATCGCGCGCTTCAAGGCGGGCGCCGGACACGAGCTGGACAACGACCGCATTCTCTTATCGGAATAGCATTCGATCATCAGCGCAAAATGCTGTCTCCTTGTTTTTCTGTGTCCTGCCAATGCGCAAAAAGAGCATTTCTGGCTTACGGTTCACACGCTCGTCCTTCTTTTTAAGCGCGCAGCCTTAATAGTTGACGGTGCGTACCTGAGCGGAAGCTTGTAGCGAGCGCGACGTGCGCACGTACCATATTGTTATTGTGAGGCCAGAGGCAGGGTGGTCTCGCAGGAGTGCGCAGCATTTCGCAAATAATCAAACATGAAAAAAGCGGTTCCTGTTCTGGGAACCGCTTTTTGTCGTTTTGGGGATGTTTAGTTGTTGCCGCTGCTGGTCGCGCGCAGCGTCACGTCGTGATAGCCGCCCTCAACAATACTGGTGGCGGAGACAAGCGTGAGCTTCGCGTTCTTCTGCAGGTCGGGGATCGTCGTCACACCGCAGTTGCACATGGTGGACTTGACCTTGTAAAGGCTGCGGGCGACGTTATCCTGCAGAGAGCCCGCGTAGGTGACATACGAATCGACGCCCTCTTCGAAGGCAAGGCCCGTCTTGCCGCCGAGGTCGTAGCGCTGCCAGTTGCGTGCGCGGTTCGAGCCCTCGCCCCAGTACTCCTTGACGTACACGCCGTTGACGAGCAGCTTGTTCGTCGGCGATTCGTCGAAACGTGCGAAGTAGCGGCCAAGCATCAGGAAGTCCGCGCCCATGGCGAGCGCGAGCGTCATGTGATAGTCGTGAACGATGCCGCCGTCGGAGCAGATGGGAACATACACGCCCGTCTCGCGGAAGTATTCGTCGCGCGCAGCGGAAACCTCGATGAGCGCGGTCGCCTGACCGCGGCCGATGCCCTTGGTCTCGCGCGTAATGCAGATCGAGCCGCCGCCGATACCGACCTTGACAAAGTCTGCGCCGCACTCGGCGAGGAAGCGGAAACCGTCGCGGTCGACGACGTTGCCCGCGCCGATCTTCACGCTGCTGCCGTAGTTTTCGCGCACGTAGTCGATGACTTTCTTCTGCCAGACGGAGTAACCCTCGGACGAGTCGATGCACAGCACGTCTGCGCCCGCCTCAACAAGCGCAGGAATGCGCTCGCGATAGTCGCGGGAGTTGATACCCGCGCCGACGAGATAGCGCTTCTTGCCGTCCTGCAGGGCAAGGGGATGCTCCTTGTGCTCGGCATAGTCCTTGCGGAAGACAAAGTAGAGCAGGTGGTCGTTTTCATCTACGATGGGCAGCGCGTTGAGCTTGTGCTCCCAGATGATGTCGTTGGCCTCCTTGAGCGTGGTGGAGGCAGGGGCGGTGATGAGCTTTTCGCGCGGCGTCATGAACTCATGCACCTTGACGTCCGTGCTCATGCGGCTCACGCGGTAGTCGCGGCTCGTCACGATGCCGAGGAGCTTCCCGTTGGGCGTTGCGTCCTCGGTGACGGCGACGGTGGAAAAGCCGTTCTCTTCCTTGAGCGCGAGCACGTCGGCAAGCGTGTGCTCGGGCGTCAGATTGGAAGCAGACGGCACAAAGCCCGCCTTGCTGCTCTTCACGCGGCGCACCATCTCCGCCTCGCTCTCAATGGACTGAGAGCCGAAGATGAAAGAAAGGCCGCCCTCCTTGGCAAGGGCGATAGCAAGCGTGTCGTTCGAGACAGACTGCATGATCGCCGAGACCATCGGGATATTCAGGCTGATGGGGCACTCCTCCTGCCCCTTGCGATAGCGCACGAGGGGCGTTTTGAGTGAAACGTTGTCAGGAACACAGTCCTCCGCGGTATAGCCGGGAACGAGAAGATATTCGCTGAACGTGTGAGAAGGTTCGGGATAATAGTAAGCCATAGATCTGCTCCTCTCTTCTTATTTTACTTGAAGTAGCGCACAGCAGAGGTGAACAGCTCCATCGCATACTGGCCGGGGACATTGCGGTAGAGGTTCTTGCCGATACGCTCGGTATGCCCCATCTTGCCCAGCACGCGGCCATCGGGCGAGGTGATGCCCTCGATGGCGCAGAGCGAGCCGTTGGGATTAAACGCTGCATTCATTGTAGCACACCCGTCAAGGTCTACATACTGCGTGGCGATCTGGCCGTTGGCAGCAAGCGCCTTGACAAGCTCCTCCGAGGCGAGGAAGCGGCCCTCGCCATGGGAAATGGGCACGGTGTAGATGTCGCCGACCTTCGTGCCGGTAAGCCACGGGGACTTGTTGGAGCACACGCGCGTGCGCACAAGGCGGGACTGATGGCGGCCGATGACGTTGTAGGTGAGCGTCGGGCAGTCGGCATCGGTATCCATGATCTTGCCGTAGGGCACAAGGCCGAGCTTGATGAGCGCCTGGAAGCCGTTGCAGATACCGAGCATCAAGCCGCCGCGGCGATCAAGAAGATCGGTGACCTGTTCTTTGACCGCAGCGCTGCGGAAGAAGGCCGTGATGAGCTTGGCGCTGCCGTCGGGCTCGTCGCCGCCGGAGAAGCCGCCGGGAACCACGATGATCTGGCTATCCTTGACCGCCTTGGCAAAGCGCTCCACGCTGTCAGCAACGTCGGCGCTTGTCAGGTTGCGGATGATGAACTGCTCGGCATCCGCGCCTGCTTCAAGCAGGGCGCGCTGCGTATCGTACTCGCAGTTCGTGCCGGGGAAGACGGGGATCAGCGCCTTGGGACGCGCCAGCTTGATCGCGGGAGCAACGCGCTCCTGCGCTTCATAGGAAAGGCTCTCGACCGCGCCGGCGCTCTGCGTCTTCGTCGGGTAGACGGATTCGAGGACAGCGTCATTGAGAGCAAGAAGCTCGGAAATGCTCGCCTCATCGCTGCCGAGGGAAATGGCCTTTTCCGCTGTGGTCGCGCCGATGCGCACAGCATCGGAAACTTCCTCCGTCAGCTCGGCGACGATCGCGCCGGGCATGGGAGCAAACCAGTCGCGCGCAGTCTTTTCGGCGGCAAAGCCGATCTCATTGCCGAGCGACATCTTGAAAACTGCCTCGGCAAGGCCGTTTTCAACCGCCCATGCGCTTGCGACCTTGCCCGCGCGGGCAAGCGCGGTAAAGCGTTCCCACGCCGCTTTCTGCTCTTCGGGCGTCGCGCCGGCGAAGAGGTAAACGCCGCGACCGGCAGCCTTGAAGTCAGTCGTCACGATCTCGCCTGCCAGCACGGGCGCGATGGCGAAGGAGATAAGCGTCGGCGGCACGTCATGGTCAAGGAAGGTACCGGACATGGAGTCCTTGCCGCCGATGGCGGCAGCGCCCAGTTCAAGCTGGGCATCGAGCGCACCGAGCAGCGCGGAGAAGGGCTTGCCCCAGCGCGCAGGCTCGCTGCGGAGCTTTTCAAAGAATTCCTGCAAGGTGAGATATGCCTTGTGATAGTCTGCACCGGCGGCGACGATCTTAGCAACCGAGGTGTAGACCGCGCTGTGCGCGCCCGTGTAAGGATCGGCGCTCAGTGCGTCGGGGTCGCAGCCCCAGGCCATCACGCTGCCCTGCTCGGTCTTGCTGCCCGGCAGCACCGGCAGCAGCGCCGCCATCGCCTGCGAGGGGCTGCGCTGCGTCTTGCCGCCAAAGGGCATGAGCAGCGAGAACGCACCGACGGTGGAGTCGAAGCGCTCGGCGAGGCCGCGGCGGGACGCGCTCTTGAGGCTGCCCGCCATATCGCGCAGCGTGCGCGGCGCGCAAGCGGACTCTGCCTGCTTTTCCCCAGCTTCTACACGAATGCTTGCGTGCTTGACCGCGCCGTTCGTGTCGAGGAACGCGCGCGAAAGGTCGGCAACCGTCTGTCCGCGCCAGTGCATGACCATGCGGGGGCTTTCGGTGACGACTGCAACGCGGTAGGCCTCCAGGTTTTCGGCCTGCGCGGCAGCGATGAACTTTTCCTCGTCCTCCGCCGCGACGACAACCGCCATGCGCTCCTGCGATTCGGAGATCGCAAGCTCGGTGCCGTCCAGACCCTCGTACTTCTTGCGCACGGCGTCAAGCTCGATGGCAAGGCCGTCGGCCAGCTCGCCGATGGCAACAGACACGCCGCCCGCGCCAAAGTCGTTGCAGCGCTTGATGAGGCGCGTCACCTCGCCGTTGCGGAACAGGCGCTGGATCTTGCGCTCTTCGGGCGCGTTGCCCTTCTGCACTTCGCTTGCCATGGTGGTAAGCGACTTTAAGTCATGGCTCTTCGAAGAACCGGTCGCGCCGCCGATGCCGTCGCGGCCGGTGCGGCCACCGAGCAGGATCACAACGTCACCCGGAGCGGGACGCTCACGCACAACGTTATTGGCAGGTGCCGCGGCAACGACCGCGCCGCACTCGAGTCTCTTGGCAATGTAGCCCTCGTGGTAAAGCTCGGCGACATGGCCCGTGGCAAGGCCGATCTGGTTGCCGTAGGAGGAGTAGCCTGCCGCAGCGGTCTGCGCGAGCTTGCGCTGAGGGAGCTTTCCGGGCAGGGTCTCGGCAAGGGTCTTTCTCGGGTCGCCGCCGCCCGTCACGCGCATCGCCTGATGGACGTAAGCGCGGCCGGAGAGCGGGTCGCGGATGCAGCCGCCGATGCAGGTAGCAGCGCCGCCGAAAGGCTCGATCTCGGTGGGGTGGTTGTGTGTTTCGTTCTTGAACATCAGCAGCCAGTCCTGCTCCTCGCCGTTCACCTTGGCGGGAACGTGAATGGAGCAGGCGTTGATCTCCTCGCTCTCGTCGAGCTCGGGCAGCAAGCTGCGCTTTTTGAGGGTCTTGGTGCCGATGGTCGCAATGTCCATCAGCGTCTGGGGGCGCTTGGCGGCCTTTTCCGCGCCGTAGACCTCTTCGCGCGCGGCAAGGTAGCGCTCATACGCGCCCTTGACAGCGGGATCGTCGATCGTGATCTCATCAAGATGCGTAGAGAACGTCGTGTGGCGGCAGTGGTCAGACCAGTAGGTATCGACCACGCGCACCTCGGTCACGGTGGGATCGCGGTGCTCTTCCTCGCGGAAATAGCCTTGCAGAGTCTTGAGATCGTCCAAATCCATGGCAAGGCCCATGGAGGAAAGGAGCGCAGAGAGCGCAGCATCGTCCATGGTGATAAAGTCCTCGACCGAAGCGACGCTCTTGGGATCGGAGAGGTTTTCCGCAAGCGTTTCAGGCTTTGCAAGCGTGGCCTCACGGCTCTCAACGGGGTTGATGACATAGCGCTTGACGGCTTCGACGTCCTTATCCGTCAGCGTGCCGTAGAGCGCGTAGACCTTTGCCGTGCGGATGCGCGGACGCTCGCCCTGGCTCAAAAGCTGGATGCACTGTGCCGCGCTGTCGGCGCGCTGATCGAACTGGCCGGGCAGCGGCTCGACGGCAAACACGGCGGCAGCGCCGGAAACGTCGGTCTCCTCGCTCGTCAGGTCGAGCTGCGGCTCGGAAAAGACGGTGGTGCAGGCATAGTCGAAGAGGTCTTTGTCCATGCCCTCTGCATCGTAGCGGTTCCAGATGCGCACGCGCTCCAGACCTTCGAGGTCTAAGAACGAGCGGCAATCGGACAGCAGGCTCGCGCATTCAGGCGCAAGGCCGGGCTTTTTTTCAACACATACGCGATAAACCATTTACTCTCTCTCCTTTTGCGCAGCCAGAGCCTTGCGGCCAATGTCGCTGCGGCAGTATTTGTTGGCAAAGTCGACCTCGCCGGAGAGGCGGTACGCCTCCTTCACGGCTTCCTCCAGCGTGGGGGCAACGGCGGTAACGCCGAGCACACGCCCACCCGCGGTGAGAAGCGCATCGCCATTTTTCTTTGCGCCCGCGACATAAGTATGTGCGGCAGCCTCTTCGCTCATCGTGATGGGGAAGCCGCTTTCATACTTCTTGGGGTAGCCCTCGGAGGCGAGGACAACGCAGCAGGCGGAATCGCTCGAAAATGCAACGTTCACGTCCTTGAGCGTCCCGTTCGTCGTGGCCTGCATGACGCTCAGCAGGTCAGAGGAAAGCAGCGGCAGCACGACCTGCGTTTCAGGGTCGCCGAAGCGGCAGTTGTACTCCACGACCTTGGGGCCGTTCTTTGTGAGCATGAGGCCGAAATAGAGGCAGCCCTTAAAGGGGCGGCCCTCGGCCTTCATCGCGCGGATCGTGGGAAGGAAGATCGTTTCCATGCACGTTTCCGCGATCTCCTTGGTGTAGCAGGGATTCGGCGCGATCGTGCCCATGCCGCCGGTGTTGGGGCCCTTGTCGCCGTCGAGCGCGCACTTGTGATCCATGGAGGAAACCATGGGAACGACCGTTTCACCGTCGGTAAAGCTCAGAACGGAGACCTCAGGGCCTTCCATGAACTCTTCGATGACGACGCGCGCACCGCTCTGGCCGAAGGCCTTGTCCTCGATCATGGAGCGAACGGCAGCTTTCGCCTCCTCGACCGTCTGCGCGACGACGACGCCCTTGCCGAGCGCCAGGCCGTCCGCCTTGACGACGATGGGCGCGCCCTGCGCCTCAATATAGGCGCAGGCGGCCTCCACCTCGGTGAAGAGCTCGTACTTCGCCGTGGGGATGCCGTACTTTTTCATCAGATCCTTGGAAAAGGCCTTGCTCGCCTCGATGACGGCGGCCTTCTTGTCGGGGCCGAAGCAGGGAATACCCGCCGCGCTCAGCGCGTCCACCGCGCCGAGGGCGAGGGGATCGTCCGGCGCGA
>OGXX01002614.1_pt1 | contig 16073 bp, 14 predicted proteins | sample 1576301 | NCBI WGS metagenome assembly OGXX01 (sample SAMEA3541469, study PRJEB24748) | human gut metagenome | biome: human gut; feature: human-associated habitat; material: faeces | place: China | collected 2012
GAGCAAGTCCAAAAAACTATGTAACATTTAATAATGAAGTATGGAGAATACTTGGGGTTTTCCCGACTGATGATGGAACAGGTAATATAGAAAATAGAATAAAAATAGTAAGAAATGAAAGTATAGGGAATAAGGCTTGGAATAGTAATATTACAAATAATTGGACGGAAGCAACTTTAAAAAAAGAATTAAACGAAACATATTTAAATAGTTTAACAAGTGAAGCACAAAGTATGATAGGAAATGCTAAGTATTATTTAGGAGGAGCAACTAGATCTAATATAACAAAAGATGTAATGTATTCAAATGAAAGGCAAATAAGTGGAAATATGTATTATGCTGGCACAAATCCAACTAATTGGGTTGGAAAAGTAGCAGTTATGTATGCAAGTGATTATGGATATGCAGTTCCAGATATTTGTACTCAAAATTTAAATACTTATAAAGATGATACAACAAATTGCGTAAACACAAATTGGCTATATAATATAAAGGTTACTGAATGGGTTTTAAATCAAGTTACTAAAAATGCTTACGTATTTAATATTTACGGAGGTAATTATATTAATAGTGGTGGGCGTAATGTAACTTCCTCTTATGCAGTAAGGCCAACTTTATATCTAAAATCAAATGTTAAAATAACTGGTGGAGATGGAACAAGTAGTGATCCATATACACTTGGTTTATAAGAATTATGACAATTCATAGTTCTTTTTGTTTTAAAAAATATAGACTTTATTTTTAATTTTTGATAGAATATATTTAGAAGAAAAATAATAGAAAGTTGGTAATTTTATGGCAAAAAGAAAAAAAAGAAATGTGAAAGAAAAAGATAATCATTTTTTAATACAATTATGGGGTGTTTTACTTATTCTTATTAGTATTTTAGGAATAGGAAAATATGGACCAGCTGGTAGGATAATATCATCGTTTGCTCTTTTTTTAGTGGGAAATTTATATCTTCTTTTACTTGTTGCTATTTTACTTTTAGGAATGTATATGGTTGTTAAAGAAGAAAAATTTAATTTTTTCAGTGCTAAAATGATGGGAATATATTTAATGATTATTAGCGCTTTAGTATTTTTACATATAAGTTATTGTTTAGAAAATATTGATACATCAAAGATTATAAGTGAAACATATGAAAACTTACTTGTAGGTATTGATAAAATAATGGGAAATGAAATTAAAACAGGAGTATTTAATCCTGCTTTAGAAAATACAGGTGGTGGGATAATTGGTTCTTTATTTGCTACAGCTTTTTATAAATTATTTGAAAAAGATGGTGCTAATATTGTATGCTGGGTCTTTTTAATAACAGGATTTATGGTGTTTACAGGTATGTCTATTTTTGATATTGTAAGAAATACTAAAGATAAGGTAAAGGAAATACTACCTAAAAAAGATAAAGTAAGTACTAAAGATAAGAAACATGAAAATAAATTTGATGAAACTAAATTAAAAATTAATACAAATGATGAAGAAGAAGAAATACCTAAAAAGGTTGTTAAAAATATAAGTGAAATAACTAATATTAATGCAGAAAAGAAAATAGAACCTGAAGTTAAAGAAGAAAAAGAAGTTATTGTTAATAAAAATTATATTTTACCTTCTTTTGATTTATTAGATTCACCACAAAAAAATAAAAAAGCTATTGATAAAGTAGCAATTGCTAATAATTCTAAAAAACTTGTTGAAACATTAAGAGATTTTGGAATAATTGGAGAAGTCGTAGCGGTAAATGTTGGACCTTCTGTTATTCAGTATGAACTTGAGTTGTCACAAGGAACTAAACTTTCTAAACTTCTTGGAATAAACCGTGAAATAGCTTTAGCACTTGCTAAGAAGGATGTTCGTATTCAAGCTCCAATTCCTGGAAAGAATACTGTTGGAATTGAAATGCCAAATGATAATGCCCAAACAGTTACACTTCGTGAAACACTTGAGGGTTTAAAAAGAGAAAATAAACTTAAGACAAAATTAACTGCAGGACTTGGTAAGGACATTATGGGTAATGTTCAAGCATGTTATATAAATAAAACCCCACATTTACTTGTTGCAGGGGCTACCGGTAGTGGTAAATCAGTATGTATTAACTGTATAATTTTATCTATTTTAATGTTTACTAAACCAGATGAAGTAAAACTTATTTTAGTAGATCCTAAAAAAGTTGAACTTGGTGTTTATAATTGCGTACCACATCTTGTAACACCAGTTGTTACTGATCCTAAAAAAGCTAGTCAAGCATTGCAAAAAGCAGTTAGTGAAATGGATAGAAGATATGATTTATTTGAAGAAAGTAAAACAAGAAATATTGAAGGTTATAATGAATATGTATTAAAATATAATAAAAATAAAAGTGAAGATGAAAAGCTTAAACCACTTCCTTATTGGGTTGTAATAGTAGATGAGTTAGCTGATCTTATGTTAGTTGCAGGAAAAGAAGTTGAACAATCTATTATGCGTATTACACAAATGGCTCGTGCGGCAGGAATTCATTTAATTATTGCAACACAAAGACCATCAACAGATGTCATAACAGGTTTAATTAAAGCAAACATTCCGTCAAGACTTTCATTTGCAGTTTCATCAAGTATTGATTCAAGAACTATTCTTGACATGACTGGAGCAGAAAAACTTTTAGGAAAAGGGGATATGTTATATCTTCCAATGGGAGATATTGTACCTCAAAGAATCCAAGGAGCATTTGTTAGCGATAGTGAAATTGAAAAAGTTGTAAATTATTGTATCAGTCAACAAAAAGCTCAATATGATCAATCGTTTTTTAGTTCCTTTGAAGAAAAAGATGAAGAATTAAAATCATCTTTAGTTAGTGGTGATGTTGAAGAGTATGATGATCCGTTATACAATGAAATAGTAGAATTTGTAATAACTTCAGGTAAAGCAAGTGCATCACTTTTACAAAGAAAGTTTAGACTTGGTTATAATAGGGCTGCAAGATGCATTGATTTACTTGAAGAAAGAGGAATAATTGGACCACAAAATGGTTCTAAACCAAGAGAAGTATTAGTAAAACTTGAAGATAATAATAATAATGAGTAGGAGGATTATTTATGAGTTTACATATAAAAACAGAATATGATGATGATATAGCAAAATTAGTAATTATGCCAGGTGACCCTGTTCGTGTTAAATTTATCGCAGAAAACTATTTAGATGATTATAAATTAGTAAATAATGTTAGATTAAATTTAGCTTACACAGGTTACTTTAAAGGAGTTAAAGTAACGGTTATGTCTTCAGGTATGGGATGTCCAAGTATGGCAATTTATGCTAAAGAGTTATTTGATTATTATAATGTTGAAAAAATTATAAGGGTAGGTTCATGTGGAAGTTATTATGATGAGATAGATGTTAAAAGCGTAATTTTAGCAGAAAAAGCATATACTTTATCAAACTTTAGTTACCAGTATGATGGAAAAGAAATTGATTTAATAAGTGCTTCATCATTTCTAAATCAAAAAATAATAGAAAATGCATACAAAGCAAATATTGAACTAAGAATAGGTAATATTGAAACAACAGATGTTTTTTATAAAACAATTAATAATCCTGAAGTTAAAAAAAATTACTGTTTAGGTGTAGAAATGGAAACATTTGCTCTTTTCTATGTTGCAAGTTTATACAAAAAACAAGCAAGCAGTATTTTAACTGTATCAGATAATTTAGTTAATAATAAAAAATTAACTACCGAAGAAAGAGAAACAACATTTAATGAGGCAATAAGCCTTGCCCTTAATTCTATAATAGAATAATAAAAGCAGTACATACTATTTAACAAGAGGAGAAAAGATTTATGGAATATAAACAAATAGATAAAAGATCTTACAAACTTCATTTAATAAAAACTGATAAATTTAAAACCATTACAGTTAGATGTATTTTTAAAGAAAAAATAAACAAAGAGGAAATAACAATTCGTAATTTCCTTTTTGAACTTTTATTAAGTTCTTGTAAAAAGTATCCATCTAAAAGAAACTTTAGTATAGCAAAACAAGAATTATACGATTTAAATCTTTATGGAAATAATACAAGAATAGGTAATACTTTTAGTACGGAAATATCAATTTCAATGTTAGAAAATAAATATATTAATGATGATATTACTATGAAAGGACTTGAATTTTTAAAAGAGGTAATTTTTAATCCTAACCTTGAAGATAATAAAGATTTTAGAAATAATTTTAATATAACTAAAAATTATTTATTATCTTATATAAAACAAGGTTATGACTATCCAAAAAGTTATTCTTATATGAGACTTAAAAATCTTATGGGAGAAGATTATTCTTTTTCTTATAATATGGATGGTAATATCAAAGATTTAGAAGAAATAACTTTAACAAGCTTACAAAAGTATTATGATAAATTTATTAAAAATAGTTTAATAGATATATATGTAATAGGTAATATAAACTTTTATGAAATGGAAAATGCTATTTCTAAAACATTTAATTTTAAAAAAATTAAAAAAGATGAATTATCATTTAAAATAAATTATATTCCAAAGAGTAAAAAACTTATAAAATATGAAGAAAGTAAGAATTTTAATCAAACAAGACTTTTAATAAGTTGTTATTTAAAAAAATTAACGGAAAAAGAAAGAAAATATGTTATGTTTTTATATAATATAATTCTAGGAGCAAGTCCTGATTCTTTTTTGTTTAAAAATGTAAGAGAAAGAAAGTCATTAACTTATGATATTTTATCTAATTATAGAAAAAGTGATAATTTTTTAGTTATATCAAGTGGGATTGATTATACAAAGTGTAATGAAGTAATAAAAGGAATAAAAGAAGAAATGAATAATATAAGAAAAGGTAAATTTAATATGGAAAAATTAAATAATGCTAAAAATCTTATGATTAGTTCATTAAAAGAGTTTGATGAATATCCATCTTCCATTATTGATTATTATTTTAGTATGGAATATTTGGATTGTGATAATATAGAAACTGCAATTAAAGAAGTTTTAAGTGTTACAAAAAAAGATATAGTAAAGGTTAGTAAAAAAATAAATATGGATGTTATTTATGTACTCAAGGAGGGAAAAGATGAGAGAAATTAATATAAATAATTTTGAAGAAAAACTCTATTTTGAAAAACTTGAAAATGGTCTTTTAGTATATCTTGTGCCACTTAAAAACAAGAAAAATTTTTATGTATCATTTGGTACTAAATATGGAAATTATAATTCTAAATTTAAAGTAAATGATAAAACATATGAAATGCCAAGTGGAATAGCTCACTTTTTAGAACATAAATTATTTGAAAAAGAAAAAGAAAACCCTTTTGATTTTTATGCCAAAAGTGGAACTGATGTAAATGCTGGTACATCAATATTCTATACAAATTATTATTTTACTGGAAATAATAATTATAATGAAAATTTGAAATATCTACTTAAGTTTGTTACTAATCTTGAAATAACAGAAAAAGATGTCGAAAAAGAAAAAGGAATTATTTTAGAAGAAGCAAGAATGGTTAGTGATAATCCTAATAGATTACTTTATGATAAAACAAGAGAAAATGCTTTTTTTAAAGATCCATATAAATATAAAGTAATCGGGGAAAAAGAAGAAATAAAAAGTATAACAAAAAAAGATTTAGAAATATGTTTTAATGCTTTTTATAGACCTGATAATATGTTCATTATAGCGGTAGGTAATATCAATAAAGATGAAACAATAAAAATAATAAAAGAAGAGCTAAAAGATTTTAAAAATGATAATAAAAAAATAGAAAAATTATATTATGAAGAAGATGATGAAGTATTTATTCCTTATGAGAAAATAAAATTAAAGACAGAAACAACAAGGTTAAGTTTAAATTATAAAGTAAATAAAAATATTTTAGGCATGGATGAGTATAAAAGAGAAATATATTTAGGAATGATGCTAACATTAGTTTTAGGATCAACTTCTTTAGCAAGAGAAAAATTACAAGAAAAAAATTTATGTACAGAAATAAGTACTAATTTATTAAGTAGCCATAGTCATTATTTAATTGGTGTTACTGCTGTTACAGAAAATCAAGATAAATTAATAAATGAATTAAGAAGAATCTTTAAAAATATAAAAATTTCTAAAAAAGATTTTGAAAGAATAAAAAAAGTATGGGTTGCTAATGAAATTAAATCTATTGATAATATAAGTGCAACCAGTAGTGATATATTAACAGATTTAATTGATTTAGGAGAGTATAAAAATAATAAAATAAAAGATATTCAAGATCTTTCATATGAAGAACTTACTAATTTAATTAAAAAAATTGATTTTGAAAACTTAGAAAAAACTAATAAACTTGAAATTGTTGTAATATCTAAAAAAAATTAGTAATAAATGTTACTTTACTAAACTATACTATATTAGACAAAAAAATATTGCAAAATTTTGTAATATTTGTTAAGATTAAAATGTAAAGATAAGAAGGGAACGATTACATATGGATATAAAAATGTTTTTTGAATTTCCAGGTGTATTAATCACAATAGGTGTGTTTTTACTTGTTGTTTCTATTGTAATAGGAATAATTGCATATAAAAATCCTGTTGATGATATTGAAGAAATTGAAGATATTAAAAGTAAATTAAAAGGTAAAGATGAACATCATGAGGAAAAAGAATATACAAGTGAAGAAGATTTCTTGGATAAAGAAGTTGTTGAAGATAATAAGATAGATGATGAAACAAAACTTGAGCCAACTGTTGAAGTTGAAGAACAGGATATTCCTTTAGAAGAAAATAAGGAAGATATAGAACAAGTAAGTGAAGAAAATTTAAGTAAAACAGAAGTTTTAGATACAAGTTTGTTTGTAGAAAATAAAGAAGAACCTTTACAAGAAAGCTTGGAAAAAACAGAAAATTTAGATGATGTAAAGGATGAAATAATGTCGTTATTAAGTGATATAGATAATAAAGAAGTAGAAGAAACAAAAAAAGAAGAACTACCAAAAACAATTTATGGTGGAGCAAATCCTAGTGCAAATATAAAGCTTGATAATGAATTTAAGGAAAAACTTCCTTATGAAGAAAAAACAATTGATTTAGAAAAAACAGAAGATTTAATTAACACGTTAAATAAGGAAACAGTAAAAAATGAAGAAGAAGATATAGAAATTTTATAGCTTCTTTTTTTGTTATAAAAACAATTTAACTTACATATATTTAAGTGTATAAAGAAAGGATGATAAAAATATGGATACACTTAAAGTGTCAAGTAAATCTAACCCAAATTCAGTTGCAGGAGCATTAACTAATGTCTTTAGAGATAAAGGAAAAGTAGAAATACAAGCAATTGGAGCAGGAGCACTTAATCAAGCAATTAAAGGAGTAGCAATAGCAAGAGGATTTGTTGCCCCAAGTGGTAAAAATTTAGTATGTATTCCTGCTTTTACTGATATAAGTATAGATGGGGAAGAACGAACAGCGATAAAATTAATTGTAGAAGCAAAGTAAAGATTGCTTCTTTTTACATGCTAATTTTACATGTTAATTTTAAAAAACCTTGCCTTTATTTAGATTTATAGGTATAATTAAATCATTACATGAAGAAAGGAAGATTTATTTATGATTGATGCAATCAATAATGCAAATGATTTTTTGAATAATATTTTATTTGGTGTTCCAATGATTATCTTTATTCTTGGTACAGGATTATATCTTACAATTAGATTAGGATTTATTCAAATAACTAAGATAAAAGATATATGGAATAACACAATAAAAAAGATGTTTAAAAAATCTAAAGGGAAAGGACTTATAAGTTCAGGAGAAGCTGCACTTATTTCTTTAGGAGAAATTGTAGGCTCTGGTAATATTGCAGGAGTAGCTACTGCTATAGCAGCAGGAGGACCTGGGGCAATATTCTGGATGTGGGTTGCGGCATTCTTTGGAATGGCTACTAAATTTGCTGAAATTACACTTGGTATTGTTTATAGAAAAGTGTTTACTAAAGATGGCAATGTTAAAGGTGGTCCAATGTACTATTTAAGAGATGGAGTTAGAAGTAAATTTTTAGCTGGTTTCTACGCAGTAATGTCTATATTATCATATATAGTAATCGTAGCAATGGTTGATACAAATACAATTGTTTCAACAGTAACAACTAAATTTAACATTCCAGATTATGTAATTGGTATTGCTTTAGTAATAATTGTTGGAGTTATAATATTTGGTGGTATTAAACGTCTTGGTAAGTTTAGTAAAAACTTTGTTCCTATTATGGGAATATTCTATATAATTTCAGGATTAGTTGTAATATTTAGTAATCTTGAATTAGTAGGACCTGCATTTTCTACAATTATAAAAGCAGCATTTACGCCTCAAGCAGCAGCTGGAGGATTTGCGGGAGCAAGTATCGCACAAATAATTAGATATGGATTTGCCCGTGGTATTTATTCTAATGAATCCGGACTTGGAACTGCAGCTTTTGCTCATAGTGCGGCAGAAACAGATCATCCAACAAGACAAGCTTTATGGGGACCAACAGAAATATTTATAGATACAATTATCGTAAATACAATTACAGGTCTAGTAGTAGTTATGTCTGGACTTTGGACTAGTGGAGCAGATGGCTCACCTCTTGTAATGGCAGCATTTGATAAAGTTTTACCGGGTGGTGTAGGAAGTATAATGATATTTATCGCTTCAATTTGTTTCTCATTTACATGTTTAACATCTGCAAGTTATGTTTGTCAAGAATCTGCAGAATACTTATTTGGAACAAAAAGTCAAAAAGTTATTAATGCTTTATGGTTAGTATTTATCTTTATTGGTTCTGTTACTTCTTTAGAATTTGTTTGGAATTTAGCAGATACTGTTAATGGACTTTTATTGATACCAAATTTACTTGGACTTTTAATTTTAAGCAATGTTGTTGTTAAGAAAAAGAAAGAATTCTTTAAAGAAACAAGAAAAAGAAAAATTTCTGATTTATCTACTGAAGCATTGTTAATTGATTTATTAACAAAAAATGATATTTCAATGGAAGAAGCTATAGATAAATTAAATAAAGATTTAGACATTGATAAAGAAGAAATAAAAAATGCCAGTGTAAATGTTAAAAAAATAATAGGGTAACCTGTTATTTTTTAATGTTTACTTTCTTTTTGTAAAATAATTAACCTTTTTTTCTTACGTGTGTAAAATTTCTTGTTAAATTATGATAACTTTGTTATACTATTAATGAATAAATATGAGAGAAGGAAAATTTTATGAAAGTTAATGTTGGAGTAATTTTTGGGGGAAAAAGTGTAGAACATGAAATAAGTATAATTTCTGCAGTTGAAGCAATGGGTTATATGGATACTAATAAATATAATGTTATTCCTATATATATAGATAAAGAAGGAACATGGTATACAGGAGATCATTTTAAAGATATTCTTAATTATCGTGATATGGATGTTGTTAAAAGGTATGCTAAAAAGGTATGCTTAATAAGAAGAGGAAAAAGTTGTATTTTACAATCTCTTGGTTTTACAAGAAGAACGCTTAATGTAATAGATATTGTTTTTCCAATAGGTCATGGACTTTATATGGAAGATGGTAGTTTACAAGGGTATTTAGATATGCTTGGAGTTCCTTATGTAGGAAGTGGTGTAGTTGCCAGTGCGATAGGACAAGACAAAGTTTTTATGAAACAAATACTCAAATCTAATGATATTCCTACGACTAATTATGTTTGGTTTACATCAAAAGAATTTATTTCTTCAAAGAAAAAAGTTTTAGAAAAAATAAACACTTTAAATTATCCAATGTATGTAAAACCTGCTTCATTAGGTTCAAGTATTGGAATAACAAGAGCAACAACAGAACATGAATTAATCTCTGGTATAAAAGAAGCAATTAGATTTGATAATAAAATAATAATCGAAGAAGAAATAAAACATGTAAAAGAAGTAAATATAAGTGTTTTAGGAACATATGAAGATGTTGAAACTTCTGAAATTGAAGAAATTAATGTAACTGATGAATTTTTTACTTTTAAAGAAAAATATGTAGAAAATTATTCTAAAACAATTAAAAAAGGAAGAAAAGCTAATCCTTTATTATCTAAAGAAATGATGGAAGATTTAAAAATGTATGCAATAAATACATTTAAAGCTATAAATGCAAGAGGAGTCGCTAGAATAGATTTTTTAATTGATGATAAATCAAAAAAAATATATGTTAGTGAAATTAATACAATGCCAGGAAGTTTATCACTTTATTTATGGCTTCCTAAAAAGAAAAGTCAAACTGAATTAATTAATGATCTTATAAAAATAGCAATTGAAGAATATAAAAGTAAAAATAATTTAATCTTAGCATTTGAAAATAATTTATTAGATAAGTTTGATATATTAAATGGTAAGAAAACAAATAAAAGCAGATAACTATCTGCTTTTATTAATGTTTTTTTCTAATCTTTCATAATCATCTTTTAATTTATAAAGAGCATTATTTAGTATTTTACTAATTCTTTGTTTTGTAAGATTGTATTTTTCTCCAATTTCTTTTAATGTTAAATCATCTTTAAAATATAATTTAATAATATCTAATTCTTTTTCATTTAATAAAGATAATTTACTTTTAACTAGTTCATATTCTAATTTTTTAATAACTTGTTCACAAGGGTCTATCGCATCTTCATAAGTTATATAATCTATATAATCTTCTTCTATATCATCACTTATTCTTATATTTAAAGATAATATATTTAAAAGAAAAAGTTTATAATTTTTAACGGTACTAATACTAATATTTAATATATTAGCAAGTTCTTGGTCGTTTAAATTAGGGTTGGTATTAATAATACTTTTTAATTTATTTATTCTTTGCATTGTATGAATATTTATATTAAATCCTTTACTATTTTCTAAAACATATTTAGTAAGTTGCTGTTTAATAATTATTCCAGCATAACTTGAAAATTTAACATCTTTTTCGGGATTAAAAGATTTAACAGCATTTATTAAGGCTAAATTTCCTTCATTTATTAAATCAAATATATTAATAACAGAAGTTGTATTCCCAATAAAAGTTTTTGCAATAGTAACAGATAGCCCTAAATTGTGATTAATTAGTTTTTTAAAAGCATTTTTATCTCCTTTTTGATATTTATTAAAAAGGTTTATTTGTTCTTCTTTTTTTAATACTTCAAATTGTTTTATATAATTTAAATAATCTTGTAACTCTTTATTATTTATATATTCGTAATTCCATTTTGTTATTTCTTTCATATAAATATTCCTTCTTACTTTTATATTATTATAAAATCTCTTTCTTAAAAAGTTCTTATATTATAACATGTAAGAATAAAAAAAGAAAGTTTTTTATTAAAACTTTCGATATAATCCAACAACTTTACCTAATATTGTAACATTTTTTAAAATAATTGGTTCCATTGTGTCATTTTCAGGTTGTAGTCTAAAATGATCTTTTTCTTTATAAAATGTTTTTACAGTTACCTCGTTATCATCATTCATTGCTACTACAATATCACCATTTTTGGCATCATTTTTTCTTTCTACAATTATTATATCGTTATCATAGATACCTACATTAATCATACTTTCGCCACTTACCCTTAAAGTAAAGATATCTTTTTTATTAGCAACAAGATTAACTGGTAAATCAAAATATTCATCTGGCATTTCAATCGCATCAATTGGATTACCTGCAGTTACTTTTCCAAGTAGGGGAACAGATACAACAGTTTCATCCTTTTTTGCATATTCATTAGGCACTAAAAGTTCAATAGTTCTGTTTTTTTCAGGATCTTTAGTAATAAAACCTTTTTGAACTAAAGTATTTAAATGTGTTTGTACTGTAGCAGTACTGTTTAAATTTGTTGCTTTACATAATTCTCTAACAGTAGGGGGGTAACCTTTTTTAGCCATGTATTTTTTAAGTTCTTTTAATACGTTTTCTTGTTTATTAGTTAATTTTTCCATATCTTTTTTTCCTCTCTTCTTTTTCAGTTTTCCGTTCTATTCTTCTTCAAGTTCTCCCTGGCATCCTTTGATTCCAATACTTGCAAATGCTGCAGCTGCTCCTGAAAGTACAGAATCATCAAAACGATATTCCGGACTGTGCAATCCAGGTATCTCTGCTCTGCCTTCTGGTTTTATTCCTATGAACATATATACAGATGGAACTCTGCTACTATATTCTGCAAAATTTTCTCCTCCAAGATTATCTTCTTCAATGATATATACATTGTCTTTTCCGAGTACATCTGCTGCTGCATTCTTTACCCCATTTAACAATCCCGGGGCATTCTTCACACTGCCACCATGTATTTCAATCTTTGCTTCATAAGCAGCTCCATACACCTGACACACTGCCTTTATTTCTTTTTCCAGTTCCTGTCCCATTTTTTCAAGTACTTCTTTTTTGGCAGCTCGCATGGTACCGCCGAATTCGCATTCCTGAGGAATAATATTTCTTACGCCATTCTCTCCTGCCAGCATATATGTAACAGAAAGGATCTTAGGTTCCGTTCCACTAATTGTACGTGTCAGTATAGACGGTATATGCTGATAGATTTCATTTGCCACAGCAATTGGGTCTACCGTCTGTTCCGGCCATGATGCATGTCCCTTTTTTCCTGTGATCTTAACCTGAAATCCGCCTACACATCCGAACGCATATCTTCTTACGATTCCAATCTTACCACTTTGTACCGAAGGCCATCCATGTGCTGCAAAAGCCATATCTATCTTCGGTTCTTCCAGTACCTTATCTTCCAAGATCATCGTATCTGCTCCAAGTCCGACCTCTTCTCCCGGCTGAAATGCGAACCTGATACATCCTCCGAATTCACCTGTGAGCCTTGCCAGTATCTTTGCAGCACCGATCAACCAGGTGGCATGTCCGTCGTGCCCACATGCATGCATCTTCCCCGGATGGGTGGATTTATAATCACAGTCCACCTGTTCTTCCAGCGGCAGTGCGTCAATATCTGCACGCAGAAGGATATTCTTCCCCTGCGCTTTCTTTCCCTGTAGCTCCGCAATAATTCCATATCCGCCTGCCATGTGTTCACGAACCTTCAGGTTTGGAATCTTTTTTAACTCTCTGCTGATGATCTCATGCGTTTTCGGAAGATTGATTCCAAGCTCCGGATACTGATGCAGTTCTCTTCGGATACTGATAAGTTCCGGTTCTGCCTCTTTTGCGATTTGTTTGATTCTGTCACTTATGTCCTGCATTCTTCTACTCCTTTTACTAACATTCTTTGCTCTTTAAAAAAGACCTGCACCAAACTCGTGCAGGTCTTTCAGACATTCTATTTTCGATTAACAAAATTCAGGAACTGCTGAAGTCTTGGATTCTCCGGATGATCAATGATCTCCTCCGGTGTACCATCCGCTGCAATCTTTCCGCCATCCATAAATAAGATTCTCGTTGCAACTTCTCTGGCAAATCCGATCTCATGTGTTACCAGAATCATTGTCGTTCCTTCTTCTGCAAGAGATTTGATCGTATTTAATACTTCCCCTACCAGTTCCGGATCAAGTGCAGACGTCGGTTCATCAAATAACACAACATTTGGATTAACAGCAAGTGCCCTTGCAATTCCAACCCTCTGTTGCTGCCCGCCCGATAATTTAGACGGGTAGAAATCTTTTCTCTCACTCATTCCGACCTTATCCAGTAATTCCAAAGCGATTTTCTCTGCATCTGCTTTCGACTTCTTCTGTACCACGGTCAACGCTTCCATTACATTTTCCAGAGCTGTCTTATTCTTAAATAAATTGTATCCCTGAAATACCATTGATGAATGTTTACGGAGCTCAATCACATCTTTTTTCGAATGATTTTCCGCATCAACTGCTATATCACCAATCGTAATCTTTCCTTTTGTCGGTACAGTCAAATAGTTCAGACATCTGAGTAACGTCGATTTTCCGGTACCAGAAGGTCCCAAAATAGCAATTACTTCATTCTTATTGATCGTCAGATTGATGTCACTTAATACTTTTGTATTTTCATCAAATTCCTTATATAAATGTTCAATCTTAACCAGCTGTGTTTCTGTTCCCATATTTTTTCAATCTTCCTGACTTATGCTTATTTCTGAATTAATTTTGTCATGTCAGCATACATCCACTTTTCAGTGATCTTTGCTACAGTTCCGTCATCCAGCATCTCCTGAATTACATCGTTAAGTTCTTTTGTAAGTTTCTCTCCGTCATCTGTCTTCGGAAGGAAGTAAGCTACATTGTTAGCAAGGAGCTGCTCATCAAAGAAACGGAATTTTGCATCTGAGTTGTTGTGTGTAAATGCGTTTACATTTGTTGTTGTATTTGCATATGCATCGATTCTTCCAAGCTTCAGATCGTTCATACCTACTGCACTGTCTTCATAAAGCTTTACAGTAAATCCTTTTTCTGCAGCCATATCTTCAATAATTGTCTGTGCTGCCTGTCCATTTGTACATCCGACTGTTTTTCCTTTTAAGTCATCAGCTGTCTTGTAATCTGAATCATCATTAACGATAATACACTGAGAATCTCCATAGTATGGAATTGTTGCATTGTATTTTTCTATTCTTTCTGGTTTTACAGCAAGACAGTTCGCAACTACATCTACACGGTTTGTATCCAGTTCACCCCACATAGCGTCAAATGATGCCTGCTTTACTTCTACTTCCCATCCAGTACGCTTTTCAATCTCATCCCACATGTCTGCATCGATACCTGTCCATTTTCCATCGTCTGACAGAAGGCTGTATGGCTCTCCTGTTCCAGAAGTAACTACAGTTACTTTCTTTCCAGAATCTTTTTTATCATCACTTTTTGCATCTGAAGTTGTCTTCTTATCTGAATCATCAGATTTCGAACTGCTTCCACATCCGGCAACTGTTCCTACAGTCATCATAGTAACTAATAAAGCTGCTAATACACGTTTTTTCATAATACTTATCTCCTCTTTTTCCTTATTAATAATAAATCTATCTCAATGGTTTCCCATTTAAGATCCTAATTAGTACATATTTGCACATTTTTTTTCTAACAATTTATGTAAAATTCCAAGTACAAATATGATCAGCCAGTAAACTAACATTACAGCTGCATATATTTCAAAGTATCTGAACGTTCTTGCACCTTCTATCTTGGCAGCTCCCATAATATCCGGCACCCCAAGCATAAATGCAAGTGAAGTCATCTTGATCAGATTGATAATGTCATTAAATAATGGCGGTAATGCCACACGTACAGCCTGCGGAATTACAATTCTCGTAACCAGCTGAAAATTAGTCATTCCCAAAGAATATGCGGCCTCTTTCTGTCCTTCATCTACAGATAAAAGTGCTCCTCTGATACTTTCCGACATAAAAGCTCCCATATTCAGACTCATAACAACCGCTACTGCGATGAGTGGTGTCATATTTCTTACAATTGCACTATATAACGCTATTCCATAATAGAAGAAATATAGTTGCGCAACAACCGGAGTTCCCCTCATGATAGAAACATATACCCTGGTTAACTGATATAACCCCGGAATTTTGTAGTATCCAATAATTGCAATAATTACACCTACAACCAATGCAAAGATAGTTGCCGCTATCGTCAGTTCAAACGTAACGTTCACCTTACTTGCAATGATCGGCAGGACTTCTAAAAAATAACTTACTTTAAACATTTCACCTACTCCAGACCTGTTATTTCTATTCCTAACAAGTTAACATTTTAACATCTTCAAATTATTTTTCATCGTCATTGTCCTACAAAGCATTTGTTAATTTTTGTATCTTTCGCACATATTCTATAAGTATTATGATTTATAGAAGTTTTCTATATATATTTTTTTTAAGTAAATGTTTTCTTATGATTGTTGTGTATTCCTTCTTATTTTATATGATACTCCCTTAGTTTTTTCCTGCGTTCTTTATAATCCGGCATATACTTCTCTACCACATTCCAAAATGCATTCGAATGGTTCATCTCTTTTCTGTGTGCCAATTCATGCACCACTACATAATCAACCAGTTCTTTTGGCACAAATAACAACCGATTATTAAAATTCAGATTTCCATTGCTGCTACAGCTTCCCCATC
>OGXX01002617.1_pt1 | contig 16058 bp, 15 predicted proteins | sample 1576301 | NCBI WGS metagenome assembly OGXX01 (sample SAMEA3541469, study PRJEB24748) | human gut metagenome | biome: human gut; feature: human-associated habitat; material: faeces | place: China | collected 2012
TTAAGATCTGGCAAATTGGTTTGCATTTACAACAGCAAGAAGCGGTAGCGGTTGCGATCGTGCGGGGCGCAAAAGAATGCTTTTTGCAACGCTGGTGGCGGTTGCCGCTGGAGAACGACATTATCAAAGATGGGCGGATTGTTGATGCGCAGCAGCTGGCTAAAACGTTGTTACCGTGGAGTCGCGAACTGCCGCAGCGTCATCACATTATGTTGGCGTTTCCCGCCAGTCGCACATTACAGCGGTCATTTCCGCGCCCGTCGATGTCCCTTGGTGAGCGGGAGCAAACGGCCTGGCTGTCAGGGACGATGGCCCGCGAGCTGGATATGGATCCGGACTCCCTGCGCTTCGATTACAGCGAAGACTCACTCAGTCCCGCCTATAACGTGACTGCCGCGCAAAGCAAAGAGCTGGCAACGCTGCTTACTCTGGCAGAAAGGTTGCGTGTTCATGTGAGCTCGATCACCCCGGATGCCAGTGCATTACAGCGATTCCTGCCTTTTTTACCTTCTCATCAGCAATGTCTGGCCTGGCGTGATAACGAACAGTGGCTGTGGGCGACGCGCTATAGCTGGGGGCGCAAACTGGCGGTGGGGATGACTAGCGCGAAGGAGCTGGCGGCAGCGTTATCCGTTGATCCCGAAAGCGTCGCGATATGTGGCGAAGGCGGATTTGATCCCTGGGAGGCCGTTTCTGTTCGTCAGCCGCCGCTACCGCCGCCAGGTGGAGACTTTGCCATCGCGCTGGGGCTGGCGCTTGGGAAGGCGTACTGATGAACCCGCCAATTAATTTTTTGCCCTGGCGACAGCAACGCCGGACCGCTTTTCTGCGTTTCTGGTTGCTGATGTTCGTTGCGCCTCTGCTGCTGGCCGTCGGGATAACGCTAATACTGCGTCTGACAGGCAGCGCCGAAGCGCGCATAGACGCAGTTTTGCTTCAGGCGGAACAACAACTCGCCCGCAGCTTACAGATAACGAAGCCACGTTTGCTGGAGCAACAGCAGTTACGCGAACAGCGTTCGCAACGGCAGCGCCAGCGACAATTTACCCGCGACTGGCAATCTGCGCTGGAAGCACTGGCGGCGCTTTTACCCGAGCACGCCTGGCTGACAACGATAAGCTGGCAGCAGGGAACGCTGGAGATCAAGGGGCTGACAACAAGCATTACCGCGTTAAACGCACTAGAAACGTCACTCCGCCAGGATGCATCTTTTCATCTCAATCAGCGGGGAGCCACGCAGCAGGATGCGCAGGGACGCTGGCAATTTGAGTATCAGTTAACAAGGAAGGTTAGCGATGAACATGTTCTTTGACTGGTGGTTCGCCACATCACCCCGCCTCCGCCAGCTTTGCTGGGCATTCTGGTTGCTGATGTTAGTTACGCTCATTTTTCTGTCATCGACACACCATGAAGAGCGCGACGCATTAATTCGACTACGGGCAAGTCATCACCAGCAGTGGGCCGCACTGTATCGCCTGGTAGACACCACTCCCTTCAGCGAGGAAAAAACGCTGCCCTTTTCGCCACTGGATTTTCAGTTATCCGGCGCGCAACTGGTTTCCTGGCATCCATCCGCGCAGGGAGGCGAGTTGGCGTTGAAAACGCTGTGGGAAGCAGTGCCGTCGGCATTTACACGGCTGGCAGAGCGCAACGTCAGCGTGAGCCGTTTTTCGTTAAGCGTGGAAGGTGATGATCTTTTGTTCACGCTACAACTGGAGACGCCGCATGAGGGTTAAACGCTGGTTGTTGGCAGGTATTGCATTGTGCCTTTTAACCGGTATGCGTGACCCTTTTAAACCGCCGGAAGATCTATGCCGGATTAGCGAACTTAGCCAGTGGCGCTATCAGGGGATGGTAGGGCGAGGCGAGCGCATCATCGGTGTAATAAAAGACGGGCAAAAGAAATGGCGACGGGTGCAGCAAAACGATGTGCTGGAAAACGGCTGGACAATTTTACAGCTGACGCCAGACGTACTAACGCTGGGTACCGGGACAAACTGCGAACCGCCACAATGGTTGTGGCAACGGCAAGGAGATACAAATGAAGCAATGGATAGCCGCACTACTGTTGATGCTGATACCCGGCGTACAGGCGGCAAAGCCGCAAAAAGTGACGCTGATGGTGGATGACGTTCCGGTAGCTCAGGTGTTGCAGGCGCTGGCTGAACAGGAGAAGTTGAACCTGGTCGTGTCGCCAGACGTCAGCGGTACGGTGTCGTTACATCTAACAGATGTTCCCTGGAAGCAGGCACTACAAACTGTAGTGAAAAGCGCCGGACTGATAACGCGGCAGGAAGGCAACATTCTCTCAGTGCATTCCATTGCCTGGCAGAATAACAATATCGCCCGCCAGGAGGCGGAGCAGGCGCGGGCGCAGGCAAATCTGCCGCTGGAAAATCACAGTATAACCCTGCAATACGCCGACGCGGGAGAACTGGCGAAAGCGGGGGAGAAGCTACTGAGTGCCAAAGGGAGTATGACCGTCGATAAACGCACCAATCGCCTTTTGCTACGAGATAACAAAACGGCGTTAAGCGCGCTTGAACAGTGGGTAGCGCAAATGGATCTGCCGGTCGGGCAGGTTGAGCTGTCGGCGCATATTGTCACCATTAATGAAAAAAGTTTGCGTGAGTTAGGCGTGAAATGGACGCTGGCCGATGCGCAACACGCTGGTGGCGTTGGGCAAGTCACCACGCTTGGTAGCGACCTCTCCGTAGCGACGGCGACAACGCATGTCGGTTTTAACATTGGGCGCATCAACGGACGCTTGCTGGATCTTGAGCTTTCCGCGCTCGAACAAAAACAGCAGCTGGATATTATCGCCAGTCCGCGTCTGCTGGCCTCACATCTTCAGCCTGCCAGCATTAAACAGGGGAGCGAAATTCCATATCAGGTTTCCAGCGGGGAAAGTGGCGCGACGTCGGTGGAATTTAAAGAGGCCGTCCTGGGGATGGAGGTCACGCCCACGGTGTTACAAAAAGGCCGCATCCGGCTGAAATTACACATCAGCCAGAACGTTCCGGGGCAGGTGCTACAGCAGGCCGATGGCGAAGTGCTGGCGATTGATAAGCAGGAGATCGAAACGCAGGTCGAGGTCAAAAGCGGAGAAACGTTGGCGCTGGGCGGCATTTTTACCCGTAAAAATAAATCGGGTCAGGATAGCGTACCGTTGCTTGGCGACATTCCCTGGTTCGGGCAATTATTTCGTCATGACGGAAAAGAAGATGAACGACGCGAGTTAGTGGTGTTTATCACGCCACGACTGGTTTCCAATGAGTAAACAGCCGTAAAAGCGGTAATGTTTTTATGCTGAACGTGTTTCATCTATTTGACGCGCGCAGGTATTTAGCATACAAGGAGTACCGATTTGAGAGTTGGTGCTCTTCGCTGCCTGCGTTCCATGATGATGATTTATCATTCAGGCGGCATTTTGCTGTCTTTTTTACGCTAATCTTACCCGGTGATTTATCGCCAGAGCGGTGGTAGCAAGGCAGCGCGCTTGCAGCGACCAGATATGCAGAGGGATGGGTGATTTATTCAGTTGCCAAACCCGCTGGAGTATTGAGATAATTTTCAGTCTGACTCTCGCAATATCTTATGAGGTTTCAGTTCATGTCCTGCGGCGCTCTCTGAGCGAAGCGGGTTTATCATTAACGAATAGTCTTAGTAGTACCGAAAAAATGGCAGAGAAACGCAATATCTTTCTGGTTGGGCCTATGGGTGCCGGAAAAAGCACTATTGGGCGCCAGTTAGCTCAACAACTCAATATGGAATTTTACGATTCCGATCAAGAGATTGAGAAACGAACCGGAGCTGATGTGGGCTGGGTTTTCGATTTAGAAGGCGAAGAAGGCTTCCGCGATCGCGAAGAAAAGGTCATCAATGAGTTGACCGAGAAACAGGGTATTGTGCTGGCTACTGGCGGCGGCTCTGTGAAATCCCGTGAAACGCGTAACCGTCTTTCCGCTCGTGGCGTTGTCGTTTATCTTGAAACGACCATCGAAAAGCAACTTGCACGCACGCAGCGTGATAAAAAACGCCCGTTGCTGCACGTTGAAACACCGCCGCGTGAAGTTCTGGAAGCGTTGGCCAATGAACGCAATCCGCTGTATGAAGAGATTGCCGACGTGACCATTCGTACTGATGATCAAAGCGCTAAAGTGGTTGCAAACCAGATTATTCACATGCTGGAAAGCAACTAATTCTGGCTTTATATACACTCGTCTGCGGGTACAGTAATTAAGGTGGATGTCGCGTTATGGAGAGGATTGTCGTTACTCTCGGGGAACGTAGTTACCCAATTACCATCGCATCTGGTTTGTTTAATGAACCAGCTTCATTCTTACCGCTGAAATCGGGCGAGCAGGTCATGTTGGTCACCAACGAAACCCTGGCTCCTCTGTATCTCGATAAGGTCCGCGGCGTACTTGAACAGGCGGGTGTTAACGTCGATAGCGTTATCCTCCCTGACGGCGAGCAGTATAAAAGCCTGGCTGTACTCGATACCGTCTTTACGGCGTTGTTACAAAAGCCGCATGGTCGCGATACTACGCTGGTGGCGCTTGGCGGCGGCGTAGTGGGCGATCTGACCGGCTTCGCGGCGGCGAGTTATCAGCGCGGTGTTCGTTTCATTCAAGTCCCGACGACGTTACTGTCGCAGGTCGATTCCTCCGTTGGCGGCAAAACTGCGGTCAACCATCCCCTCGGTAAAAACATGATTGGCGCGTTCTACCAGCCTGCTTCAGTGGTGGTGGATCTCGACTGTCTGAAAACGCTTCCCCCGCGTGAGTTAGCGTCGGGGCTGGCAGAAGTCATCAAATACGGCATTATTCTTGACGGTGCGTTTTTTAACTGGCTGGAAGAGAATCTGGATGCGTTGTTGCGTCTGGACGGTCCGGCAATGGCGTACTGTATTCGCCGTTGTTGTGAACTGAAGGCAGAAGTTGTCGCCGCCGACGAGCGCGAAACCGGGTTACGTGCTTTACTGAATCTGGGACACACCTTTGGTCATGCCATTGAAGCTGAAATGGGGTATGGCAATTGGTTACATGGTGAAGCGGTCGCTGCGGGTATGGTGATGGCGGCGCGGACGTCGGAACGTCTCGGGCAGTTTAGTTCTGCCGAAACGCAGCGTATTATAACCCTGCTCACGCGGGCTGGGTTACCGGTCAATGGGCCGCGCGAAATGTCCGCGCAGGCGTATTTACCGCATATGCTGCGTGACAAGAAAGTCCTTGCGGGAGAGATGCGCTTAATTCTTCCGTTGGCAATTGGTAAGAGTGAAGTTCGCAGCGGCGTTTCGCACGAGCTTGTTCTTAACGCCATTGCCGATTGTCAATCAGCGTAACAACAAGAAAGGTCAGGCCGCTTATCAAGCGGTCTATTAGCTTCAGGTTAATTGCAACGTGGTAAGCATTAACCTTTTAGTGGGGTGTTAAATGGATGAATTCAAACCAGAAGACGAGCTGAAACCCGATCCCAGCGATCGTCGTACTGGTCGTTCTCGTCAATCTTCTGAACGTTCTGAGCGTACTGAACGTGGCGAACCGCAGATCAATTTTGATGATATTGAACTTGATGACACTGACGATCGCCGTCCGACTCGTGCGCAAAAAGAGCGCAATGAGGAACCGGAAATCGAAGAAGAAATTGACGAATCCGAAGATGAAACCGTGGATGAAGAGCGCGTAGAGCGTCGTCCGCGTAAGCGCAAAAAAGCAGCCAGTAAACCCGCTTCTCGTCAGTATATGATGATGGGCGTCGGCATTCTGGTTCTACTGCTGTTGATCATCGGTATCGGTTCTGCGCTAAAAGCCCCCTCGACCTCTTCCAGCGATCAAACCGCGTCTGGTGAGAAGAGTATTGATCTTGCAGGCAATGCGACCGATCAGGCGAATGGGGTGCAGCCAGCGCCGGGAACCACGTCTGCGGAAAATACTCAGCAGGATGTTTCTCTGCCACCGATCTCTTCTACGCCGACTCAAGGGCAAACCCCGGCGGCAACGGATGGTCAACAACGTGTTGAAGTGCAGGGTGACCTGAACAATGCGCTGACCCAGCCACAAAATCAGCAACAGTTGAACAATGTGGCGGTCAATTCCACATTGCCGACCGAACCCGCGACTGTCGCGCCTGTTCGCAATGGCAATGCATCGCGTGAAACGGCGAAAACGCAAACCGCTGAACGTCCGGCCACTACGCGTCCAGCTCGCCAGCAGGCAGTGATTGAACCGAAAAAATCGCAAGCAACCGTGAAAACGGAGCCGAAGCCGGTAGCACAGACGCCGAAGCGTACTGAACCAGCTGCCCCTGTGGCGAGCACGAAGGCACCGGCTGCGACTTCTACGCCAGCACCAAAAGAGACGGCGACTACGGCTCCAGTACAGACGGCATCCCCGGCGCAAACCACAGCAACACCCGCTGCTGGGGCGAAGACCGCAGGTAATGTTGGTTCGTTGAAATCGGCACCGTCCAGCCATTACACTCTGCAGCTGAGCAGTTCCTCTAACTACGACAACCTGAACGGTTGGGCGAAGAAAGAGAATCTGAAAAACTACGTTGTCTATGAAACGACGCGTAATGGTCAGCCGTGGTATGTCCTGGTTTCTGGCGTGTACGCTTCGAAAGAAGAGGCGAAAAAAGCGGTATCTACATTGCCAGCAGATGTCCAGGCCAAAAACCCGTGGGCGAAACCGCTGCGTCAGGTACAGGCCGATCTGAAGTAATCAAGGTTATCTCCCGCAATGGTTTATCGTTGCGGGAGTTGCCTGAAGCGCTGGATGCTGTCGGAGCTTTCTCCACAGCCGGAGAAGGTGTAATTAGTTAGTCAGCATGAAGAAAAATCGCGCTTTTTTGAAGTGGGCAGGGGGCAAGTATCCCCTGCTTGATGATATTAAACGGCATTTGCCCAAGGGCGAATGTCTGGTTGAGCCTTTTGTAGGTGCCGGGTCGGTGTTTCTCAACACCGACTTTTCTCGTTATATCCTTGCCGATATCAATAGCGACCTGATCAGTCTCTATAACATTGTGAAGATGCGTACTGATGAGTACGTACAGGCCGCACGCGAGCTGTTTGTTCCCGAAACAAATTGCGCCGAGGTTTACTATCAGTTCCGCGAAGAGTTCAACAAAAGCCAGGATCCGTTCCGTCGGGCGGTACTGTTTTTATATTTGAACCGCTACGGTTACAACGGCCTGTGTCGTTACAATCTGCGCGGTGAGTTTAACGTGCCGTTCGGCCGCTACAAAAAACCCTATTTCCCGGAAGCAGAGTTGTATCACTTCGCTGAAAAAGCGCAGAATGCCTTTTTCTATTGTGAGTCTTACGCCGATAGCATGGCGCGCGCAGATGATGCATCCGTCGTCTATTGCGATCCGCCTTATGCACCGCTGTCTGCGACCGCCAACTTTACGGCGTATCACACAAACAGTTTTACGCTTGAACAACAAGCGCATCTGGCGGAGATCGCCGAAGGTCTGGTTGAGCGCCATATTCCAGTGCTGATCTCCAATCACGATACGATGTTAACGCGTGAGTGGTATCAGCGCGCAAAATTGCATGTCGTCAAAGTTCGACGCAGTATAAGCAGCAACGGCGGCACACGTAAAAAGGTGGACGAACTGCTGGCTTTGTACAAACCAGGAGTCGTTTCACCCGCGAAAAAATAATTCTCAAGGAGAAGCGGATGAAACAGTATTTGATTGCCCCCTCAATTCTGTCGGCTGATTTTGCCCGCCTGGGTGAAGATACCGCAAAAGCCCTGGCAGCTGGCGCTGATGTCGTGCATTTTGACGTCATGGATAACCACTATGTTCCCAATCTGACGATTGGGCCAATGGTGCTGAAATCCTTGCGTAACTATGGCATTACCGCCCCTATCGACGTACACCTGATGGTGAAACCCGTCGATCGCATTGTGCCTGATTTCGCTGCCGCTGGTGCCAGCATCATTACCTTTCATCCAGAAGCCTCCGAGCATGTTGACCGCACGCTGCAACTGATTAAAGAAAATGGCTGTAAAGCGGGTCTGGTATTTAACCCGGCGACACCTCTGAGCTATCTGGATTACGTGATGGATAAGCTGGATGTGATCCTGCTGATGTCCGTCAACCCTGGTTTCGGCGGTCAGTCTTTCATTCCTCAAACACTGGATAAACTGCGCGAAGTACGTCGCCGTATCGACGAGTCTGGCTTTGACATTCGACTAGAAGTGGACGGTGGCGTGAAGGTGAACAACATTGGCGAAATCGCTGCGGCGGGCGCGGATATGTTCGTCGCCGGTTCGGCAATCTTCGACCAGCCAGACTACAAAAAAGTCATTGATGAAATGCGCAGTGAACTGGCAAAGGTAAGTCATGAATAAGTTTGAAGATATTCGCGGCGTCGCTTTTGATCTTGATGGTACGCTGGTCGACAGTGCTCCTGGTCTTGCTGCTGCGGTAGATATGGCGCTGTATGCGCTGGAGTTGCCCGTCGCAGGTGAAGAACGCGTTATTACCTGGATTGGTAACGGCGCAGATGTTCTGATGGAGCGCGCATTGACCTGGGCGCGTCAGGAACGTGCGACTCAGCGTAAAACAATGGGTAAACCGCCCGTTGATGACGACATTCCGGCAGAAGAACAGGTACGTATTCTGCGTAAACTGTTCGATCGCTACTATGGCGAGGTTGCCGAAGAGGGGACGTTTTTGTTCCCGCACGTTGCCGATACGTTGGGCGCGTTGCAGGCTAAAGGCCTGCCGCTAGGCCTGGTCACCAACAAACCGACGCCGTTCGTCGCGCCGCTGCTCGAAGCCTTAGATATCGCCAAATACTTCAGCGTGGTGATTGGTGGTGATGATGTGCAAAACAAAAAACCGCATCCGGACCCGCTGTTACTGGTGGCTGAGCGGATGGGAATTGCCCCACAACAGATGCTGTTTGTCGGCGACTCACGCAATGATATTCAGGCGGCAAAAGCGGCAGGTTGCCCATCAGTTGGCTTAACCTACGGATATAACTACGGCGAGGCTATCGATCTCAGCCAGCCTGATGTAATTTATCAGTCTATAAATGACCTTCTGCCCGCATTAGGGCTTCCGCATAGCGAAAATCAGGAATCGAAAAATGACTAAGCCCATCGTTTTTAGTGGCGCACAGCCCTCAGGTGAATTGACCATTGGTAACTACATGGGTGCGCTGCGTCAGTGGGTAAACATGCAGGATGACTACCATTGCATTTACTGTATCGTTGACCAACACGCGATCACCGTGCGCCAGGATGCACAGAAGCTGCGTAAAGCGACGCTGGATACGCTGGCCTTGTATCTGGCTTGTGGTATCGATCCTGAGAAAAGCACCATTTTTGTTCAGTCCCACGTGCCGGAACATGCACAGTTAGGCTGGGCACTGAACTGCTATACCTACTTCGGCGAACTGAGTCGCATGACGCAGTTTAAAGATAAATCTGCGCGTTATGCCGAGAACATCAACGCTGGTCTGTTTGACTATCCGGTGCTGATGGCAGCGGACATCCTGCTGTATCAAACTAATCTGGTACCGGTGGGTGAAGACCAGAAACAGCACCTCGAACTGAGCCGCGATATTGCCCAGCGTTTCAACGCGCTGTATGGCGAGATCTTTAAGGTGCCGGAGCCGTTTATTCCGAAATCTGGCGCGCGCGTAATGTCGCTGCTGGAGCCGACCAAGAAGATGTCCAAGTCTGACGATAATCGCAATAACGTTATCGGCCTGCTGGAAGATCCGAAATCGGTAGTGAAGAAAATCAAACGTGCGGTCACTGACTCCGACGAGCCGCCGGTAGTTCGCTACGATGTGCAGAACAAAGCGGGCGTTTCCAACCTGTTGGATATCCTTTCAGCGGTAACGGGCCAGAGCATCCCAGAACTGGAAAAACAGTTCGAAGGCAAGATGTATGGTCATCTGAAAGGTGAAGTGGCTGATGCCGTTTCCGGTATGCTGACTGAATTGCAGGAACGCTATCACCGTTTCCGCAACGATGAAGCCTTCCTGCAACAGGTGATGAAAGATGGCGCGGAAAAAGCCAGCGCGCACGCTTCCCGTACGCTAAAAGCGGTGTACGAAGCGATTGGTTTTGTGGCGAAGCCGTAATTCACTATTGCTGGCAAATTGCGCTTTGTTCATGCCGGATGCGGCGTGAACGCCTTATCCGGCCTACAAAGTAATGCACATATTGCAAGGAAATGTAGGCCTGATAAGCGTAGCGCATCAGGCAATTTTGCTTTTATCATCACTCTGAAACCGGGGAAACCCGGTTTTTTTATCCTCATTTGCAATAATCCGAAAAAATGTGAAGTGCCTCGCCGTTTCCACATCTCGCTGTTGCGCCTTATCTTCAAATTCCTGAAGATATAAATATTCAATTTACTGAAAATTTATTATGCGTCGAACGTTTATCAAAAAAGAAGGCGTCGTCATCACGACGCTGGCCCGTTATTTGTTGGGTGAAAAGTGCGGTAATCGATTGAAAACCATAGATGAGCTGGCAAATGAATGCCGTTCATCCGTTGGCCTGACGCAGGCCGCGTTGAAAACGCTGGAATCAAGCGGAGCGATACGGATTGAACGCCGTGGGCGCAATGGCAGTTATCTGGTCGAGATGGATAACAAAGCATTGCTGACTCATGTGGATATCAACAACGTGGTATGTGCAATGCCCTTGCCCTATACCCGTTTGTACGAAGGCCTGGCGAGCGGATTGAAAGCCCAGTTTGATGGCATTCCTTTTTACTATGCGCACATGCGTGGCGCGGATATTCGCGTGGAGTGTCTGCTTAATGGCGTGTATGACATGGCGGTGGTTTCGCGACTAGCGGCGGAAAGTTATCTCACGCAAAAAGGCTTATGCCTCGCGCTGGAGTTGGGGCCGCACACCTACGTTGGCGAGCACCAGTTGATTTGCCGTAAAGGCGAGTCCGCAAACGTGAAGCGCGTGGGGCTGGATAACCGTTCGGCGGATCAGAAAATCATGACCGATGTTTTTTTTGGCGGTAGTGATGTGGAACGAGTCGATCTCTCTTATCACGAGAGTTTACAACGCATTGTTAAAGGCGATGTCGATGCGGTGATCTGGAACGTGGTGGCGGAAAACGAACTGACCATGCTGGGATTAGAGGCGACGCCGCTCACAGACGATCCGCGATTTTTACAGGCCACCGAAGCCGTGGTCCTGACGCGAGTCGATGATTACCCAATGCAACAACTGCTGCGTGCCGTTGTAGATAAACACGCCCTGCTCGCCCATCAACAACGGGTAGTGAGTGGGGAACAGGAACCGAGTTATTAAACGAAAGGCATCTGATATGGAAACCAGACTCAACCTGCTTTGCGAGGCAGGCGTTATTGATAAGGGCATCTGCAAAGGCATGATGCAGGTCGTCAACGTACTGGAAACAGAGTGCCATCTGCCGGTGCGCAGTGAGCAAGGAACGATGGCGATGACACATATGGCGAGTGCACTGATGCGCAGTCGCCGTGGTGAAGAAATAGAGCCGCTGGATAACGAGTTGCTGGCAGAACTGGCGCAATCCAGCCACTGGCAAGCCGTTGTGCAATTGCATCAGGTGTTGTTGAAGGAATTCGCACTGGAAGTTAACCCGTGTGAAGAAGGCTATTTGCTGGCCAACCTTTATGGATTATGGATGGCTGCTAACGAAGAGGTTTGAAGCTCCCGACAAATCCACGTCGCACAACCTAAATATTCAAAAAAATGAATATTTAATTCAAGGAACAGAAACGAGGCAACAAGATGTTTGTAGAAGCATTGAAACGCCAGAACCCGGCGCTGATTTCCGCCGCACTAAGTTTGTGGCAGCAGGGCAAGATCGCCCCGGACAGCTGGGTGATCGACGTGGATCAGGTACTGGAAAACGGTAAGCGACTGATTGAGACGGCGCGGCTTTACGGCATTGAACTGTATCTGATGACCAAGCAGTTTGGCCGTAACCCATGGCTGGCGGAAAAATTGCTGGCATTAGGTTACAGCGGCATTGTGGCGGTGGATTACAAAGAGGCGCGAGTCATGCGCCGCGCTGGTTTGTCGGTGGCGCATCAGGGGCATCTGGTACAAATCCCTTGTCATCAGGTTGCTGACGCCGTTGAACAGGGCACCGACGTCATCACCGTGTTTACTCTCGACAAAGCGCGGGAAGTTTCTGCGGCAGCGGTGAAGGCCGGACGTGTGCAGTTTGTGCTGCTCAAAGTTTATAGCGACGATGATTTTCTTTATCCGGGGCAGGAGAGCGGTTTTGTACAGCATTCGCTGCACGAGGTGGTTGCTGAAATTAAGAAACTGCCGGGGCTGCATTTAGCCGGACTTACCCATTTCCCTTGCCTGCTTTGGGATGAGGCTGCCGGAAAAGTTTTGCCGACACCGAATCTTCACACGCTGATACAGGCACGGGATCAACTGGCGAAATCTGGTATTGCACTTGAGCAACTGAACGCGCCTTCAGCGACCAGCTGCACTTCGCTGCCATTGCTGGCGGAATACGGTGTGACTCATGCCGAACCCGGTCATGCGCTGACGGGCACTATTCCGGCAAACCAGCAGGGCGATCAGCCTGAACGTATCGCGATGCTCTGGTTAAGTGAAATCTCCCATCATTTCCGTGGCGACAGCTACTGCTACGGCGGCGGTTACTACCGTCGTGGTCATGCGCAACATGCGCTGGTGTTTACGCCAGAAAATCAAAAGATTACTGAAACCAATCTCAAAACTGTGGATGACAGCAGTATCGACTACACCCTGCCGCTGGCAGGCGAGTATCCGGTGAGCAGTGCAGTGGTGCTCTGTTTCCGCACGCAGATTTTTGTCACCCGTAGCGATGTGGTGCTGGTGTCCGGTATTCACCGTGGCGAACCGAAAATCGTTGGTCGTTATGACAGTCTTGGAAACTCTCTGGGGGCGTAATGGCGCGATTTGTGGTGTTAGTGATTGATAGCTTTGGCGTAGGGGCAATGAAAGATGTCACGCTGGTGCGTCCGCAAGATGCGGGAGCGAATACCTGTGGTCACATCCTGAGCCAGTTGCCGCATTTGCAGCTACCAACGCTGGAGAAGCTGGGGCTAATCAACGCATTGGGTTATGCGCCAGGCGATATGCAGCCGTCAGATTCCGCAACCTGGGGCGTGGCAGAGCTGCAACATGAAGGTGGCGATACCTTTATGGGGCATCAGGAAATTTTAGGCACGCGCCCGTTACCGCCGCTGCGGATGCCTTTTCGCGATGTGATTGACCGTGTTGAGCAGGCATTAGTTTCCGCTGGCTGGCAGGTGGAGCGCCGTGGCGATGATCTGCAATTTCTGTGGGTCAATCAGGCGGTTGCGATTGGCGATAATCTCGAGGCGGATTTAGGCCAGGTCTATAACATTACCGCCAATCTCTCTGTGATCTCTTTTGACGACGCAATCAAAATTGGTCGTATCGTGCGTGAGCAGGTACAGGTCGGTCGGGTCATTACATTTGGTGGCCTGTTAACCGACAGTCAACGCATTCTCGATGCCGCAGAAAGCAAAGAAGGGCGCTTTATTGGTATCAATGCGCCGCGTTCTGGCGCTTATGACAACGGTTTCCAGGTCGTGCATATGGGCTATGGCGTCGATGAAAAAGTGCAGGTGCCACAAAAACTGTATGAAGCAGGCGTGCCAACCGTGCTGGTGGGTAAGGTGGCAGATATCGTCAACAATCCTTATGGCGTGAGCTGGCAAAATCTGGTGGATAGCCAGCGGATTATGGATATCACCCTCAACGAATTTAACACCCATCCGACGGCGTTTATTTGCACCAACATTCAGGAAACCGACCTCGCTGGTCATGCAGAAGACGTCGCACGTTATGCCGAACGTTTGCAGGTCGTTGACCGTAACCTTGCCCGGCTTGTTGAGGCGATGCAGCCAGATGATTGCCTGGTCGTGATGGCGGATCACGGCAACGATCCGACCATTGGTCACAGCCACCATACCCGCGAAGTGGTGCCAGTGCTGGTTTATCAGCAAGGGATGATCGCTACGCAGCTCGGTGTGCGCACCACGCTTTCTGATGTGGGGGCTACCGTGTGTGAATTTTTCCGCGCGCCACCGCCACAAAATGGTCGCTCTTTTCTTTCCTCCCTCCGGTTTGCAGGAGACACCCTATGAGTTTTGATCCGACGGGTTACACCCTCGCCCATGAGCATCTGCATATTGATCTCTCCGGCTTTAAAAACAACGTGGACTGCCGCCTTGATCAGTATGCGTTCATTTGCCAGAGATGAACGACCTGATGACCCGGGGCGTGCGTAATGTGATTGAGATGACCAACCGTTACATGGGGCGCAATGCGCAATTTATGCTTGATGTAATGCGCGAGACGGGGATCAACGTGGTGGCCTGTACCGGTTATTACCAGGACGCGTTTTTCCCGGAACATGTGGCGACCCGCAGCGTGCAGGAACTGGCGCAGGAGATGGTCGATGAAATTGAACAGGGTATCGATGGCACGGAGCTGAAAGCCGGGATCATCGCGGAGATCGGCACCAGCGAAGGAAAGATTACGCCGCTGGAAGAGAAGGTATTTATTGCCGCTGCGCTGGCGCATAACCAGACCGGACGCCCGATCTCCACGCATACGTCGTTCAGCACGATGGGGCTGGAGCAACTGGCGTTGCTACAAGCCCACGGGGTTGATCTTTCGCGCGTCACCGTTGGTCACTGCGATCTGAAAGACAACCTCGACAACATTTTGAAGATGATCGATCTCGGCGCGTACGTGCAGTTCGACACCATCGGCAAGAACAGTTACTACCCGGACGAAAAGCGTATTGCGATGCTTCATGCGCTACGCGACCGTGGGTTGCTGAACCGCGTCATGCTGTCGATGGATATTACGCGCCGCTCCCATTTAAAAGCCAACGGTGGTTATGGCTATGACTATTTACTAACCACCTTTATTCCGCAATTGCGCCAGTCAGGATTCAGTCAGGCCGATGTGGATGTGATGTTACGTGAAAATCCCTCTCAATTTTTCCAATAAGGACAGACTCATGAAAAAGATTGGCGTTGCAGGCTTACAGCGTGAGCAGATTAAAAAAACTATTGAAGCGACGGCTCCTGGCTGTTTTGAAGTTTTCATTCACAACGACATGGAAGCGGCAATGAAGGTGAAATCCGGGCAACTGGATTATTACATCGGCGCGTGTAATACCGGTGCGGGCGCGGCATTGTCGATTGCCATCGCGGTGATAGGCTATAACAAAAGTTGCACCATTGCCAAACCAGGCATTAAAGCGAAAGACGAGCATATCGCCAAAATGATCGCTGAAGGAAAAGTGGCGTTTGGCCTTTCCGTTGAGCACGTCGAACACGCGATTCCGATGCTGATTAACCATCTGAAATAAAAGGCACGACTATGGATCTGTATATTCAGATTATCGTGGTGGCGTGCCTGACGGGTATGACATCGCTTCTGGCGCATCGCTCGGCGGCTGTTTTTCATGACGGCATCCGCCCGATCCTGCCGCAACTGATTGAAGGCTATATGAACCGTCGCGAGGCGGGGAGTATCGCTTTTGGTCTGAGCATTGGTTTTGTGGCCTCGGTGGGGATCTCTTTTACCCTGAAAACCGGGCTGCTCAACGCATGGTTACTCTTTCTTCCTACCGATATCCTCGGCGTCCTGGCGATAAACAGCCTGATGGCGTTTGGTCTTGGCGCTATCTGGGGCGTGTTGATCCTTACTTGCCTGTTGCCAGTAAACCAGCTGCTGACCGCGCTGCCGGTGGATGTATTAGGTAGCCTGGGGGAATTAAGCTCGCCGGTGGTTTCAGCTTTTGCACTGTTCCCGCTGGTGGCGATTTTCTACCAGTTTGGCTGGAAGCAAAGTCTGATCGCCGCCGTGGTGGTACTGATGACCCGTGTGGTAGTCGTGCGCTATTTCCCACATCTTAACCCTGAATCCATCGAAATCTTTATTGGCATGGTGATGCTGCTGGGGATCGCGATAACTCACGACCTGCGTCATCGTGATGAAAATGACATTGATGCCAGCGGGCTTTCGGTG
>OGXX01002619.1_pt1 | contig 16049 bp, 9 predicted proteins | sample 1576301 | NCBI WGS metagenome assembly OGXX01 (sample SAMEA3541469, study PRJEB24748) | human gut metagenome | biome: human gut; feature: human-associated habitat; material: faeces | place: China | collected 2012
CCCTTTACAGCAGCTGCTTCAGCTGGTACAGCTGGTTCAGCGCCTCGATGGGCGTTAGGGTATTGGGATCGGCACCGCGCAGCCGTTTCTTTATGGCTTCCGCCTTTTCATCAATGAAATACAACTGCTCGCTTTCCTCTTTGGGCTTGGCGCGGGTTTTTACCTTTGCCTCGCTCACGGTCTGCCCCTCCTCCAGAGAAGAAAGCACCTCATAGGCGCGGTCAATGACCCAGCGCGGGATGCCCGCCAGCTTGGAAACCTCGATGCCGTAGCTTTCATCCACCCCGCCGGGGATAATGCGCCGCAGGAACACGATATCCTCACCGCGTTTTTTCACCGCCACATTGTAGTTTTTCACACAGGGAATAAGCTCCTCCAGCTCGGTCAGCTCGTGGTAGTGGGTGGCAAACAGTGTCTTGGCCCCAAGCTTTTTGCGGTCGGCAATATATTCAATCACTGCCCGTGCAATGCTCATGCCATCGTAAGTGGAGGTTCCCCGCCCGATCTCATCGAGAATGAGCAGACTCTTTTCGGTGGCTTCCTTCAGGATATTCGCCACCTCGCTCATTTCCACCATGAAGGTGGATTGGCCGGCGGAGAGATCGTCGGAGGCGCCGATGCGGGTGAAGATACGGTCCACCACGCCCAGACGGGCGCTTTTAGCCGGGACGAAGGAGCCGATCTGGGCCAGAAGCACGATGAGGGCCACCTGGCGCATATAGGTGGATTTACCGGCCATATTGGGGCCGGTGATAATGGCAGCCCGGCCCTCTTTTTCGCCCATGTAGGTGTCATTGGGGACAAACAGGGCATCCGGCCGCATTTTTTCCACCACCGGGTGGCGGCCGTCGTGAATCTCCAGAACGCCGGAGTCGTCCACCGTGGGGCGGCAGTAGCCGTTGCTGACGGCCACAGAGGCCAAGGAACAGAGGCTATCCAGCTCCGCCACCGCCGAGGCGCTGGCCTGGATCCGGGACACCTGGCCGGCAAGCTCCGTGCGCAGGTCGGTGAACAGCTCATATTCCAGGGCGGAGACCCGGTCGCTGGCGGTGAGAATATCGCTCTCCAGGTTTTTCAGCTCCTGGGTGATATAGCGCTCGCCGTTTACCAAGGTCTGCTTTCTGATATAGGTGTCGGGGACCTGATCCTTGAAGGAGTTGGACACCTCGATATAGTAGCCGAACACCTTGTTATAGCCGATTTTCAGGGTGCGGATGCCGGTTTTCTCTTTCTCCTGGGCCTCCATAGAGGTCATGAGGCCCTTGCCCCCGTGGAGGATGCCCCGGAGTCGGTCCACCTCCGGGTGGAAGCCGTCCCGGATGAACTCGCCCTCCCGGACGGAGAAGGGGGGCTCGTCCCGGAGGGTATCGGCAATGCGCTTTGCCAGGTCATCCAGGGTGTCCAGAGTGCTGTAGAGCTCGTGGAGGCGGCCCTTGGGAAAGGCCGCCAGCAGTGCCTTGATAGCGGGAAGCTTTTCCATGGCGGTCCGCAGGGCCACCACATCCCGGCCCCCGGCGCTGCCGTAGACGATGCGGCTCATAAGCCGCTCCATATCACTGATACCGGAGAGTGCCAGAACCAGCTCCTCCCGGGTGACGGTGTCATTTACCAGGCGCTCCACGCAATCCGCCCGGCGGTCAATATCCCGGACGCTGAGAAGCGGCCTTTCCAGCCAGCTGCGCAGCATCCGCGCGCCCATGGCGGTCTTGGTCTTATCCAGCACCCACAGGAGGCTGCCCTTTTTCTCCTTGCTGCGGAGGGTCTCCGTCAGCTCTAAGTTCCGCCGGGCAGAGATGTCCAGCTCCATGAACTGGCCCTGACGGTAAAAGTCCAGGGTGTCAATGTGGTGTAGATCTCCCCTTTGGGTCTCGTGGAGATAATTCAGAAGATTGCCCAGGGCCAGGAGAGGAGCGTAATTATCGGCAGGGAGGTCCGAAAGGGCCTGTTCCCCGAATTGGGCGGCGATACGGGTCCGGGCGGCGGGGCCATCGGTCTCGCGAATCTCCCGGTGGCAGGAGAGCTTATCCTCCGTGAGCACCTGCAGGGCGGCATCCCGGGCAGCGGCATCATTGAGGATAATCTCCGCCGGGGAGAACCGGGCCACCTCATTAAGCAGGTGGACACCGGCGTCGGGGCCGGAAAAGGCCGTGGCATGGGTCTGGCCGGTGGAGATATCACAGGCGGCAAAGCCGGCCTTATCCTCCCCCAGCCAGGCGGCGGCGCAGAAGTTGCTGCGGCCAGCCTCCAGGGAGGTGTCGTCCAGGACGGTGCCGGGAGTGACCACCCGGATAATGTCCCGCTTTACAAGGCCCTTGGCCGTGGCCGGGTCCTCGGTCTGCTCGCAGATGGCCACCTTATAGCCCTTGGCAATGAGCCGGGCAATGTACCCGTCAGAGGAGTGGTAGGGGACGCCGCACATAGGCACCTTCTCGTCAAAGGACTTATTCTTATCCTTGTCTCGGGTGGTGAGGGTCAGGTCCAGCTCCCGGGAAGCCGTCCGGGCGTCGGTGCCGAACATCTCGTAGAAATCGCCCAAGCGGAAGAACAGGATGGAGTCCTTGTTCTGCTCCTTGATTTCCAGGTATTGCTTCATCATGGGGGTCAGTTCAGCCATAATCGGTCACATCTTTCTGCCGCCGGGGCGGCGGGTCTCGCTGGGAAAAGGTGGAAAACTTTGTGGAAAAGTGCAAAATTATCTTATTTAGGAACAAAAAACCCGTTCTAAGCCCGCTTGAACATCTTCTCGATCTCGTAGCGGGTGAGCTTCACCGCCACGGGGCGGCCATGGGGGCAGTACTGAATTTCGCCGGATTGCACCCGGTCCACCAGAGCCCGCAGCTCCGCAGGGGAGGTGTGCATCCCCGCCTTGATAGCGGACTTGCAGGCCATGGTCTGCAGGAGATGGTCCCGGGCAGCGGCGGGGTCGGCCCGGCCCAGACGCAGGCCCTCAGCCAGCTCCTCTATGGTGGCGGCGGCGTCCTCCGGGCAGATATCCGCCGGAACTTCACGCACCAGCAGCGTCCCGGCGCCGAAATCCTCACAGGAGAAGCCAAGCTCCTCCAAAAGGGACAGGCTTGCCAGGGCGGCGGCGTAGGCATCCGCCTCCAAATCCACCGCCAGGGGCTGGAGCAGCAGCTGGCTCATGGGCGGCTCCTGCCGCTCCTTCAGGGCGTTAAAGCGCAGGCGCTCATGGGCGGCGTGCTTATCAATGAGCCAGAGATTCTCGCTTTCATCCTGGCATATGATATAGGTATCCAGTGCCTCACCCACCATCCGCCAGGGGGCGGGCTTTTCCGTGAGAGTCTGCTGGATGGGCAGGTCAATGGTATTGCGCCGGGGGGCAGAGACGGGGACCTCCGCGGGAGCGGGTCTTTCCTCCGCCGGGACAAGGGCCGGGGCGGACGGCTCCGTCCGGGCAATCGTTTCCGCCGGAACGGGGGCTTTCACCGGGACCGGACGCGCCTGTGCAGGCTGGGGGTCCCGGGTCGGGAGCGGGGCGGGCCGGTGGACGCTGTCCCGGATGGGAAGCTTGGCATCGGGGTCTACCGCCGGGCGGGCAGAGTAGCTGCCCAGGGGACGCTTTTCCGCCGGGGGCGGAGTCTGCCGCTCCCTGTACTCCCGGACGGTCATGGATTGGTAAAAGGTCTGCTGGACGGGCTTGGGGGTTTCTCCGGCGGTGAGCAGGTCCTTGACGGTGTAGTGTACCGCGTCAAAGACGGCCCGCTCATTTTGAAATTTCACCACGGTCTTAGCCGGGTGGACATTCACGTCCACGGTATTTTTCGGCAGGGTGATGTGCAGCACACAGCCGGGGAACTTGCCCTTGAGCAGCCGGTTGCGGTATGCCTCCTCCAGGGCGGCAGTGAGGAGCTGGCTCTTCACAAACCGGCCGTTAACGAAAAACAGCTGCCGGCCACGGGTGCCGCCGCCGTTTAGGGGCTTGGTGACAAAGCCCTCCACGGAAATATCGCCGCCGCAGCCGCTGATAGGCAGCAGGCCCAGGGCAAAATCCCGGCCCAGGGCGGCGTAGACAGCAGAGCGCAGCTGGCCGTCGCCGGGGGTGTGGAGCACCTCTGCCCCGTCCCGGATCAGCTTCACGGACACCTCCGGATGGCTCAGGGCCAGGTGGGTGACAACGCCGGTGACGGCGGCAGCCTCGGCGGTATCCTTCTTCATAAACTTCATGCGGGCGGGGGTGTTATAAAATAAATCCCGGACGCAAAGGGTAGTTCCCTCGGGGCAGCCGGTCTCGGTGACTTCCCCGGGCACACCGCCCTCTAAGTGGAGAGATGCGCCCCGATCTGCCCCCCGTTCCCGGGAGAAGATGTCCACCCGGGACACAGCGGCAATGGCAGCCAGGGCCTCGCCCCGGAAGCCAAGGGTGCCAATGGCGGCCAGATCCTCCGCCCGGCGGAGCTTGCTGGTGGCATGGCGCAGAAAGGCCGTGGGAAGCTGCGATGGCGCAATGCCGCAGCCGTTATCGGTGATGCGCAGATAGGTGAGACCCCCGTGCTGTATCTCCACAGAAATGGCGGAGGCCCCGGCGTCCAGGGCGTTTTCCAGCAGCTCCTTGGCCACGCTGGCCGGGCGCTCCACCACCTCGCCGGCGGCAATGAGGTCGGCTACGTGAGAGTCTAAGCATTGAATGATGGGCATGGAGACGGCCTCCTTTTTTGAGAAATATGGGGATTACGGATTGCCACGACCAGCATGTGCGCTGGTCTCGTAATGACATTGTTGTTCACAAGAGGTGAGGTGCAAGGCCGGGCGCGGGCCGTCGGCCCCTACGCTCCGTTTACCGATAGAATTTCGTAGGGGGCGATGCCCACATCGCCCTGGTGGCACCAGCTTTCATGTTATGCGTAGGGCGGGGTGAGGGCACCCCACCCTACATTATATTATGTTACTTTGTGGTGCGTGGGGGAGGGGCTGCAAGCGCCCCGCCCTGTTGGATCATTTTTCGGATTTTACTTGTTCAGATCGCCGAAGCTCTCGGCGGTGACGATGGATTGGACCTTGGTGCACAGGGGGGCGAAGGCCTTGGCCAGGTCGTCGTAGTTCAGGCCCAGCTCCTTGCAGATGTCGGTGTTGATGGTGGCGGTGCCATTGTCGAAGGTCAGCACGGGGGTGGCAGAGGGCTTGCTGCCGTCCAGGAGAATGCCGGAGACCATGTTGGCGGTTTCCACGCCCAGGTTGGCATAGTCCACGCCGTAGCCCAGGAACGCACCGTTCAGGGCGAAGGAGTCAGCGCCGGTGTAGTGGGGGATGCCGGCCTTGGCCAGGGTTTCGTAAATGGCCAGCTCTGCGGTCATCACGGTGTTGTCGGTGGGGGTGAACACGGCGTCGGCCTTGTCGGCCACGATGCTGCTGACGGCCAGGCTGATCTCGTCGGTGGTGGTGCCGTTATACTCCTTGTAGGACACGCCCTTCTTATCCAGGTACGCCTTGGCGTTTTTGATGGGGGTGGTGGAGGAGTCCTGGCCCTGGTCATACAGCAGGGCGATGTTCTTGGCGTCGGGGTTGGCGGCGAAGATCAGGTCCAGGATGGCGTCGGTGTCCAGATAGTCGGAGGTGCCGGTGATGTTGGCGCCGGGAGCCTCCAGGCTCTCCACCAGGCCGGCGCTGACGGGGTCAGACACGGCGGCAAAGACCACGGGGATGTCGGTGCCCTCGGTGGCGGCCTGCATGGCCACGGCCACGGGGGTGGCTACGCCGATCATCAGGTCCACCTTGTCGGCGATGAAGTTGGCAATGATCTGGTTCAGCACGGCGGAATCGGCGTTGCAGTTATCATAGCTGATCTCAAAGGTGACGCCCTTCTCCTGGCCGATGGCAGCCAGTTGGGTTTTGATGTTGTCCACGATCTGATTCAGGGATGCGTCATCCACATAGTTGCAGATGCCAACCTTGTAGGATGTGGCGCCGGAGGTGCTGGTGGAATTGTCGTTGTTATTTTTGCCGCAGGCGAAGAGGGACAGGGCCAGCAGGGCGGCCAGGGCCAGGGTCAGCGCACGCTTCAGAATGTTCTTTTTCATTTTTGTTTCCTCCAAATTTTATATAGGTTTTTTGGGCGGCGGATGGAGGGACCGTTGCCGGCGGCCTGGATTTTAAAAACAAAAAAGACCTCTGCCCCACATGGGACAAAAGCCTTTGCTTCTGCGATACCACCCAAATTGACATCTTGCGATGCCCACTCGCTTTTACGCACCATCATGCGTACCCCACGGATAACGGGAGGGTTCCCGTCGGACCCTACTTAGGAATGCTCCTGTTCAAGCCGCCCTCGGAAGGCCATTCACACCGCCGCGCACCGCTTCGATCTCACCACCCGAAGCTCTCTTAGGATGCCCTGTGCTGTGCTACTCTTCTTCCTCACAGGTTTGTCGTTTGAAATTAAGTGCATTATAATCATATTTTTTGCCTTTGTCAAGAGGGGAAGGCGAAGAATTTTTTGAGAAAATTTTCGGGGCGGTAAGCAAGAAAATGTCATGTACAATGCAGCAATATGGTTAGCATATCTGCAAAAACAATGTATACAGCATCCTGCATCGACGCGGCTGCATCTGCATTGAGGAGTCCCGGAAGTGCGGGGCGCTCACGCGGTCCGGGAAGGATGCCTGTAACGACATGTGGCAGGCGGATCTCAAGGGCGGGTTCCGGAGGGAGGACGGCAATTACGGCTGTCCACTCACCATTGCGGACGATCGAAGCACGTTATGATTCACCGAACGATCGCAAGACTGTGAATTGTGTACCGTGTCCGTACACCGCTGTATCCCGCGTTGCTCTTGCCGCATGTCTCGCCGCTATAAAGCGTGCAGCGTCTACTCTCCCTGATAGGTCTTTACGAACCTTTCCGCGGCCTGCAGGGGATCCTCCTTCGCGGTCAGCTGGAGCGTGATGGCAGGCTCTTCGCTCTTCGGCTCGACGAACATGCGCTTCTGGTACTGCCCGGCCACGCGGGAGACGACGGCAAAGTCGAACTGCGCCAGCCGGAAGCGGAGCGTGCGGCCCTTCTGGGCGATGTCGCGGATGCCGGCGGCGCTGGCGCGGGCGCGCAGCAGCGCAATGGCGATGAGGTTCATGACGCCCTTCGGAGGGTCGCCAAAGCGGTCGACGATCTCGTCGAGCAGCTCATCTGCGTCCTCCTGCGTGCGGATGGCCGCCATGCGCCGGTAGAGATCCATGCGCTGCTCGCCGGAGGCGACGTAGTCCTTGTTGATATTTGCCGTGACGGTGAGGTCTGCGGTGCATTCTGGCTCCTTCTGCGCCGCCTCGCCGCGCTCTTCGAGTACGGCGTCCTCAAGCAGCTTCAGGTACATATCGTAGCCGACGGTCATCATATGGCCGGACTGTTCCGCGCCCAGCAGATCGCCCGCACCGCGAATTTCAAGGTCGCGCATGGCGATCTTGAAGCCGGAGCCGAACTCCGCGTATTCGCGGATGGTGTCGAGCCGCTTTTCCGCGATCTCGGACAGGACTTTTCCCTTGCGGAACGTGAGGTACGCATACGCATGGCGGCTCGAACGGCCCACGCGGCCGCGGATCTGGTGCAGCTGCGCAAGGCCCAGCCGGTCGGCGTCCTCGATGATGAGCGTGTTGACATTCGGGATGTCAATGCCGGTTTCAATGATGGTCGTGCAGACGAGAATTTGAATTTCGCCGTTTGACATCGACTGCATGACGTCGCCGAGCTGCTCCTCGTTCATCTTGCCGTGGGCGACGGCGACCTCGGCCTCCGGAATGCGCTGCTTGATCTTCGCGGCGCACTGGTCGATGGATTCCACGCGGTTGTGGAGATAATAGACCTGCCCGCCGCGCGCCAGCTCGCGGCGCATGGCCTCGTCGAGGATGCCGTCCTGATGCTCGAGCACGAAGGTCTGCACAGGATAGCGGTCCTGCGGCGGCTGCTCGATGGTAGACATATCGCGCAGACCCGACAGCGCCATATTGAGCGTGCGCGGGATGGGCGTTGCGGATAGGGTTAAGACGTCGACGCCGCGCGAAAGTTCCTTCAATCGCTCCTTATGCGTCACGCCGAAGCGCTGCTCCTCGTCGACGATGAGCAGGCCGAGATCGTGAAAATGAATGTCCTTCTGCAGCAGCTTGTGCGTGCCGACGATCAGATCGATCTTGCCGGACTGCAGATCGAAGAGCGTTTTTTTGATCTGCGCAGGCGTACGGAAGCGGGAAAGCACATCGATGGTGACCGGGAAGGTCGCAAAGCGGCGCATGGCCGTGAGATAGTGCTGCTGGGCCAGAACGGTCGTCGGGACTAAGATCGCGACCTGCTTGCCGTCCAGCATACACTTCATGGCCGCACGCAGCGCGACCTCCGTTTTGCCGAAGCCGACGTCGCCGCAGAGCAGACGGTCCATCGGCGCAGGGGATTCCATGTCGCGCTTGATCTCGTCGATGCAGCGCAGCTGATCGTCCGTTTCGGCGTATTCAAAGCTCTCCTCAAACTCCTGCTGCCACGGCGAATCCGCCGCGAAGGCGAAGCCCGGCAGGCGCTTGCGCTCGGCATAGAGCTTGATGAGGCCCGCAGCCAGATCCTTGGCCGCAGCCTTGGCCTTCGCCTTTGTCTTTTGCCACTGGTCGCCGCCGAGCTTGTTGAGCCGGACGGGCGTATCCTCACCGGCGCCGATATACTTGCTGACCAGATCGAGCTGCGTTGCGGGCACGTACAGGCAGTCCGTGCCCTGATAGGCGATCTTCACATAATCCTTCGTCACGCCGCCGACCTTCAGCTGCTCCATGCCGACGTAGCGGCCGATGCCGTGGTGCTCGTGTACGACGAGATCGCCGGGAGTCAGATCGGTGAACGAATCGAGTTTTTTGCGGTTCGTGGCTTTCTTCGGCGCACGGACGCGCTTACGCTCCTGCCGGACGGCGATCTGTCCCTCTGTTAAGATGGCAAATTTGAGCGTCGGGTATTCAAGCCCCGCCGGGAGCGAGCCGCCCGCAATAAGAATCTGCCCCGGCTGCGGGAGCTTTGTCAGCGGGAAGGACAAAAGCGCGTTCAGGCCGCTTTTGGCAAGCAGTTCCTTTAAAATTTCCCCGCGCCGCTGTCCGCCGCACAGGACGATGGAGCCATACTGGTTCGACGCGTAATTTTTCAGGTCAGCCGCCGCCGTTTCCAGACTTCCGCCATAGCCCGGCAGCTGCCGGGCCGTAAAGGAAAGCAGCTGCTTGGGCGGCAGCGATTCGGGATACCGCGCGGCCAAAAAGCTGTCGCAGTAAATGACCGCCCGGCCGCGCAGTGACGCGGCCAGATCGTCCATCGTGGCGTAATAATCGCACAGCTCTCCAAAGAGCGTGCCGGAGGTCAAAAACGAATCGAGCAGAAGGCCGAACTCCTCCGCACGATCCTTTTCCCCGCGCTGGAGATTGCCGTGGTCGCAGAAGGCGACGATGGCCTCCTGCGGCAGATACGAGGCGGCGGTCGTGAATTCCGGGTAGATCAGCGCCATATACCGGTCAGCGCTGGCGAAAAGCGTCTCGTTTTCAAGCGCCTCGCAGTCCTTCTGCAGTGTTTCGATCAGCGCCTGATTGGGCGTTTTGCGCCGCTGCTGGCGCGCGATGATGGCGCGCAGGTCCTCGCACAGGCCGGATATCCCCTGCGGGTGCAGGTGCGGCTCCGTCTCGGCCACGGGCAGGAGGACAGCCTCGTCAACGTTTTCCGTGCGCCGCTGCGTGATGGGGTCAAAATAGCCCATGGTGTCCAGCTCGTCGCCGAAAAACTCCGCGCGCAGCGGCTTTTCCTGCGCAGGCGAATACACGTCCAGAATGCCGCCGCGCAGCGCGAACTGTCCCACGCCCTCGACCAGACTCGCGCGGGAATAGCCCGCGCGGGTCAGGCGTTCGATCAGCTCCGGCATACTGTATTCCGCACCGACCCGAAGCGTCACGGACGCGGAAAAGAGCGTCTGCCGCGGGAGCGTGCGCAGCAGCAGCGCGTCCAGACTTGCCACCAGCACCGGGACGCGTCCCTGCGCCAGCGCGTACAAAAGCCGCAGCCGCTGCTGCTCCCACTGCCGGGACACGCCGATGGCCCCGGCCAGCGTCAGCTCACGCGACGGCAGCACGGGCGGCTCTTCGCCTAAGAACGCGCCAAGCTCGGAAGCCAGCCGCTTCGCGGCCATATCGTCCTGGCACACGGCGACGAGGGGGCTGCCGGACTGCTCGTGCGCGGCGGCAAGCACATGGCTGCGCGGGGCCTGACTCAGTCCCGACACAGCGACGGCCTGCTTCGCCTCCACGGCCTTCAGCAGCTGGTTATAATCGGTGCTCTTTTGCAGAAGCGAAAGCAGAACGTTCATGGGATTCTCCTAAAAACAGTTTTTTGCCCAACAGGCAACGCGCATAGGAGAGAGTCTCCTATGCGTAGGGGGTGTGGGTATTGAAAGTGAGATGGGGAGGGAATTTGCACAGCACCCTGTAGGGGCCGATGCCTTAGGGTGCACTCAGAACATCTTCCCGTTATACTCCGCCGCGGCCTTTTCGCAGCCGTTTTTGACGATGCAGAGGGCCGCGTCGCCGGCGTGGGACATAGCCTCCTGATAGTCGGGCCATTCGGTCTTGGAGACGGTAGACAGCACCCAGTCGGCCAGATCGTAATCGGGGTGCGGCTTCGCGCCGACGCCGATCTTGACGCGCGGGAACTGGTCGGAGCCGAGGCAGGAGATGATGGATTTCAGGCCGTTGTGGCCGCCGGCAGAGCCGTTTTTGCGGACGCGGAGCTTGCCGACGGGAAGCGAAATGTCGTCAAAGAGGACGAGCACCCGCTCCGGCGGGATCTTATAAAAGTGCGCGGCAGCCTCGATCGCAATACCGGAGGCGTTCATAAAGGTCTGCGGCTTCATGAGAAGCAGCCGCTGGCCGTCGAAGTCCGCCTGCGCGGTGAGGGCCTTGAAGCGCTCCTTGGAAACCTTGACCTGCAGGCGCGCAGCCAGCAGGTCAAGGGACATGAAGCCGGTATTGTGACGGGTCTTCTCATACTCAGGACCCGGATTGCCGAGCCCCGCGATCAGCCAGTCATAGGTTGGCTTTTGAAACAGCATAAAATCAGAACAGAACGGACATGGAGTTTTCTTCGTAGATTCTCTGGATGGCGTCGGCAAAGATCGGGGAAACGTCCAGATACTTGATCTTGCTGCACGCACCCTCAAGCGGCGGGATGGTATTCAGGAAGGTCAGCTCCTTGATGCAGCTGTTGGCAATGCGCTCGTTGGCCGGGCCGGAGAGCACGCCGTGGGTCGCGCAGGCGTAGACCTCGGTCGCGCCGCCGATCTCAACGATGGCCTTGGCCGCGTTGCACAGAGAACCGGCAGTGTCGACCATATCGTCAAAGAGGATGCACTTCTTGTCCTTGACGTCGCCGATGACGTTCATGACCTCACACTGGTTGGCCTTTTCGCGGCGCTTGTCGACGATGGCGAGGTTCATGCCCATCTTGTTGGCAAACGTGCGGCTGCGGGCGACGGAGCCGACGTCCGGAGAGACGACGACCATCTCCTCCGGATGCTCGAACTTGGACATATAATATTTCACGAAGATCGGGTTGGAGAGCAGATTGTCGACCGGGATGTCGAAGAAGCCCTGGATCTGGGACGCGTGCAGATCCATGGTCAGCACGCGGTCGGCGCCTGCGGCCTCGATCATGTTGGCGACCAGCTTTGCGGAGATGGGGTCGCGGCCCTTGGCCTTGCGATCCTGACGGGCGTAGCCGAAGTACGGGATGACGGCGGTGATGCGGCCGGCGGAGGCACGGCGGCAAGCGTCGATCATGATGAGCAGCTCCATCAGGTTGTTGTTGACCGGCTTGCAGGTCGACTGCACCAGAAATACGTCGCTGCCGCGGACAGATTCATTGATCGTCAGGGAAACCTCGCCGTCGGCAAAGGTCGTTACGGTGCAGTCGCCCAGCGGCAGCCACAGCTTGCGGCACACGCCCTCGGCAAACGGACGGTTGGCATTGGCACAGAATACCTTGACGTTCTTACCATGAGAAATCATATGAAATTACCCTCTCTCTTGTGTTGTTCGGTCTGTTCCTGTTCTGTGTGTTCTATATCATGGCGGCACCCGCCGCCGGGGATACGAGGCTTATTTTTTCTCCTTCAGCTTGTGCCGGTTGGCCCAGTCGCGCTTGTTCTGCTGGCGGGCGCGGGCGATGGCGAGCGCTGCGGGCGGCACGTCGTCGGTCACGGTGGACCCGGCAGCGATATATGCGCCCTGCCCGATGTGCACGGGCGCGATGAGATTGGCGTTGCAGCCGATAAACGCGTCGTCGTCAATGACGGTGCGGGATTTTTTCACGCGGTCATAGTTGACCGTGACCGTGCCGCAGCCGAAGTTGATGTTTTTGCCTACGTCGCTGTCGCCGATGTAGGTCAGGTGGGAGATCTTCGTGCCGTCGCCGATGGTGGAGTTCTTGACCTCCACAAAATCGCCGCAGCGCACGTGCGAGCCGATACGCGAACCCGGACGGACGTAGGCGAAGGGGCCGACGGTCGTGTCCGCGCCGATCTCGGAATCGTAGACCTGCGAGGCGTTGACGCGCGTATTCTCTCCGACCTTCACGTTTTCCAGATAGCTGTTCGGGCCGATCATGCAGCCGTCGGCGATGGACGTCGTACCGCGCAGCACGGTCCCGGGCAGCAGCTCTGCCCCGGCCCCGACGAAGACGGTCGGCTCAACATAGGTATTGTCATAGTCCCAGATCGACACGCCTGCGGCGGCCAGATCGTACAGAACGCCCCGGCTGAGCACGGGCTTCCACTCGGCCAGCTGCTGCATGGACGAAACGGCGTAAACGCCGTCGCGGTCGGTATAGGGAATACCGTGCTCCTTCATGAAGTCGGTGAAGATGAACGTATCGTCCAGCGCGTCCATCAGCGCCTGACGGCTCACGGAGCTTACGCCGCTTTCGACCGGCGCGCCGGAAAACGCTTCCTCGTCGACGGCAAACGGGTCAATGACGGCGGGGCCAGTGACGACGATGACGTCCTCCTCCTGCTCGTCGGCCGTGGACAAAAAGACGTGGAGCTGGTCGGCAGTTTCCTCGAGCTTCGCGCAGCTCAGTTCACAGCCGTCCGGGAAGCAGTGCTTCGCCTCGGACAGGAACCGCTCGTGGCAGACCAAAAAGAAACGCCCGACCCCGCCCGCGGCCAGAGAACGCGTCAGCCACGACAGCAGCGGCGTCCCCATGATCGCCTGCAGCATCATCGGGCGGGAAAAACCTGTTTTCGCGGTATCGTCAGGCACAAAGACGACGGCAGACAAATCAGACAACAGACCCACGCTCCTTCACCGATAGACATTCTGCCTGTATTATAGCACAATTACAGCGCTGAGCGCTGTATGCACGGCGCAGCCGTGCAAAAAATCGGCATCGCCGATTTTTATTGTCGCTGTAACAGCAACACAAAGACTTTTGCAAAGCAAAAGTCTCGTGCCAATGGCACGTGAGCGCACACAGTGCGCCCTTTGTGGCTATTATAGCAGAGATTATGCTGTTTGTACAGAAAGCCGCGCGGAATTTTCACGGAAAAACAGAGAAAGTTTTCTGGAAAAACGGGCTATTCATTGCACAAATGAACAAACTATGATAGAATACCCACAGATTATCAGAAAAACAAAGAGGAGCAACTATGCTGACACTCAAGAATCTCAGTCTGACAGCGGCTGACGCGCAGGGACGCGCGGACATTGTCAAAAACGTCTCTCTGGACGTAGAAGACGGAAAATTCCTTGTCATTACCGGCCCGAACGGCGGCGGCAAGACGACGCTGGCCAAGCTCATCATGGGCCTTGCGACCCCCACCGGCGGCCAGATTTTTCTGGACGGCGAGGACATCACCGGCCTTTCCATCACCGACCGCGCAAAGCGCGGCATTTCGTATTCCTTTCAGCAGCCGCCCCGGTTCAAGGGCATGAAGGTCTCCGACCTTCTCACCATCGCGGCGGGCAAGGCGCTTTCCCATGACGAGGCGTGTTCCTATCTGACGCAGGTGGGTCTGTGCGCGCGCGACTATCTGAACCGCGACGTGGACACGAGCCTGTCCGGCGGCGAGGTCAAGCGCATCGAGATTGCGACCCTGCTGGCCAAAAATTCCCGGCTTATGATCTTTGACGAGCCGGAGGCAGGCATCGATCTGTGGTCGTTCGCCCGGCTGACGGAAACATTCCGCGAGCTGCACGAAAAGGGCGGCCGCACGATCCTCATCATTTCCCATCAGGAGCGCATCATCCGTCTGGCCGACGAGATCATCCTGATCGCGAACGGCGAGATCGCCGGACGCGGCACGGCGGACGAGCTTTATCCGAAGCTGCTGTCGCAGACCGTTGCGGGCTGCAATCTGCTGGAGGTGAACGGAATATGCTGAACGACATTCAGAAAAGCATTCTCAAGACCGTCTCGGATATGACAGGCATCCCGGACGGCGCGGTGAACATCCGTCTCGACGGACAGAAGGCGTTCCGCCAGAACTCCGAGCATATCCAGATCGTCTCCAAGACCGACAAGGACGGCATCGACATCAGGATCGCGCCCTTTACCAAGAGCGAAAACGTGCATATCCCTGTCGTACTGAGCAGAGCCGGGTTCCACGACATGGTCTATAACGACTTCTTTGTCGGCGAGGGTGCAGACGTGACCATCGTGGCCGGGTGCGGCATCCACAACTGCGGCGACTGCGACTCCGAGCATGACGGCATCCATACCTTCTACATCGGCAAAAACGCGAAGGTTCACTATATCGAAAAGCACTACGGCGAGGGCGAGGGTACGGGCAAGCGCATTCTGAACCCGCAGACCATCGTATATCTCGAAGAGGGCGCGTCCATCGTCATGGACACCAGCCAGATCGGCGGCGTGGACGATACGAAGCGCTATACAAAGTGCGAGGCCAATGGCGCGAATTCCGAGGTGCAGATCAACGAAAAGCTCCTGACGGCGGGCGATCAGCACGCTGTCAGCGAAATGGACGTGATCCTGAACGGTGCGGGCGCGCGCACACGCGTTGTCTCCCGGTCTGTCGCGAAGGAGCAGTCCACGCAGGTCTTCTACCCGCGCGTACAGGGCAACGCCCCCTGCTTCGGCCATGTGTCGTGCGACTCGATCATCATGGGCGCGGCAAAGGTGCGCTCCATCCCCGAAATTTCCTGCAACCACGTCGACGCGACGCTTATGCATGAAGCCGCCATCGGCAAGATCGCAGGCGAGCAGCTGCTGAAGCTGGAAACGCTCGGCCTGACGCCGGAGGAAGCGGAGGAAAAAATCCTCGAGGGCTTCCTGCGTTGACCTACTTCGGTAAAATCCACAACAAATCTTCGTTAAATCTGTGCAAATTATCTTGCTTTTCCAGATCTTATCCCATATACTGAGCCTGTAAGCGAATGAAAAGAGATACCCCGCCGCAGGAGCGGGAGGAGAGGAGTCAAAGAGATGAATCTGGAAGAATTACGCGCCCGGAAGGGCTTTATCTGCGACATGGACGGCGTGATCTATCTCGGCAGCCAGCTGCTGCCGGGCGTGCGGGAATTTGTAAGCTGGCTGAACGAAAACGACAAGCAGTTTCTGTTCCTGACGAACTCGTCCGAGCGTTCGCCCAAGGAGCTGCGGCAGAAGCTGCAGCGCATGGGACTGGATATCGGCGAGGAGCATTTCTACACCAGCGCGCTTGCGACCGCCGCGTTTCTCAAAAAGCAGGCGCCGGGCTGCACCGCGTTCGTGATCGGCGCGCCGGGGCTTCTGAACGCGCTGTATGACGTGGGCGTCACGATGAACGACGTGGACCCGGATTATGTGATCGTCGGCGAGACGGCAAGCTATAATTACGAGGTCATCACCAAGGCTGTCCGGCTGGTTCTGAACGGTGCGCGGCTGATCGCGACAAATTCCGACCTCACGGGGCCGACGGAGTTCGGCATTGCGCCCGCCTGCCGGTCGCTCGTCGCGCCCATTGAGCTGGCGACGGGCAAAAAGGCATATTTCATGGGCAAGCCGAACCCGCTCATGATGCGCACGGGCCTGCATCTGCTGG
>OGXX01002623.1_pt1 | contig 16012 bp, 17 predicted proteins | sample 1576301 | NCBI WGS metagenome assembly OGXX01 (sample SAMEA3541469, study PRJEB24748) | human gut metagenome | biome: human gut; feature: human-associated habitat; material: faeces | place: China | collected 2012
GTAGCGGAGTGTATGGAAATCCCATCCATCCGCGAACTTTTCACGCCTCCGGAAAGCTCTCGGAAACAGGTCAATGCATTTCTTTCGCTACTATATAATACCAGCGAAGGAGAAATGTAAAATATGCCGTTGTCTCAACCCAGTCTGTCCGTTTAGGGGATAAGTCCACGGTGACTTGTTTCCGCGAATGCCTTATGCACTCGACCCAGCATTATATCAAATAGCTTGCGCGTTGAATTTAGCCGGGGAAAATCAAGTCAGAGTATAAAGTGTCAATATTCCCTTCTTTTCATTAAGGTATTTGCCACAAAAGTTAAATATCTGTTTCATTGCGATCCACCTCAATACGCTATATCCTCAGCTGTTTAATCTTTGTCTCGCCCTATCGCTTCAAGACAAGTTTCCAGCGCGGTCATTCCTGCCTTAGTTTCAATATCCGGTCTTGTGCCTGCAATGGCGTTGCAGCTTCCGTCAGGATTTAAAGAAAAATATGGGTCGAAGTACACGAGCAGTCCGCTGTTAGGCAAGGCAAATGTATATGGCTGCCCCCCACGTCCGTTTCCGCCCGTTGTTTCGCCTACAAGCCTTGCAAAGCCCGTAGCCTTGCAAAAGGAAGCAAATGCATCAGAAGCGGAGTAATTGCTACTGTCAATCAACATCCATAATTGACCTTGAAAGCAAATGTTATCCTCGTGTTGCGTGCAAGTGTTTTCGTAACTGTAAAACTTCAGATGACCGAAATCTTCCATATTTAAATCCGGAAATGTCTTATTCCAAGTCTCGCTATCGATTTCTTGAAACTCGGACGGAAACGGCTGCTCTGCATCCCACATAAAACGGTTAAACTTGCCATCCTTAACACCGATCATACCATATTGTATCAAAGGCTCGCAACTTATGTGTGATATGATTCCATCCATCCACACGACGTCGTTCCCTCCACCGTTTCCCTGTATGTCTATGATTATATCATCCGCCTCGCTGTTTGCTTCAAAAAAATCCTGAATCATCTTGATCGCAATCGGCGTACATTCTGGAGACGACCAAAGGAAACCTGTAATTTTTATGTAAGGAATATCTTCTCCAACCGTAGCCTCTATAATCGTTTGTCTGACTTCTTCATACAATGATTGTTCTTGCGGGTATAGCTGTGTACTACCTTCGGTAGAGGCAGGTGTGTGGCTTGGTATTAAGTTTTTATAATAGTCATAAAAGGTTTTGACCTTTTGGCTTTCTATTATGGATAGTATCCTGGATAGCATATCGACTCCTTCTTTACTGTCGGGGTTCTGATTCTCTCCGCTCGATTCCACTGCCGATCGAAAAGAATCGACCATGCGTTGATACAAAAACGGTTGAATGACATATAGATGGCCTATGCTTTCAAACTGATTCAAGCAGTTATTGATTACATTTATATAATTATCCTGAAGTATGGAGGATCCCCTACACACACTTATCAGCTCAGTACGGTAAGTATCCCTTACCTCCCTCCAATCCAGCCCCAGTTCATTTTTTATCGTTTCAAAATATGGGTAATTATCCTCCAACATTTCCCATAAGGCATCATAGTCTTCAAGCGCTTGCTGTTTAGATAGAATTAACTGCTCTCCATCTGAACTAACTTTCAGTGCTGTTTCATATGGGAGTGGAAATTTGTCATAATCAGAAAACCTGTTTGTAGTAGTCTTATCAGGCATTCCCGGAGAATGCTCTGGAATGCTATGATTGGCGATGAACCCATCGCAGGAGCATAAGAGGGTCATTAGCAATGATAAAACTAAGATAAATAACTTATATCGCTTCATGCCTTTATAGTTCCTTTCAAATTCCGGTCATCCTAAGTATAATACTGCGGACAGCAGTTATTTAATAACCATTAGAGACATCCGATGTGCGATTATCCGCCATAAGGCTCAGGAACCATTTTACCAACGCAGGATCTGGCTCCACACAAACTGCAATTAGCAGCACATAAAGTTTCACAGTTAGCAGCGCATAGCGTTTCACAGTTTGCTCCACATAACGAAGAACATTCTGCCCCGCATACATAAATCAAACACTTTATAAAGCAGTTTTGATCTATCATGCCATCTTGTGGATGTACCAAATATTCCATAAAATCACCTCCTTTTTAAATAATTATTGTGCCAAACATCTAATCCACTAACTCAATTTTTCTGCCCATTTCCCGTTTCGGCAGATATGTTCTCTCGCACATTTCCGAACAGGTGAGTTGGTGGTTTGGATGTCAGCCAATCTTACCGAAAATGCTTGAAACAGGTTGTTTTTCACACTTTATTCCTTATCCCTTGACATCAATACTACCGTCTCAACTTGTGTATCGTTGTCCAAACTTATTTCCATATCTTCCTCTATGATCGGGAGCTTGAATTTGATGGATTTCAGCCATTGTCCGTTCGGCTTCCGTTCCTCAAAGATATGGATTTCGGAGATCAGCGACTCCATAAGCTGTCGGCGTTCCTGTTCATCCATCACGGCGTACAGCTTATCAAAGTAAATCAAAACTTTGTAGATATTATCGGCAGTCAGCTTTTCAGCTTCGATTGCCATTTTCTTTGCTCTGGCTTCAATCAGCAGAGACTCCGTATCCTCGATTTTATCATACATCTTGTAAAGACGATCATCAAGGTCTGCCTTGCGTTTGATGTAATGTTTATCATCGGGGTCAAGTGTATCAATTTCCTCTATCAATCGGGACTTGATGGAATAGCTCTGGCGAAGCTGTTTTTCGTAGTTTGCAATCTCCTGTTCGATAGCGGAAGTATCCACTTTCATGCTGATTTTCTGCTGCATCAAAGCGGCAAACTTCGGATTGCTGACCAACTTGGTAATCACCTCTGCGACAGCGGTTTCCAAGAGTTCTTCGTGGATTTGCTTCTTATAGTCGCACTTGTGACCACGGGTCATGGTGCGGTGTTTGCAGCCGTAGTAGTAGAAATCCTTGTACTTCGTGCCGTCTGCCTTGTGCTTGACACTCTTATTGCCGTACATACCGGCTCCGCAGATCGGGCATTTGAGCAAGCCTGTCAGCAGATGCACCTTGTTATCCTTACCATGGTTGACCTTCTCGTATTTCTTTGCCTGGGCAACCAATTTCACCTGTGCATCATGCCAGAGTTCTTCGGAAACAAGTGCTTCGTGCAGACCATCGACCAACAGATAGTTGTCCTGTTCAATAAGACGGTAATCGTTTCTTGTGCCATGCACCTTTTCCGTCCTGCGTCTGCCATAGGCGATCTTGCCGCAGTAAACAGGATTTTTCAGTATCCTGCGGATAAGCGCCGCATCAAACAGAGGATTCTTGCCGTTCTGTCTTTGGATTTTTCCAATGCCATGATTGGCGAGGTATCGGGCAAGACCGTTTGCGCCCATGTCGGTATGCACGTACTTGTCAAAGATGATGCGGATTGCTTCTGCTTCTTCCTCATTCACATACAGCTTGCCTTTTTCAAGCGTATATCCATAAGGAGCAAAGCCGCCGTTCCATTTGCCCTCACGGGCTTTCTGGATTCTGCCCTCCATCGTCTGAACACGGATATTCTCACGCTCGATCTCGGCAACCGCTGACAGAACGGAGATCATCAGTTTTCCTGCATCCTTGGAGGAATCAATACCATCCTCAACACAGATCAGATTGACACCGAAATCCTGCATAACCTGCAAGGTGGACAGCACATCTGCCGCATTTCTGCCGAAACGGGAGAGCTTGAACACCAGCACATAGGAAACACCGTCCTTGCCGGATTTGATGTCCTCCATCATGCGGTTAAACTCTAATCTGCCCTCGATGGACTTACCGGATTTACCGGCATCCTCATACTCACCGACAATCTTATAGTCATTGTACTCGGCAAATGCTTTCATTCTGGCTTTCTGAGCATCCAGAGAGTATCCATCCACCTGTATCGTGGTGGATACTCTCGTGTAAATATATACTTTTATCTTGTCTTTTTTCATATCGTTATCCTCATTCGTGCCGCCGTATGCAGCACCGTTATGTAACCCCTACTCCGAAATCACTCTCAGAGTAGGTTTGGACACTTATCACACGTATATTATATCATGCAATGTCCGTTTTTTCAATAGATTCCTCAAAAAGTTTGGAATTGTTTACAATTTCTTTTTTCTCGCTGTCCAAACAAATCGGCGGCTCCGGAAGATTTTCAATATCCAGAACCGCCGCATATTTCTCTATTAAGTTGGCAAGTAAATCGGCAAAGCCGCTCCATTCATCCTTTTTTCTGTTATCTATAATGGCGTACCTCCTGCGTTTTGCTGTCACGATGTGTATATGCTCGAATGATCTCCGGCGGGATGCGGTCAAGAATGCCCTTGATGCGCTCATAATCGCTATGCAGCCGCATTTCCTGCAACTTCTTGACGGTGCTTTCTTTCTCGCTCTTTTCCAGAGCGGCGGTCAGCTCGTCATTTTTCTTTTCCAACGCTTTCTGTTTGCCGTCCGCTGTTTTGAAGAACTTTTTGTATTTCTTCATCTGCGTTTCCATAGCGGCAACATCAGGGATATACTTTTCAAGAAACGCCGCAATCTGTGCCGAACGCTCCTTGTAGTTCGTGAACTTCATATCGGAGAGCAGTTCTGCCAGCTTGTCATGCTGCTTGTTCAGACGTGCCATCTGTTTGAATACCCTTGTGGGGATGTGGTCACGCCCGGTCTCGCTGGCACTTTCGCCACGTTCCAGATCGGGATATTTCTTTACCATGTGTTCCCAATACTTGTCCTGCCACTGTGTCAGCTTCTTTTTGTTCCCTAAAATCTCCTTGGCACACAACCTTTTATCCTCCGTCAGAGGTACAAAGCAAAGGTGCATATGGGGCGATTTCTCGTCCAGATGCACCACAGCGGATATGATCGTTTCGGGAGCTTGATTCTGCTTGATGAACTCCAACGCTTCATTGAAGAACTCACGGATTTCAGCTCGTTTCTTTCCCTTGAAAAACTCCGGCGTAGCGGTTATGAGAGCTTCCACCACACGAACGCTGTCCGAGCGTGTGCGGCATCCGGCTTCTGCAATCTGACACTCGGATTCAGCTCTGTACTTCCTTTCGGGCTTGATAAGATGGAAATTCAAGTGTGTACGGGACGGGTCAATGTCTGGATTGCTTGCGTATTTCTCCTTGGTGCGCTCGTTATGAGCTTCAATGCCGCTGATCTCCGGTCCCTTGTATTTCGCAAATCTTAAAATAGCGTACTGTGCATTTGCCATTATTTGCCCCTCCTTTTCTGCCATACGATGTCGTAGCCCAGCACATCGGCAAGCTCCACGACTTCCTTGTATCGGATACTTTCTCTCTGTAGTTTTGCGGACAGATTGGAAACGCTGTCGCTCCATCCGTACTCGTCCGAGAGCAGGTCAACAACTTCCTGCATGGTCATCCCGGCACGGATGATCTGTGCCTTTATTTCGTTGCGTACATTCATATTGATAAAATCCTCCATAAATTTTGTTTGTAATGCGGCGAAAACGGTACGCCCTACGGCATACCCACTTCACCGATTAGTGAAAATCTGCAATCTCTGAAATCCGTTCAGAATTTTGCTTGTGATGTCCTGCCCATATATGACCATATCCCACTTTACTGTTCCGTGTGATTTGCTCTGGAACAGAGAAAATACCTATTGTTCCGTAAGCGGGATACATTGTTCAGAGAAGCACGATTTCGTGAAATGGTTTTGTTCTGCGGTCAAAATCTTTCCTGTTTTCATTACCATTGATTTTCAATGCCCAAAAACAGGGCATCCGCCAACAGCATTGAAAAATAATAGTGAAACGGACTGAAAAGTACGTGTACCAAGTGTACTTGCTGTACCGTGGTACACTTGGTACGGATGGTACACGTATTTTCGGGTCAATATCATTTTTACAGAAATGGTCTTTGCAGAAGCTCGATGCCGACAAATCCTCTGGCATACCTCCCGCCGCCGATATTGACCTTATTGGTGTACTCGATGTTGTACCGACTCTCATTCTGTTTGAGAAACGAGCAGAAACTCTTTTGGGAAAGGCTGCTCAAAGCGTTATCATCACACCACAGCTTGTAAACGGCGTACAGGTCTTTGGAGCTGACCTCATAATCTGCCTTGAAGCGGATATACCCCTCGGAGCTTAAAAACTCGATGATGTTGTTTCCGTCCGATACGGCAGCGTCCATGTTGTCCTGTGCCGACTGGCTGACCGTAAACTTGTAATCGTTGTCGATCAAACGGTGCAAGCCCTCCAACGCCCACAGGAAGATGCCCTCCGCTTCGGCGCACATCTTTTCAGCGATATAGGGATCGTCCTTTCTGTTCGGGTCTTTCTCCTTGGTGGAGAGGATGATCTGTCTGCGGAAAAAACCAACGCTGCGGTCATAGAGAGATTGCAGGACACCGTTACCCAAGCCGATGAAGCGTACATACAAATCACCTTGATAGCTCTGCTGTCCCTTTTTCTCCAAATCCATCGGCAGCTCCGCTGTGATAATCGCCTTGATGTTGTTGGTCTGGGGGAGAGCTTCCAGTTTCATATCATCGTCCAGCATCACAAGTTCATGTTCCAAATCTGCACGAGCAAAGGGACTTGTCTCCACCTTTGCGATACTGCCTGTGTTCATGTTGCTGCCAAGCAGCGCACGAAGGACGATACCGATGCGGCTTTTCCCCTCGCCGCCCTTACCGATCAGCAGGAGCATCTTCTGTCCCTTGGTGGAGGGGATAAAGCAATATCCCATAAACTCCTGCAAGGTCAGAATGTCCTCCGGCTCTAAAAGTTGGGATAAAAAATGCAGCCATGTCACAGGCTGCGGAGCATCGGGATTATAGGCAACGGGCAGACGGTTGCGGCAGAAATCCTTTTCGGGACTGAATGTGCCGTTCAGATAGTACGTGCCGTTCGCCACATGGATACGGTCTTGGTACAGAGATAGCTTTGCGGTGCAGCACTCCATACGCATGACATCCAGCAGATTGGTGACTTTCTTTGCAACGCCGCTGGTCACATAATACTTGATGCGGTCATAGATGACCTTTTTCAAGCGGTTTTCATCGTGTACTCTGCCATTGACCGTGAAAAAAGCATCGTTCACCGTGACCATCGGATAATCACGGAGAAATTCTTCACAGAATACAGTTTCATTGATTTTCTTTCCGTCAAACCACGCCGGACACTCAAAGGGCGAGGTCTGCATCATTTCTTCGCTCATGGCGCATATCCTCCTTTTTCTTTCTTGTGGTGTAGTCCTGTAGGAACGTGATCTTGCCATTTTTCATCAGCTCGTCCACCACGGCAACACGTTCTTCCAGATCACCTACGGTCAAAATATCTGCCAGATATTCGATATAATCAATCATCTGGCAGGCTTCCACAAAGCGATCATCCAGAGCATCATCCGGCGTTTTCGGTGCATACCACACTTTCCAATCTTCCAGCAGATGCAAATAATCCGTCAGCACTCGGAAGCACAGCATTTCGTCCTCCCGGAACTGACGGATATAGGGATGCTTTAACTTGTGGGGAACTGCCACAGGCTGTCCCGGCTCGGTGCTGATACCGAAGTCCGCAGCCAGTCTTTGCGCCGCTTCGTAGCTGCTCAGATCAAAGAGCCTTGCCACGAAGTCGATCACATCCCCCTTGGCTCCGCAGCCGAAGCAGAAGAAATATTCCTCGTTCAGCTTCAAGCTCGGATGCCTGTCATTGTGGAACGGGCAGCAAGCCATGCCGTTGCGGCTCACTTTCAGCCCGTAGTGTTCGGCGGATTGCTTTACGCTGATTGCCGCCTTGATGCTTTCATAAATGTTCATCGCATTCCTCCATAAATTTTTCTCGACGATTTTGTTCGTCTGCTTGAATATACGGAGAAAATGTCTATAGACCGAAAAATCACGCACAAATGCAGGAAAACAAAAAAGCCGCCCTGCAATTTTGCAAAAATGCAAAACGCAGGACGGCGATTGTTCACAGTTATGATATTGATTTTATTCCACTTGTGGTATATAATATAAAGTAGTACAGGAATGGAGGGTAATACCGATGAAATATCTTTCTACCTTTGAGGTTGCAGAAAAATGGGGCATTTCCCACCGCCGTGTCGGTATCCTCTGCAATGAAAACCGCATCCCCGGCGCACAGAGGGCGGGTGGACGATGGATTATCCCCGAAAATGCAGAGAAGCCCGCCGATGCAAGAGTCAAGAGCGGAAAATATATCAAGTCAAAAACAAAAGATTGATGCCAATAGGAAAGGGGGCGCAGAGCATGGAGCGCAAATACTTATCCGGCAACATCAGAGAGCGTTTGCAGGATTTGATGAAAGAACGTAAGATCACGCAGAGTGAGCTTGCCGCAAAAATTGGAATGGATGTCAGCACACTCAGCAGATTTATCAGCAATGCAACAGGCAAACTCGGTGACGAGAATATCAAAAAGATCGCAAAGGAATTTGAGGTATCCACCGACTTCCTGCTCGGCGTTACCGATATTCCCGACCGCATGAATTACGATATAGCCGAACTCGGCTTGTCGGTACAGGCGGCAAAAAATCTCTACACAGGAAAGGTCAATGCTGAGGTTGTCAATCGCTTACTGGAAAACAAAAACTTCGCCGCAATGACCAATATGATCGCACATTATTTTGATGATACCCTTGCTGCCGGATATGCCGCACAGAATCAGATGTATGCCACATTGAGTGCGCTGTTGATGGGAGAAGCAAAGCAGCATCCCGAAGATAGAGAAGCCATTACAGAAGCCGCAAAGACTGTCAGCGTTTCAAGGATGCCGATGTATCAAGCTGATCTTACTGCTATTCAGAACACCTTTATGAATGTGTTGAAAGAAATCAAGAAGGAGATCGGCTCCAATGTCTCAGACGCACAAGCCATGAGCAAAGAAGCGGCACAGCATATGTACGCAGAGCTGACAAAGGGGCAGGATGTGACAAAGCCGAATATCACGCCCGAAATGGTTGCCGAAGCGATCACGGGCAGCGTCAGCGGCATGGAGGGTGTTGACCCCGAAGCATTAAAACAATTCAATCAGGCATTGATCGGACTGCTCACGGTCAAGCCAACAGAAGATGAACATGACGGCAGTTGATAACGAAAAACTGTGTGCGCTGGCGCAGAACGGGAACATGGATGCGCTGAACAGTCTTGTGGAAAACAATCTGCGTTTTATCAAAATGACGGCGCATGAAATATGGAGCGCACAGATAGAAGTCAATCGGGCACTCGGTGTTACCTTTGACGATCTTGTGCAGGAAGGCTGTCTGGGACTGATGGGATGCGTGGAGAAATTCAATCCCGATGGCGGCAACAAATTTCTGACTTACGCAGCTCCGGCAATTCGCAATTCCATGATCGACTACATCCGAAGTCAGAGTACATCCTTTGAAGCAAAGCACATGGGCGAGATCGTCAGTCTGGATGAGGTGACGAAATTTGAAAATCGGGATCGTCATGCCTTTGTCCCCGATTCCAATATGACCAATCCCGCACAGATTTATATTGCAAAGGAAACGCACGAAGAACTTCACGCCGCCCTTGATGCAATCAGCAATCGAGAGCGTGAATATCTGTTGTACCGTTTCGGATTTGAGGACAATATAGAGCATCCTTTGACGGAGACAGCGGAGCATTTCTTCCTGTCAGAGAGCAGAGCGAAATCCACGGAGAGGCTGGCGTTGGATAACGTATGGTTGGAACTGCCGTGGTGGTTTCACTAACGAGGGGAACAGACGCTGCGGCGGGGTTTATATACCTCTTGCGCCCCCGTTGTCACAGAAAATCTTTCCGCACAGCTTCAAGATTTCCTATGCCAACTACACACGAACAGGCGGATTTTGCTCATGCTAAATCCTTCGTTTTGTGTTCCTTTCAGCCCACAAAATCCGCCTGTTCTGCTTCCGCCGAAAAGTGTCTGTCTGGCGTGGGACAGCCCCTTTCCAGCGTCAGCGGTCGCCAAAGGTATAACACACTAGACTTTGCAAGCAAAATCGTGTGCCAATAGGGATGCTGCTCACCCCTATTGGAAACCCAGAGCCAAGGGATTTCACCCCTTTGGATACCCCCATCATTTTCTCACAAATGGTACCCACATTGAAAAAACTGCGTTTTACCATGTCGGACCTTTTCTCGAAAATGCCACAGCACACGACATTCATTTTTGCAGAGGCTTTGCAAAAATCTCAACCTGTGCCGTGGGGTGCCGAGCAAAAATTCCGTGTTTGCCAACACAGAAAATTTCCTCGTCACGCTGCTGCGGCAGAAAAACAATAGCGGACTTTTTGTTGATAGTACCTGGTCTGCTATCTCAAAAATATTTTTCAAAAAATTCCAATAAAAGTGTAGTGAACAGCGTGTAACCCCGGTGTATTAGGGTGAAAGGCCTTGATACAAACGAAAGGAGTGTGATGATATGGATGATAGCAAAATCATAGAGCTTTACATGGAACGTTCCGAACAAGCCATATCTGAAACTTCCAAGAAATACGGAAGATACTGCCACTACATTGCCTACAGCATTCTGCATAACGATGAAGATTCGGAGGAATGTGTCAACGATACATATCTCCGAGCATGGAACTCCATTCCACCTAAACGCCCGAGCAAATTGCAGACGTTTCTTGGAAAAATCACTCGCAATTTATCTTTGAATAAATGGGAAAAGCTCTCTGCTGAAAAGCGTGGTGCGGGACAAACCTCACTAATTCTCGACGAACTATCAGAGTGCATCCCTGCTGAACAAGATGCAGTAAATACTGTTGAGAATATGGTCATCAGAGATGTACTCGACCGTTTCCTTGATGAACTCCCAGCAGAAACAAGAAAAATATTTGTTCGTCGTTATTTTTATATGAGTCCCGTAAAAGAAATTGCAGATGAATATGGCCTTTCTGAAAGCAAAGTGACAGTTACCCTTTTCCGTACAAGAGGTAAACTTAAATCTGTATTGGAGAAAGAAGGTATAACGTTATGAAAAACAAACGTCTTTTAGACATTTTTGGAGAAATTGATGATCGACACATTGCCGAAGCAGCTCCCGTTGCAAAGAAATCTCGAAATAAGCCAATTTGGTTTAGATGGGGTACAATCGCTGCCTGCATGGTCTTAGTCCTGTCCGTTTGCTTCGGTTCCTTTGCGGTTGTTGCTGAAGCAAAGGAATATAAAGCTGCTGTTCAATTCTTTAATGACTATGGTATGTCTACGGAAGGACTTACTCGTGGTGAGATTAAGGAAGTGTATCGTGATATTACAACGAAGTCGTTCACTTATTCTAAGACCGCCGAAGTGATTCGAAACAGTATTTCTTCCGATAATATCGGTGGTTACGAGATTGTTCAAGACAATCCAACACCAGAGGATATTGAAAATCTTTGGAATTATAAAAATTATACCGGTGGTTTTATTGGTGCCACACAAACAGGCGTACACTATAAATACCATTCGGAATACAAAGAAGATGAATCTCTTGGCTTAGAGGTGCACGATAAGAGCTATCTCGAGAAATACGATGGAGATAACTTGCTTTGGAGTGTTTCTATTTCCGATTTTTGGATTGAAGATTATAGCATCGTATCGGATGGTGTAATTGCCTACGGTAGAACCGACACTTGGTCCAGTACTCAAATTTCCCATGCATGGATGGCTAAAATCGACTTAGATGGTAATCTCGTTTGGAAACACATGCTCAATAACGGATTTGACGATGAATACATCGCTTCCGTTTTGGAAAATGCTGATGGCAGCTATGCCGTAATCAGCCGTGGTGATCTGAAATATTTCTGTCTTAGCCAGTATACGGTGGATGGAAAAGAAACCTACTTCCATAAAACCGAAGTAGGTAACTACGGGATTTGGAATGCAGCTCGGTTTGAAGATGGTTACATGGTTCAGCTCGGTAGCTATATGACGAATGAGCACGCAAAAATCGTTAAGGTTGACCGCGAAGGTAATATTACAGAGTCCTTCTCCTATGGCGATGAAGATTCTTACTATTACATTACCGATATGATTGAATATAACGGAAATATCTATTTGTCTGCGTACGCTGTTCCGAGCCTTGCTAATGAAGATCAGAGTGCAGGCGGTAGATATGAAATTGCCGGAGTATTGAATTATCTGTTTGATAATAACATCTGGGAAATTTCCAGTGATGAACTGACGCCTATGGTACGGGACAACTACACCGCAATGTTGTTGGTATGTGAGCCTAATGCAGGGAAACCCCAAGAATACTACTCTGTCAACGGGTCTCTTGGTGGAAAGCTTTCTGTGAGTGATACGGGAAATCTACTTTGGGATGTAGAAAGCATTACCTCCACATTCTTCTCTCCCGCAACAAGTTCCTTCACAATTGGCGGCACAAGCTATGTATTCAGATACACTTTTGATACTTCTGGAATGCTGATTAGCCAGGAGAAAACAGGTGAGGTTGTGAATTACAGAAGATAATACAGTTAAAATATGGCTGAAAACACAGCCCGTAGGATTTTGACGTCCTACGGGCTGTTTCCATGTCAGCTATCCAACGGCTTATACTGCGTGACCGCTTTCAGATACTTCTCCGGATCGCCGTTCAGTATCAGATCGGCGTACTCCAACGGCGCATTGTAGATCAGCCAGTCCAACTCTGACCGCTGATACATATTGTCGGCAACCTCGTTCTCCACGGCAATGGTGTCAATGGCAATCATACTGCCGTCGTTGAATTTCAGTTCCACACAAGCGGTATCCATGTTGAACTCACAAGAAATCAAATACGTCATATCCGCCCTCCTTAAATCATGCCGAAGTGCGTCAATGCCTCCTTGATTGCTTTTTCTTTATCTGGCGGGCATTGCGGCTGTTTAGCGTCCTCAGACTTCGGCTTATTGTAGTTCTCACGCTCAATGATACCGCACTTCTGTTTTACCTGTGCGATATACAAGCTGCTAACTTTCAAGCCGCTGTGCTCCAACACATAATCTTTGATTTCTTGGTAGGTGGCTTTCTTTTCCGCATCGGTCAAATCCAGCTCGTCCATATCCAAGTTAATCTCGATATGTTGCTTCGCATTAAGTTTGGACAATAAACATATAGTCTCCACATGCGCGCATTTTGGGAAAAGATCGACCGCTTCGGCGGAGCGGAGGGTGTAGCCTTTTTCCGTGAGCAGCTTCACGTCGCGGGCGAGGGTGGCCGGGTCGCAGGAGACGTAGACGACGCGCTGCGGCTGCATGGTGGCGATGGCCTCGATCACGTCGGCGCTTACGCCCTTGCGCGGCGGGTCGACGACGATCACGTCGGGCTTTTCGCCGCGCTCGGCCAGCAGCTTCGCAGCTGCGCCCGCATCCATGCAGTAAAATTCCGCATTGTCCATGCCGTTCTGTGCGGCATTAAATTTTGCGTCTTCGATCGCCTGCGGGATAATCTCGACGCCGACGGCCTTTTTCGCGTGCCGCGCAAGGCAGAGCGTGATCGTACCCGTGCCGCAGTAGAGGTCAAGCACCGTCTCTTCTCCGGTCAGCCCGGCAAGCGCGGCGGCCTTTTCATACAGACGCTCGGCCTGCGCGTGGTTGACCTGATAAAACGCGGGCGCGGAGAGGCGGAACCGAAGGCCGCAGAGCGTGTCGGTGATTGTTCCGTCTCCATAGAGCGGCAGAAATTCCGTGCCGAGCACGGTATTGCCTTTTTTCGTGTTGGGGGAGAAGACAATGGTCGTGATGCCCGGCTCGGCGGCGAGGAGCGTCTGGACGAGCTGCTTTTTCTTCGGCAGCTGCTGTGTGTTGGCCGTGATGCAGACGAGGATCTGGCCGCTTTCCGCGCCGAAGCGGATATAAATGTGCCGGATATAGCCGGTATGCGCGGCCTCGTCATAGGCGCGGATGCTGTATTTGCGCATCCAGTCCAGAACGGCTGCGCGGATACGGTCGGCACAGTCCGGCTGGATGCGGCAGTGCGCGACCGGAATGACCGTGTGCGTTTTTCCGGCGAAGAAGCCCGCGACGGGCTTTCCGTTCTGCTCCTGCACGGGGAACTGCACCTTGTTCCGATAGCCGTCGGTCTGCTCTGCGCCGGTGATGGGCAGGGAAGCGAACGTCTGGCCGCCGATGCGCGTCAGGCAGCTGTGGACGTGCGTGCGCTTAAGCTCCAGCTCCTGCGCATAATCCATGTGCCGCAGCGCGCAGCCGCCGCATTTGGGAAAATACGGGCAATCCGGCTCTACGCGGTGCGCCGACGGCTGCTCCACGCGCAGCAGCTCGGCAAAGACCGCCGAGCGTCCGATGTGCGCAATGCGGATTCTGCACAATTCGCCCGGCAGCGCACCGGGCACGAACACGACCTGTCCGTCGACACGGGCGATGCCCGTCCCGTCCACGGTCGCGGCTTCGATTGTCACCTGAAGCGTATCGCCGCGTTTGAGTTCCTTCATAGCTGTGTGGAATGTTTCACGTGAAACATTCACTCCTCCTTCAAAAGCTCGCCGGTGGTCAGGTCAATATAATAGATATGCAGAAACTGCTGATCACCGGTTTCCGTGGAATAGGAGACGGAGAGCGTATAGCTTACGATGAGCGTTCCATTCTCCTCGGAAATGCTGTAGCCGCCGTTGACGTAGCCGATCGCGGCCTTTTCCTGCGCGGCTGGGTAAACCGTCTCCTGCGCATAGGAAATGACGGTCTGCAAAAGCTCATCAAAGACGGCGTTCGCCGCCGCAGACGCGTCGTCACTTTCCAGCGTCAGATGGGGCAGGGTATAGGTGCAGCTGACGATTTCCTCAAGGTCGGTCTGGATCCTCTCCGGCTCGTCGAGCCAGCTTGCTTCCAGACCGTCCTGCGTCTGATTCTGGTTCGGCGTGATGTGGATAACATTGTCCTGCGATTTTTCCGCTTCTGCCGGAGCTTCCGGCACAATTGCCTCTTCCTGAACGGGCGCAGCGGGTTCTTCCTGCTGCACGGGCTTTTTTGCGCAACCCGCAGCGCTGAGAATGAGTATGGCAGCCAGAGTGGCCGCAAAAAGCTTTTTCATATACAAACCTCCTGTATGTCTGCGATTTTAACACAGAAAGACGCTTGTGTAAAGCCGGGAAAGGCGCTATACTGGGAGACAGCTTGAGCTTTGGAGTTGAGTTTTATGCTGGATTATCGTCACTGCACGCTCTGCCCGCGCGCCTGCGGCGTCGACAGGACGGCAGGGGAGCGCGGCTTCTGCCAAATGCCTGATCATATTCTTGCCGCGCGGGCCGCGCTGCATTATTGGGAAGAGCCGGTCATTTCCGGAAGCTTCGGCAGCGGCGCGGTGTTTTTCTCCGGCTGCACGCTGCGCTGCGCGTTCTGTCAGAACGGGGTGATCTCTCAGGAGAATTTCGGGAAAGAGGTTTCTTCACAGGAGCTTCGCGCCGCGTTCGAGCGGCTGATCGACGAGGGCTGTCAGAACATCAATCTTGTCACGCCGACGCGGCTGCCGATCACCTCGAGCACGTCCATCTTATACTTATAGGAGATGCCGAACTCCCCGTGCAGCGCGCCCGCAAGCCACCGGACGTACTGCACATAGATCGGGTCGCTCAGACCGAGCTTTTCCTCCGCCCAAGCGCGCTCGGCGACGCTCATCTTCTCGACCCGGTCGCCGTAGTACGACACGAGCGGGTCGCCGGGGGCGAGACGCGCGATATAGAACACCAGCACGCTCAGCACCAACACGCTCACGACGAACGCGAGAAGCTTGCCACCGTAATAGCGGATGCAGCTCTTTTTCATCGGCTCTCCCCCTCCTCCCGCAGGACAAAATGTTCCGGTGCAATCTCCGTCAGCTCGCCCCGCGCGGAATACTCCTCCGGCTGCGCCAGCGGCGGCCGGGCGCGCTCGGCGCGCGGGTCCGGGATGGGAATCGCGCGCACAAGCGCCCGCGTATACGGGTGCGCGGGGCGCTCGAAGATCTCCCGCGCCGTGCCGACCTCCACCAGACGCCCCCGGTACATCACGCCCACCCGGTCGCACAGAAACTTCACCAT
>OGXX01002628.1_pt1 | contig 15995 bp, 18 predicted proteins | sample 1576301 | NCBI WGS metagenome assembly OGXX01 (sample SAMEA3541469, study PRJEB24748) | human gut metagenome | biome: human gut; feature: human-associated habitat; material: faeces | place: China | collected 2012
GCTGTTCGGCACAATTGGTATGGCGGTCATTTCGGCAGCACTGGCGGCGATTATGATGCTTTTTATGAAAATATGAGGTGATAGAAATGCTGTTTCAAACATATGGCGACAGGAGGAATCCTGCCGTGCTGTTCTTTCATGCAATGGGTGTGACAGGAGCGAGCAGCGAACCGATTGCGAGGTATTTGCAGGATCGATATTTCTGCATCTTGCCCACCTCCACCGTTTACTGCGAGGGGCAGAAATATGTCAGCAAGCTGGACGAAATACGGCAGGTGGAGGACTTTCTGCATCGACAGGGCGTGGAGCGGCTGGCGATGGTGGTCGCTTCTTCCATCGGTGCAGACCTTGCCATGGCGTTTCTGACGCAGACGAAGCTGCCCGTGGAGCACGCTTTCTTTGACGGCGGGCAGTTCGCCCAAATCGGAAAGGGCACGCGCCGTATCATGACGCCGTTTCTGTATTTTGCCATCAAGAGCCTATATTGGTCGAAGGGCGGTACGCTGAAAAAGATACTGTGGTGTGACGACGATTCCATAAAGCCGTATTTTATAGCCGCAGGGGAAAATCTGACCTATACAAATTTGCGGCGGCAGATTTCGGACAGTCTGGAGGATAAACCCTTTCCGCCGCTTTCAAAAGAATTGCAAAAACATACCTATTTCGAGTTTGGCAGTATAGAAGATCATTTCAAATACCGTCAAGCAGTGATGGAAGCCTACCCCTGCGGCCATTATCCCGTGTTTGAGGGATACGATCACATGCAATATCAGATTCGCGATTCAAAGGGGTTCGCCGAAATGCTGGCACACATCGCCGAGCGTGACTGTATGCCGGAACTGCCATTTATCAGAAAGTGAGTGATACCCATGAAATACAAAATCGAGAAAAACACCGTACAGGAGACGCTGATCATTCCGCTGTATGCGCGGAAGGTCTGCTCAGAACTATACCCGAATCTCTACCGGGACGAAACAGCGGTTCGCCTGATTGACGAGATCGACTACGATTTTTCTGAGGCGGAGAAAAAATCCCGCAGCCTGATGCAGCGTTTCGGTTCACTGGAGGTGGCCATGCGGCAGAATGACCTTGCTTTTGAGGTGCGGGATTATCTGAAATCTCACCCCAATGCGGCGGTGGTCAATCTGGGCTGCGGGCTGGACAGCACTGGAAGAAGCTGCGACAACGGCAGCTGTAAAATTTACAATCTGGACTTTCCCGATGTCATCACCGTGCGTAACGAGCTTTTGCCCGCCGGGGAGCGTGAGGAAAATATCCCATGCGATTTGAACAATACCGAATGGTTTAGAAAAATTGACTCTTCAAACGGTGCGGTATTCTTTGCCTCCGGCGTGTTCTATTACTTCCTGACCGAGCAGGTCAAAGCTCTTGTGCAGGGTATGGCAGACGCCTTCCCCGGCGGTGTGCTGGTGTTTGACGCTGCAAATCGGACGGCGGTGAAGATGATTGCAAAAACATGGCTTAAAAGTGCGAAGATTCAAGATGTGGGCGCGTATTTCGCAGTTTCGGACGCTCCCCAAGAGATCAGTGCGTGGGATAGTCGCTTGCAGGTCACCAGCCGAGGCTATATGCTGGGCTACACCGATTTGAAAGACCCATCCGTCAGCGGATTTTTCCGTTTTCTCGCCAGGGTCGGTGACGGAATGATGAAGATGCAGATTGTAAAGATCAACTTTTGAAAGAGGCGTTTTGAATGAAACACATCCACTTTGATGTTGAAAGTGATGGCTTTTACGGCGCGTATTGGGCATGCAAGGACGGCTCGGACTGCGCCGTCATCGCCATGCTCGGCGACGACCCCGAGGATTATATGGCGCGCTCTGCGGTGAAGTGGCTACTTCGCCTCGGCGTGAACGTATTGACCATGTCGCCCGGGAAAAAGGACTACGGTCATCACAACTATCCGCTTGAATACATCGAAAAAGCGATTGCATGGCTCAAATTACACGGCAACGAAAAAATAGGCATTGCAGGAGCCTCAACGACAGGTACCCTCGCCCTGACGGCAGCATCGATATTCAGCGACATTTCTCTAACCATTGCAATGACACCCAGCGACTTTGTGTGGCAGGGGTTCATGCAGGGCAAAAAGGATGGCTGCAAGGAATGGCCAATCGAGGGAGAATCACTCTTTTCTTACAAGGGAAAGCCCTTGCCATACATGCCGTTTTGCTATCAGCACCCTGACTATTGGCGCATAATCTCGGAGGAGTCCAAACGCACCGGCAATATGGTTGCCTCCCGCAAGCTGTTTGACGACTCTGAAGCGGCGCACCCGATTACCGAGGAGGAATTCATAAAGGTCGAGAATATCCGCGGCAAGCTGTTTCTTGTCGGCGCAGAAGACGACGCACTTTGGGACACCGCAAAATATATCCGCCGCATGGAAAAACGCCTTGCGGAGAAACCGCACTCCTGCGAAGTCGAGGCGGTCGTATATGAGCACGGCACGCATTTTGTTTTCCCCGACGGTATGCTCAAGACCATGCTTCCCGTCGGCTCGGCACTGTTTGTCAAGCTGGCGTTCAGCGCTGCGAAGAAATATCCCAGGGAGTGTAAAACGGCTCGCATTGACATTGACCGCCGCATGACCCGCGTGATATGCGATTGGAGGGACAAAAAGTGACCTATTTGGGAATGCCTTTCGGCATGTGGACGATGTTTGCAGGCTCATTCCAAAAACAGCTGACGGTTGTATTCGGCTATGATGTCGATACGGCAAAAACCATCACGAAAAAAGCAAAGCCGAAATACAGGGAGATCATCTCCGAGTTGCCCGAATTTGAAAAGGGCGACCGGTTCAAGATGAACCTCGTCAACTGCGCGATGATCGGTGCGTTTATTCTCTCCATGCCGGAGCGCCCAAAGGTGGACAGACTGACAGATTACTACGCAAAATCCATGATGACAAAGCCTATGAAATGGTTCTGCCGAATGAGCGGAAAGAGCAAATTCACCGAAAAGGACATTGCCGGTATGAAAGCCACCGCCGCGCTGAGAGCCGCTGACCGCAACCCCTACTCGTGGAATATGGAGTTTTACGAATATCCCGACGGCAGCGGCTACGAGGGACGCTTCACCAAATGCGGCATCTGTGTGCTGATGAAAAAGCTGGGGCTGTACGATTTGACCCCCGCCCTGTGCCGCCTGGACTACACCATGAGCGAAGCCGGCGGCGCGACTGACTTTGTGCGGCAGTACACTCTCGCCTCCGGCGGCCCATACTGCGACTGCGGGTATAAAAAGAAGGGCTTCGTGAAGCCTGAGACGGAGGCCGGACGATGAAGGAAACCTATCTCTCCCGTGATTTTCGGGAGACTGCGGCACAGCGCTTTTCCTCGCACGCCAAGGAGCTGAATGTCTTTTTTGATACGCGGTTGAATGCGCTGCTGGCTGAAAATGCAGATGCAAGCAAGGAGAAGCAATACCACCTCAAGCGGCAGATCTTACCGGGCATTGCGGCCTACGAAACCTTGCAGCGGGTCATGCCGAAAGAGGAGGCGCTGCAAATCGTTCACGGCTATGTGGAGCGGCTGGCGAGAACGAGTCACAAACAGCTTGCCACCCTGCTGCTCATACCGGGGCTTTACCGCCTTGTTCCCGGCGTTTTCGTCAAATCCACGCGGAGCGTCTTCGGCCCGGCGGCGGGCTTTGACTCAAAGGAGCTGCAGGTCGGCAACGGTATATGGCGTGTGGATATGATGAAATGTCCATATCATGACACCTGCGTGGCATACGGATGTCCTGAGCTGTGCTGCTGCTTTTGCGACAGCGACGACATCAGCTACACCGGTCTTCATCCGAAGCTCATTTGGCATCGAACAAAAACGCTGGGGCGCGGCGATGACCGCTGCGACTTTTGCATGAAGATCATGAAATAAATGCACAGGAATGAAGAAGATGAAGAAGGAAGAAAAGAAACCGTTTATCCAAGGTGGATGCTCGTTTTCCATCCGGTCACATGGAATCTTCTGCTGGTTGCTGTTCCCGATATTGCACAGGCCATGCAGGTGCCCGCCGCCACATGGATGTCCGTAATGAGCCAAAGCAGCACGAACAGCGCAATCGTGATCTGGTGCATCGCGGCTGCGGTTTATGAGAGAAGTCACACCCAATGAAAAAAGGAGTCTTGCATATGAAACCTGATTATAAAAACTGGATTCCCAAAGGAATGTTGTATTCGTTAATTGCCGGAACAGTGCTGTCGCTTGCGCTGCTGCTCATTTTTGGCGTATTCGGAATCGGTGTGAGCGGAAAACTGCGCATTACGCTGGGTGTGGTATTCGGTATCGCCTTTGTCATCTGTGCAAAATACACCGAGTGGTGCGTGCATGCCTATCGGAGCTTTTCCTATGACGGTGAGCGTAAGCTCTCAAAGCAGATCATTGACGACACGGCGGAGCAGATCACACTGCCGGAGGGCGGCGTGGGACTGGACATCGGCTGCGGCAGCGGTGCGCTGACCATTGCCTGCGCAAAGCGCAATCCCCAGGGGAAAATGGTCGGCATTGACCGCTGGGGCAAGGAATACGCCTCCTTCAGCCTGCCGCTGTGCGAAAAAAACGCCGCTGCGGAGGGCGTGAAAAACGCTTCGTTCCGGCGCGGGAACGCCGTGAAGCTGGATTTCCCCGACGAGAGCTTCGACGCGGTGACCAGCAACTATGTCTATCACAATATCACAGGGGCAGACAAGCAGGCACTTCTGCTGGAAACACTGCGGGTTCTGAAAAAGGGCGGAACGTTTGCCATCCACGACCTGATGTCGCCCGGTAGATACGGCGATATGCAGGCATTTGTCCAAAAGCTCAGGGATATGGGCTATGAGCGCGTGGAGCTGATCGACACGACCGACGGCAGCTTCATGACACCAAAGGAGGCCAAACGCCTGATGCTTCGCGGCTCGACATTGCTGCTGGGAAGAAAGTAAGGCGGCAATGACATCAGCAATTCTGGTCTGCATCCGAGGCTTACTTCGCAGAGAACCATGGCATTGGGGCGCGGCGGCAGGCGGTGATCCTCTCCAAGGAAGCGCTGGATGAAAACGCCTTCCGCGCTGTCATTGACGCCACCGGTTATATCACGGGGGATACCCAAACGAAGATGTGCGAAAAGAAGGAGCTGTTCCCATTCTTGAAGAAGTAGTCGGTGATCTTTGAAGAGCCACCTTCGGGCGGCTTCTCAAGGGCTATATGGTTAGAGTATACCAACCAATAAACATTCAAAGGAGGAGAGAGCGGAGAGTTCCCCCATGAGGTAGGGCTGTTTCTCAGCTATCCGCCGGAGGACGTGAAGGGCTTCATCGACCACCGCGCAGGCGGCTTCAAATGCGCGGGGCTCTGGAAGGTCTACGGCGGCATGACATTGCTGTTCAGGCGCTTTACCCCATTTTACGGTTATCGAGAATTGGCGGGGAACGCCCGCCAGGTAGACGGTACCGGTGTCATCGACGATGCCGGAAATCGACGCGTTATCGACGGAAACCATCGCGCCGAAAGGAATGGCTAATCCTTTTATGCCTGAAAGCTGGAGCATGGCGCGATAACCGACGTGAGCAATAAAGTTTGCCGCCACTGCCGCGCTGCGGGTTGGAATGACGGTGACGGCGGTGGACATGTACTTGGGAACGGTATTCATTATTCCTTCCTCCAAATGAATTATTATTTAGTATGGACGGATATTAACACCGACCGCTCGCAAAGTCAAGCCTGTTTACGAATAAAATTCAGTGATTTATGAAATTTATGAATCGTGAACGGGGAAACACGAATAAAAATGAATATACTGTGGATTTTGACAATGAATAAAAACAAATGTCCGGCGGACAGAGAACCGGCGGACATTTGTCGGGAAATGCTTTGGGATATCAGATCGCGATCGGCACGGCGTCCGGCTCGATGGGGCAGACGTAGCCGGATCCGGCTCGCCCGGCGTATTCCTCGCGGGCCTTTTGCAGCAGCGCGGGATCGTCGATGAGCGCGGTGGCGGCGGTTGCCAGAGTTTTTCCGGCGCAGAGGATCGCCTTGTGTGCAAGGGATGTTTTCCCGCAGGCAACGACCTGCCACGAATGGCCCGGCACGCCCGCCGGCCACGCGGCGATAAGCGCCTGCGCTGTCGGCGTCTGCCAGCTCACATCGCCGACGTCCGTGCTGCCGGGGAGAAAGCCCTCGCCGGAGTAGAGAGGGAGGAGGAAGTCGTTCATGGGCTTGGTCATATTCTCTGAAAGCGCACGGGATTCTTTGGCGATTTCGCCGTCAAACTTTGCGCCGATGCCGGGAGCACGCGTCTGCGGCGGAAACGTCCGGCAGAGCGACGAGGCAAAGGCAAGCTCCTCCGCCGTATACTGCGGCACACCGGTTTCGGCGAACGAGGCGTGCAGCAGCGCTTCAAGCGTGAAGTTCGGCAGCGTTTCCGCCGTGCCGTCGATGAATACGCGCTCGTAGCTTGTCCCGGTCATAAGCGCCGCGCCCTCGGCGATGGCGTCCACGCGCTTTTGGAGCTTTACGGAATCGGCGACCTTGTTGGCGCGGACCATGTAGAGCACCGAGGCGTTCGCCTGCACAACGTTCGGCGACACGCCGCCCGCGTCCGTGATGGCATAGTGGATGCGGCAGCCGTCGGTCATGTGCTCGCGCAGAAACTGCACGCCGATGTTCATAAGCTCCACGGCGTCGAGCGCGCTGCGCCCGTTGTGAGGGTCTCCGGCGGCGTGCGCGGCAACGCCGTGGAATTTATAGAGCACCTGAATGCACGAGTTGTTCGTGCCGGTGGATACCTCGTTCGTGTCGGACGGGTGCCAGGTGAGCGCGGCGTCGAGCCCGTACCAGAGCCCTTCACGCGCCATATACGCCTTGGCCGCGCCGCCCTCCTCGCCGGGGCAGCCGAAAAAAATGACGGTACCGGGCTTTCCGCTCGCGGCGAGATATTCCTTTACCGCCGCGGCGGCGGCGAGCGAACCGGCGCCGAGCAGGTTGTGCCCGCAGCCGTGGCCGTTTCCGCCGGGGGTTACGCTCTGCGCTTCGGCAATGCCGCTTTGCTGCGAGAGGCCGGAGAGCGCGTCAAACTCGCCGAGAATGCCGATCACCGGATGACCGGAGCCGTAGGAGCCGGAAAACGCCGTTTCAATGCCGCAGAGGTTCTTCTGCACCATGAAGCCCAGCTTTTCCAGCGCGTCCGTATAGAGCGCGGCGGCCTTGAATTCCTTGAGCGAAAGCTCCGGCTCGTCCCAGATCGCGTCGGAGATCGCGGTGAAAGTATTTGCGTGCGCGTCGATCGTATGCAGCGCGGCTTTTTTGATTTCGTTCATATCACAACACCTTGGAAAGAAAATCCTGCAAACGGGCGCTTTGCGGGTGCTGGAAGATGTCTTCCGGCGTGCCCTGCTCCACGATGCGCCCCTCGTCCATGAATACGACGCGGTTGCCGACCTCGCGGGCAAAGCCCATTTCGTGCGTTACGACGACCATCGTCATGCCGTCGCGTGCGAGCTGCTTCATAACGTCGAGCACCTCACCGACCATTTCCGGGTCAAGCGCGCTCGTCGGTTCGTCAAAGAGCATCACGTCCGGCTCCATGGCGAGCGCGCGCACGATGGCGACGCGCTGCTTCTGCCCGCCGGAGAGCTGCGAGGGGTAAGCGTCGGCGCGGTCGGCGAGTCCGACACGCTCCAAAAGCTCCACGGCCTTTGCCTTTGCCGCGGCCTTGTCCGCTTTTTTTACAAGAATGGGGGAGATGGTCAGATTTTCGAGCACCGTTTTATGCGGGAAAAGATTGAAGTGCTGGAACACCATGCCCATCTTCCGGCGGTGAGCGTCGAGATCGATCTTCTTTCCCTGCGCGTTTTTCTTCTTCGTGATATCCGTTCCTTCGATGATCACGCTGCCGGAGGTCGGCGTTTCGAGCAGATTGAGCGAGCGCAGGAACGTAGACTTGCCGCTGCCGGAGGGCCCGATGATGACGATCACGTCGCCCTTGCGGATCGTGAGATCCACGCCGTCGAGCGCTTTGACCGTGCCGTCGTGGAAGTGTTTGCAGAGGTCTTTGACCTCAATGAGCGTTTCACCGGTCTGCACGGCTCATCCTCCTTTCAAAGAATCCGAACAGTTTGCTGAGCAGGAACGTCAGAATAAAATAAATGACACCGACGATCACGAGCGGCTCCAAAGGCAGATAGCTTGCGCCGCGCACGATGAGATACTGCGTCATGAGATCGCCGATAAAGAACGTGGACGCGAGCGAGGTGTCCTTCACGATCATGATAAACTCGTTGCCGAGCGCGGGAAGGATCGTTTTGAGCGCCTGCGGCACGAGAATGTACCAGGTGCGCTGGAACGAATTCATGCCGAGACTCATGGCCGCCTCGCTCTGCCCGGCGTCTACCGACTGAATGCCCGAGCGGATGACCTCGGAGACGTAGGCGGCGCTGTTGCAGACGAGCGCGATGGCGATGCAGAGAAATTTCTGCTTATTGAGCGCCGGAATGAGCGCGGGCAGGGCAAAGTAAAAGAAATAGAGCTGCAGAAGCATCGGCGTGCCGCGGATGATCTCGATGTAAGCTGTGGAAAGCCAGCGCAGCGGCGCGATCTTGGAAAGCTTCATTCCCGCGAGCAGGCAGGCGATCACCGCGCCGAACGCCACCGTGATCGCGGCGAGCAGCAGCGTATACGATACGCCGGTCACCAGAAACTTTTCCCAGTATTTGGTGAACAGCTTGACGATGTTTTCAAACTTTATGAAACTCATGGACGGATCCTTCCCCTCCGCCCGCCGGAGAGATCCCCCACGGCGGGCAGCTTGTTATTTGCAATCAGTCTTCGACGCTTACTTCGGCTGCGTTCTCCGACTTGGCAAGCGCGACGGCGTCTTCGTACCATGTGCCGTACAGTCCGTCGGCATAGGCCTTGGCGAGAGCTTCGTTGACAATGTTCAGCAGCGCGGTCTCGCCCTTGGTGATGAGAATGACGTTCGCCTCATACTCGGCGGCAACTTCAAATTCCCAGGAGCAGATCATAAGATCGGGGTTGGAATCAATGATCATTTCGGCGTTGCCCTTCGCAACGGCCAGCGCCTCGATGCTGCTGTTCTGCAGCTCCAGCACGCCCACGCCGAGATCGCCGATGGTGATGGGGTTCGCGTCGGGTAGCTGGGAGGTGAGAAGATTCATCTGGAGCGAGGCGTTCTGCGCGCCGACATCCACGCCGGAGAAGTCCTCGGCGGAGGTGTACTTGTCGGCGTCGGTCTTTTTGATGAGGATGACCTGCTCGGTCTCGTTATCGCCGGCGTAGTAGTAATCGGAGATCTCGTAGTTCTCGCCGCGCTCCTCCGTCCAGGAGTAGCCGGAAATGGACATCGGCACGGAGCCGGTGTAAACGGCGGTCTGGCAGGCGTCAAAGCTCATCGGCTCAATGACAAGATCCACGCCGATGTAGTTGGCGATGTACTTGGCGAGCGTCACGTCAAAGCCGACGTACTGTTCCTGCCCGTCCTTGGAGGAATCGACAAACTCCATCGGGGCAAAGTCGGGGGAGAGGGTGACGTAGAGAACGCCGTCGGCCTTGATCTGATCGAGCACGCCCTGCGATTCGGCGGGAGCTTCGGTCTCGGCGGGGGCTTCGGATGCGGGAGCGTCGGCGGCAGGAGCTGCCGTGGGCTCCGCGGCGGGAGCCTCCGCCGCGCCGCAGGCGCAGAGCGCGAAGAGCATGACAAATGCGAGAGCAAGCGAGAGAACCTTTGAATACTTTTTCATTTTCTTTTCCTCAATTTTCACTTTTTGCTAAACATATTTATCTTTATTCTTCTGTACCGTTCACGACCTTGGCAAGCGCAACAGCTTCATCGTGCCATGCGCCGTACATTCCTTCGCTGTAGGCTTTTGCCAGCGCTTCGTTGACAACGTTCAGCAGCGCGGTCTCGCCCTTGGTGATGAGAATGACAAAGGCTTCCGTCTCCTCCGTGATGGTGAATTCCCACGGACAAAGCACCAAATCCGGGTTGGCGTCCATGATGATCTCGGCGTTGCCCTTGGCTACGGCGAGAGCTTCAATGCTGCCGTTCTGCAGCTCGAGAACGCCGGTCCCGACATCACCGACGGCCACGGGATTGGCGTCGGGAAGCTGAGAAGTGACAAGCTGCATCTGCAGAGAGGCGTTCTGTGCGCCGATGTCAACACCGTTAAAATCTTCAGAGGACGTGTACTTTTCCGCGTCGGCGGTACGGATCAGAATGACCGGCTCAATTTTGTTATCGCCATCATAGTAATAATCGGAGATCTCATAGCTTTCAGCTCGCTCCTCGGTCCAGACGTAGCCGGAAACGGACATCGGAACAGAAGCGGTATACACGGCGGTCTGGCAGGCATCAAAGCTCATCGGCTCAATGACAAGCTTTACGCCAATATAGTCGGCGATGTACTTGGCAAGGAAAACGTCCAGCCCTACATACTGCTCCTGCCCGTCCTTGGAGGAATCGATGAACTCCATTGGGGCAAAATCGGGGGACAGGGTGATATGCAGCTCGCCGGAGGCCTTGATCTCGTCAAGAACGCCGTTGGATGCGGCGCCCGCTTCGGTTGGGGCTGCGTCCGATACCGGCCCTGCGGCGGGAGTCTCCGCCGCGCCGCAGGCGCAGAGCGCGAAAAGCGTAATAGCGGCGAGAGCGAGAGAAAGGACTTTGACAAATGGTTTCTTTTTCATGGATGTATGCCTCCGATGCGAGATGGATTTTTATTTAAAATGGTGCGAATATTAGCATACTTATCCACGCGAGTCAACACAAGAATGAGAAAAAATTCGGAATATTTGCGTTATTATAAATAATATACGGCGAATACGGAATATTATCCAAACGCTTTGTGCGTATTTGTATGCAACGAGCGAAAAAATATCCGGCAGCCTTCCCAAGGGAAGACTGCCGGATGGTTGCATATAAATGAAAGAATTACAGAAGGTATTTCAGGATCTGCACGGCGTTGCTCGCCGCGCCCTTGCGGATCTGATCGCCGCAGCACCAGAGCGTGAGAGCGTTTTCCTGCGTGAGATCCTCGCGCACGCGGCCGACCCAGACGAGGTCCTGCCCGCTTGTGTCGAGCGGGGTGGGGTAGCACCGGCCCTCGTAGTCCTCGATCAGACGGCAGCCGGGGAAGGCGCGGATGGCTTCGTTGGCCTCGGCAACGGTGATCTTCTCCTTTGTCCGCACCGTGACGGCGATGGAGTGCGAGCGCATAACGGGAACGCGCACGCAGGTGCAGGTAACACGCAGCCCGGGGAGATGCAGGATCTTGCGCCCCTCGTTCTGCATTTTCATTTCTTCATCGGTATAGAGATTATCGAGCATGCTGCCGATGAACGGGATGACGTTGAGCGCGATCTGCGTGGGGAATACCTTCGCCTCGCACTTTTCGCCGCGGGCGAGCGCGTCCATCTGGTGCTCGAGTTCTTCAAGTCCGCCCTGTCCGGCGCCGGATACGGCCTGATACGTGCACGCGACCATGCTCTCGATCGGCGAGAGGCGGTTGAGCGCGCCGACGGCCATCGCGGTGATGATCGTGGAGCAGTTGGGATTGGCAATGATGCCGGAATTGCTCTTCGCGTCCTCACCGTTGATCTCCGGCACGACGAGCGGGATGGCCGGATCCATGCGGAAGGCGGAGCTGTTGTCGATGTATACCGCGCCGCTTTTCACGATGGCCGGGGCAAACGCGCGGGACATGCCGCTCTTTACCGCGCCGAGGACAAAGTCCATGCCCTCGAACGAGGCGTCCGTCGTCTCCTCCACGGTGAGGTCCTCCCCGCGGAAGGGGATTTTACTCCCTGCGCTGCGCGCGCTCGAGAGGAGCTTGAGACGCGAAACGGGGATGTCGTATTCTTCCAGTACGTTGAGCATTTCGCGGCCGACCGCGCCGGTCGCGCCGAGAATGGCGATATTGCAGTTTTTCATAAGAGGATCTCCTTTCCGTCAGCCGGTGAACCCGTCATACAATACGCGGATCGCCTTTTCAAAATCACAGTTTTCCACACCCACGATGATCGAAAGCTCGTCCGCGCCCTGGGCGATGGTGCGGATGTTCAGCCCGTGCTCGCCGAGCGCCTGGAAGAGCTTGCCGGACGTGCCGGGGCGGGCGGGCATTTTGCGGCCCACGGCGGCGACGAGCGCAATGCCGTCCTGCACGCGCACATCGTCCGGGCGGCAGGTCTTCTGAATGTCGGCGATGACATCATAGAGCGTATTTTCCAGCGCCGCGGACGAAACGACGAGCGCGAAGCTGTCCAGCCCGAGCGTGATGTGCTCCACGCTTGCGTGGTAGCGGTCGAGGATCTCCAGCGCGTTGCAGAGCGTCGTGGAGGCGTTCATGTTGCGCTTGAGCACCGTGAGGATCGTGAAGTTTCGCCGCCCGGCAATGCCGGTGATCGGGCGCTCAAGCTTGCTTTCGCTTTCGATGTGCTCCACGATGAACGTGCCGGGCTCGTCCGGCCGGTTCGTGTTGCGGATGTTCAGGGAAATGCCTTTTTCCTTGACCGGCAGAATGGATTCCTCGTGCAGCACCGAAGCGCCCATGAACGCCATCTCGCGCAGCTCGGCGTAGGTGATGCGGGGAATGGGCCGGGGATTCTCCACAATGCGCGGATCGGCCATCAATATGCCGGAAACGTCCGTCCAGTTTTCGTATACGTCCGCGTTCACCGCGGCTGCGGCGAGCGCGCCGGTGATGTCGCTGCCGCCGCGCGTCATCACCTTGATCTTCCCGGTCGGCACGCGGCCGTAGAAGCCGGGGAGGACGATTTTCCCGTTCTTTTCGAGCGCGTCGGCGATGGCGGCGTCGGTGCGGGCGCGGTCAAACTGGCCGTCAAAGCCGAAGAACACGCAGTCGGCGGCGTCCACAAAGGCGTAGCCGAGCGTTTCGGCCATGAGCCGCGCGGTGAAGTATTCGCCGCGGGAGACGAGCTCGTCCACGCTCGTGTCACGCGAGAGCGTCGCGGCGTAAGCGTCGAATTCGTCCTCCACGCGGTAGGAAAGACCCAGCTCGTCGCGGATGGAGACGAACCGGGAACGGATCGCGGCAAGAATGTCGGCGCACGAGACGCCGTAGGTCAGATGTGCGTGGCAGAGATAGAGAAGGTCGGTGAGCTTGTGATCGTCGCTTGTGCGCTTTCCGGCGGCCGAGATGACGACGACGCGGCGCGAATCGTCCGAAAGGACAATGTCACGCACCTTGCGGAACTGCTCCGCCCCTGCGACGGACGAGCCGCCGAATTTGCATACTTTCAGCATAGTTTTTCCTCCAGCGCCGCGAAGAACAGATCGTTTCCGTCCTTGCGGATGTTCTGCGCGAGCGCGTGCATTTTCTCCGCGCTCATCGGCTCGGTAACGGCGCGGACAACTTCGCCCTGCGCGAGCACCGACCGGAGCGGAAGCCGGACAGCGGCAAAGCCGCCGGTGCGAATGTAGTAGGAATGCACCGCTTCGCGGTTATCGGCTTCCGCGGCGCGGCAGTTTTCCGGGAACATGGAGCGCGCGCCCTGCCGCGCCGCTGCAAGATCGCGCAGCATCGCCGAAGCGGTGGGAAAGCGGCCTGCGCCCTGCCCCATCAGCGCAATGGAGCCGCAGCGCTTGCCGGTATAGCGCGCCATGTTGTTATTCGTGAAAACCGAGCTCTCCGGCGCGGCACGGGGGAAGAGCACCGGCTCCACATAGGCCGAAACGCTCTCCCCGGCGCGGCTGCCGCGCGCCATAAGACGGCAGACGAGACCGCGGCTTTGGATATCCTCCACGTCCGCGGCGGTGAAGTGCTCCATGCCCTCGCAGAGCATGCCGCTTTGCGGCAGCACCCCGAAGGCGACCGCGCACGCGAGCTGCATTTTCCGCAGCGCGTCCAGCCCGGAGACGTCCGCCGTCGGGTCAGACTCGGCATAGCCGAGAGACTGCGCTTCCCGGAGCGCGTCGCCGTAGGAAAGACTGCGGCGCTGCATGGCGTCGAGCATGTAGTTCGTCGTGCCGTTCAAAATGCCGGAAACGGCCTCGATGCGGTCGGTCTCCGCCGAGAGCGCGAGATTGTGGAGAAACGGCACGCCGCCGCCGCACGCCGCGCTGAAGAGAAACGCCGCGCCCTTTTCCCGCGCGAGCGCCGCAAGCTCCAGACCGTGCGCCGCGACCATCGCCTTGTTCGCGGTGATGAAGTGCTTCCCGGCCTCAAGCGCGCGCATACCGTAGGAATATGCCGGGTCGAGCCCGCCAAGCGTTTCCACTACGGCGTCGACCGTCGGATCGCCGAAAATGAGCGCGGCGTCGCTCACCATGAAGCTCTCGACCGCCTTTCCGGGGCGCACGAGCACCGGCCCTGCCTCCATGCCGGGGGCGTCCGACAGCATCGAATAAACGCCCGTGCCGACCGTACCGTATCCCAAAACCGCAACTTTCACGGCATCGCCTTCTTTCTCTGATTGGTCAAATGTCCTTGAGTTAACAACAAATGTTCTCGATGGAACGTATTGTAACAGAACGCCCGCGAAAAAGCAATGCTTTTTCGCGGGCGATTCGATGAAATATACAGAAAAATGAAAGGAGTTTTTTACATATTGCCGGTGGCGTACATAAGCGCCGAGAGCGCGGCGACCGGCGCGGTCTCGCAGCGGAAGATGCGCGGGCCCATCGAGCAGATGTGCAGCTTCATAATGCGGGCAAGCTCCGCCTCGAACGGCTCAAAGCCGCCCTCCGGACCGGTGAGAATGGCGGCGGAGGCGATGCTTCCGGCGCTCTCCACGGCCTCGCGCAGCGTTTCGCGCTTGCCGGTTTCGTACATAAAGAGGGGCAGCGCGGTGGCATTCGCCTTGTTGAAGGCCTCCGCGAGATCGGGCAGGAATCCGATGGTGGGGATCACGCCGCGGCCGGACTGCTTGGCGGCCTCCTCGGCGATGCGCTGCCAGCGGGCGATCTTTTTGTCCGCGTCGCCCTGGATGCGCGCCACGCACCGGCTGGAAGCAAAGAAATAGATCTCCGATGCGCCCGCCTCGGTGCATTTCTGAAGAATGTAGTCGGTCTTGTCGCTGCCCTTGGGAAGGCCCGCGAGAATGACGGTGTGCACGCTCGGCTCGCCCTGACAGGGGACGACCTCAAAGATCTCGGCCTCGACCTCGTTGGGGGTGATCTTCGTAACGGTGCAGTGGTGGTCTTTGCCGCCGTCGCACACGATCATCGTGTCGCCGATGCGAAGGCGCAGTACCTTGGCGTGCGCGGCGTCCTCTCCCAGAATAAACGCCGTGCCCCCGGCGATCGAGCTTCCGCCGGAGAGAAAGAATCTCGGCATGAGCACATCCTCCCACACATAACATTATTTCTTATTATGGCATAGTTTGGCGCGGATTGCAAGACGGGAACCGAAGCGCGGCGGCGGAATAGACTGTACCGGGGAGGCGGTCGTATGGATACCGAGCGCATGAAGCGCGTATTGGAGCGCGTATATGGGCCCGCTGCGCCGGCAGAGGAGAAAAAACCACCGGATGCGCTGCGCGAGGCCATTCGGTTGGAGGCGGAGGCCGCGGCACGGCTGCGCTATCTTATGCGCACGAGCCGCGCGTGTCAGAATGCTTTCGGCGAAGCGCTGCGCCGCTGTGAGACGCGGCGGCGGGCGCTGCACGCCGAGTTTTTCCTCCGCGAAGGGGAGCGGGCGCCGCAGCTTTGCTCCGGCACCGCGCCGGGCGTCCTATCAGCGCTGCGGCAGATCGTGCTTTTGGCTCGCGCGCGGGTGCGGCTCTATGAGAGCGCGAAGGAAAACGCCCTGCCGCTCGCGCCGGAAACGGCGCGCCGCTTTGCCGCGGAGTGCCGCGCCGAGGAGATCGCCGCGGCGCGTCTGCTCGCGCTCTCGATGAAGTAATGCCTTGACAAAACGGTAAGGAGAGGGTATAAAAAATTATAAAATCGCAAAGGAGGGCAGACCATGACAAAGAAATTTCGTTTTATGACGGGCTTGCTGGCCGTAGTGCTGG